>Ga0255089_1000124_pt1 | contig 37632 bp, 35 predicted proteins | sample Colum_Miss_RepC__2_FD_188468 | JGI IMG/M metagenome (GOLD analysis project Ga0255089, IMG submission 188468) | Freshwater microbial communities from Columbia River, Oregon, United States - Colum_Miss_RepC_8d | ecosystem: Environmental > Aquatic > Freshwater > River | place: USA: Oregon... | reverse complement strand
GCGTGATCGACAACGCCGCCGACGCCGACATCGGCTCGATCCTCGGCATCGGCTTTCCGCCCTGGACCGGCGGCACGCTGAGCTACATCGACACGCTCGGCGCCGAGCGCTTCGTCGCGCAGTGCCAGGCGCTGGCTGCGGTCCACGGGCCGCGCTTCACGCCGTCGCCTTGGCTGCTGGCACGCGCTGCCAGCGGCACGCGCTTTTACCCGCCGGTCAGCGCCGCCGCGTAAGCGCGGCAGCGGTCGCGCATGTCGGCTATCGTCGGGACCACCTCCCGACGCAACGCCGACATGCGCACCGTGACCTGCACCTATGACCAGCACGCCGAGGCGATGCTGGCGATCTTCAACGACGCGATCCTGAACTCGACCGCGTTGTACGAGTACCAGATTCGCACGATGACGACGATGCGCAGCTGGTTCGATGCCAAGCAGGCCGGCGGCTTTCCGGTGATCGGCGTCGAAGACGAGCGCAGCGGCGCGCTATGCGGCTTTGCCAGCTACGGCACGTTCCGCGCGTGGGCCGCGTTCAAGTATTCAGCTGAGCATTCGGTGTACGTGCACCGCGAGCATCGCGGCCAAGGTCTGGCCTTGCAGCTGATGCAGCAGCTGATCGCCATGGCGACCGAGCGCGACGTGCATGTGATGGTCGGCGGCATCGATGTCGACAACACCGCCAGCATCGCGCTGCACCGCAAGCTCGGCTTCGTTCATGCGGGCACGATCACGCAGGCCGGATTCAAGTTCGGGCGCTGGCTGGATCTGGCGTTCTATCAACTGACGCTGCCGACGCCGCGCCAGCCGGTCGACGGCTGACCGCAGCCAGCGACGCGGCGCCTACAGCGGCTCGCCGGTGACCGAGCGCAGGCTCGGACCCGGACCGGCCAACGCCCGGCGCTGATGCCGGGCGGGCGGCGTCGTGACCGGCCGCAGGCGGTGGCGCCGGACCGTGTCGCGATCGTCATCGACGACCGGCAGACCGAAGCCGTTGCGCCATTCGGGTCCGGCCGGATCTTGCTCGCCGGCACCGTCATCGAACAGCACCTGATCGAAGTTGTACAAGCGCATGGGAGTCGGCCACTCGGAGGAGACCGCAGAGTAGTCAGCCGCAGATGACCCGCTGATGACCGAAGTCAGTGCCGGCTAGCGAATCACCTGATAGCCACGGCCCGACAGGCACTGACGCACGGCACGGGCGCGGGCATCGTCGGCGTCTTCACCGGGCGCCACGGGCGCATCGCGGCCGGCGTAGGTCTGGCATTCCTTCAGGTCGGTCTTGTAGCGGCCCGAGGCCAGGCCAGAACTCTCGACCATCGGCGTGCTGCGGAAGCAACCGCTGTTGACCAGCGACAGTCCCAAGGCCGCGGCCAGCGCCAGGCTGCGGGCCAATAGGGTCGGTGCCGATGCCGGGCGCATCGTCGCGGGTTGCCGCATGGGCTGCTCCTTGGTGGGGGGACTTGATGGTAGCGCGCGCTGCCGCCGGCTCAACACTATGGACGAAGCGGCGGCACGGCGCGGGCGCCATCGTCGGCGACATTGCCAAGCCTGGGGACTACACGATGTCTGCCGACCTGCTCGATGACCTGCTGCGCCGCGTCCGCCGCCTCGAAGCGATCCACGAGATCGAGCAACTGAAGTACCGCTATCTGCGCGCCTGCGACGCCAAGGACGTGGACGGCTTTCGCGACTGCTTCGTGCGCCAGGGCGCCGACCTCGACTACGGCGTACTGGGCCAGTTCAGCGACCGCGAGCCACTGGTGCAGATCTTCAATCAAGTCGCGCGTCAGCGCGGCGGCGACGGGGCGTGGATCGTCCACGACGTTCACCACGGTCACCATCCGAGCATCGAGCTCGTCGACGACCACACGGCGACCGGACGCTGGACGCTGGGCTTCGTCACGCTGCACCAGACGCCGGGCTTCTACACGCAGGCGTCGATGGAGTACCACGACCGCTACGTGATCGAGGACGGCTGCTGGAAGATCCAGTCCTCGCATGCCAAGCCGCTGACCAGCATCACCACGCCGCTGCCGGCCGGCTTGATGCTCGGCCCCGGCCCATCGGCCTGAGGCCTCGCGGCCGCCGCGCCGCTTAGCGCAGCACCAGCCCGGCGGCGTAGGCCGCCGTGCCGAGCAAGCCGGCCTGCGGATTCAGGATCACTTGCGTCGGAATGCGCTGGAGGATCGCACCGTGGCGGCCCTTGTCCTCGAAGCGGCGGCGAAAGCCGCCGGCCTCGATCCACGGCAGCAGCTTCTGCGTGACACCGCCGGGCAGCAGAACGCCGTCCCAGGCACCGAAGGCCATCGCCACGTCGCCGGCAAACGCGCCGAGCAACTCGGCAAACACCTGCAGCGTGCGCGCGGCCGGGCCTTGCGGATCGCGCTGATCTGCGGCGGCGTCAGCGATTCGGCCGGGAGTCCGTCAACGGCGCGGACGGCGTCGTACAGGTTGACCAGCCCGGTGCCGGAGATCAGCCGCTCGGCCGACACGCGGCCAAAGCGCGGCAGCAGCACGCGCAGCAACTCCAGCTCGTAGGCGGTGCCCGGCGCAAAACCGACATGCCCGCCTTCGGATTCGATGACGACACTGCGGCCGCGCTCAACGATCACGCCGCCGACGCCAAGGCCGGTGCCAGGGCCGACCACCGCATAGCAGCGCCGCTCGCCGGCGCCGGCCGTCGGCGACGGGGCGCGCGCCACGTTGCCGATGGTCTGCAGATCGGCGTCGTGCAGCACCGGCAGCACGCTGGCCATCGCCGTGAAGTCGTTGATCACGTCGAGCGCATCGAGCCGCAATTGCGCGCCGAGTTCGCGGATCGAGAACGCCCACGGGTTGTTGGTGATCTTGACCGCATCGCCGGTCACGGCCGAGGCCACCGCGAACACCGCGCGACTCGGTCTGGCCTCGGCGCCCGGCAGCTGACCGAGATAATGCTCGACCGCGTCGCGCAAGCTGGCGAAATCGGCCGTGGCGACGGCCTGCTGATACCGCAGCGGCGGCTGCGCGGCGCCGGGCTCGGTCAGCGCAAAGCGGGCGTTGGTACCACCGATGTCGGCCACCAGCAGGGATGGGTTGCGCATTGCGGTCGTGCGGGAGAGGGTCTGAGAGGCGGCCACGCTAGGCGGCGCGGCGCGGCGCTGTCAACGCGGGCTACACTCGCGCACCTTCCGCGTCTCTCGCCGATGCACACGATGTCCCCTGCCGCCGATCTGCGCGTGCTGTCGATCATCCCGCCGATGACGCAGCTGAACACGCCCTACCCGTCCACCGCCTACCTGACCGGCTTCCTGCGCGGCAACGGCGTCGCCGCGGTGCAGGCGGACCTGGCGCTGGCGCTGGTGCTGGAATTGTTCAGCGTCGCTGGACTGGACCGGATCAAGGTCTGCATCGATGCACTGCCGGCCGCTGCGATCACGCCGCGTGTCGATGCGTTTCGCCAGCAGTTCCCGGCGTATCGCGCGACGATCGCGCCGACGATCGCGTTTCTGCAGAGCACCGATCCGACGATCGCGCACCGCATCGTCAGCCGCCGCTTCCTGCCGGAAGGACCGCGCTTTGCCTCGCTCGATGTCTACGTCGACGATGACGGCGGCGACCCGCTGGCCTGGGCCTTCGGCGCGCTCGGCCTGCACGATCGCGCACGGCATCTGGCGACGCTGTACCTGAACGACCTCGCCGACGTGCTGCGCGACGCGGTCGACCCGCGCTTCGAATTCGTCCGCTATGCCGAGTCGCTGGCGATGAGCCAGCCGAGCTTCGATCCGCTGGCCAGCGCACTGGCCGCGCCGTACACGCTGGTCGACGAGATCCTGCATGGGCTGACATGCGATGCGATCACCACGCATCAGCCACGCGTCGTGCTGATTTCGGTGCCGTTTCCGGGCGCGGTCTACGCGGCGTTCCGGATCGCGCAGACGATCAAGCGGCAGCAGCCCGAGATCATCACCGTGCTCGGCGGTGGCTACGTCAACACTGAGCTGCGCGAGCTGGCCGAGCCGCGCGTGTTCGACTACTTCGACTATGTGACGCTCGATGCCGGCGAGCGGCCGCTGCTGAACCTGCTGGCGCATTGGCGCGGCGAGCGCGAGCGCAGCGCGCTGGTGCGCACCTTCGTCCGCGATCCGGACAGCGGCGCGGTGCAGTACCTGGATTCGCGCGAGCCGGACATCGCGTTCAACCACGTCGGCACGCCGACCTGGGACGGCCTGCCGCTGCGCCGTTACCTGTCGCTGCTGGACATGCTCAATCCGATGCACCGTCTGTGGTCGGACGGCCGCTGGAACAAGCTGACGGTCGCGCACGGCTGCTACTGGAAGCAATGCAGCTTCTGCGACGTCAGCCTCGATTACATCTCGCGCTACGACGCCGCATCGGCGACGACGCTGGTCGACCGCATCGAAGCCATCGTCGCCGAAACCGGCCAGACCGGCTTCCACTTCGTCGACGAAGCCGCGCCGCCGAAAGTGCTCAAGGCGCTCGCGCAGGAACTGATCCGTCGCGGCGTGTCGATCAGCTGGTGGGGCAACATCCGCTTCGAAAAAAGCTTCAATCCGGAGCTATGCCAGCTGCTGGCCGACAGCGGCTGCATCGCAATCTCGGGCGGGCTGGAAGTCGCGTCCGACCGGCTGCTGAAGCTGATGAAGAAAGGCGTCAGCGTCGAGCAAGTGGCGCGGGTGACGCGCGCGTTCACCGAGGCCGGCGTGCTGGTCCACGCGTATCTGATGTACGGCTTCCCGACGCAGACGGTGCAGGACACGGTCGATGCGCTCGAATACGTGCGCCAGCTGTTCGAGGAAGGCTGCCTGCAATCGGGCTACTTCCATCGCTTCACCTGCACCGTGCACTCGCCGGTCGGCCAGAACCCGGACGAATACGGCGTGCGTCTGGTACCGCCGCCGGCCGGCACGTTTGGCAAGAACGACATCGCGTTCATCGACCCGACCGGCGTCGACCACGACCGCCTCGGCGTTGCGCTGAACAAGGCGCTGTACAACTACATGCACGGCATCGCGCTGGATCAGGACGTCCGCGCCTGGTTCGACATCAAGGTGCCGCGGCCCAAGGTGGCACGCGACGTAATCGCGCGCGCGCTGGGCTAGCCGCGCGGCGGCGTCAGCGGCCGAAGCGCAGCAGCGCGAACGCCGCCGTCGTCTCGAAGGCGGCCTGCTGCTCCAGCGCCGCACGACGCTCGGGCCGCGCCTTCCACACATACGGCGTCATCGCCAGCAGCTGGCGCAGCGCGGTGTTGTCCAGCCGCAGCGGCGCCTCGACCTGCTGCTGCGCCAGCAGCGTGAATCCCGCGGCGACGAAGCCGTCGACGAACTTGTCGGGCTCGTGCGCGCGCACCTCATCGAACAAGCCGGCGCGCAGGCTCCACAGATGCGCCGGCGCCGGCGTGACCACCAGCACCTGTCCACCGGGCCGCAGCGCGCGGTGCATCTCGGCCACGTGCAGCTGCGTGAACAGGCAGGTGATCAGGTCGAGCGTGCCGTCGGCCACCGGCAGCGCGGCGCCGCTGGCGACCAGCCAGGTGATGCCGGCGCTGCGATGACGGCGCGCCGCAAGCTGGATGCCGGGCTTGGCGATGTCCAAGCCGATCACGGCCGGCGCACCGGGGGCCTGTGGGAAGGCTTGCGTGTACCAGCCTTCGCCGCAGCCCAGGTCCAGCACCGAGCGCGCGCCGGCAGCGCCGATCTGCGCCAGCACCGCGTCGCGCAGCGGCGCGTAATGCCCTGCTTCCAGGAACGCGCGACGCGCGGCCAGCGACTCGGCGCTGTCACCGGGGTCGGTGCTGTGCTTGTGCTGCACCGGCAGCAGGTTGACATAGCCGTCGCGCGCGACGTCGAAGCAATGTCCGGCCGCGCAGCGCCAGACCTTGGGTTGACAGTCGAGCATCTGGCGACACAGCGGGCAGATCAGCACGGGACGGGCATGGCATCGGGCAAGGGCGCGCAGCCTAGCGGGTCGCCGACCGGCACTCCAGCCGCTGCCGCAGCGGCAATTGACCGCACCCACGGGCGGGCGGATCATCCGCCGCCTCACGTATCGCGGCGCCGCCGACCGGCACCCGCCGCACCGAGGTCCACTGCCATGTCCGCCGCTGCCGCCGTACCGTCCGTCCCCACGCCCTCGATCGCCGAGTTGGCCGACGGACTCAAACGCGCCGGCCACGTGTTTCTGCAGGGCGCGGCGATGCAGCCGCTGCTGCAGGCCGAGCGAGCGCTGGACGACTGGCCCGCGTTTGTCGCCGCCTGGGACGGCATGCCGCTGGACACCTACATGGCCGACGGCGGCCGTTACCGGCGCCGGCTGTACGCGGTCTATCAGGCCGATGCCCGCGGCATCGAGCGTGCGGCCCATCAGCCGCATTTCCAGGGGCTGGAGTACAACCCGCTCAACGGCAACGTCGCGCGCTGGTTCGAGCCGATAGCGGAGGCGATCGGCAGCGGCGCGACGATGCACGCCGTGCTCGGCTTCTGTCACCGGCTGTTCGGCTCGCTGGCGCCGGCCGTGAACCGCTGGCACGTCGAAGTGCATCAGTTCCGGATCGAAGCGGCGGCCGGCGAAGCCGGCAAGCCGACGCCCGAAGGCGTGCACCGCGACGGCGTCGACTACGTGCTGGTGCTGCTGGTGCGCCGCCACAACATCGCCAGCGGCACGACGACGATCCACACGCCGGCTGGCGACGATCTGGGCAGCTTCACGCTGACGCAGCCGTTCGACGCGACGCTGGTCGATGATCACCGCGTCTACCACGGCGTGACGCCGGTCGAGCCGATCGACCCGCAGCAGCCGGCGTTCCGCGACGTGCTGGTGGTGACGTTCCGCGCGGCCTGATCCGCGCGATAGCAGTCGACGGCCTACGGCAAGCAGACGAGGCCAGCCCTGCGGCGACGCCTCAGGCTGGCAGCCGTCATCACTGCCTGGCGCCATCTCATGACCCGTTCCGCCTTCAGCCCGCTGACGATCGGCCCGCTGACGCTGCGCAACCGCTTCATCAAGTCCGCGACCAACGAGGGCATGGCACCCGGCGGTATCCCCAGCCGGGCACTGGTCGAACATCACCGCGCGATCGCGGCCGGTGGCGCGGCGATGACCACGGTTGCGTACTGCGCGGTCAGTGCTGACGGCCGCACGTTCGAAGATCAGATTCACCTGCATCGCGGCATCCTGCCGCACTTGCGCGCGTTGACCGATGCGGTCCACGCCCACGGCGCCGCGGCCTGCGCGCAGATCACGCACGGCGGTGCATTCACGTTCCTCAAGCAGTTGTCGACGCGCTATCCACTGAGCGCGTCGGGCGGCTTCAACGCCGTCGGTGTCGTCAGCGGACGGCTGTTGCGCACGCAGATGGATGCAGCGCAAATGGAGCTGGTGACGCAGCAGTTCGTCGACGGTGCGCGGCTGGCCGTCGAGGCCGGCTTCGACGCCGTCGAACTGCACATGGGCCACGGCTATCTGCTGAGCCAGTTCCTGTCGCCCGGCTACAACAAGCGCCGCGACGGCTACGGCGGCGATGCGGTCGCCCGCGCGCGCTTTCCGGCGCAGATTCTGCGCCGCGTGCTCGACGCGGTCGGCACCCGCGTCGCGGTGACCTGCAAGATCGGCGTCGATGAGGGCTTTCGCAAAGGCGGTACGGCCGAAGATGCTGCGGCGATTGCACGCGTGCTCGAGCACGAGGGCGCGCATCTGCTGGTTCTCAGCGGCGGCATGAACGTCGAATCGCCGTGGGCGATCTTCGGCAGCCCGATGCCGCGCGAAGCGGTCGAGAACATGCAGAACACCGTGGTCAAGCTATCGACGCGGCTGATGCGGCTGATCGAGCCCAAGGTGCGATTCAAGCCGCTGTACTTGCGCGAGCACTCGCTGAAAGTCCGCAGTGCGGTGTCGATGCCGCTGGCATATCTGGGCGGTGCGCAGTCGATGGACGCGGTCGAACAGATCATGGCCGACGGCTTCGATGCCGTGACGATGGGGCGTGCGCTGATCCACGATGCGCGCTTGGTGCAGCGCTTCGCCGACGGCAGCACGCGCGTGTCGGGCTGCACGGCCTGCAATCGCTGCGTGGTGTCGATGTACACGCCCGCCGGCACGCACTGCGTGATCGGTCCGGCGCCCGATGCCTCGCTCAATGCGATGCCGGCCGTCTGACCTGCCCTACGTCGAATAGACGAAGCCCCTGCGGCGGCGCGGTTCTACCGTCCACGGACATGATGGCGGGGATGTCGATGGGCAGCGACGCAACTCAGGCAGTGATCTCGGGCCAGGCCTGGGACGAATTCTGCGACGCGCTCAAGCGCGCCGGCCAACAAGTGCTGCGTGCCGAAACGCCGGCCACCGAGCTCGATCGGGCCGAGGGCTGGCGCTATCTGACGCGGCTGCTGCGGATCGGCCTGGAAATGCATCTGGAATTCGCCGATCCGGATTTCCCCGGCTTTTTCGCGCCGTCGCACGAAACCGGCAAAATCGGCGCCGACAACCCCGACAATCTGTACATGATGGCGCGCATCAACAGCGCGCATGGCTATCGCATCCGCGGCACGCGCGGCAGCGTGTCGTATCTGTCGATCGGCACGCAGAAAGGCGGCTACGAGACCGACGGCAAGATGGAGCAGACCGGCTTCATCGACGTGGCCGATCTGCAACTCGACGGCGCCGACGGTCGCTTCGAGATCGTGCTCAGTGACGTGCGTCCTGCCGATGCGCGCAACTGGTTGCGGATCGAAGCCGCCAGCAACGCGGTGATCGTGCGCCAGACGTTCATGGACCGCTCGCAGGAACGCCCCGCGCAACTGACGATCGAACGGCTGCACAAGGACGCCGCGCCCGCGCCGCTAAGCGCTGCGCGTCTGACGCAGGGCCTGGGCAACGCAACACGCTTCGTCGAAGGCACCGCGCAGCTGTTCGCGAACTGGGCGCAGAGCTATCTGCCGCACATCAATCAATTGCCGCTGGCCGACCAGGCGCTGTGTCAGCGCGTCGGCGGCGACCCGAACATCCTGTACTACCACTCGGCCTGGCAGCTGGCGCCGGACGAGGCGCTGGTGATCCATGTGGCGCGCGTGCCCGACTGCCGCTTCTGGAATCTGCAGATCAACAACTGGTGGATGGAATCGCTCGACTATCGTCATCAGCGCATCCATCTGAACAAGCACAGTGCGCAGCTCGACGCCGATGGCGGCGTGACGATGGTGCTGTCGCATCGCGACCCCGGCCACGCCAACTGGCTGCACACCACCGGTCACGACATCGGCACGATGTGCCTGCGCTGGGTCGGTGCTACCGAGCCCGTGCATCCGACCACGCGCGTCGTTCGGCTCGGCGCCCAAGGAGAATGGCTCTGATGACGACCCCCACCGCGACCGGCGCCTTTGCCGTCGACGCCCTGCTGGCCGAAGCACGCAGCAGCACCGGCGGCCTGGACGACTTCGGCGATGCGCGCTTCATGCCGGCGCTGCATCGCTTGTGCGAGTCGCTGGAACGTGAGGCCAAGCTGTCGCCGACCGGCGTCTATCTGATGCGAACCAAGCTGATCAGTCAGCTGGTCAATCGGCTGCGGCTTGAAGACTATTTCAAACAGCATCCGGAGATCGCCAACGAGGTGATCGCCGCGCCGGTGGTCATCGTCGGCCTGCCGCGAACCGGGACAACCAAGCTGCACCGCCTGCTGTCGCGCGACCCACGCTTTCACTGGATGGCGTGGTGGGAGTCGATCTACCCGGTGCCGTTTGCCGGCGAGACACTGCAGCAGCCGTCGGCACGGATCGCACAAGCGCGCAGCGACGTGCAGGCGATGACCACGGCGATGCCGAAGCTGACCGCGATCCATCCGATGGACGCCGACGCGGCCGACGAAGAAGTGATGCTGATGGAGCACTCGTTCCTGTCGGCGTTCAATGCCTATGCCGACGTGCCGAGCTACATGCAGTGGATGGATGCGCAGGACCAGCGTCCGGCCTACGCCTTCCTGAAGCGGATGCTGCAGTTCCTGCAGTGGCAGAAGCGGCAGCGCGGCATCACGGCTGAACGCTGGGTACTGAAAGCACCGCACCACTTGCTGCGCATGGGGGTGCTACTCGACGAGTTCCCTGGTGCTCGGGTAATCCAGACGCATCGCGATCCCAAGTCGAGCATTCCATCGATCGCCAGCTTCATCCATACGCTGTGGTGCATCTACAGCGACAACGCCAGTGCGGCCGCGGCCGGCCGCGAATGGAACGACTTGATGCGTCGCGCGCTGCTGCACACGATGCAGATACGCGATCAGCGCGGCGGCGCGGCGTTCTGCGACGTGCGCTTCATCGATACCGTGAAACGACCGATGGAGGTCGTGAGCCAGGTCTACGCGTTCCTGGGCCAGGATCTACCGCCGGCCATCGCCGAGACGATGCGCCGTTGGCTGGTCGAAGACGAGAAGTCACACCAGGGCGGCCACGATTACACCGCTGCGCAGTTCGGCTTGTCCGACGCGCAGATCGAGCAGGACTTCGCCGCGTACATCGCGCGGCATCTGGGCTGAGCACCACGCCGGCCCGGCACGCATCACATAACGAAACCAACGAGGAGCGCTGCGCCATGCTGCTGAGAGACAAGGTCGTCGTCATTTCCGGCATCGGGCCGGGCCTGGGCGTCAAGCTCGCGATCGAAGCGGCGCGTGAAGGCGCGCGTGGCGTGGTCTGTGCGGCACGCACCGCCGACAAGCTCGACGATGCCGAGGCGCGGATCAAAGCGCTGGGTGTCGACACGCAGGTGCTGAAGATCGTCACCGACATCAGCGACCGCAGCCAGTGTGACCGCCTGGTCGAGACGACGCTGAAGACCTTCGGCCGCATCGATGCGCTGGTCAACAGCGCGTTCGTGCACGGCGACTTCGACCACGCATCGACCGCCAACCTCGACCGCTGGGCCGACGTGTTCAACGTCAACCTGCTCGGCACGCTGAAGCTGACGCAAGCGGTGCTGCCGGGCATGCAGCAGCGCAAGTCCGGCGCGGTGGTAATGATCAACACGATGGCCGCACGCAAAGTGCCGTCGGTGCCCGAAGCCGGCTATGCCGCGAGCAAGGGCGCACTGGCAACCTCGGTGAAGTTCCTCGCCAACGAAGTCGGCAAGGACAACATCCGCGTCAACTCGATCCACATGGGCTGGATGTGGGGCGCGCCGGTGGAAGGCTACATGGTGATGCAGGCACAGCAGACCGGCGTGCCGCTGGACGAACTCAAGGCGCAGGTGTCCAAGGACATCCCGCTGGGCCGCATCGTCACCGACGACGAATGCGCGCGGGCCGCGCTGTTCCTGGTATCGGACTACGCCAGTGCGATCACCGGCGCGGCACTCGACTGCAACGGCGGCATGTACATGCCCTGAGTGGGGGCGCCATGGAAAAGCTGATCTATCTGCTATGGCGACCGGTCGACATCGACGCGCAGAGTTGGGCGGAGGGCTTGCGGCACAGCGCGCCATCGCTGAAGCCGCTGCTGCGCTCGCTGAAGTTCAACCTGCAGGACGCCGATGTCGCCCCGGCATCGGCGCTGCGCCGTGCCTCGTCGGCATCGCCGCCCGATGCGATCGCGCAAGTCTGGGTCGATACCGCGATCGACTCGCGGCGCGCGCCGCTGGACGCGGCACTGCTGGCCCACAGCGCCCGCATCGCGGCCTATCTGGTCACCGAGTCGCAGCCGCTGGTGAATCAGCGCCACCCCGCACAGCGTGGCGAACGGACGACGGGCTTTGCGCAGATGGCGCTGCTGAAGCGGCCGGCGCGACTCGACGTGGCGCAGTGGCTGTCGATCTGGCACGGGCATCACACGGCGGTGGCGATCGAGACGCAATCGACGTTCGAGTACATCCAGAACGTCGTGGCGCGCACGCTGACGCCTGACGCGCCGCACTACGACGCCTTCGTCGAGGAATGTTTCCCAGCGGCGGCAATGACCGACCCGCTGGTGTTTTTTGATGCGGCCGGTGACGGCGAGCGGTTCCAGCACCATCTCGACCGGATGATGGACAGCGTCCATCGCTTCATCGACATGGACCAACTCGACGTGCTGCCGACCAGTCAGTACTGCTGCTGAAACGCGTTGCGGTGCGGCGCCGAGCCGGCGCCGCCCCCACGACCGGTGTTACCGGATCAGGTCTGCCACAGCGCGCTGGCGCCGGCGTCGGTCGCCGACAGCAAGCGGTTCAGCAGCGACTTCAGCACTTCGCCTTCGCCGGGGCCCAGCCGCTCCAGCAACTGCGACTCGACCGCCTTGGCGGCCGAGATGATCCGCAGCGCGCAAGCGCGGCCTTCCAGCGTCAGCTCGAAGGCCTTGCCGTCGCTGCCGTCCAGCGTCTGTGCCAGGCCGCGGCCGATCAGCGACTGCAGCGCCGAACTGCTGTGGTCGTCGAGCACGCCCGCCATGCCGGCGTCGAGTTCGCTGGCCGACAGATCGTGCTTCAGCGTCAGCGTCGACAGCAGATAGAACTCTTCGTCGCTGAGCCCTTCGTGATCCAGATGCGAGCGGATCTTGCTGAAAAACTGGTGGTGACTGCGGCCTAGCAGATAGCCGAGGAAGTCCTCGTTGAAGCTGCCGGCCAGATAGGCACTGCGCGGCTTCGAGCTGTCATCGCGGCGCGTTGCGTGCGCATAGCGGCCGCTGTGATAGACCAGCGGCGCCGACTCGGCGCGCTCGAACTTCAATACCTGCCCGACCAGGATCACGTGGTCGCCGCCTTCGTACTGGAACGCGGTTCGGCATTCGAAGCGCGCCGTACAGCCGCGCAGCAGCGGAATACCGTCCGGCCCGGTGTCGAGTTCCAGACCCGCGAACTTGTCGACGCCGCGCTTGGCGAAGCGCGACGACAGCGGCTCCTGATCGGCCGCCAGTACGTGCACGGCCCAATGGGTCGCCGCACGGAACGCCGGCAGACTGGCCGAGGTTTCGGCCAGGCTCCACAGCACCAGCGGCGGATTCAGCGATACCGAGTTGAAGCTGTTGGCGGTCAGGCCGACTTTATTACCGTCGGCATCCAGCGTGGTGATGATGGTGACGCCGGTAGCGAAGCTACCCAGCGCCCGACGGAACTCCGTCGCATCGAATGTTTCGGTCTGGCTCATTTCCATAGCATGCATGGAACGGGCGATTTGCGCAGCCGAAGTCGCGGGAGTGTCCATCGGGTCGGGCTCTGTGGGACTAGAAGTTGTATTTGGCCGAGAACGAAACGTTGTCGCGGTCTTGGATCGGCCGCAGCTTGGTGTCCGCCGAGCCGATGTAGGCGTTGTAGGCCATGCCCAGCGTCAGTGCCTGCAGCCGCGTGAAGTTGACGCCGACGCTGGCGCGGTAGTCGCCAGGGCCGTTGAGCTGACCAAAGCCGCCGAGCAGCGAGCTCTGGCCGTTGATGACGCCGGACATGATGATCGGGAAGTTCACGTCCCAGGCCGGGAACACGTTCTTCTTGTCGATCAGCACCAGCATCTGTGCCGCCGAAGCGTCACGCGTGTTGGTGAAGTCGCGACGGCAGCTGTCGGGCGTCGCCGCACAGGCTTGCTGGTGCGAGAACACGTTGTTGTAGCCGATCTCGCCAACCAGCGTCAGCGTGTCCCAGAACCAGCGCGGACCGATCGTGTACAAGCCGGAGAACTGGATCTGGCCGACATTGCCGCGCACCGGTGTCGGGATCGGACCCTGGATGCCGCCGTCGGCATCGACCAGCACCGGCGTGCCCTCGCGATACGTCAGGTCCATACCGATGTTGGCACCGAACAACGACGTCGACAGACTCAGCGCCGTCATGTCGACGCCGTCGAAATAGCGGATGTTGTAGGTAGTCGGCACCAGCAGGCCGAGATCGCCGGTGGAGATCAACGGCGTGCCATTGGGGCCGACCAGCAGCGGCGCGCTGCCATAGTTCTGCACGGGCGCCGGGTTGGTGTCGTGATAGCGCAGGCGGAACGCACCGATGTTCGTCGTCGGCGTCAGCTGGTACTTGACGCCGACGCTGTACTGACCGTGCGCGCTCGGGCGGATGTCGCCTTCACGAATGACGTTGATGAACCGTGGCTGGTTCGGCTGCGGAATCAGTCCGATCGGAATCGGCACGTCGGGCAGCAAGCTGTCGAGGTTGTTGAACAGCGTGGTCAGCGCGGCTCCTGCGGGCAGCTCGGTGTTCAAGAAGCCGGCAGCGGTCTGCAGCAGCTGTACGGTGTCGGTCGAGAACAGGTTGGTATTCTGGTAGTTGCCGAAGAACAGCGGATTGCGCAGGCCGTAGATGAATTCGGCACCGGGGCCGACAACGTCCGCCGGCGAGAAGAATTCGCCGACCGGATACAGTTCGGTGTGCTTGAACTGCAGCTTGTACTGACCGACGAAGCTGACTCGGTCATTCAGCGACAGCTGCGCACTGATCTGGTTGACCGGCAGCAGGATGCTCTTGACGTCGGCGCCGGGGATCGCGGCCTTGGTTGCATCGGCCGGCGCCTGCGCAAACGAAATACCGCTGAAAAACAGGCTTTCGCCGTAAGCGGCGATATGCCGGCCGACACGCACGTTCAGCGCCGATGTATCGCCCAGGTACCAGCTGCCGTAGACATAGGCATCGAGGAAGCGTGCACGACGGCCATCACGGTAACGCGCGTCGTTGCTGAACTCGTTGACCTCGCCTTCGGTCTTGTTGATCGTGTCGGGCGAGTTGTTGTCGTTGCGCTTGCGATAGGCGCGGTCATAGAACACGTCGCCGCGCAGCACCAGACCGAAGTCATCGCGGGCGAAGTTCAGCTCGCCGAGCAGCGTCATACGGTTGTTGATCAGCGAGCCCTTGTTGAAGTTCTGGCTGCCGTCGTCGAAGTTGAACTGCGATACCTTCAGAAAATCGGCGACCGGGATTTCGGGCGGCGGTGGCGGGTTGATGATGCCGTTGGACGGCGACTCGACGCGGACCGCCGTCGAATAGGTCGCCGACAGCTGCGAATCCATCTCGATGCCCCAGAAGCTGTAGGCGTTGGCTGCACCGCTGTAGCTCAGCGCCGTCCCCACGCACGCCAAGCCTGCCTGCCAGCGCTGGCGCACGCGACGCGCCGCCAGTTGCTCCCCATTCCACATTCCCATCGCACGGTCTCCGGTCGTCCGCTAGAGCGGACCTGTAGTGTCATCGCATCTCGCGGAGTGCCTGCCGTGCCGGCAAGACTCCGGGTGCTTATCCGGAATGCTAGACGTTGGCGCCGCCTGCTCCATCGGCTGCATGGATGAGGCGCGCATCGTGAACCGACAGGTTCGAGCGGTAAAAACGCCTCCATGGCCGGCACCACGTCGCCGCTGGTGTCGAGTGATCAGCCGGTATTGCCGCCGTTGCAGCGCTGATATCGACGACAGCGGAACACGCCCGCATCGCCCTTTGTGACGAAGTCAGCCGACGCGTCGAAGTTGCGTCGAGTATCGACCGTCAGCGTGGCGGCGGCGGAACCAGCAGCGGCGTGATCTCGTCGAGGATACGGGGATCGTCGATCGTGGCCGGCATCGTGTAGCTGCGGCCGTCGGCGATCGCGCGCATCGTGGCGCGCAGCACTTTGCCGCTGCGGGTCTTCGGCAGCCGCGGCACGATCACGGCCTGCTTGAACGCCGCAACGGCGCCGATGCTGGCGCGCACGCGCTCGACCAGTTCGCGCGTGATCTCGTCGGCCGGCCGCGTCACGCCGCTCTTGAGCACGACCAGCCCAACCGGCAACTGGCCCTTGAGCGCGTCGGCGACGCCGATCACCGCGCATTCGGCGACATCAGGATGCGCGGCTAGGATTTCCTCCATCGCGCCGGTCGACAGCCGGTGTCCGGCGACGTTGATGATGTCGTCGATCCGCGACATCACCCAGCAATAACCGTCCTCGTCGATCACGCCCGCGTCGCCGGTCAGGTAATAGCCGGGATAGCGCGACAGGTAGTTGTCGCGATAGCCGGCTTCGTCGTTCCACAGCGTTGCCAGCGTGCCCGGCGGCAGCGGCAGCTTGATCACCAGATTGCCGATCTCGCCGGCCGGCAGCGCCGCACCGTCGGCATCGAGCACCTGCATGTCGAAGCCGGGTACCGGCACCGTGGCCGAGCCTGGCTTGACGGTCATCGGCGTCAGTCCGATGCAGTTGGCGATCGCCGGCCAGCCGAGTTCGGTCTGCCACCAGTGATCGACCACCGGGACTTTCAGCATCTGCTGCGCCCACAACACGGTGTCCGGATCGCAGCGCTCGCCGGCCAGATATAGCGTCTTCAAGCTGCTCAGGTCATAGCGGCCGATCAGCTCGCCGCGCGGGTCTTCTTTCTTGATCGCGCGGAATGCGGTCGGTGCGGTGAAGAACGACTTGACGCGGTACTGCGAGATCACGCGCCAGAACGCGCCGGCATCGGGCGTGCCGACCGGCTTGCCTTCGTACAGGATCGTCGTGCAGCCGGCGAGCAGCGGCCCATAGACGATGTACGAATGGCCAACGACCCAGCCGCAATCCGATGCGGCCCAGAACACGTCGCCAGGGCCGACGTCGTAGACCGCCTTCATCGAGTACAGCAGCGCCACCGCGTGGCCACCGTGATCGCGGACCACGCCCTTGGGTTTGCCGGTGGTGCCGGACGTGTACAACACGTACAGCGGATCGGTCGCCGCGATCCGCGCACAGGGCGCCAGCTCGGCAGCGGCCTCGGCCAGGTGCCAGTCGTGATCGCGGCCCGGCTGCATCGACGCCAGGCACTGCTTGCGTTGCAGCAGCACCACGCGCGTGACCTTGTGCTCGGCCAGCGTCAGCGCTTCGTCGAGCAGCGGCTTGTATTCGACGATGCGGCCCGGCTCGATGCCGCAACTGGCGGTCAGCACCAGCACCGGCTTCGCCGCATCGATCCGCTTGGCCAGCTCCGGTGCGGCAAACCCACCGAAGACGACCGAATGGATCGCGCCGATCCGCGCGCAGGCGAGCATCGCAATCGCCACTTCCGGGACCATCGGCAGGTAGATGACCACGCGGTCGCCCTTGCCGACGCCCTGCGCGCGCAGCATGCCCGCGACGCGCGCGACGCGCTCGGTCAGCTCGCGGTAGCTGTATTGCTGGCGCGTATCGGTGACCGGGCTGTCGTAGATCAGCGCCAGCTGGTCGCCGCGACCGGCCTCGACATGGCGATCAAGCGCGTTGTAGCAGGTGTTGAACTCGGCGCCATCGAACCAGCGGTAGATCGGCGCATTGCGGCGATCCAGCACCTGGTCCCAGCGTCGATCCCAGTGCAGTGCGTCGGCCTGCGCGGCCCAAAACGCCTCGGGGTCGAGCTGCGCCTGCTGGTACTGAGCCTGATACAGCGTGTTCGATGTCGACATTGCGATCGGGTCCATGGTCATCCCTGATATCAGTGGACCGCGCGCCATCCGGCGGCGGAGCGAAGAACGTCGGTGCCTAGCATGCCGCGCCCGGCGCCATCGCGCGACCGGTCAAAAACTGACCGGCGATCATTCCCGTAGACTGACCGTCGACAACGGAGCGCACATGGCCAAGCCCAATTACGGATTCGACAAGCGACAGCGGGAACTGAAGAAGAGCAAGCAGCAGGAAGAAAAGCGCCTGAAAAAGCTGGCCCGTGGCACGGGCGGCACCGAAGGTGACACCGACGCCCAGGGCAATCTGCCCTCATCAACCGAGCCGACATCATGAGCAAGAGCCAGGACGCAAAGAAGGAAACCAAGAAGAAGCCGCTGAAGACGGCCGCCGAAAAGCGCGCCGAGAAGAACGAAAAGAAGAAGAACAAGTAAGCCGTCGGCGCCGGAGCGGGCCACACGGCCCGCCCGGCGCAGAACGCGTTACATGCGGAACACGCCGTAGCGCGGCTCGGCGATCGGCGCGTTCAGCGCGGCACTGATCGCCATGCCCAGCGCGTTGCGCGTATCGGGCGGTGCCAGAATGCCGTCGTCCCAGATTTCCGACGTGCTCCAGTACGCGCTCTGCTTGCGCTTGAACTCGCCGAGCACCGGGTCGCGGATCGCATCGATATCAGCCTGCGTCAACTGCTTGCCCTGCTTGGCGAGCTGGCGAATCTTGACGTCGGCCAGCGTGTTGGCCGCCTGCTCGGCACCCATGACGCTGATCTGAGACTGCGGCCACGAGAACAGGAAGCGTGAATCGAACGCACGCCCGCTCATGCCGTAGTTGCCGGCACCGAAGCTGCCGTGGCACATGACAGTGAACTTCGGCACTTCGGAATTGGACACGGCCATGATCATCTTGGCGCCGTCCTTGGTGATGCCACGGCGCTCGTACTCGCGGCCGACCATGAAGCCGGTGATGTTCTGCAGGAACACCAGCGGCGTCTTGTTCTGGTTGCACAACTCGATGAAGTGCGCGCCCTTGAGCGCGCTGTCGTTGAACAGCACGCCGTTGTTGGCCAGGATGCCGATCTTGTAGCCCCACAAGTGCGCGTAGCCACAGATCAGCGTCTTGCCGTAGTTGGGCTGGTACTCATGAAAGCGCGAGCCATCGACCAGGCGCGCGATCACTTCGTGCATGTCGAAGCCCTGCTTGATGTCGCGCGGCAGCACGCCGTACAACTCCTCGGGGCTGTAGAACGGCGCCTCGGGCGGCTGCCATTCGACGCCGGCCTTCGGCTGGCGATGGAACTGCGCGACGATGTCGCGGGCGATCGCGATCGCCTCTTGTTCGCTGCTGGCCGGATAATCGGCCGTGCCCGATACCGAGGTGTGCATGTCGCAACCACCGAGGTCATCGACGCTGACATCTTCACCGGTGGCCGCTTTCACCAACGGCGGGCCCGCCAGGAAGATCGCACCGGTGCCGCGCACGATCACGTTGTAGTCCGACAGGCCCGGTACGTAGGCGCCGCCGGCCGTGCAGTGACCGAGCACGACAGCGACTTGCTGGACGCCCATCTTCGACAGCATGCATTGATTGCGGAAGATCCGGCCCGCGTAGTACTTGTCGGCGAACAGATCAGCCTGCAGCGGCAGAAAGCCGCCAGCCGAATCGCACAGATGCACGACCGGCAGGCGGTTCTCGATCGCGATGTCGAGCGCGCGGATCGTCTTCTTGACCGTCAGCGGATACCAGGCGCCGCCCTTGACGCTGGCATCGCCGGCGTTGATGACGACTTCGCGGCCGGCGACGATGCCGATGCCGGTGACGCATGCCGCACCGGGCACTTCACCGTCGTAGGCCTCGTTGGCGGCCAGTGACGAGAGTTCCAGAAACGGCGTGCCCGGATCGAGCAGTTGCTGCAGGCGCTCGCGTACTAGCAGCTTGTTCTGCGCACGCAAGCGGTCCACGTCGCGCTGAGGGCGATCATGGCGCGCCTTGCGCTGCTTCTCCTTGAACGCGTCGGCCAGCGCGCGATTGTGCGCGGCGTTGGCCTGGAACTCGGCAGATGCCGTGTTGAGCTTGGATTCGATGCGTTTCATTGCGGCGGCACTCGGAAGGTTCGGTGTCGTAACGGTTCAGGGTTGCGCGTACGGCTGCAGCTCAGGCTCGGTGCGCGACAAGTGCAGCGTCGGCAGGCCGGTGCTCGGCTCTTTGAGCACGATGGTGACGATGCCGCGCAGCAGCTGCGGCAATGGCGGAATGACCAGATCGGGCAGCAGCGACAGCGGCCCGCACAGGCCGGCCTGACCGCCCGCTGCAGCGAGCACGCGCTCGACGCTGGCCGGCCCCGGATGATCGAAAGCGTCCAGCGCCAGCGTGAACGTCAGCGCGTCATTGAGCCCGATAGTCACGTGGTCGACGATGCGGCCGGGGCAGACGTCCTGCAGCAGAATGTTGCTGACGCGCGGGTTGTCGAGACCGAAATCCAGCGCGGCGGTCGGCACCGGTTGCACCGGCTGCACCAGTTCATCGAACAGCGTGTACAGCGCGGTATAGGAAACATCGCCCGGTGTCTGGTCGCCGCGATTGCTCGCCTCGATGAAGCGCGAATCCGGGTTGAACTGGTGGAACGATTCGGGGATGCCGATCAGACCGAGACTGGCGATCGTGCCGAACACCGAGGTGTTGGCCGTACCCTGGTTCGGGCCCGCCTGTGCGATAAAGTCGTCGACAGCCACCCGCGTTGATGGAAACCAGCGCAGCGCCCAGCGCACCACGGTGACGCCCTGGCTGTGTCCGACCACGGCGATGCGTCGCCCACTGCGCCGGAACGTCTCGCGGATTGCATGCACCACATACTCGCCGCTGATCTGCGAATCACCAAAGCCACGATCGGGATAGGTGACATAGCAGACATCGTAGCCGCGGTTCTGCAGCAGCGGCAGATAAGTCCACTCGTACTGCTCGAAGCCGCTGGTAAAGGTGCCGTGCACCAGCAGCACGGCCGGCTTGTCCGGATGCGTGAACGGCGTGCAGGTCAGCGACGCCGCCAATGCATCGGGCGATGGCGACAGCGGCGGGTCGGCATCGACCAAGCGCTGGAACGTGTCCGCGTCCGGCGCCGCTGCATCGAGCACCTCGTCGCCACCGCCGCAGCCGGCGAGCGACAGCAGCATCAGCGAGCCGAGCAGCGCGTGGCGCATCGGTGCCCGCATCGTCCGCATCAGGCCTTGCCCGCGGCGGCGAGCTTGACCAACAAGGCATCGCGGTCGAAGGTCTGGCCCTTTTCATAGCTCAGCGCTTCGATGACGCCGTCGCGCGGCGCGGCGATCGTCGTCTCCATCTTCATGCTCTCCATCACCAGCAGCGTCTGGCCCTTGGTGACAGCATCGCCAACGGCGACTTGTACGGCGACGATGCTGCCCGGCATCGGCGCGCGGATGCTGTCATCGGCGCTTCCACCGGCGCTGGCGGCAAGCCGGTCCAGCGGATGGCGGTAACGCAGCTGATAGGCCTCGCCGTCGAGATGCACGAACACGTCGTCGCCGCGTGTGGCGACGACCACTTCGACGCTATGGTCGCCGATCGACAGCAGCGCACGGCCGTTGTGCAGCGCCGCCAGCGTGACGGAAACCGTGTGGCCTTCGCGGTGCAAGCGATAGACGCCCGGTCCGCGCGACAGCGCAACGTTGTGCTCGGCGTCGCCGAGCTTGAAGGCATGATGCATGGTGCTCCCCTGCCGGCCGGGCTTCGCCCGGCTCGCGTTTAGTTGGTCCAGTCGCCGATCGCCGCGTGCAGCTCGGGTATCACGTCAGCGCCTTCCCGCAGCGGCTGCGTCGACATCGCCGCGACGGCCAGCAGCGCCTGCAAGCGGTCCTCGCCCAATTCGGGGTCGGCTGCGATCTGCGGGTTGGCGTCGAGAAAGCCGGTGTGTACGTCACCGGCGATGAACGCCGGATGCGCGATCAAGCGGCGCAGGAATGCCGTGTTGGTCTTACAGCCGAGCAGCACCGTATCGCGCAGCGCGGCGTCAGCACGTGCGATGGCGTCGCTGCGGTCGCGACCGCGAATGATCAGCTTGGCGATCATCGGATCGAAGGCACTGGTGACTTCGCCACCCTGCACCACACCGCTGTCCCAGCGCACACCCTCGCCCTGCGGCGGATGCAGCACCAGCACCGGACCGGTGGTCGGCGTGTAGCCACGGCCCGGATCTTCGGCATAGATCCGGAACTCGATCGAGTGACCGCTGGAGCGGATGTCGTGCTGCTGCAGCCGCAGCGTTTCGCCAGCGGCGACGCGCAATTGCTCGTGAACCAGATCTAGGCCGGTGATCTCTTCGGTGACCGGATGCTCGACCTGCAGCCGCGTGTTCATCTCAAGGAAGTAGAACTCGCCGCCCTGGCCGAAGATGAACTCCACGGTGCCGGCATTGCGATAGCCAGCCGAGCGGGCGATGCCAGCGGCGGTTTCGCAGATGCGCTCGCGCAGCGCGGCATCGAGCGCCGGGGACGGCGTTTCTTCCACGATTTTCTGGAAGCGGCGCTGCACCGAGCATTCACGCTCGAACACATGGACGACGTTGCCGTAGGCATCGCCCAGCACCTGGACTTCGATATGGCGCGGGTTCTCGATGTAGCGTTCGACGTACAAGCGGCCGTCACCAAAGTAGCGCAGACCTTCGGAGCGCGCGCGCTCGATCTCGCCCTCCAGCAGCGACAGGTCGCGGACGATGCGCATGCCCTTGCCGCCGCCGCCGGCCGATGGCTTGATCAGCAGCGGCGCACCGACCAAGCGCGCCCGCTCGACGAAGGTCGCGGGATCGTCGTCTTCGATCGCGCTCGGCGCCACCGGAAAGCCGCCCTTCTCGACGAAGTTGCGCGCACGCACCTTGTCGCCCATCAGTTCGATCTGCTCGGGACGCGGGCCGATGAACACCAGGCCCGCTGCCTCGACCGCGCGCGCGAAGCCCGTGTTCTCCGACAAGAATCCGTAGCCAGGGTGGATCGCGCCCGCGCCGCTGGCCTTGGCGGCCGCCAGGATCTGCGCCGCGTCGAGGTAGGCCGCGACCGGCGTGCTGCCGGTGATCTCGATCGCTTGATCGGCCATCGTCACCGCCAGCGCGCCGCGGTCGGCCGCGTGGTAGACGACGATGCCGCGCAAACCGAGCTTCTTGACCGTGCGCAGCACGCGCACGGCGATTTCACCGCGATTGGCGACGAGCACCGAATCGAACGGCCATGATGAGGGGGCGCTGGGATGGCTCATGCAGACTTCCTGTGATGGTCGGTGCCGGCGACGAGGCGCGGCTCGATACGTTCCACTGCGACGGTCGGCGGCGTCGCCAGACCCTCACACAACAGCGACAGCAATTGATCGGCGATGGCGTCGATGTCGAGCGCGCCACGGCCGCACAAGTAATTCCAGGCGTGATGTTCGATGCCGCCGTAAACGGTCGCACGCAGCAACGTCGGCGGTACGTCGCGACGGAACTCGCCAGCAGCGGCACCTTGCTCGATGACGTCGACCAGCAACTGCGTGTAGCGACGATTCAGACCGTGCAGCGAGGTGCCGCGATAATCGTGTTCGGACTGCACTTCGCGAAACATCAGCCGGCACAGCTGCGGGTAGTCGCGCAAGGCACGCAAGTGCCGCCAGATCAGCCGATGCAGACGGGCACGGGCGCCGTCGATCGACTCCAGCTCGCGTGCGCAGTCGCCAAACAACTCGTCGTGCCAGTTCTCCAGCGTGCGCAGCAGCAGATCGCGCTTGGTCGCGAAGTACTTGTAGACGGTGCCTTCGACGACGCCGATCCTTGCGGCGATCTCGGCCACACCGGCCGCCTCGTAGCCCTTCTCGCAGAACACCGCGCGGGCGGCGACCAGAATCTCGTCGACGCGTTGCTCGCGCGCCAAGCGCGGGGCTGCTGTGCGCAAGCTCATCGCGCTGGCATCCGGATCGGGAAGTCCATCAGCACCTGCGCCAGCATCTTGCCCTGCGGGTCATAACGCAGGCTGGCCGTGCCGCCGCCGCCGAGCGCCTGCGTCAGCAGGAAATTGAAGCCGTTCAGACCCGGCCAGTCATAGCGCAGCACTTCGCCATCGACGAAGTGCGCCAGATATGCGCGCACGGCAGCAGCGGTCAGTTGCTCGCGCAACAACGGCAGATATTCGGGCTTGCGCGCCAACACGCCGATATTCGCGCTGTCGCCCTTGTCGCCGCTGCGGCCGTAGGCGATCTGGATCAGCGGCACCGTGGCCGCCGCTGGCGCGACGGCCGGCGCGGCATCAGTGGCCGTCGCACGCTGCGGTGTCGATCCGGCGGGCGCGGCCTGGTAGCGCACCGCAGGCGCCTCGAACCGCCGGCCGTCGACTTCGATCGGCACCAGCGTCTTGTCGACGAGGCAGGAGAACAAGCGCACCAACGGCGTCGCGCTCGGGCGTCCGCCCGAGAAGCCGGTGATGCTCTGCACCATCGAGGTCGCAGGCGGGATGAACTCGCGACCGAACACGTCCAGCGCCTTGGCGTTGTCGTGGTGGACGGCGATCTTGAGCAGCACTTCGCGCGTGCCGCGAGCGCGGCTGTTGGCACCCCAGTTGGCTTCAGCGCCGAGCACTTCGACATCGGTGCGGCGGTAGTCGGCAAAGCCGGCTTCGGTCATCAAGCGCCGCGTGCGCTTCAGAATCGCGGCGGCCACGGCTTCGGCCTTGGCTACGGCATCGACGCCGCCGATCAGCATCGTGCCGCTGCAGCGGAAGCCGTCCTGGTACGTGGTCGAGGTCTTGTACTGCGCGGTGGGTGCCGAGCCGCGCGCACCGCGCACGTCGACGCGGTCCGGTCCGATCTGCGTCAACTGCACGTTGGTGAAATCGCAGGTCACGTCGGGCAGCAGGTAGGCCGCCGGGTCGCCGATCTCGTAGACGATCTGTTCGGCGACGGTGTCGACGACGACGCGGCCGCCAGTGCCGGCCGGCTTGGTTACGACAAAGCCACCGTCGGCGCGGCATTCGGCAATCGGGAAGCCCATGCGGTCCCAGTCGTCGGCGACCTCGCGCCAGTCGGTGCTGACGCCGCCGGTGGCTTGCGCGCCGCATTCAACGACGTGCCCCGCGAGGCTACCCGCCGACAACAGGTCGTAATCGTCGGCCTTCCAGTCGAACTCATGAATCAGCGGACCCAGTGCCAGCGCCGAGTCGACGCAGCGTCCGGTCAGCACGATGTCGGCACCGGCATCGAGCGCGGCCGCAATCGGGAACGCACCCAGATACGCGTTGGCGCTCCACGGCTGCGCAGGGAAGGCGTCACCGCTGAACATCTCGCGCACGTCGCTGCTGCGCAGCGCGTCAACCTGCGGCATCAAGTCATCGCCGGTGACGATGCTGACTTTCAGATCGATGTTCAGCGCTTGCAGCCGCGCTTCGATCGCCGCCTTGCAGGCTTGCGGATTGACGCCACCGGCATTGGTGACCAGCTTGATGCCCTGCGCCTTGAGCTGCGGCGCGAGCCGGGCGACGACGCCGGGCAGATCGGTGGCATAGCCCAGCGCCGCATCCTTGGCGCGCGCGCGCGCCAGCAAGGACATCGTGATCTCGGCCAGATAGTCGAGGATCAGGTAATCGATCGCGCCGGAATCGACCAGCTGCTTGGGGCCTTCGGCGCTGTCGCCCCAAAAGCCGGCGCCACAGCCGATGCGAACCAGACTTTTGCGCGTTGCGGGCTGGCTCATGTCAGCGACCCGTCCACACCGGTGAACGCTTCTGCTGGAACGAGGCCATGCCTTCGCGAGCGTCTTCGGTGCTGGCCATCACCGGGATCATCACTTGTGCGTATTCCAGCGCCTGGCGCAGATTCATGTCGCGCATCGAGTGGAAGGCCTGCTTGCCTATTCGCAGCGCGGTCGGACTCTTGTCGACGACGCGCGACAGCAGCCAGTCGAGCTTGCTGTCCAGTTCGCTGCGCGGCACCAGATAGTTGACGATGCCCCATTCCAGCAGCAGCGGCGCAGCGAACACCTCACCGGTGATGCACATCTCCTGCAGCTGGCGCGGCGGCAGCAAGCGCTGCATGTACGGCAGGATCATCATCGGCGTCATGCCGATCTTCGGTTCGGTGGTACCGAAGCGGATGTCGTCGGCCGCCACCGCCATGTCGCAGGCACACAGGATGCCGAAACCGCCCGCCATTGCCGCGCCATTGACGCGCGCGATGATCGGTAAAGTGCAGGCTTCCATGCAGTTGAACAGCTCGACGATGTAGCTGCGCGGCTGCGAATAGTCGACGGCAAACACCGCACCCTGTGCATTCTTGGCCAGATCGGCGCCAGCGCAGAACGCCTTGTCGCCGGCACCGGTCAGCACGATCGCGCGAACATCGCCGCTGGCCATCGCCTGCTCGATGCCCCGGATCATCGTGCGAACCACCTGCTCGTTGAGCGAGTTGCGGCGCTCTTCGCGGTTGATCGTGATCCACAGGACATTGGCCGCAGCCCCATCACCGGCCGCGGCGACGGCGCGCCGTTCGAGCTTCACCAGATCTTGATCCGACATGCGTTTGCACACCCATTTCAGGAATGGACGGCAGTCTGTTGTCGCGCTGGTGAGTCTGCCTCACCCGTATGTGGGAGTCGGGTCCGGCGGCGTCGCTCGGGTACGCTGCACGCCTGGAGAACGCCCGATGCCGCAGCCCCCCAACGACCTCGATCCCGATGCCGACGCACCCAGGCCGGGTGCCACGGCGCCGGCTGCCGCTGGCCTGCTGATCGATGCGATGAACCTCGCCTACTGGTGCGGTGCGCCGCCGAGTTTGCGTGTGCCGCTGAGCTTGCTCGCGTACTGCGTCGGCGCAGGTATCGACGCCCGTCTGTACTTCGACGCCAGTGCGGTGCACCGGCTGCCGGTCGACGAGCACGACCTGTATGGCCGGCTATTGCATGAACACGCGGATCGGGCCGGCGCAGTACCGTCCGGCCGCAGTGCCGACGGCGTGATGCTGCGCGATGCACGCCGCAGCGGCGCCTGCATCATCAGCCGCGACCGCTACCGCGACCATCGGCGCCGCTATCGCAAGCTGATAGACGACCCGACACGCCTGCTGTCAGGCCATGTCGCAGCCGACCAGATTCACGTCGCCTCGCTGGATCTGCACGCGCCACTGGCTGAAACCGCCGCAGCGGCATGGCAACAACTGGCGCATGGCGCCACGCGCTCCGACACCGCCGGCTGATGGCAACGGCCCGCCTCGATGTCAGGCAGGCGGCAGGAACGGATCGCGGAAGGTAAACGCAGCCGGCGTTGCGCCGTGCTGCTGCAAGTGCAGCAGGCGCGCTTGCGCCTCGGCGACATCGGGCCGATGACCTTGCGGCACCCACCACAGCACCAGGAACGCCTGCGGCATCCGGTCGAACCATTCGCGGCGACGACGCATGATCGCCACATGGTCGGAGTCGTAGACGAACGCCTTCAGCGCTTCCAGATCGCGCCACACCGACAGGTTGACCAGCACGCTGTCGCCGAAAGGGCGCAGCGCCGTGGCGTCGCCGTCGTCGGTCTGCAGTCGCCAGACGTAGCCCGGCGAGCGTTCGGCCAACTGGTTGATACGGTCAAGGTTGGCGACGAAGTCGGCCAGCAGCGGCGATTCCAGCGGTGCCTTCATCGAGGCGATGTTCAGTTGTGCGAGTTCGTACATGCGAGTGCCGAAAGAGTCGGAACGATGGAGCCTGGGTTCGATCGGAGGGTCGGGATCGGTTCAGCGCGGCGATGGAGACGGAATCTGCGGGATTCCTGCAACGAACGAGGCCTTGCCGATGCGCCCGTTGGCGATCTGGTAGATGCACAGCATGTCGAGCGATCCGCGTCCATCGGGAAAGTTGCGCGTGATCCGCTCCAAGTCGACGACGACATCACCGAGCACTTGGCGCGACAGCAGCTCGGCATGCAGATCCGGCTCAGCGAAACGCAGCGTAAAGCGCTGCCGCAGCTGTGCATGACCCCGCGCCAGCAAGGCACCGTGCAGTTCGTAGTGCTCGGCCTCCTCGGCATAGGTGGCCAGCAAGGCGTCGACGTCCTTGGCGTTGTAGGCGTCGAGCTGGGCTTGGACGATCTGGGTCGGCGTCATCATCGGTGTCGAGGGCGGTAGCGGCGTGTCGCCATTATTGACGCAGGCGCTGCGGAGGCCCACGGCTCAGCCGCCGACGCGTGCACCGACCGCGCGCAAACAGAAATCGCCGATGCCTTCGACGAGCTTGTCTTCGGTGACGCGCTTGGCGGTCGGTGCGACCGGCCGGACCAAGGCTTCGGTGAACGCGCCGACGATGCACGCCGCGCCGATGTCGACCGACTGTTTCGGGAACTCGCCACTGGCGATGCCGTCTTTCAGCAGCTTCTTGAATACATCGCCGATCTGCGCACGCGCGATCAGGCGCGCGGCCTCGACTTCGGGGTCGGCCGGCTCGGCGATGAAGGCATACGCCAGATACGGGCCCTGCAGCGCGCGCCGCGCGAACGACTCGACCGCAGCGCGCAGCCGCTGGGTGGCGCTGCCATCGCCACGGGCGATGTCACCCAGGATTGCGACCTCGTGCGCTACGGCGGCGCCGAGGACTTCGACGAACAGCTCGGCCTTGGACGGAAAGTAGCGATACAGCGCGCCGGTCGACAGCCCGGCGTTGTGTGCCACGGCGGTGACCGAGGCCTGACGGAAGCCGCCTTCGGCAACCAGCGCGCGGGCGGCTTTGAGGATGCGCTCGCGGTTGTCGGCGAGGCGCTCCTGCATCAGCGTGGATCGTTTGTAGGCCATGGAATGAATCGGTTTCCCTTTTGTGAATCTTATTTCATTTCTTCGTTGCCGCGCCTATCATCCGGCCGAGTAGCGGCCAGACGCCGCACGATCACTTTCGATGGCGCCGGCCATGACCGCGCCGAACCGACCCGAGGAGATATCCGCATGTTCAGCAGCGCCTTCAACTTCGACCTGGGCCGTGACGTCGACGATCTGCGCGAGGCCGTGCGCCAGTTTGCCGAGCGCGAGATCGCGCCGCTGGCGGCGCAAACCGATCGCGACAACGCGTTCCCGATGCCGCTGTGGCGCAAGCTCGGCGAACTGGGCGTGCTCGGCCTTACCGCGAGCGAAACCTACGGCGGCACGCCGATGGGCTATCTGGCCCATGTCGTGGCGATGGAAGAAATCTCGCGCGCGTCGGCATCGATTGGCCTGTCATACGGCGCGCACTCCAACCTGTGCGTCAACCAGCTCGACAAGAACGGCAGCCCGGAGCAAAAGCAGCGCTATCTGCCCAAGCTGATCAGCGGCGAGCACGTCGGCGCGCTGGCGATGAGCGAGCCGGGTGCCGGCTCCGACGTGGTCAGCATGAAGCTGCGCGCCGAGCGGCGCGGCGATCACTACCGGCTCAACGGCAACAAGATGTGGATCACCAACGGGCCCGACGCCGACACCTTGATCGTTTACGCCAAGACCGACCCGGAAGCCGGCCCGCGCGGCATCACCGCGTTCATCATCGAAAAAGGCTTCAAAGGCTTCAGCACGGCGCAGAAGCTCGACAAGCTCGGCATGCGCGGCTCCAACACCTGCGAGCTGGTGTTCCAGGACTGCGAGGTGCCCGCCGAGAACGTGCTCGGCAGCGTCGGGCGCGGCGTCAATGTGCTGATGTCCGGTCTCGACTACGAGCGCGTCGTACTGTCGGGCGGCCCGCTGGGCATCATGGCCGCCTGCATGGACATCGTTGCGCCATACACCCGCGAGCGCCGCCAGTTCGGCCAGGCGATCGGCGAGTTCCAGCTGATGCAGGGCAAGCTGGCCGACATGTACGTCGGCTTCAACGCCTGCCGCGCGTATGTGTACGCGGTGGCTCGCGCCTGTGATCGTGGTGAAACCACGCGCAAGGATGCCGCTGGCGCGATCCTGTACAGCGCCGAAAAAGCGACGTGGATGGCCGGCCAGGCGATCCAGGCGCTCGGCGGCAACGGCTACATCAACGACTACGCCACCGGCCGCTTGTGGCGCGACGCCAAGCTCTACGAAATCGGTGCCGGCACGTCGGAGATCCGCCGCATGCTGATCGGCCGCGAGCTGCACAACGAGCTCGGCTGATGGACGTCATCGCGTCCAAGCTGCGCACCAACAGCGACGAGTACCGGCTCAATCACGCGGCGCTTCAGGCGCAGGTCGACGAACTGCGCCAGCGCACGGCCGAGGCCGCACGAGGCGGCAGCGCGGCGGCGCGCGCGAAACACACGGCACGCGGCAAGCTGCTGGTGCGCGACCGCATCGACTTGCTGCTCGACCCCGGCACGCCGTTCATGGAACTGTCGGCGCTGGCCGCCAACGGCATGTACGGCGGCGATGTGCCCTGTGCCGGCGTCGTTGCTGGCATCGGCCGCATTCACGGACGCGAGTGCGTGGTCGTCGGCAACGACGCCACCGTCAAAGGCGGCAGCTACTACCCGATGACGGTCAAGAAGCATCTGCGCGCCCAGGAGATCGCACGCGAAAACCGGCTGCCTTGCGTATATCTGGTGGATTCCGGCGGCGCGTTCCTGCCGATGCAGGACGAGGTGTTTCCCGACCGCGATCACTTCGGCCGCATCTTCTACAACCAGGCCAACCTGTCGGCGCAAGGCATCGCGCAGATCGCCTGCGTGATGGGCTCGTGCACGGCCGGCGGTGCTTATGTGCCGGCGATGTCGGACGAGACCGTGATCGTCCGCGACCAGGGCACGATCTTTCTCGGCGGGCCGCCGCTGGTCAAAGCGGCGACCGGCGAGATCGTCAGTGCCGAAGACCTTGGCGGCGGCGACGTGCATACGCGCTTGTCGGGCGTCGCCGATCACCTGGCCGACGACGACGCACACGCGCTGGCGCGGGTGCGTCGCATCATCAGCCGGCTCGGTGCACCACAACGTCACCTGATCGCCAGCAGCGTCGAAGCGCCCCGCTACGACCCTGCCGAGTTGTACGGCGTGATCCCGGCCGATACGCGCAAGCCCTATGACGTGCGCGAGGTGATCGCCCGCATCGTCGACGGCTCGCGTTTCGACGAATTCAAGGCGCGCTTCGGCGCCACGCTGGTGACCGGCTTTGCCCAGGTCTACGGCTATCCGGTCGGCATCGTCGCCAACAACGGCGTGTTGTTTTCGGAGTCGGCGCAGAAGGCCGCGCACTTCATCGAGCTGTGTGCGCAGCGCCGCATTCCGCTGGTGTTTTTGCAGAACATCACCGGCTTCATGGTCGGCCGCAAATACGAAAACGAGGGCATTGCGCGCCACGGCGCCAAGATGGTCACCGCGGTGGCGACTGCGCAGGTTCCCAAGTTCACGGTGCTGATCGGCGGCTCCTACGGTGCCGGCAACTACGGCATGTGCGGGCGCGCCTACGGGCCGCGGTTCCTGTGGGCTTGGCCCAATTCGAAGATATCGGTGATGGGCGGAGAACAAGCCGCCAGCGTGCTGGCGACCGTGCGGCGCGACGCGCTCGAAGCGCAAGGCAAGGCCTGGAGCGCCGAAGAAGAAGCCGCATTCAAGGCGCCGACGCGGGAGCAGTTCGAGCAGCAAGGCAGCCCGTACTACGCGACCGCGCGGCTCTGGGACGATGGCATCGTTGATCCGGCGCAGACCCGCCGGATGCTGGGCATGGGGCTGGCCGCCGCTGCCAATGCCCCGATCGAGGCAACACGCTTCGGCGTGTTCCGCATGTGAGGCCGCCACGATGATTCCGTTCGACAAAGTCCTGATCGCCAACCGTGGCGAGATCGCCTGCCGCGTGATCGCCACCTGTCGCCGCCTTGGCATTGCGACGGTCGCGGTGTATTCCGAAGCCGATGCGCAGGCGCGCCACGTGCGCCTCGCCGATGAGGCTTATTGCGTCGGGCCGGCAGCCGCGCGTGACAGTTACCTGCGCATCGACCGCATTCTGGAGGTGGCTCAGCGCAGCGGCGCGCAGGCGATCCACCCCGGCTATGGATTCCTCAGCGAAAACGCCGCATTCGCGCAGGCCTGCGCCGATGCCGGCATCGTGTTCATCGGGCCGCCGGTGGACGCGATCCGGGCGATGGGCAGCAAGTCGGCCGCCAAGACGCGGATGCAAGCCGCCGGCGTGCCGCTGGTGCCGGGTTATCACGGCGACGACCAGCAGCCGTCGCGCTTGCAGGCCGAAGCCGATCACATCGGGTATCCGGTGCTGATCAAGGCCTCGGCCGGTGGTGGTGGCAAGGGCATGCGCGTGGTCCACGCGGCGGCCGACTTCATTGCGGCGCTGCAAAGCTGCCAGCGCGAAGCCGCATCGAGCTTCGGCGACGAGCGCGTGCTGATCGAGCGCTATCTGCAGCAGCCGCGACACATCGAAATCCAGGTGTTCGCCGACCAGCGAGGTCAGACGATCAGCCTGCACGAGCGTGATTGCTCAGCGCAGCGGCGGCACCAGAAAGTCGTCGAGGAGGCACCAGCGCCGGGCATTAGCGACGCGCAGCGCAGCGCGATGGGCCAAGCGGCTTGTGATGCGGCCCGCGCGGTCGGCTATGTTGGCGCCGGCACCGTCGAGTTCATCGCCGACGGTCGCGACAGCAGCCGCTTCTACTTCATGGAGATGAACACGCGGCTGCAGGTCGAGCATCCGGTCACCGAGATGATCACCGGGCTGGACTTGGTGGAATGGCAACTGCGCGTCGCAGCCGGCGAGCCCTTGCCGCTGACGCAGGCGCAAGTGCCGCTGCGCGGCCATGCGATCGAAGTGCGGCTGTACGCCGAAGAGCCCGAAAAGGGCTTCCTGCCGTCGATCGGCAAGCTGTCATGGTTTAGAACCGTGGCGCCGTCGCCGCATCTGCGTCTCGACAGCGGCGTCGAAGCCGGCGATGAGGTAACGCCGCATTACGACCCGATGCTGGCCAAGCTGATCGTCTGGGACACGACGCGCGACGCGGCCGTACAACGGATGCTGGCCGCGCTGGCGCAGACCCAGATCGCCGGGGTCGGTCATAACGTGGCGTTTCTGTCGCGGCTGATCGGCCACGCGGCGTTCCGGCGCGGCGAGATCGACACTGGGTTGATCGAACGCGAATCCGAGATTCTGCTGGCGGCGCCGGCTCGCTTGCCATGGAACGCCGTCGCAGCGGCGGCACTTGCGCAACTGGACGACGAGCACGCGGCCACTACCGACACGCCCTGGGCCGCCGATGGCTGGCGACTCAACGGGGCGTTGCGTCGGTCGTTCACGTACCGCTGCGGCGAGCAGGTCGTGCCATGCGCGATCGACTATGTCGGGCCCGGTCGCTACCGGATCGATGACATCGAGGCCACCGTTTCGCGCCAGCCGGATGGCCGTCTGAATCTGCGGCTCGGCGAGCGAGCCTGCGTTGCGACCGTCGTTGCGGAGGGTCTGCAGCGCGACGTGTTTATCGACGGCCTCCAGTATCGGCTGCGCTACGACGATCCCTTGGCGCACGACGCTGCCAGCGACGAAGCGGGCGGCAGTCTGTTGGCGCCGATGCCCGGCAAGATCATCAGCTTGCTGGTCGAGCCGGGCGCAACCGTCACGCAAGGCCAAGCCTTGCTGGTGATGGAAGCGATGAAGATGGAAATGACGGTCTGCGCACCGCGCGCCGGCGTGGTTGCCGCCTATCGCTGCGCCGTCGGTGAACAGGTGCGCGAGGGCGTCGAACTGGTGGACTTGCAGTCCTCGACGTCGGACTGAATCCCGCGCGGTCAGTCGTTGCCCAAGGCGCGCAGCATCACCATCGTGCCCAGCGCCGGTCCGGCGCTGTTGGCGATCGGTGCGCGGCTGACTTCGATGCGGCGGGAGGCCCCGTCGCGGTCGACCAGCGTTGCGATGGTCCGCTCGGGGCCTGGCTCAAGCGCTTCCTTCAATTGCAGCACCTGCGACAAGGGCCGACCTTCGGCGTCGTCGTTGAGCCAGCCGATGATCTGCTCGGCGGCTGCATTGACAAAGCGCACTCGTCCATCGGGATCGATGGCGATGATGCCGTCAGTGACGCTGCCCAGCGCCGATGTCAGCCAGTGGTGCGCCTCGCGCAGATGCGCTTCGGCCTGCCCCTTGAACGACGCGAGCTGGATCGCGGCCTTCAGATCGCGACCCAGGAACGGCTTGGTCAGATAGCCGAACGGTCCGACCTGGGTAAGCCGGTCCACCGTCAGCGTGTCGCTGTATGCGGTCAGGAAGACCACCGGGATCGCCAAGTCACGCTGAATGACTTGTGCCGCTTCGACGCCGTCACGCGGCCCTTTGATGACGACGTCCATCAACACGAGGTCCGGCTGTTTTTCGCGCGCGAGGCGGATCGCGTCCTCGGCGTTGTCGGCAATGCCGAGCACCTTGTGTCCTAAATCCTGGATCTGCGCCGCGAGATCAAGCGCAACAATCGCCTCGTCCTCGACTATCAGCAATGCCGCCATAGGTGCGCTTCCGTCGCTGCGGTGGGTTGGAGAAGTCTACGGTCCAGATTATCAGTACGGCAGCGTACTGGGATCAAGAAACGACGCGCGATACCGGCAGCACCAGCGTGGCGCGGGTGCCGCTGCCAGACTGCAGATCGAAGCTGGCATCCAGCTGAGACGACAGTGAGCGCACCAGTTTCAAACCTAGGGATGTCGATGCCAGGTCGCCGATATCGTCCGGCAGTCCGATGCCGTCGTCGACGACATTGATCCTGACGCCACCGTCAGTTACACCGACCGTGATGTCGATGCGCCCGCTGCGTCCGTCGGCGAACGCATGCTTGGACGCATTGCTGAACAGCTCGTTGACGATCAAACCCAGTGGCACCGCGGTGTCCAGGCCGATCGGCATCGGCGGGCTGTTGCAGACGACCTCGATACCCCGCTGCACACTGCCGGAGGAGACCGCCAGACGCTGGACCAGGTCGGACAGGTACGCGCCCAGATCGATCGCCGCCAAGCTGCGCGACTGGTAGAGCTTTTCGTGCACCAGGGCCATTGCGCGGACGCGTCCGGCCGCATCGGCCAGCGCTGAACGTGCCGGACTGTCCGGCAAGGTCCGCAGCTGCAGATTGAACAGGCTGGTGACCACCTGCAGATTGTTCTTGACCCGGTGGTAGACCTCGCGCAGCAACGTCTCCTTTTCGGTCAGCGCGGCCCGCATCTCGACTTCGTGGCGCTTCTGCACCGAGATATCGGTGGCAATGCTCAAGTAGCCGGTGATGATGCCGACGTCGTCTCGCAGCGCCGATATCGACATCAGCACCGGCACGCCGCGACCGTCTTTGCGGATGAACGTCCAAGGACGCTGGTCCTGGCGTCCTCGACTGGCATAGGCGACGACCGCTTCGAAGTCACCCAGCACTTCAATGTCTTCTTCCTCCATCAACAAGCGAGAGCGCAGCAACAACTCGGTCTGATCGTGCAACGCGACCTGGCTCATCTGACCGACGCATTCGGCCTCACGATACTGCAGCAGCCGCTGCGCGTTGCGGTTGATGCTCGTGATCAATCCGCTGGCGTCGGTGGTGATGATGCTCGTCGGCGCCGAACTGACGATGCTCGACTGCAGCGCCAGCGCATCGCGCAGCGCCATTTCAGCCTTGCGACGCTCCTCGGCGTTTTTCATCTGGACGATGAAATAGCGCGGCTCGCCCTGGTTGCTGCGCACCAGCGAAACCGCCAGCACGACCCACAGATAGCCACCGTTCTTGCGCACGACGCGACGATCGCTCTGGTAGCTGGGCGCTTCACCTGCCATCAGGCGGTCCAGCATCTTCAAATCGAGTGCCAGCTCGTCGGGATGGGCGCCGTCCTGATAGCGCATCTGTGACAACTCGTCGCGGCTATAGCCGGTGATGTCGCAGATCGCCTGATTGACCTCCAGCCAACGGCCCTCGATCGACATCAGCGCCATGCCGATCGGCGCATTGGCCATGATCGTCCGAAAGCGCTGCTCACTCTCCCGCAGCGCCTGTTCGGCGCTGCTGCGGCGCGAGATATCGGTTGCCATCATCACTTGCAGATGTTCACCGCCAACCTCGATCCAGTTGCTGAAAATCTCGATCGGAAACGTCTGGCCCGAGCGCATCGCATAGATCGGTCGTTCCGGAAGGTCACGCTCCGCCGCCACTTCGCGTTGAGCCAGGGATGGGTCGATGCTCGACCTCAGCGCGTGGCCCGGTATCAGGTTGTCGACCGGGCTGCCGATCAACGCCGGTCGCGGTATCGCGAAGATCGTGGCCGCGTGGTCATTGGCTCTGACGATGTGACCGCTGCGGTCGATCACCAGAATCGCTTGCGGCGCCTGATCGAACACACTGCTCAACATCACCTCACTGTCGATCAGCGCATCGGCCTGCACGCGACGGTGACGCTCGCCGTAGGCGACGCGCCGTCGAAGCATCGCAACCTCGACTCGCCACATCAGCACAATCACCAGCACGATCAGCAGCGCAGCCGCACCGAGCAGTATCAGCAGCCCGCCGATCGGGGGATTGAGCGTGATGTTCACATCGCTAGCGTAGGAAACCCGAACGCCAACCGCGATGACGTTCATCAGTTTCAGACAGACGGACGGAGCGCAACGATGGCCGGTCGCCGATCGGGCCCGCATCGGCACGGGCGGTCGATTCCGGCGTCAGATAACGATCGATTTCCCGCCGGGTGCGCAATAGGTTCGTCGCCGCTACAGGCCAACGTCCCCTGACCCGATTGTCAGGTGCGACTGCACTGGTGGTGCAACAACATCAGCCGGTCGCCAGCGCAAACACCGGTACCGCATCGCTGAATCCCTTCATCACCTCGGGAGCACGTGCGTCGACGGCATAGCGCGGGTCGTCGGCGACGGCCGTGCACGTGGTCTGGTCGATCAGCACCTCGCCGTCGGCGGCACGCTGGCACAGCCGCGCTGCGAGGTTCACCGCCGTGCCGACGGCGGCATACTCCAGACGTCCTGCACCGCGCAGGGCGCCGATTGTCGTATCGCCGGTGGCCACGCCAATGCCGATACCGAGGTCGACTCCGGCTTCCTTCAGAAACTGACCGACGCGCTCACGTAGCTCGGCTGCCAGCCGGACTGCATGCAGTGCGTGACGGCGATCCGGCAGCGGCGCGCCGACCAGGATCAGCACGCCGTCACCGGCATGGTCTTTGACGGTGCCGCGATGTTGCAGGCTGACGGCGCCGACGACGCGGTAATAGCGCTCCAGCAGGCCGACGACGCCGTCGGAATCGTGTTCTCGGGCATAGGCGGTAAAGCCGCGCAAGTCGCAGATGACGATGCTGATCTGGCGCCGCTCGCGGCGCATCGCTTGCTCCATGCCCTGCGTCGACAGCAGACGCGCGATCTCCGGCGACAGGAACTGCCGCATCGACGCGCCGCGCTGGCCCTGGATGATCAGGTATTGCACCGCGCCGGACAGGAAGATCAGCAAGCCGAACGAGATCAGCAGCGGCACCCAGTCGCGGCTGACCACCAAGCCGGTCAGCAGAAACGGCGCGGCGACCATCAGCGCGCGCAGCCGCACCGACTCGGCCGGGTCCTTGCGCGTGAAGCGCACAATCACCAGCGCGATCGTCGACAGCAGAATCGCCGTCGCCAACACCGGCACCAGCGCCCAAGCCAAACCGCGCATCCGCAGCCAGCCGGTACCCTCGCCCGCCGCCTGGTCGGGTGCGAGGACCACGTAGCCGATCACCAGCAAGCCGTACAGCAGCGCGATGCCCTGGGAGACGCGAAACAGCACGCCAACGGTCCGCTTGAGCGTGGCACTGGCGTCAGCCGCGACACGCCGTGCCCATTCGATGCCGGCCAGAATCGACAGCGTCTCCAGGCTGCGGCTGCCGATCTGGTAGATCCAGAAGCTGTTCGGGCCCATCGCGTGTTCCAGCGGCACCAACGCCAAGCGCACCCCGATCACGATCAGGCACAGCGCCAGGGCGCGGCTCGACGGGCTGCGCCGGTCGGCCCAGACGAAGATCGCACCCAGGCCAACGGCCAGCAGCGCGGCAACCCAAAAGGCACTGCCCGTCATCGTCGTCGGATCGTCGCAAGAGTCGGTGGAGAACCGCGCGATGTTGAGCCCAGCGCTCCCGTGCGGCAAGCGCGGCGGTGCGAAGGATCAATGCATACTTTGCCGATGCCCACCGTCGCCGATGTCGAAACCTGGTATGCCGCGCGCAATTGGCGCGTATTCGAGTTCCAGCGTCAGTGCTGGGCGGCCTATGCGGCCGGGCAATCGGGCCTGATCCACGCCCCCACCGGCGCCGGCAAAACGCTGGCCGCGTGGATCGCCGCACTGTTGCAGTCCCGCGGTGCCGACGAGCCGCTGCGGGTACTGTGGATCACGCCGATGCGCGC
>Ga0255089_1000119_pt1 | contig 38555 bp, 24 predicted proteins | sample Colum_Miss_RepC__2_FD_188468 | JGI IMG/M metagenome (GOLD analysis project Ga0255089, IMG submission 188468) | Freshwater microbial communities from Columbia River, Oregon, United States - Colum_Miss_RepC_8d | ecosystem: Environmental > Aquatic > Freshwater > River | place: USA: Oregon... | reverse complement strand
GCACCAATATCAAGTCCCTCGACGACGGCGTGTTGCTCGTCACGCGTGGTTCCAAGCTCAATGCGATCGGTACGGCAACGGCGCCGATCACGATCAGCAGCCTCGACGACAACTTCGACGGCGAAGGCGAATGGGGCGGCGTCATCATCCAGGGCTTCGCACCGCAGTTCGGCAAGGGCAATACTGGCGCCTGCTTCGGCACCGGCACGGTTTGCAACGTCGCAGGCGAAGGCGGCACGTTCGTCGGCAACTACGGTGGCAACGACCCGGCCGACAGCAGCGGCACGATCAAGTATTTGCGTATCGCGGAAGCCGGCCTCGTCGCGGGCCCGAACAACGAAGTCAACGGTCTGACGCTGCAGGGCGTGGGCTACGGCACGACGGTTGACTACGTGCACGTCCACAACAACCTCGACGACGGCATCGAATGGTTCGGCGGCACCGTCAACGTCACGCACATCGTGCTGACCAACAACGACGATGACGATATCGACTTCGACGAAGGCTACAAGGGCAACATCCAGTACGCGATCGTCCAGAAGAACCAGACCAAGGCACAGCCGACCGGCAGCAACGACCCGCGCGGCATCGAAGCCAACAGCAGCAACGCGGACCTGGTTACGGAAACGCAGGCCGTGCTGTCCAACGTCAGCATCATCGGCGGTCCGGTGGTCAATGCGAGCGGCAGAACCCAGCCGGGCGTGCTGGCTCGCGGTGCGGTGACGATGTCGATGTTCAACTCGGCCGTTAAGGGCTTCAACGCCGGCTGCATCCGTATCGACGATGCCGATACCAACAACGACAGCACGGCGGATGTTCGCTCGAATGTGTCGCTGACCAACGTCCTCGGCGATTGCGCCGCTGGCCTGTATGCGCGCCGGGCTGCCGACAGCGCCACCAACGCCACGGCTTCGACGATCACGTTCAACGACGCTTACGCGATCAACGAGTCGTCCGCACGTCTGTCTGCGGCGCCGTCGATCACGCCGGTTGCCAACGGCTCGTCGTTCCAGTTCGAACCGACCAACTATGTCGGTGCCATCGCGCCCGATACCTCGGCTGCTTCGGCTTGGTGGGCAGGCTGGACGCTGCCGGGCGTGCTCGCGCCAGTTGCCGAAACGCCGGCTCCGGCCAGCTTCGTCAGCTGCGCCAGCAACGTCTGCACGTTCACCGCGGGCACCGAATGGCGCATCGACGGCACCGTGCTGGTCGGTGGCGGCAATCGCACGATCACCGACGCGGCCGACGTGGCAGCGGTCAAGGCGGCCGGCGTCACGCTGACGATTCGTCCCGGCGTCAACGTCAAGGCGTTCGATGACGGCGTGCTGATCGTCACCCGTGGCTCCAAGTTGGTCGCTGATGGCTCCGCCAACGCTCCGATCACGTTCAGCAGCCTCGACGACAACTTCGATGGCGAGGGTGAGTGGGGCGGCGTCATTGTTCAGGGCTTCGCGCCGCAGTTCGGCCGTGGCAACACGGGCGCCTGCTTCGGTTCCGGCACGGTGTGCAACGTCGCCGGTGAAGGCGGCACGTTCGTCGGCAACTACGGCGGCAACGAGCCGGCCGATAACAGCGGCGTCCTGCGCTATGTCCGTATCGCCGAAGGTGGCTTGGTCGCTGGTCCGAACAACGAAGTCAATGGTCTGACGCTGATGGGCGTCGGTCACGGCACGTTGGTCGACTATGTGCAGGTCCACAACAACCTCGACGACGGCATCGAGTGGTTCGGCGGCACGGTTAACGTGCGTCACATGGTGCTGACCAACAACGACGACGACGACATCGACTTCGACGAAGGCTATAAGGGCAACATGCAGTTCGCCATCGTTCGCAAGAATCCGACGAAGACGGCGCCGACCGGCAGCAACGATCCGCGCGCAATCGAAGCCAACAGCAGCAATGCTGACCTGGTGGTTGATACGCAGGCGATGCTCGCCAACCTGACGCTGATCGGCGGTCCGGTGAACAACGTCTCGGGCCGTACTCAGCCGGGCGTGCTGGCTCGCGGCGCGGTCACGATGTCGATGGTCAACAGCGCGGTGCGCGGCTTTGATGTCGGTTGCGTCCGCATCGACGATGCGGATACCAACAACGACACCGTCGCCGATGTCCGTTCGGTTGTGTCCCTCAGCAACGTGCTGGGCGAGTGCACCGCGGGCTTCTATGCACGCCGCGCTGCCGACAATGCCAGCAACGCCGGCGCGTCGACGGTCACGCTCGACACCTCGTATGCACTGACCGAGTCCACCGCGACCCTGTCAGCTCCGTCTTCGATCACGCCGGTCAACAACGGCTCGAACTTCACGTTCGACGCCACTGACTACATCGGCGCGGTCAAGCCGGGCACGAGCGCCAACTCCGCCTGGTGGAAGAACTGGACGATCCCCGGCTCGCTGTAAGCGCAAGCCTTTAAGCTGCAAAAAAGCCCCCGCCGTAATGGCGGGGGCTTTTTTGTGGTCGTCGATTATCGGTTGCGATGCGCTGCTTCGGCCGTCGCGTCCCGACCGCTTCAATGGGATAGCGGCGTCATCCAGCCCAGCCAGATCGACCGGCGCATCCACAGCAGCAGCGCGCAACACAGCCAGACCACGCACGCCATCGCAAACAGCTGTCCGCCGTCGCTGCTGCCATCGGTGTTGATGACGGCCACGCCCAGCGGCGTAAACAGATGAAAGCCGATCGCGCCGGAGATCACGCCCAAGCCCAGCGCCGCTCCGGCCAATTGCAGCAGCCGGCGCGAGGGCGACATGGCACCGAACAACAGCAGCAGTGATGCGATCAACTCGGCACTGCCGACCACCTTGGCCGAGAACACGCCGCCCGGGGCGAACACGCCGGCAAAGCCCAGCGAAGCCGCCCAGGGATCGAGACGACCCTCAAAGATGTAGACCGTCTCCGGCGAGTTGCTGAATTTGAAGAACAGCGACTGCACGAACACGAACACGACGAATACGGTCGGCAACCAGTGCGCGTGGCGCTGCCAGGGACTCAGAGTTTGCATGTCGGCCTCACTTGGCGAGCAGCGACGCGAATGCCGCTTGCGCCTTGGCGTTGTAGCCGGCCGGATCCTGCGTCCACTTCTTCTGCACGTCGGCGCTGTAGTTCAGATACAGCTTGCCGTCGAGAATCGTGAACTGCTCGGGCTCGATGCTGACCAGATAGCCTTGGGCGACACCATACGCGCAGTAGCCACCGAACTGAGGCGCGTACTGCTCGGGCGCGGCCTTGAACAGATCCAGATGCTGCTGCGACGCGAACTGCCATTGCGCGCCGTTCCAGCTGTAGCGCAGCGTCGGCTTGCCGGGCACCGGCTTGTGCTCGGTGAAATAGGCCACCGGATCGTAGCCATTGATCGCAACACCGGTATCGCTGTCACGGATCAAGCCGCGCTTGAGCGTGTTCACCGGCGATGCAGCCCAAGCCTGCGACGGCAGCGCCAGTAACAGGCACAGCAGCAACGCGGCGTAGCCCGCCAGCGATGACATCGGGCGGAAGCGGGTCGAGGAAGACATCAGATAGCGCATGGGACAGCTCCTTGTCGGGAATGTAGGAAAGGGTGATTCAGAACCACTGCCGGCCGCGCCGCAGATCGGCGATGAACAAGCGCAGCAGCTCGAATACAGAAGTAACCGGCGCGCCCAGCGAGCGGCTGGCGGCGCCGATCGAGAAGGCGAGTCCCCACTGCCGGAACATGGCGCGGTAGCCCTCGACCAGCGGCGTACCGGGGTGATAGATGTGAGCGCTCTCGGCCGTGACGCCGTTGAGCTCCAGAACCTGGAGCCCCTCGCCGCGCTGCAGATGCGCCAGACTCGGCGCGCGCAAATCGATGCGGCCGAATCGATAACCGGGCACCGCCGCCGTCAGCCGCATCAGGCTGTCGACCAAAGCCGGCGTGGCGTGCGCTGTGGCATCCAGAAACAGGCTGCCGCGACAATGCGATCCGATCTCGACCAGCTTGATCCGTTGGCCGTCAGCCGGCACCTGCGACAGCTGTGACGCCCAACGCTCGAGCAGGATCGCCGCAATCAGCCTGGTGCGCTCTCCGGCCAGAATCAGTTCGCGAAGGCTGCGGCGGCCGTCGCCGGTCACGCTCGGGAACGTCTTGTGGACGATCGATATCACGTCCAGGCGCTGCCCCGGCATCTGCGCGATGAACACGCCGAACTCTTCACCGCCGACATGTCGCTGCGCGATCACAGCACCGTCGTGACGCGACAGATACTGACTGACCGCCGCCGCATCGCGCGCAATGTAGACGCCGCGTCCGCGCTGGCCGACGTCGGGCTTGAGTACCAGCGGAAAGCCGATACCGTCGCGCGCAGCAAATGCGAGCGCCTGCGGTTCGCGGGCCGTACCCGGCTCGGCCGGCAGCAGTGTGAAGCAGGCCACCAGATCCGGAGCATTGCGTTGCAGCGGCATCAAGCCCTGATGCTTGCGCTCGCCGACGACACCGCCGTTGTCGAGCGCGGGATTGGCAGCCGTAAACAGCGTGGCGCTGCGATGCCGCAAGCCCAAGGCGATGATCCACAGCACGATCGGTCCGTAGTACAGCCACGCCGGCCAGAACTCCCAGCGTCGCGCCCGCGACCAACCGATAGCCCAACGTGTGATCCAGCCCAGCGGTGCAGCCGATGGCGCTGCATCCCATGGAGCTGCATTGGCATCGATGGCGATCATGTCGGCGCGCAGGCCCGCATCGGCGGCATCGGTCGCAGTGTCGGGCGCAGCCATCGGCGCAGCGTGATCAAGCGCCGCGTGCATGACGCACCGTGGCGGGGGCCTTGCCGAAGTGCTCGTCGAGCTTCATGCCGCTGGCCTCGCAGCGCACCCGTACCAGCGCATAGTGATGGATCGCATGACTGGCCAAGAACAATAGCTCGCGGCTCAGCGACGAGAAGCTGACGTAGTTGTCTTCGCCACCCAGACCGCCGCGCATCTGGACTGCGATCGGCTCGGCGATACGGCCGACATCGAGCGCCAGCAATTGCTGCTGCACATGACGCAGTCGTTGCTGCGCCAGCAGCGGATCGGATTCGAGCGCGTGGTCGCGGGCGCGCGTGTCGTAGTCGACCGAACTGGTGTGGATATGCAGCGTGAATGCGTCGTAGTGCTCGACGATATGGCGCAGATGCGGTCCGCAGTAGCATCCAAACTCATCGCGGCCGTCGGCACGGTACAAGTCAATCAACTGCAGGCCTTGCTCGATGACATCGACGTTGTAGCGCAGTAGTTTGTGCAGGTCAGGACGCAGATTCATTAGACAAGGCTTCCAAGGGGTCTTCACGATTGATCGATTGCGCCGCGCGCAACGGCTCGGTGCGGAGCAGCAGCGACACGTAGCTGATGCAAAACACGAGATTGGGCACCACGCCGGCGGCGAGTGTCAGTGCAAGATGTGGCGTGCCGATCGCCAGATGAACACTGATCAGCAAGGCATAGGTGAGCGTCAGGCCGCCGCCGCAAGCGAACAAGATGGCCTCGAGCGGCCGCGAGCCGAGTCGGTAGCAGCGGCGCATCAGCCCGGTACCGCAGTAGGTCAGCAGCGTGCTCATCGCCCAGTGCGCGGCGGCGGCCGTTCCGGCGATGCGCAGTCCAGCATCCCAATTCACATAGAGCACCCAGGCGCCATAGACAGCGCCGCCGAGAATCGCACCGACCACGCTGTCGACGAGGCGCCGCAGCCGCGACAGCAAGCGCGGGGCGCTCATACGCGAGTCCGCGGCGCATCGACGGCGCGGTGGTGTGACACCAGCCAGGCCAGCAGCGCCTCGGGTGATGCACGCCGGCGATAGTCGACGTCCAACTGGGCCCATAGAACCTGGCCGTTTTCGCCGACGATGTAGGCGGCCGGCACTGGCAAGGTCCAGCCGCCATCGCCGTTGAGCTGCGGTAGCGGCGTCTGGTAGTGCTGCTCGAACAGCAGCTTCAGATTCGGCGGTAGATCGTAGGCCAGGCCATAGGCACGAGCGACGTGGCTGCCGACATCGGCCAGCAACGGAAACGGGTCAGGCACCGTCGACAGCGGCAGACGCTGCGGCGTGATCGCGACCAGCGGGCTGCGCAGTGCGGCAAAACGCGGCGCCGCTTCGGCAAACGCGCGCAGCGTCAGCTCGCAGAAAGGACACCAGACACCGCGAAAAAACAGAATCACCGCCGGCCCCTGAGCCAGCAACTGATCCAGCGACTGCGGGCGACCGTCGCGATCGGCCAGCCGGAATCCGGGGGCACGCTCGCCAACGCGCACCGCTCGGGCCTCGATACCAGCATGGTGCAGGTAGTCCATTGCCATGCGTTCGACCGCGCTGGCCGGCGCCGGCTGCTGCTGCAGCCAGTAGACACGCTCTTGGTCGAGCTCGGTCTGAAGGTTCATGGCGGGTGGCGGCTGGTCTGGTCGTGATGATGATGACGATGATGATGGACACAGCCTGACCGGTAACCGTCGCTTTCAGAAGACCGATCGGCGCCATAGCAAGGATGCGCAAACGGAATGATTCGAAAGCCCGGCTTCCCGGCTACAGTAGCGACATGGACCGCTTTACCCTGATGCAGTGCTACGTGCGTGCCGTGGAGACGGGCAGCTTTTCGGCTGTGGCCCGCGAATTGGCGACGACGCAACCCACTGTCAGCAAAAACATCGCCGCGCTCGAAGATCATCTCGGCGTGCGCCTGCTGCACCGCTCCAGCCGCAAGATGTCGCTGACGTCCGAAGGCGAAAGCTACTACGCTGAATGCCGGCGCATTCTCGACGCCGTGGCCGAAGCCGAATCCGGCGCGCGCGGTCAGCAAGCCGCCGCCGGGCTGCTGCGCGTGGCCTGCCCCGCCGCACTGGCGCGGCATCGCGTGATGCCGCTGATCAAGCCGTTCACCGAACAGCATCCAGACGTCAGCATCGACCTGATGTTCAGCAATCGCGATCTGGATTTGATCGAAGAAGGTCTCGACATCGCATTCCGGATCGGCAAGCTGCAGGATTCGAGCTATCGCGCGCGACTGGTCGCAACCTATGCACTGTGCTGCGCCGCCAGCCCCGAGTATCTGCAGCGGCACGGCACACCGCAGACACCTGCCGATCTGCTGCAGCACAACTGCATCTTGTTCACACGCAACAGCACCGGGCCGATCTGGCAGTTCGGTAACGACAGCATTCGCCCGCAAGGCAATTTGCGTGTCGACAGCCCCGACGGCCTGCGCAGCGCCGTGCTGTCGGGGCTGGGCATCGTCGTTGCGCCCACCTGGCTGTTTGCCGACGAGCTGCACGACGGACGCTTGAGCTGCCTGCTCGAAGCCTGGCCGATCCAAGCCTTGCCCGTGCATCTGATCTATCCCGCCAAGGGCTTTTTGCCGGCGCGGACGCGCGCATTCATCGACTTCGTCGTCGACGCATTCAGCCGCGACCCCTGCCTGAATGGCGAAGCGGTCGCCGAGATGGGCTTGGAGCCCTGCGTGCGCGCGCTGCAGTCCGCCGCGTTGTGATGCGCCCAGCCGTATCGATCGTCGCGCTGACGCTGGCGCTCGCGGCTTGCATCGGCCCACCGTATCCGCGCGGCGATATCGAGCGGCTGTATCCACAACCGCCGCGCCCGGAACTGCGTTCGATCGACATCGACGGCCGTGCCTTGCGCGTCGCCGTGATGCCGGGCCGTGCCGATGGCACGCCGCTGTTCTTCATCCATGGCTCGCCCGGCGACTGGACAGCGTGGGCGCGCTATCTCGACAGCACCGCGCTGGCCGGCAGCGGCACGCGCTACGCGTTCGACCGCCCCGGCTTCGGCGGGTCGATGCCCGGCGCCGTGATCACCGACCTGCAGCAGCAGGCCGATCACATCGCCGCCGCGATGCGCGTGCTTGAACCGCAGCGCCCCGCCGTGCTGGTCGGCCATTCGCTCGGCGGGCCGCTGGTGGCCTGGATCGCGCTGCGCCACCCGGAGCAGGTTTGCGGCGGCGTGATGGTCGCCGGCTCACTGGCACCGGCGCTGGAAGCGCCGCGCTGGTACAACCGCCTTGCGGCGTCCTGGTTGGGGCGCTGGCTCGCGCCGGACGAAATGCAATGGTCCAACGACGAGATGCTGCCGCTGCAGTCCGAGCTGATGCGGCTCGACGCCGCCTGGCCCTCGCTGCATCGGCCGCTGATCGCGATCCAAGGTGAGCGCGACGAACTGGTCGATCCGCGAACCGCCGACTACGTCGAGCAGCGCGCACCCGCCGCGTGGTTGCGCGTGGAGCGCGTCGCCGACCAGGGGCATTTCGTGCTGTGGCAGCAGCCGCAGCGGGTCACCGATGCGATCAACGCCCTGCCCTGCGCGGCGGCGCCGGGCTAGGCGTCGTCGGACGACGCTGACGACGCACTGAACTTGGCGCGGATGCGCGGCGGGATGTCGGCCACCGCGACGAACACCAAGCCGTCGAGCGTGCCGCCGAAGTCGGCGTCGACATTGAAGCCCGCAAAGCGCCCGCGCAGCTCCAGATAATGGCGCAGTAACACCGGCAGGCCGGCGCCGCTGCCGACCCGCGACACGGCGCGCGACAGCAGCGCCGGCTCGGCCAGCGCAGCGGCCACTGTCGGCGTGACGCGGTCGCCCGCCGCGTAGCGTGCCGGTGTGCGCGGCCGCACCAGAGATTGCAGGCTGCGTTCACCGTGATGCCGCGTCAGCGCCAGCTCCATCAGCTTGCGACTCAGCGCGCTGTAGCCGCCGCTGATGCTGACCGGCCCGAACAGGTACTGCAGTTGCGGATGCGCGTCGAGCACCTGAACGATGCCGCTCCACAGCAGCCGCAGCGCTCGAAAGCTGCGCTGCCACTCGGGCCGCACGAACGAGCGGCCCAGCTCCAGCGACGGGCCGATCCGGTCCAGCAGGCGCTCGTCGTAGTCGAACAAGCTGTGCGTGTACAAGGCCTGCGGCGCCGCCAGCGTTGCCGTGAAGCCCAGGCGGTACGCACCAATGATCTGCCGGCTCGGCGCATGCCATAGCCACATGTGCTGATAGTGCGCGTCGTAGCGATCAAGGTCCGCGGGCAAGCCGCTGCCCTCCTGCACGGCGCGAAAGCTCAGCTCACGCAGCCGGCCGATCTCGTCGAGCACGCCGGGGATCGGCGCCGCCGGCGCGCAGTACACCGCGAACTCGCCTTGACGCAGCAGGCAGCAAGACGCCGGCAGCGCGTCGATTTCGGCCGCCAGGCGTTCGGCGGCGACCGGGGCGGCCAAGGGCGCCAGCGGCCGTTGCTCGGGTGCCACGGCGCTGCTGCCGCCGAGCGCCTGACACAGCAGCCGCAAGTAGGCGCCCTGCGCCGCAACATCGATCCGCGCCAATTCGGCCGCGGGCAAAACGTCGCCGAGATGCAGCAGCGTCGCCCGACGCAGCGACCACGACGCCGGCCGGTCGAGCCGCAGCGGCTGCACCGGCACCGTCTGCGCTGCCAGCAGCCCAGGCAGATCGACCCCGCTGCGGCGCCGCAGCACCCACGCGCGACGCCGCGCCGCAACACAGCACAGCAGCGCACCACCGGCAGCCAGGTGCGCCATCGCCGCCGCCTGCGTCAGCGAAGGCGCGGTGCCATCGAGCAGGTCCGGCCGGCGCTGGTGCAGCAAGGCCCGCAGCGATGTAGAGGCAGCCGTGTCGGACGGCAGGCACAGCAGCAGCGCGCCACGCTCCGGCACCTGCGACAGGCTGCCGCTGGCGATCCGCAGATGCGGTGACGGCACGGCGGCGGTCGGGTGCAAAACGGGCAATTCGGGCAAGGCCGGCATCGGCGCGTCCATTCGATCAAGTCGGGGGCAGACTCAAGGCTGAGCCCGCAGCGGGTACTGCAGAAGACCCGCCGTCGCCATAGCAGCCATGCCCGCAGCGAATACAAGCTGAACCGCCCGGCACATGTAGCGGCAACCCGCTACCGCCACAGTGCTGCACAGGGTGTGGATAAGCTGTTGCCCGAATGTGGGTAAACACTACATTTAGTGGTGGGGCGACCGTACGCTCACTACTACTAGTGTTTGCAGCGCATTTTCTTCTTGACGTTGCCCCGGCTCGGGAGCACCCTAGCGGCACGCAGCTGAAGGCCCGAGTGACCGCCAAGCAGTACCCGGCGGCACCTACTACAGCCCACGTCATAACCCTCGCGGCCACGCCCTGCAAAGGCTTGAAACCTTTTGCCGGCAGAGCCCACTAAAACAAAGGAACGACACCATGCTGGATTGGGATGATGCCCCTCAGACCGCCACCAAGCCCGACCTCGGCCTGCAAGCCGCTCGTGCTGCTGCCATGCCCGCTGCATCGGCCTCCTACAAACCGTCGCCGGCTGTCGTCATGAGCGCCGCACCGAAAGACGCCGGCTTCACCGGCCTTGAAGATCTGACGATGGGTGCCAAGCGCATCCAGGTCGACGACAAGAAGATCATCAACTGCCGCGCCGACCTCAACCAGTTGGTGCCGTTCAAGTACAAGTGGGCTTGGGAAAAGTACCTGGCCGCCTGCAACAACCACTGGATGCCGCAGGAAGTCGGCATGAGCGCCGACATCGCGCTGTGGCAGGACCCGAACGGCCTGACCGACGACGAGCGCATGATCATCAAGCGCTCGCTGGGATTCTTCAGCACCGCCGACAGCCTGGTCGCCAACAACCTGGTGCTCGCGGTCTACAAGCACATCACCAACCCGGAATGCCGCCAGTACATCCTGCGCCAGGCATTTGAAGAAGCGATCCACACGCACGCCTACCAGTACATCATCGAAAGCCTCGGCCTGGACGAAGCCGAAGTGTTCAACATGTACCGCGAAGTACCGTCGATCCACGACAAGGCCGCATGGAGCCTGCCGTACACGCAGAGCCTGGCCGACGAAAACTTCCACACCGGCACGCCGGAAATGGACCAGCGTCTGCTGCGCGACATGATCGCGTTCTACGTCGTGTTCGAAGGCATCTTCTTCTACGTCGGCTTCGTGCAGCTGCTGAGCTTCGGCCGCCGCAACAAGATGGTCGGTGCTTCCGAGCAGATCCAGTACATCATGCGTGACGAAGCCATGCACATGAACTTCGGCATCGACGTGATCAACCAGATCAAGATCGAAAACCCGCATCTGTGGACGGCCGAGTTCCAGGAAGAAGCCCGGCGCATGATCGTCGAAGCCACCGAACTGGAAATCCGCTACGCCCACGACACGATGCCGCGCGGCGTGCTCGGCCTGAACGCCAGCATGTTCAACGAGTACATGCAGTACATCGCCAACCGTCGCTGCAACCAGATCGGCCTGAAGGAAATCTACCCCGGCGCCGAAAACCCGTTCCCGTGGATGAGCGAAGTGATCGACCTGAAGAAGGAAAAGAACTTCTTCGAAACGCGCGTCACCGAGTATCAGACGGGTGGAGCGTTGAACTGGGATTGAGGTCAGCAGCAACGTGAGCGGCCGCATCGACTACCCGTCGATGCGCGCTCAAACAAAAAGCCCCCAGCTTGCTGGGGGCTTTTTTGTGGCCGCACGGTTTCTCCGCTTTTGGGTAGCAAAGCGAATTGGAATTCAGTCACACGAAACGAGCGATTTGACGTGAAAAAGCGGTTTACAAGGACCAGATCAACGGCTTACTGAAGCGTACAGGAGCCAGCAAAGCGGTCACGGCACTGCGCCGGAAGCGTGGCTTTTCGGAAGCCAACTATCACTTTGGCGGGGCCAGCTGACGACGTCGAGGGGTCTGACGCCAAGCGTCCGAGGTGCTTGAACTCGACAGCGGTCGGAGCAAACGACGGTGCTGGAGCACGCGTTAACGACGCAGCAACTCGCCCCGCCTATCGCCCCAACTCTGATTTATGGCGCGTTCCATGACCGGAGAAACGTCGCTACATACTTACATCTGGACTGATGAGCACGCGACCGCGCCGCGTGATGCGGTCAAAGCTGAATACGTGCTCACGAGGACTTTCTGCACAGCGCCCCACTAGGCGGCGGGGAAAGTCGGGTTCGCCAGGCTGTATCTCGATGGTGCTGGCGCAGATCGGGCAAACGGCCGTGTAGCGCACCAGACGCCAAGTGCTGATGGACCCGTCTCGCCAGATCTCCAGCTGAGCTGGCCGCACATCCTTGATCAGACCGTTGCCGGCCATTCGAATGCGGTCATCAACGACGAGAAGCCATGGGCGTATGTCGAGCCAGTACGCGGCAGCGACCACGGCAATCACACCAGCGATGACACCGATACCCAACTTACCGACGCCAATAAGCGGCAACAGGATGCCAATCGCGATCATGACGCCGGCCACGAGCACCTGCATGACAAACCGCATAGCCAGTAGCCACCATCGCCAAGATCCCCTTTCGACACCGCCATGACGGAAGACTAACCGCCCCCAAAAGGTCATGGCGTCTGGCGGACACCGCGCCATCTCATACTGAACAACCATGACTGCAAGCTGGCGCTGGCGGTCGATAGTCGCCCGCAGATCGGGGGGCGCTTGGCGCTCGACGGCGTGGGCTTCTAATTCAGGAGCGACTTCGCTGGACGCTTCGATTGGCACCCGTAAGAACTCGTACGTCTTGCGGTTTCCGCGGCCCCCCACCGATCCATGCTCGATCAGCGTCAGTGCATGGGTCGCGCTAGGAGCCTCCTCGCGCAGCCACGACTTCTGCTGCTCTAGCCGCGACGTCAGAAGCTGAACAGGGTTTTGCTTGTTGACCCAGCGCCGAGCTGCATCCGTGCCCTCGCCGGGGGCTCCAGCACGGTCGGCGATTGTCTCAACGTCCAGTAACCCTGCTGCCTGTCCTCGTTGAAGTCGACAGCGAGCTTCCTCGGCTGCGGCACGGACGGCTAGTCGCTGTGCCTGTGGCTCCAGTGTTTTGTCTAGCCACTGAATCAGATTTTCCAACTCATCAATAGTAGGTTCTGATCGCGTTTGGTTTCCCGTAACCCGTTCCATACCGGTTTTGCGCCTGTTTTCAATGTGTTTCCAGGACCTAGGCTGGCACAACTGTTCAACGGGAGTATCGACATGCATACCGCTATTTCACTGGACAATCGACTCGTTCATATCGCCGCAACGCAGCGAGGAGCGGCCTGCCAATGCCGATGCCTGACCTGCGGCGAGCCGGTCATCGCCAAAAAGGGCGAGCAGCGGGAATGGCATTTCTCACACTGCAGCGGGGCCCCGCCATGCGAAGTCAATCCGGAATCGCTCCTGCACCGGTTCGTCAAACAAACCATCGCGGAGTCGGCCAGCTTGATGGCCCCGCCACTCCCTGCCGGTCGAAGCTTGCCATCGACGTTGGCTGCGAAACGCGACGGACTTTGGCTGACGTTCGATCGGGTGCAAAGCGAGGTGGCGGTCGGAGGCCTGCGCGCCGATATCGTCGCCTTCGCTGGCACGGACGCCATTGTTATAGAAGTCGCGTACTCATCGTTCTGCGGAGCGGAAAAGATCTCGGCCCTCGAGCAGGCGAAACTCTGCGCCCTGGAAATCGATGTCAGCGGAGTCGACGCGAATCAGTTCGATCCGGAATCAGTGCGACACAGAATCCTGACCGATCTGAGCATCAAGTCATGGCTTAGAACGGAACCGCAAGTCTTAGCACCAAGCGCTGGCGTGAGTATCGATACGACACCAGCAATCCGCGAAGTGCTGAGGGTCGTCATCGCCGGGCGCGTGGTCCGGCTCAGCGTGCTCCGATGGGGGCAAGTGGTGATCGCCTATGACTACGGCGAGATGGCCCGAGACCGCATCCGGGCGATCGGGCATCGATATCAAGGGCATTGGGACCATCGCTATAAGAACTGGCGATTTCACAAATGCTGGCTGGAGGAGCTTAAGCACGCATTGATGACGCAACACGATCCGGATTCATTTCAAGATCCACTGATAACGCGTACTTGGCCCCACGCAGGGAACCCCTAGCGAGCTTCTTTGCTGTCGCTGCCAGTGGTGTCGTTGAGTCGCTGTCGCCGTTGCGGATTATCGGCCGACATCGACCTATGCGCCTCCTCAGCCGGAGGATAACGACAAGCAATCGGTCACAGCACGGCGAACTCTAGTGGTCCCCACCCTGAACGGATCAACCGGAAGCGCATCATTCGGCCCACGCATAAGAGTGGGTTCCGCGACTGGTCGATGGCGATATCGACTACCCGTCGATGCGCGCTCAAACAAAAAGCCCCCAGCTTGCTGGGGGCTTTTTTGTGGCATCGATCAGCCGCGGTCGCCTGCTTCGCCTGGGTTCGCGGCGTTGCGGGCGGCAGGAGGCATCAGGTGTGGCCCGGTCAGCGCAACGGCACCGAGTACACGCCCAGCTCGCCGGCGACGATCAGCGCGTTGCCGTCGACCACGGCGCCAGCGAGGCTGCTCGACTTGCCGGCGACGTTGATGCTCGGCGCCAACGGCTGCGATGCGCCGCTGCGCGAGACTTGGATCATCTGGCCGTCGGCACCGACCAGCGCCACGGCGCCGCCCGGCAGCACTTCGCCGCCGAACAGGCTGCCCAGCGTGCCGACGTCGATCTTGCGCCATGCGCCTTTGGCCAGATCGTCGGTCGCGAATACGTTGCCGCGCATGCCGTACGCGATCGCGCCGGCATCACCCCAGGGCAGGATGCCGAAGAACGATCCGTCGTACGGCGTGGTCGAGCGAGCCCATTCGGTTGGCGAGGTCTGGAACGCAACCAAGCCGCGCTCGCCCGCAACCGCGATACGGTCACCCGGCAGCCGCGTCGCGGCGTTCAAGTGGTATTTCTCGTCCACGACCTGCGCGGGTTCTAGCGCCGTCCAGGTCTTGCCGCCATCGGTGGTCTGCCGCATCAAGCCGAATGCACCGACCGCCACCGCATGATCGCGACTGGTGGCGATCACCGCGAAGAACGGCGCATTCAAATCGGGCTCGTAGTGCTGGATCTCCCAGTGCTGCCCGGCGTCGCTGGTATGCAGGATCAGCGCATCGTGGCCGACAGCCCAGCCGTTGTTGGCGTCACCGAAGGCAATGCCGGTCAGCGTCAGATCGATCGGCGTCAGTACCTGCGACCAAGACGCGCCATCGCGCGAGGTGACGATGACGCCGTTGCCGCCGACGGCCAGCAGATGGTCTCCGGCGCGAGCAACGCTCAGCAATAAGCCCTTTTCGGCATGGGCCGTTGCCAATGCAGGAATCGTGGCCGCTGGCGACGCTGGAGCCGCCGCGCCGCCGTCGGTGGACGCAATGTCGACGGCGGCGGCGGCCGTGGCGACCAGCAGAGACAGCCCGGCTACGAAGGACAGCTTGGTTGGAACAATCATGGTGGCCTCTATTCGATGGCAGCGCATTGACGAGTACGAATGGCGACGAAGGCGTGCAGCTCAGGCACGCGCAAACACAGGAATCGGCTGGCTCTTCATCAGGATCGATGCGAAGGCCGGCAGCATCAGCAGCGCGGCAAAGGCATTGGCCATGAACATGATCGTCAGCAGAATGCCCATGTCGATCTGGAACTGCAGACCCGACAGCATCCAGGTCGCCACGCTCGCCGACAGCGCGAACGCAGTGACGATCACCGCCTTGCCGGTCTGATGCAGCGTGTCGGCGTAGGCCTGACGCAGCGGCATACCCTTGGACATCACGTTCTCTTCCAGCACGCTGTAGATGTAGATGCCGTAGTCCACGCCGATACCGGCAGCAAATGCGGCAACCGGGAGCGTCGCCACCGTCTGGCCGATACCCAGGAACACCATGATCGCGTAGGTCATCACCGATACCGCAGCGAGCGGAACGACGACGCAGATCAAGCCGGCAATGCTCTGGAACGAGGCGATGACGCAGACCGAGATCGCCAGGTACAGCCAGAACAACACCGTGAACTCGGTTTTCTTGATCACATCGTTGGTTGCCGCCATCACACCGACGTTGCCGCCTGCGAGCTCCAGCTTGAGATCCGCCGGCGCGCGCCCGTCGGTGTCGAAGCGCTCGATCGACTCGATGACCTGATCGATCGTCGTGGCTTTGTGATCCGCCGTGAAGAGGTACATCGGCATCACGCTGCAATCGTCGTTGAGCAGGCCCGTGGACGTCGTGAACTGCTGGCCGGCGAGAATCAAGCCGTCCGGCGAGCGCGGCAGCTGCTGCCAACGTGGGTTGTTCTCGTTGTATTGACCCCAGACCACCTTGTCGAGGCCCGCCAGCGACGTGGTCGACACCACGCCCGGGGTGTTCTGCATGTACCAGCCGAACCGATTGATGCGGTTCATCACGTCATAGTCGATACAGCCGTTGGTCTTGGTCGCTGCGTAGACCTGCAGGATGTCGACGCCGATCGCATAGTTGTTGGAGATGAAGTCTGAATCCAGGTTGTAGCGTGAGTCTGGCTTCAACGCTGGCACACCGGCATGCAACTCGCCCACTTGCAGATCACGGGCGACGAATCCCGATGCCAGCCACAGCAGGCCGAAGCCGCCCAGGATCGACAGCGCAATCGGCCGATTGGTCAGCACCGCCAGGCCATTCCAGATCGGCTTGAGCTTGGCGTCGCGCTGCTTCTGAAAGTCGCGGAAGCGCTGCGGATCTTTGATCGTAGCGTACGACAGCAGGCAGGGCAGCAGAATCTTTTTGCAGATGATCACGGCCAGCAAGCCGAACATCGCATTGATGGCCATCTCCTGCACGATGCCGATCGGGATCAGCAATATCGTGCCGAAGCCGATGATGTTGGTGACCAAGGCGGTAATGCCGGGGATGACCAAGCGGCGATACGTGGCCCGCGACGCCGCGAAGCTATCCAGGCCATGGTCGGCCACTTCCAGCAGCCAGAAGCTGGTGATCTGAATACCATGCGAAACACTGATCGCCAGCACCAGGAACGGCACCAGAATCGCGAACGGGTCCAGACCGTAGCCGGCCAAGTGCAGAATGCCCAGCTCCCAGATCACGGCCAACACGCCACAGCTCAACGGATACAGTGACACCACCAGCGAGCCCATGTAGTACGACAGCACCAGCCATACCAGAACCACCGACAGCACGAAGAAGCCAGTGACCTGCAGTGCAGCATCCGCAACATCACCGATGACCTTCGAAAAACCGATGATCTCGACGTCGATGTCCGGATTGAACTCGGGGTTATCCGACGCAAACACCTGCAGCTTGGACGCCGGCACCTTGTGCTCGGTGACGTCGCCGTCGCTGTTGCGGACGCTCGTGGTGTAGCGCTTGAATCGGCTGAAGGCGCCGCGGGGATCGTCGTAGACGGTTGCAACCAGCGTACCGCTCTTGATACCCCTGTAGTCTTCCTTGAGCTTGAGCTCGTAGAGCGTGGGCTTGAGCAGGCGGCTGCGGATCGTTTCGAAGCGGTGCGCCGTCTCGATGTAGTCGAGCTGACGATGCGTCCGCGGGTCCTTGTCGACCAGCTCTGACACCACCATGGCCGAGCGTTGATCGTTGGACACCAGCCGGCCGATGATCGAGGCCTTGCTGACATTGTCCTTGACCATCGCCAGCGATGCTTCATTCGGCGTGAAGCCCGACGGGATCACATTGCCGCCGCGGAATCCGCCTTCGACGGCTTCAAGGAAGCGAACGTTGGGCGTGTACAGCGAGCTGATACGGGTACGGTCGACGCCCGGCGTGTAGAACACCGCGTCCGTCGCCGCTTTCAACGATTCCAGAAAACGGCCTTGGTAGATGTCGCCCTTACCCGGCTTCTGGCTGACGGCGAGCAACACACTGTTGCCACCGCCAAACTGATCTTGGTACTTCTTGAGAACCTGGATGTACGGATGCCCCTTGGGCAGCTGCTTCTCGAAGCCCGCATCAAGGCGCAGATTCAGCGCCTGGTATCCGAGAAAGACCGTCATCAACGTCAGCACCGTCAGCGTCAATGGCCGCTTCGAAAAAATCAGCGGCTCGGTCAGCTTGACGAACAGGGTCGAAAACCACCCTTTGGACTCAGCATGCATCGTAACGACTCCAGTGAAGCCTGCACTGACAATGGAAGAATGAGGATGTCGAGGTAGCCGATCCGATACGCGCCGCAGGTCAGGCGGCGGATCGTTCGACGGTGCAGCGGGCACACCCGACCGACGCCGGCCATGGTGGCCACGTCAACCCATGCGATGCCGACGCGATCAGCAGCGTGTCGACCACCTCGTCGACACGCTGCATCGCTTCAACTACTTGCTGGCGCGCTGCTGCACGGCGCTGTCGGTAAAGAAGCCGTCGGGATACTTGACGCTGTAGTCGTTGGGCTTGCCTTCAGCCTGCAGCGCGGTCATGAAGTAACGACCCGAGTCGAAGTGATGAATCACTTCCGGCACCGTGAACACCGTCTGCACGTTCGGCTGCGGCGTCAGGAAGCCTTCCTGGAAGTTGAACAGCGCACCCTTGGCGTCATAGCAGTCGATCATTACGATGTCCCACGAATCTTCGTCGACATACAGCGTGCGCTTGGCATAGGTGTGACGCTCGCCAGGCACCAGATTCGCTTCGACGACCCAGACGCGGTGCTTCTCGTAGCGAGCGACGTTCGGATTCGGGAAGTTCGGATTCACGATCTCCGCATACTTGGCACGCGACATCTTGAAGTTGTTGTACGGGATGATCATTTCCTTCTTGCCGACCAGCTTCCACGTATAGCGCTCAAGCACGCCGTTATACATGTCGACCTGATCGTAGAACTGCTGACCATCGCTGCCCTCGTAGGGGTTGTCGCAGCAGACGGCCGGCGCTCGGCGAATACGTTTCAGTGCCGGAGCGTAGAGCCAGGCTGCACGACCGGATGCACCAACGCCGGCGCTCTCATTGACCAGGATCATCGTGCCGGCGGTACGAGCCGGCGACATGATCTTCGACAGGTAGTACAAGAACAGGCCCTTGCCCTCCTTCAGCGGAACCGGGTTCACCGAGTTCGCGTACAGGAAGCTGATGTCTTCGACCAACTGCGCGGTCTGACCGTGCCCCGATGCATCGACATTGAGCTGGTCGTTGTTGCGACGCACGGTGTCACCGCGCCACTTCAAACGATGATTCCAGATCACTTCGGCGCCCGACTTCGGGATCGGGAACGGGAATCCTTGAACGCAGTTATCAGGATCGTCCGTGCCCTTGAGCTCGCAGGTCGTGGCATTGGCGGCCGTCGACTTGTAGATGAAGTCCGGCCAAGACACCGTCCGATGGCTCGGATACACGATCATCTTGTAGTTGGGGAACGTCTTCAGCAGGTACTTGCTGCCCTCGCTGAGCTGATCGCCGTACTTCGCCATGCTGGCAGCCGTGATGGTGTCGATCGGCTTGTCGGCCTCGATGGCCGCATCCGACGCGAACTCACCGCTGAGCTTTCCCTTCTGCGGTGCCGGCGTCCACGCCGGAATGGACCCGTCCTTGTTGCCCGCCTTTTCGGCACCAATCGGCGTCAACGCTCCGCCCAGCTTGGCGGCTTCGTCGGCGCCGACTTTCGCCATTGCCCCTTGCGCTACGAGCGCAAGCAGCATGGCACTACACATCGACAGACGTTTCATATTTTTCATGGATTGAGGCTCCTCCTTGATGTCGCTTTTGAACAATCAGCGTTGGGCTAAAACGAGTACTTGACGAAGAATCTCGCGGTATCCCGGTCCTGGAACAGATTGGCGTCGCCGCCGCCGGCCCACATTTGATAGCCGAGGTTGAACGACCACTCCGATCCGTATCGAACCTCGATGTTGGTATCCCACAGCACGCGTCCCTTCACGTAGTTCGACAGGTAGCCTGGCGAGTGTCCGAAGACGTCGTACTTCAAGATGATCTGCGGATCGATACTGATGTTGGGCAGAATGTCGTCCCACCGGATCAGCACTACCGCTCCGATACCGCCGGACAGCTTGGTCGGGTACAGGCCCAGCGGTGCTTGATGCGGGTTGAAGCGCAAGCCATCAGGGCCGTAGTTGCATGCGACGTTGGTCGAGCACGCCTGGCGTGATCCGTCGGCACCGGAGCCGTCCGCACCGGCCGTCGGGCTGGTGAACGTACCGGGTACCGCGAGCGCCAGCTTGTCTTGATCAGGCAGGTTCAGCACCGCGCGAAATCCGACTTCGGGCAACCAAATGATTTGATCGGCACCAATCAGGCGCGGCACGAAGTCCGTGTTGCCCTCGACGTAGGTGGCACCGAAATCCAGAGACAAGGTCTGGAAGCGCTCCCAGCCCTGAATGCGAGCATTGGGTGCGTTGGTACCGAGCGTACCGCCGCGATACGGGATGATGAAGTTCGGGAACGACCGTCCCGAGCCGGGCAGCTGGCCGACGATCAGGTCGTAGGTGTCGTTGTAAGCACCAGGACCGTTGGCCGTCTGATAGTTGCTGTTGCCATAGACGCCGACACTGCCGTCCGGCTGAGTCCCAAGGCCGGTCGTGCTACCCGAGCAGCCAGGCGCGAGGTGGCAGTTGTTGAACACAGGACCGAGACCGGCAAACGCAAGATCAACGATGTCGACCTGCAGCGGATCATTCGGGCGGTACGCCGCTTCACCTTGCAAGGACACATCGCCGAAGCTGGTATTGAAGCTGAAACCCAGCATCTTGACGTTCTTCGGATACTCGAGCCGGAACTTCATGCTGTCGAGCGGGAAGGCGTCGTCGGTTGCGCCTTCCGGATCATTCTGATTGCCGAGCGAATGCAGCAACGGAATATTCGGACAAGCCAGTAGAAACTCGACCGTATTCGTCGTGTTCTTCGAGCAAGCTTGATCCGCCGAGAAGATGCTGACGATCGGGATGCGCGACGTATAGTTGGCGAAGTAGAAGCCGAGGTTGGTGCCGTTGTTGAGCCAGTCGGCGGTGTAGGTCAGCTTGACGCCGAAATTGTTGTCGGCGTGGTTTGGCTTTTCGTCACGCAGCCGGCTGGCTCGCGACGAGGTGTTCGTGATCAGCGTCAGCGGGCTGTCAAGCAGTGTGCCCCTGCCCGATTCATCCGGTGCCAGGTTCGCGAAGCTGATCGTCAGATAGTCCGGGCCTTCGTTCTTGGTTCCCAGATTCACCGGCGAATAGAAGCCACCTTCGGCCGGCAGCTCGATCGGCTGGAACTCCAGCGCGTACCAAGCCGATACGTTGATATCGTCGGCCGGCGTCATTGCCAGCGACACCGCGTTTAACGGTTGATAGAAGTCATCGAGACCGTTGCCGCCGATACGGAAGAAGTTGTTGAGATTCGGCGGATTCAGGACGTTGATCGAGTCGAAGAACTGCAGCGTCGACTCGCCCCAGATCACTTGCTGACGCCCAATGCGCACCTGCAGCGTCTTGTCGATGACCGGCACCGTGACGTTGCCAGTAACGTTCAAATCCAGCAGCTGCAAACCCAGGCCGATTTCCTTCAGCGTCCTTGAGTCGTTGCGCTTTTTGTAGACCACGCCGCCTGGACCATAGACGATGCCGCAAGGCCCACCGGTCGGATTACGCTCGGGAGGACAGGCCGTTGAGTCGGTACGAACACCCAAGCCGGGAATCGCAAGCGGGTTGGCCAGCAAGCCGGTGACCAGATTCGGTGGAAGGCCCAGGCCCGACACCAACGCCGATAATCCGCCGAGATTCTGGCCCGTGCGGACGATCTCGGTGCCGCCAGTGGACACATAACCCACCTGCCGATAATTACCCTCGGTGATCAGGTTCGGGTGGTACTCGGTGAAGTTGTAGTTCACCGGATCGTAGAAGCCGATACCCTTTGCAAACAGCGTCCATCCCTTCCACACCATCGTGACGTCTTCGTTGATACGAAGCGCCGCTTGAGTGATGTCACCTTGGCGATAGTTCAGGTTGCCATGACTAAAGTTGTTGCTGAACGAGCCGGGCGCATCGGCCAAATGCTGCGACGGAAAGATCTGATCGCGGAAAAGCCCTTGGCATTCCTGATAGAACACCGCGCCCTGCGCGGTCCGTCCGCAGACGTTGGGATTAAGCTCGTTCTTGCCGATCGAGCGCTCACGCTGAGGTTCGGCTCGAATCGCAACGCCGGTTATCACCGTCGTATTGGAAATCGTCGAAATATCTTCGCCGACGAAAGGGATCGTGAATCCCAGTGCGTTAACAGCGGTGGGTGATACGGCAGCCGAGACAACCAGCAGCGACACGACCGCCGCCGAGCGACGGTTCGCCCGATTCATTTGAAGCACTCTCCCCTCCAGATCGCACTTTTAGGCGATTCGCTTGTTAATGCCCGCTGAGATCAGCGGAGTCGATGAACTATCGTCATCTGCTACTGACGCCGCTCGCAGCTTGTGCTGCTGTAATGGATGCGGCCGTCGAATCATCTTCGTCAGCACCGGCAGTGTCACCGTACTTTTGGTAGGTAATGGATGGGGTTTCGTACGACGTGCGAATCGACACCACACCGCCGGCGAATAACCTTCCGAAAGTTTGTTGACCCTGCGTTGCAGACTGCATGAGGATCGCGAACCGCGTTGCTCAGATCGATGGACATCCCGCTAAAACAGCTCGCTGCGCTGTAAGCATTGGACTACTCCGAGCATCACGTGACGTAAGCGACGCCTTGAGAACGTCGCTACATGCCGACTGCATCGTGTGCCCGACATCGACAGGGCCATGAGCCGTCGAATATCGAAAACAGCGAGGGGACAACCGATGAAGGCATTGGTGAACATGGGATGGATCGCGGCCGGCGTTTGGGCGACGGCATCAGCTGCCGCGGAGATCGCACCCACGACGGAGCACAACGCGTTCGCAGCACTCGGCACGCGAGCTTATTTATCGCCGATGAGCAGCTATACGTTTGCCGACTCGGGTCGGCAGACCGAATCAGGATTCGGTGGATCGTTATCGTTCGGTCGTCTCATTGGCGATCGCTTGCTCGGTGAGATCAGCGGTCAATACCAGGTGTACCGACGCGAGTCAGACGATCGCTCAATGAAGATGAGCACGCTGACGGCCAACGGGCTTTTCTTTCCCACTGCGAATGCGGGCTATGCCTTGATCGGGGTTGGCTACGGCGACGTTCGCTCTCATCCGGGCAATGACGCCGGCTACGGCACCGCGTTGTTCAATCTTGGGGCGGGTTACCTGTGGAAGCCTGCCGCCTCTCAAGACGTCGTAGTCCGTCTACAGGGACTATGGCGCCTCGACGCCCATAACGACCGACGGACCGGCGATAGCATCGGCAACGGTCGAAAAGCATTCAACGATATCGTCGTCAGCGTCGGCCTGCTGATCCCATTGGGCAGCACACCCAGGCTTGCTGCTCCGACGCCCGAGCCGGTGGTGGTCATGCCCGTTGACACCGGCGAGCCCGCACCGTCCGTTGAGCCACCCGCACCACCGGTATGTCGCTCGCCTGAGCCCGGCCAAGCGGCTGATCTTGCCGGCTGTGCGACCGGCGATCTGATCGTATTGCGTGGCGTGAACTTCAACTTCGACAGCGCGATGCTGACGCCCACTGCGACGACCACGCTCGATGGCGTATCCGAGTCGCTACAACGATTGCCGTCGCTACGCTTCGAGATCGGCGGGCATACCGACGCTATTGGCAGTGACGCATATAACGACGATCTATCGAAGCGACGCGCGCAAACGGTCGCGGATCATCTTCAGTCCCAAGGTATCACCGGTGATCGAATGAGGACGCACGGGTACGGTGCTGCGCACCCGATTGCCGACAACGCAACCGATGAGGGGCGCGAACTCAATCGTCGAGTCGAACTCAAGATCATCGAGGCGGATGCCACTACATCGTCAGCATCGTCTTCTTACACCGACCCCGCCGTAGTCGACGTTGATGCGACGTCATCGACACCCGATACCGACGCGACGATCGATTCACCTCGCTGACATTACGGGCGATATGTCCTTACTAAGGTTGGGCGACTCTCGCAGATACAGCGCCTATATTTTCGGTGCGGATACAACAGGAGAACGATATGAATAATATAGTGCGGCATATGAAGTACTGCAGCATGACGCTGATCGGTTTGACGTTCACGTTTCTGCTTGGACTCGGCGGTGCCTACATGATGGCAGGCTTCGCATTCTGGATCGCCGTTTCGGTCGGCGGTGATTTTCTGTTCGGCAACGATCTTGACGAGCGTGAATATCGATCCACACGCGTACTGGACTTTTTCTTGTTCCTGTCGCTGCCGCTGCTGGTCGGCATGACCATCGTCTACAGCTGGTATCTCGGTGACGCGGACCCGTTTGGCTTGGGCTCTTTCGCGCTCGCAAACACCGGCTACGACATGTTTGCGGCGCGGTCGGCGACCACCGTTCTGGACCTTGGGTTCGGCTTCGCCGGTATGGGCCTGAGCTACGTGCTGATCGGCACCAATGTCGGGCACGAGTTGACCCACCGTACTTGGAGCCCGTCGGCACAGCTCGTTGGTCGTTGGCTTCTAGCGTTTAGCTTTGATACCGCATTCTCGATCGAGCATGTCTACGGTCATCACCGCAATATCGCCACTCGCGAAGACCCGGCATCGGCACGTCGTGGCCAGAACGTCTACAAGTTCTTGTTCACATCAACGCTGGGGCAGTTCTACCACGGCTTCAAGCTGGAGAAAGAGCGTCTCATTCGCCAGGGCGAAGCGGTGCTGAGCTGGAAGAATCGCGCGATCCGCGGCCAACTGATGACGCTGGCGCTGTTCGCTTTGTTTGGCTATATGGCGGGCGTAACGGGCGTCGTGGTGTTCTTCTTCCTGGCGTTCTACGCCAAGTTCTATCTCGAAGTCGTTAACTTCATCGAGCACTACGGCATCGCACGCGTCCCCGGCGAACCGGTCGAGCCGCGCCACTCCTGGAACTGCAACCAGGCGATGAGCACCTGGATGTTGTACAACCTGCCGCGGCACTCGCATCACCACGCCAAAGGTGAAGATCCTTTCTGGGAACTGCGTGCCTATCCGCAAGCCCCGATGCTGCCGTTCGGCTACGTGACGATGATTCTGATCGCGCTGGTTCCGCCGCTGTATCGCAAGATCATGACCCCCAAAGTGTTGGACTGGGACCGTCGCTTCAGCGTGCCGGCCGAGTGGCCTCTGATCGAGCGTCAGAACCGCGAAAGCGGCGATCCGACCTTCATCGGGTCGACGGCCCATCGCGAAGCGCCCACCCGATCGCAGGACTATGGCAGCAGCGCTGCCACCAGCGTCGGACTGTCGAACAGCTAGCATCACACTGACGACCGGCCGACACGCGCGAAATCAGCGCGATGTCGGCCCGGTCTTTGATCCAAAGAGACGCCAATGCTCGCACGCTTCTTTCAACGCTCCCGTTCGGAGCATGTCCTGGAAATTGCACCGTCGGGCGCGATCCTCAAGACCAATACAAAAACCACCATTCTTCAAGCCGCACTCGATCAAGCGGTCGCGTTTCCTCACAACTGCCGAGTCGGCGGATGCGGCTCGTGCAAGTGCAAGCTGCTGTCGGGCCGCGTTCGTGAGATGACCGATAAAAGCTATGTACTGAGCACCGACGAACTCAAGCAAGGCTATATCCTCGCCTGCCAGAGCGTGCCACTCACCGATGTCACCGTCGAAGTCGACATCGCGGCGCGATCGGCACATCCGGTGATCCATACATCCGGCGTCATCACGGCACTGGACAAGATGACGCACGATATTCTGCGTGTTCAGTGTCGTCTAAAAGACCCGGCACGCTATACCGCCGGACAGTTTGCCGAGTTGTATGTGTCCAACACTGATACTGGGACCGGTGGGCGTCAGTCGCGCAATTATTCATTCGCTGGCGCACCCGGCGTCGATTCACCCGTTGGGACCGTCGAGTTCTTCATCCGCCATGTTCCAGGTGGCGCGTTCACCGATTGGCTGTTCAAGAGCGCCAAACTCGGTGACGAGATCGAAGGTCACGGTCCCTATGGCGACTTCTGGCTGCGGCCGAGCTCTGCGCCGATCGTTGCCATTGCAGGCGGCAGTGGTTTGGCGCCAGTGATCGCGATGCTGGAGCAGGCGCGCGCCGAGCGAATCACGCGTGATGTCACGCTGTTTTTTGGCGCGCGCAGTCAGCGCGACCTGTATTGCTTGAGCCGCATCGAAAAGCTGGCGAACCAGTGGATGGCGCGTTTCCAGTTTGTGCCGGTGCTGTCCGACGAACCCGAGAACTCCGGATGGTCCGGGTTGCGTGGATTCATTCCGCAGCATTTGGTACGGATGGTGGGCCCTCGTATCGGAGAGCACCATGCATACCTGTGCGGCCCCCCGCCGATGATCGATGCCTGTCGGATGGTGTTGTCGGAGTCCGGCATTGCGTCCAGCAACACGCACTTCGACAAGTTCCTGGACCGGAGTCACGTCGCGGCGGCGTAAGGTCGTCGCAAGCAGACGCCGCGTCGGCGATCCGCAATACCCGTCGTGGCGCGCCTATGCATCATAAAGGCGCGCCGCTGCTTTCAACCCTTACCCGACTGATTCTCTGCCGAGGTGATGTACGGGCCAGCCGTACACGCCTCGTCATCGGTCTAGCGATGGCTCAGCAGGCCCAGGGCTCGAGCGGCGTGGATCGCGGCCGTACGGCTCTGCACGTTGAGCTTGCCGTACAGATTGTGCAGATGCCACTTGACGGTACCTTCGACCAGGAAGCAACGCGCTGCGATTTCGGAGTTGCTCAGGCCCTGATCGATCAGCAGCAGCAGTTGGCGCTCACGCTTGTTGAGCACGACCTTGCTGCCGTCGATGATGACCGGCTCCTTGAAATCCTGGCGAGCGGATGTCCCGACCACGATTTCGGCCCAAGTCGCCGCCATCTTGTTCCGCGTGATCGCACCTTGACTCTTGAGCCAGCGACCGATCAGCGCCGATAGATCCGATCCTTCGTCGATGAAGATGCGCTGGTAGTTTTCGAGGCTGCCGAGTTCCAGTGCTTCCTTGAGCGCCGCATCGGCTGCGACGTCGTGCTTCTGGCGGCTCAGTGCCAAGCTCAGCAGGATCAACAGCTCGCACAGCTTGTATTGCTGTCGGCCTTTGCGGGCGTGCTCGATCAAGGGTTTGAGCAGATCGACGGCGATATCAAAGCGGCCGTCGGCGATTGCGATGCGTGCGTTGACGCGTCCGGCTCGGTCGGTGACCAGGCCTTGGATCGCGCCGCTGCCCGTGGCACTGATCGCCGATTGCAGAACACTGACGGCCTGCTCGGGCGCACCCGCGCGCTGCAGCAACAGCGCCCGCTCGGACCGCAGGCTGATCGTCAGACGCGGGAAGTTGCGCTGATCACCGCAGCGCTCGCCTTCCGACAGCAGATCGAGCGCCGCACCCAGATTGCCGTCGGCATAGCGGGCCCGCGCGGCGGCCGAGAATCCGAGAATGATCGTATCGACGATGCCCTGGTCCGGCAGCGACGTCAGCGCCGTTGCCAGAACTTCGCGCACGACGGCGAGATCATTGCGCTCGTACCGGATGAAGGCTTCGATTGCCAGCAGCATCGAGCGCTGGCCGTCCAGGCCCGCATTGTCAGGGCAATGATCCAGACCGCGTCCGACTTCGGCCAGTGCGTCGCGGTGCTGACCTTGCTTGATCAGTGCCAGCGCACCGACGATGTGGACCCACGACAATCCGTACTCGGACTTTGACTTGCCGAAGGCCGTTGCCGAGTGACGTAGCGATGCTTGGGCACCGACGATGTCGCCCAAACACTTCTGCTGGAAGCCGAAAATCGCCCATGCGGTGCCCTGGAAGAACAGGCTCGACGTCATGCTGACCCGCTGCAGCCACTGCTGGGCCAGCAGACCGCCGATCTCGTAGTCGTCGCGAAGGGCGCTGATCAGCGATCGCTGCAGTGCCGCCTCGCCGCCCGCGTTGCCGGAGCGGCTGTCGGCATCGTCCTCGATCCGTTCTTCTGCCAGCACGAAGCGCCGGCGAAAGATCAGTGCCCAGGTTGCAAAGCGGTTCAGCGCGGGATCGCGGCGCTGCGCAATGTGTTCCCACTGATTGACCAGCGTGACGAAGGTCTGATGATGACCGCTGCCGAATACCATTTCCGGACCGAGCAGCAGCAGCCATTCACGTGCGACATCGATATGGGCAGCATTGAGCTCCAGCAGTAGCCGCACGGCTGCAGGGCCCTGCCCGTGATGCTGCAGCCAAGTGGCGGCAGCCAGTACAGTGCCGGACTTTTCGGCGTCGAACTCGGCCGAGAACAAACGCAGGGCCGTCTCGCGGACCAAGCCATGCAGCACGATCTTCGGATCGCTGCGCTCCGAGCCCACCTCCTGCAGAACGCCGAGCGTTCCCAGATGGCGCAGGATCGGCTCCATGTCACCGTGAGCCGAGAATATGGATTCGAACAGCGCGCGCTGCGCCGGCCCTACGCAGGACAACATCCACAGCAGCTTGCGCTCCTGCGTTTCCAGGCGGTTCAAAAACTTCTCGTAAATGTAGTCACGCACCGGACCGAGGATCGCAACCGTCGACCCCGAGCCAAACGGCAGACTGTCGATCGGGATCGCGAACGCCAACTGCACGATCGCGGGCCAGCCATTGGTGGACTGCGCCAGCCACTCGACCTGACGCTCGCTCAGTTCGTGGCCGTGACACTGGGCAAGCTGCGCGATCTCCGGCTTGGTCAGACGCAGCGCATCCGAGCTGATCCACTGCACTTTTGACTTGGCCACCAGATCGGCAAGTCCGATATCGAGCGCGACCGGTTGCGTCGTGATCAGGATCTTCAACGGACCGCCGGCTGCCATCAGCAAGCGCCTGATGTAGTTTGCCGCCTCGCTACCGGCGACCAAGTGCACGTCGTCGAACACCAGCCGGATCGGATGCTCCGAGTCCGACAGCTGGTCCGTGATCCGCGAGAAGCGATTGCTGAGCAGCGATGATTCGTCCAGGCCACCGCCTTCGACCTGTGGCTGCTTGCCGATCAACTCGTCGGCGAGTCGCTCAAGAAAGACCGACGGGTCGCGCAACTCAGCATCCAGCGTGATCCAGATGCCGCGCTGCGGCGCATCGGCCCGCTTGAGCCAGGCCTGCGCAAGCAAGGTCTTGCCGTAGCCGGAAGGCCCCTCGATCACGACCACCGGCCGCGAGTCATCCGCGAGCAAGCGGTCCCGACTCACTTGGAACAAATGCGCTTCCTGCATCTACCGCTCCCTGGTCGCATCGTCGCGACGACTGAACGCGGCATGATAGCCCAGTTACCCGGCGCTTCCGCCGGGCATCAGGGCCGGTGCAAGCGATACTGCGATCAGGCCGGTGCGCTGGCACCCGCGTCGGCGTGGACGCTCGCGAAACGGTCGCGCAGTTCGCGCTTCAGGATCTTGCCGCTGGCGTTCTTCGGCAGCTTGTCGACGATGGCGACGTGCTTGGGCGATTTGTAGCCTGCAAGCCGGTCGCGGCAGTGCGCCGTCAGCGTATCGGTCTGAAGCTCGGCGCCGGGGCGCAGCACGACGACGGCCATCACCGCCTCGATCCAGCGCGGATGCGGCACGCCGAACACCGCCACTTCGGCAACGGCCGGATGCTGGAAGATCACTTCCTCGACTTCGCGGCTGGCGACGTTCTCGCCCCCGGTCTTGATCATGTCCTTCTTGCGGTCGACGACGGTCAGATAGCCGTCTTCGTCGTACACGCCGAGGTCGCCGCTGTGAAACCAGCCGTTACGGAACGCTTCGGCTGTTTTCTCGGGATTCTTCCAGTAGCCGAGCGTTGCATGCGGACTGCGGTGCACGATCTCGCCGATGACGCCGGCCGGCACCGGCCGATCGTGATCGTCGACGACGCGGGTTTCCACGTTCAGCGCTGCGCGGCCGGCCGAGCCGAGTTTGTGCATCTGCTCGTCGGGCCCAAGGATCGTCGCCACCGGCGACATCTCGGTCTGTCCGTAGAAGTTGAACAAGCGGATGCCCGGCAGACGGCTGGTGATTTCCTTGATGATCTCCATCGGCATGATTGACGCGCCGTAGTAGCCCTTCTTCAACGAGCTCAGATCACGACGGTCGAAGTCCGGATGGCGCAGCAGCGAGATCCATACCGTCGGCGGACAGAACAACTTGGTCGCGCGCTCGTCCTCGATGGTTTTGAGCAACGCGGACGGCTCCGGCGACGGCAGCACGATGCTGGTCGCGCCGATATATAAGTCGGGCGTCAAGAAGCAGTCGAGCTGGGCGCAGTGATACAGCGGCATCGAATGGACCTCGATGTCGCTGGCGCTCATCTCGCCACCGGCGATGCAGCTGGCGTAATGCGAGTACAGCGAGCGCGCCGACAGCAGTGCGCCCTTGGGCCGCGACTCGGTGCCACTGGTGTACAGCAGCTGTACCGGATCATCGTCGCCAACCGCCACATCCGGCGGCGTGGCGTCGGCATGCTGCATCAGCCGGGCAATCGGCTGCCAGTCGTTGCCAACGGCGATACCCGCCTCGTCGATGACCAGTTTCATCCGCATCGTCAGCCCCGCCTGAGTCAGCGCCGCATCGGCGGTGGCGGCAAGGCTGTCTTCGACGACGATGCCCTTGGCGTCGGCGTTGTCGACGATGAAAGCAATCTCGGCAGCATTGAGCATGAAGTTGATCGGCACCACGACGGCGCCGAGCCGCGCCAGCGCAAAGCGAGTGACCACGAAGGCGTCGTTGTTGTGCGAAATCAGCGCGACGTGATCACCGCGGCCGATGCCGCACTGCGTCATTGCATTGGCCAGGCGATTCACAACGGTGTCGAGCTCGGCAAAGCTGCGGCGCAGGCCTTTGTAGACCAAGGCCGTCTTGTTCGGCGTTCTTGCTGCACTGCGCCACAAAAGATCGGCAAGCCGGTAACGGCGTGCACTGTCGATGCTCTGCGCAAGAGTCGGTTCGGTGGGGTGCATCGGGGTCTCCTCGTGTGGACGTGCATCCTCTGGGTGATGCATCGGGGAAGCCTGAATGGTGCGCGCTGTCGCGCGGTCCTCGACCGGCGCGGCGCAGCACGCAAGCGAGCCGCAGTGCTGCGACCCGACCACAGCATAGAGTCGCCGCCCGGTGTCTGTGCCTACCCATTTTGGGTAGTGCCGACCGCACACCCCTTTCATACGATCGGCTTGAGAGAGGCGCAGCGGCTCAATGAAGGCTGCTGACGATATTAGAACCAGTCCCGCATCGCGTTCAGAGTCGGTCACCTGAAAGCGGGCTTGCGAGCGACGGATTTGCGCGCCGGTCTGGTTTGGTCCTCTCGGGATGTCAGTCCACGCCGGTCGGCTGCGGCCGCCACTCGATCACGGGTACCCAACAATGAACAACGAAAAGATCAGATCAATTCCGGAATCTGCCTACGACGTGCTGATCGTCGGCGCGGGCTGGTCGGGCATGTACATGCTGTACCAGTGTCGACGTTTGGGGCTGTCGGCGCGGATCATCGAAAAGGGGCCGTCGGTCGGCGGCACCTGGTACTGGAACCGCTATCCGGGCCTGCGCTGCGACGTCGAGAGCGTCGAGTATTCGTTCTCGTTCGACAAGGAGCTGGAGCAGGAATGGAACTGGTCGGAGCGCTACGCCTCACAGCCTGAAATCCTGCGCTACGCCAATCATGTCGCCGATCGCTTTGATCTGCGCCGCGACATCTCGTTCAATACCAAGCTGACGGCGCTCCATTACGATGAGACCACGACCCGCTGGACCGCCACCACTGAAGACCAGCAGACGGTCAAGGCCCAGTACGTCGTAATGGCCACTGGCTGCCTGACGATACCGAAAGACCCGGCGATCCCGGGTCTGGATCAGTTCAAGGGCGAGGTCTACCACACGTCGAGCTGGCCGCATGATCCGGTGGACTTTCGCGGCAAGCGCGTCGGCGTCGTCGGCACCGGCTCATCCGGTATCCAGGCGATTCCGATCATCGCCGAGCAGGCCGATCATCTGTACGTCTATCAGCGCACGCCGAGCTACAGCCTGCCGGCGCACAACCGCAAGCTGACGCCCGAGCAGATCAGCCAGGTCAAGGCGCACTACGACGAACTGCGCAATGAAGCGCGCCACCACATGGTCGGCATCCCCGGCGAAACTTATGCCGCATCGGCGTTCGACCTCGACGAGGCCGAGCGCACGCAGATTTATCAGCGCATCTACGACCAAGGCCGGCCGTTTGCGCTGATGGTGGCGTTTGGCGACGTGCTGATCGACGAAAAAGCCAACAAGACCGCACAGGAGTTTCTCGCCGCACGGATACGCGAGCGGATCAAGGACCCGGAACTGGCTGAGCAGATGGTGCCGCGCGATCAGTTCGCGGGCACGCGGCGCTTGTGCATCGATACGAATTACTACGAAACCTTCAATCGCGACAACGTCACGCTGAAGAACCTGCAGAAGGACCCGATCAAGCGCATCACCGATAAGGGCATCGAAACCGAGCGCGGCTTCGAAGCGCTCGATTGCCTGGTGTTTGCCACCGGCTACGATGCAATGACCGGCGCGCTGATGTCGCTCGACATTCGCGGCAAGGGCGGCCAGACGCTGCGCTCAAAGTGGGCCGAAGGGCCGCGCACGATGATGGGCTTGATGACGGCGGGCTTCCCGAATCTGTTCATCGTCACCGGTCCGGGCAGTCCGTCGGTACTGAGCAACATGCTGATCTCGATCGAGCAGCACGTCGAATGGATCGCCGGCTGTCTCGATCATCTGTCGAAGCACGGCAAACGCCAAATCGAAGCCAGCATCGAAGCTGAAGACCAATGGGTGGACCACGCTAACGCGGTGGCCCACAGCACGCTGTTTCCCAAAGGCAACACTTGGTACATGGGCGCCAACATCAGCGGCAAGCCGCGCATCTTCATGCCGTACATCGGCGGTGTAGGTAATTATCGCCAGCTGTGTGAGCAGGTGGCGCGCGACGGCTATCGCGGGTTTATAACGCAGTGACCAGGGGCTTTGAGGAGACAACCAGAATGAGAATGAACCGTTTCGCCGCCGCGGCTTTGCCGTGCCTGCTGCTGACGATGGTGGCCTGCAAGCCATCACCAGATAAGAGCGCAGCAGCCAGCACCGCGCCAGCTGCTGCTGCATCACCCGCGGCCAGTGTCGACGCAGCGCGCATCATCGCGGCCGACAAAGAGCCGGGCTCGTGGATGAGCACCGGTCGCACCTACAGCGAGCAGCGCTATAGCCCGCTGACCAAGGTCAATCACGAAAACGTCGGCAAGCTCGGCTTGGCTTGGAGCTACCGACTCGATGTCGACCGCGCCACCGAAGGCACGCCGATCGTCGTCGACGGCATCATGTTCGTCACCCACGCCTATTCGATCGTCAGCGCGCTCGACCCGGTCACCGGCAAAGAGCTGTGGAAGTTCGACCCGCAAGTGCCGCGCGACAAGGCGCGTGACGGCTGCTGCGACGTGGCCAATCGCGGCGTCGCCGTGTGGAAGGGCAAGGTTTACGTCGGCGCCTACGACGGCCGCTTGATCGCGCTCGACGCGGCGACTGGCGCCAAGGTGTGGGAAGTCGACACCGTAGTCGATCATTCGCGCAGCTATACCGTCACCGGTGCGCCGCGCATCATCAAAGGCAAGGTCATCATCGGCAATGGCGGTGCCGAGCTCGGCGTGCGCGGCTACATCAGCGCTTACGACGCCGCCGACGGCAAGATGCTGTGGCGCTTCTTCACGGTGCCGGGTGATCCGTCCAAGCCGCCTGAGAGCGAAGCGATGAAGATCGCGATGCCGACCTGGAAAGGCTCGCGTTGGTGGGACAAGGGCGGCGGTGGCGGCGGCACGGCCTGGGACTCGATGGCCTACGACGCCGATCTCGATCTGCTCTACGTCGGCACTGGCAATGGCTCGTTCTGGAACCGCGCATCACGCAGCCCCGGCGGTGGCGACAACCTGTTCGTGTCGTCGATCGTCGCGATCAAGCCTGACACCGGTGACTACGTCTGGCATTACCAGACCACGCCGGGCGACACCTGGGACTACACCGCCACGCAGCACATCATCCTGGCCGATCTAAAGTTCGGCGACACGACGCGCAAGGTGCTGATGCAAGCGCCGAAGAACGGCTTCTTCTATGTAATCGATCGTGCCAATGGTCAGTTGATTTCGGCCGAGAAATTCGCGCCGGCCAATTGGGCGACGCACGTTGACCTGAAGACCGGCCGCCCGGTCGAAAATCCGGAAGCCGATTGGGCAACCAAGCCGGCACTGGTAAGCCCAGGTCCGCTCGGTGCGCATAACTGGCAGCCGATGTCGTTCAACCCGGATACCGGCCTGGTCTACATTCCGATGCAGGAAGCCGTTGCACTGTTCACGCCGGACCCGAAGCAGGACTTCAGCGGCAAGGGCACGTGGCACATGGGCTCGACACCGATCGCACTGCCCGAGAACGATGCCAAGGCACTGCAGGGCGTCACCGACATGCACAAGGGCCATCTGGTCGCTTGGGACCCGGTCACGCAGAAGGAAGTCTGGCGCCAGAGCTATGTCACCGTGTGGAACGGCGGCACGCTGAGCACCGCCGGCAACCTGGTGTTTCAGGGCACGGCCGATGGCCGCTTCGTCGCCTACGACGCCAAAACCGGCAGCAAGCTGTGGGAAACGCCGGCCAATACGGGCGTGATGGCCGGTCCGGTCACCTATGAGATCAACGGCGAGCAGTACGTCACCGTCGAAGCCGGCTGGGGCGGTGCGTTCCCGTTGGCGCTCGGCGCGTTGTCGGAGCCGGCCAAGGTGCGGCCGGAAGCACGCGTGCTGACCTACAAGATCGGCGGCACCGCCACGCTACCGCCGCCGAAGAACGAGCCGCGAACGCAGCCCAAGCAGCCGCCGGTCACCGCGACCGAGGCCGTCGTGGCGCAAGGACGTGATCTGTACAACGGCCATTGCGGCATGTGCCACGGCCCGAATGCGCTGGCGGGATCGGTGATCCCCGACCTGCGCTACATGACGCCGGAAAAGCACGAGATGTTCGCCGGCATCGTCGCGGGTGCGTATCGCGCCAAGGGCATGCCGGGCTTCAGCGACACGCTCAAGCCTGAAGACGTCGAAGCGATCCACCAGTACGTCATCAAGCGCGCCAACGACCTTCAAACGCAGTTGGGCTCGACGTCCTGAGCCCTGCTCCGCCGCGCCGGAATGGCACGACCTGATACGCGAAATCAATTACCAGGTACTCCGAATCGAATCCCTCATGCAGCCCCGTTCGCGCGGGTGAGGCGATTCGATCGGCTCTTTGGAGGAGAAGGATAGATGGCAAGCAACGACTACTCTCGCAATGCATTCTTCATCGGTGGCCAATGGGTCGCCCCGTCGACAACCCGACGTTTCGACCTGACCAACGCCTCGACCGAAGAACATCTCGGCTCGGTGCCCGAAGCGGCCGAAGCCGACGTCGATCGTGCCGTCGCTGCCGCGCGGCACGCATTCGACCATTCGGGCTGGGCCACATCGAGCGCTGCCGAACGTGCGGCCGTGATGGGGCGCTTCGCCGAAGCACTGAACAAGCGCTCGACTGAAATCGCCAAGCTGGTCAGCATGCAGAACGGCATGCCGGCATCGCTGAGCGCGCTGTTCGAAGGCACGTTGCCGGTGGGACTGCTTGGCTACTACGCCGAGTTGATCGGCAGTCAGTCGCCTGATGAAACGCGGCCGTCTCAGCTGGGCAAGGAAACCATCGTCAGCCGCCGTCCGATTGGCGTCGTCGCGGCGATCGTGCCGTGGAACTATCCCGTGGTGCTGGCGATGACCAAGATCGCACCGGCGATGGCGGCCGGCTGCACGATCGTCATCAAGCCGTCGCCCGGCACCGTGCTCGACAGCTACCTGATCGCTGAAGCGGCGATTGAAGCCGGCGTACCGGCCGGCGTGATCAACTGGGTCGCGGCCGACCGTGAAGTCGGCGCCTACCTGGTATCGCATCCCGGCATCGATAAAGTGGCCTTCACCGGCTCGACGCCGGCAGGCCGCTCGATCGCCAAGGTCTGCGGCGAACTGCTGCGGCCGGTCACGCTGGAACTCGGCGGCAAGTCGGCTGCGGTGATTCTCGACGACGCCAATCTCGACCAGGTGCTCGCCGGCCTGCCGATGGTGTCGCTGATCAACAACGGTCAGACCTGCTTCAGCTGCACGCGCATCCTGGCGCCGGCCAACCGCTACGGCCAGATCGTCGACGCGATTGCATCGACGGTGTCGTCGATGAACGTCGGCGATGCGCTCGACCCGTCGACGCATGTCGGTCCGATGGCATCGGCGGCACACCGCCAGCGCGTCGAAAGCTTCATCGCCAAGGGCAAGAGCGAAGCGCGTCTGGTCACCGGCGGTGGTCGTCCTGCAAACCAGAGCCGTGGTTGGTTCGTGCAGCCGACCGTGTTCTCCGACGTGACCAATGATGCGGTGATCGCACGCGAAGAAATCTTCGGGCCGGTGCTGGCCGTGATTCCGTACAAGGACGAAGCCGAGGCGATCCGCATCGCCAACGACACGATCTACGGCTTGGGTGGCTCGGTGTGGAGCGCTGATACCGATCGCGCGCTGCGCGTCGCCAATCAGATCCAGACTGGCACGATCGGCATCAACGGCTATGCGCTGTCGATCGGTTCGCCGTTTGGTGGCGTCAAGGCCAGCGGCCTGGGTCGCGAACTGGGCCCGGAGACGCTGTCGGGTTACCAGCAGCTGCGTTCGACCTACGTCTCGGGCTGAGCACGGCGCACGACCTTGTGATGTAAGGCCCGCAGGCCGCTGCGACGACAGTGGTCTGTGGGCATCACGCTGCCCCGCAGTCGATACGCGAGCAGGTGCTACCATCGAGTTCGGCACCGACTCTGAACACTCCGCTGATGTTTCCATCGCCTGCAAGCGCATCGCGCGATTCCGATACACGGCTTTGACAGCAGGCCCGATCTGGTGAGCCCGTCTGCTGCCGCGCCGGCTGCGATTCACTGCCGATGACCGCTTCGGAAATCAACGTCCAGAAACTGGACGCGCCGCGCAACCTACCCGATGCGATTGCGCGTGATGCGTTGTTTGCGCGCGGCCTCGATGATCCATCGGTGCAACTCGTGCTGCTGCAAGCGCCCGCCGGCCACGGCAAGACAACGACGCTGCTGCAGTTCAAAGAGCGCGCCGAACGCGACGGCGCCCGCACCGCGTGGCTGACGTTCGACAACGCCGACAACGATACGCGCCGCTTCTCGGTACACCTGCAAGCGGTGATCGATCGGGTTGCACCGGTCGATGTGCGCGAGGCGGATACCGCGCAACACGATGCGCTGATTCCGCGACGCGCCTCCGACTGGCTGATCGACCGGCTGATGCAGTCCCGCGAGCCGATCGCGCTGTTCTTCGATGAGTTCCAGCAGCTGCAACAGCCAGACCTGCTGGGCTTCTGCCAGGAATGGTTCGAGCGTCTGCCGATGCACGTGCGCGTCTACATCGGCACGCGCGCCGAGCCGGCAATCCACTTATCGCGAATGATCGTCAGTCGCCGCGCGGTGGTGCTGCGCACCGAAGACCTGCGCTTTACGCGCGACGAGGTATCACGCTACTTCGATGCTCAACTCGGCACCGAGGTCACCCGCGACGAAGTCGATTCGATCTTCCGTCTGACCGAGGGCTGGCCCGTCGCCGTACAGCTCTACGGACTGAGTCTGTCGAGCGCCGACGTACGCCGCACACTGCACCTGCCGCCGCCGCAGACTCAGGAGTTGGCGCGGTATCTGTCGAGCCGCGTGCTGATGCTGCAGGAGCCGGGCATCCGCGACTTTCTGCTGAAAACGTCGATCCTCAAGCGGCTGTGTGGTCCGCTATGCCAGGCGGTGACCGGCCGTAGCGACGCCGTCCACATCCTGCTCGACCTGGAACGCTCGGGCCTGTTCCTGCGACGCCTCGGCATCGATGGCGTCTGGTTCCGATATCACGGGCTGTTCTCCGACTTCCTGATCGCCGAATTCGGTCGGACATCGGCCGCCGCTAAGGCCGATGCGCATCGCTGCGCCGCCGCGTGGAACCTCAAGCACGGCTATTACGAAGATGCCGTGTATCACTGGCTGGAATGCGGCGACGTCGGCGCTGCTGCCGATGCACTCGCTGTCTTTGGCAAGGAGCTGGTCGCCAACGGCTCGCTGATCACGCTCGAATACTGGTCTGACCGGCTGCCGTTCGATGAGATCGCCAAGCGCGCGGATCTGTCGATCGCGGTCGCCTACGCGTATGTGTTTCTGCGTCGCTTCGACAAGCTGCCGCCGCTGCTGGCGCTGTTCGATACGCTGATCGGATCGGGCAGCGTCGAGGCGACGACCAACCCGGATATCGTGCTGTCGATGGCGGCGGTGGCCGCCGACGACACCGCCCGAGCCTTTGCTCTGATCGACCGCGTGCCCGTCGACGCGCTGCAGCCCGGCGGCTTCAGCGCCTTCGAACTGGGTGCCGCGTCGAACCTGCTGGCCTATCGCGAAATCACGCTCGGTCGCTTTGCCGAAGTCGACCATCACATCCATGTCGCGCGGCGCTGCAACGTGATGGGCAAGGCGGCCTTCAGCCACGGCTATACGGTCGGCGTCGCCGGTGCCAGCGCCTTGCTGCAAGGCAGTCTCGACGAGGCGATCACGATCTTCCAACGAGGACTCGCCACGCATTATGCCGAGCTGGGTGAGTCGTTCTCGCTGGCGGCGCTGGTGTCTTGCTACGTCTGGGGTCTGTACGAATCCGGCCAGTACGCGTCGGCGCTGGCGTTGTTCGATCAGCAC
>Ga0255089_1000108_pt1 | contig 42289 bp, 47 predicted proteins | sample Colum_Miss_RepC__2_FD_188468 | JGI IMG/M metagenome (GOLD analysis project Ga0255089, IMG submission 188468) | Freshwater microbial communities from Columbia River, Oregon, United States - Colum_Miss_RepC_8d | ecosystem: Environmental > Aquatic > Freshwater > River | place: USA: Oregon... | reverse complement strand
GTACAAGCGCCCATCGAGAGAAGTCCAGTATCCGAGGCCGTGACGCTCTCTGAGACACCGGCTGGCTCATTCCAGGCAACGACCAAGCCCACGCATCAACAGCAGCCAAAGCAGCACACCAATAAAAACCCATCTGTACCGAAGCAGCTTGCCCAATCTGGCGCAGCGTCCATGTTTACTGTTCCTACCAGCAGTAAGCAGCCTGCCCCTGCAGTGGCAATTGCCAGAAAGCCAGACATAAGCAGCAAACCGATTGAAAAGGCGCCGGCACTACCCACGCACCAAGAGCAGGCCCTAGCAGCGACCCCAGTGCCGACATTCACTGACCCTGAGCCAGTTCCTAAGCTCATGGAAACTGAAACTCAGGCTCCTCTAGGCACTCAGCAATCCCAGCCTGTAGTTAAGCCGGCCATGCCATTTCTAGACATGTCTCTTGCTCCAGTGTCTCCCGAGCCACAGGCCGTGGCGGCCCCTACGATTCCTTTCATGCCAAAGCAGGAAGAGTTAGCGCCGGTATCGTTACGGGCGAACAGTCTGATTAACGATGACCCTCTCGAAGCTGCAAGGGCGAATCCTGTGGCTTTCATGGTCTCTAATCGCGAGCCAATCTTTAACTATGTCTCAGGGCTGAAGGATAAGCACGGGTTCCCCTCATTCTCCAAAATGAGTCCTCAGCAAGACGGGTTCCTCGTCTACCTGACTATCCCAGTCGATCAAATTGTCATGCCACACATAACTGAACTTCTGGCCGACAAAGAGTTCTGCAAGCGCCTCCGTAGAACACCCAAGACCACCAGCCAACCGATCTATCTGTTTCTCAATTCAGAAGGCATTGAGTGCCTGGCAGTCAAAGAATGACCGATAACACTCTTCCTGAAAACGTAACGGATAAGCCTTCGTTTAGAGCGAACGATGAGCTGTCCCTGCTCTATAACGACTATCAGAAAGGCAAGGTCAACGACAGGGTAATGCACAAAGCATTCAAAACCCTTGTAGCCAAAATTGCATACCACGTAGCCCACAAGTTTCAAGATCGACGCATCCCTGAGCGGACACAAGCGCTGCAGGAGGACATAAGCCAGGAAATCTGGATGCTCCTGATCACCAAAGTCAAAGCGGGTTATGACATAGAAAAATCCACTATCGCCAAATACCTGTACGCCTCGACCTTTAACAAAACAGTGGACGCTCGTGATCTCAATATCGCTTTTTTGTTTGACGAGCACGACCCCAGTGCTGAACTGAGCGAAGAGTCACTTTACGAGCCTTATCACCCCGACTTCGAGGCCGATGCAGACAAAGACAGGGCATTCTCCAAGATCCGCGATGCGCTCGCACTAAGGGCCAAGCGTGGCATACCAAAGGATCAGTTCGGCGACGAGCCTAAGCCCGTCAAACCAAAGTCCGACCGCGGCCCCGGCAGCGGTGTCCATGGATCCCCACAGTACACGCTGACCCAAGACCAAGAAGACCTCCGAGAAATCCTCAATATCCTTAAATTGGAAACGGATGAGGCGGCCAGGCTTTTAGGCATCAAGCGGCCGACACTATCCTCTTACCTCTATGGCAAGACAGCGGGTGTCCCGCTCGACATCTTAGATGCTGCACATAACCTCCTGAGTGATGTGACTCTTATCCGTGAACGAGACGCCTACGTTCAAGACATGAAAAAAACGATAAAGGACTGGTGCCACACCATCGGCGTTTCCGAAATGAATTTAGAGGCACTGTCTAACTATCTAGGCGTACACCTAGTTACCCTTCAGCGCTGGCAACAGGGCGAAACACGACCCTCCATTTCCAGTTTCAAGCGTCATTATCGTAGAATCATGAGCGTTAAAACTTAAATTCCATTCATATCTTTTCTTCAATTCGCGACCGATACAGGTATTTGACACCTTACTAAGTAACAGACAAATATAGGCTGTCATTAAAAGAGTTGGAGAAAAAACATGGATTTCAAAGATAAGCTAAAAGCACTCAAATCTTTAGCTAAGGTTCAAGCAGCATTGGGCGGCGTTTTTATCAGCAATAAAGTCAATCACGAATTAAGCTTTTCGTATTGCTCGCTTGATAACATGCTAATCCAGTTGCGCCCCTATTTAGCTGCCGAGAAATCGACAATTACCCAGTATCGCATTCAATCGAACACTGAATACGACGAATCTGGCCGGGTGGTTAAGCCAGCTAAAGAGCTCATGGTCACGAGCTTTATTGATCTGGACTCTGGGGAGTCAATCGATGATGTTCGCGAGATCAACGTCGCTCCGGTGAACAACATCATCACTAGCCAGATCATGGTTGAATCGGAGACGCATGCCCGCAAGAGCGCGTTACGATGCCTGTTCGCTGCGCATGACTCTGAGTATGTTCCTCAATCCGATGCCAGAGAGCTGATGAGTGAGTCACCCGCAACAGACTCGCATAACAAAAGCGCCCAAGTGCAAGAAGACGAAAAAAATGCACGTGAAGAGGCCAAAATTGCAGCCTCTATCAATCAGCTGGTCCACAACCCAGATCATGAAGTGTTTTTTAATAACTTCTTGAAGTCCAAAAAGTTAACGGGAGAATTAGAAAAGTTTGCTATCCAATACTATGCACAGGCCATCAAGACGCCAAAAGGCATTAAAGGAAAGCTACCGGCTCAAGCTGCAATTAACTAAGCAGTAAAGGCCGCCAATCTACCCAGGCTGGCGGCCCTATAGGCTACATTTCTACAAACAATTAAACGCTTGCCTTTATTTACCACTCAATCCCTATTTGCTACCTTATGTCTTAGTGTTTAGACACCTAAAAAAAGGGCGAGCAATGCAGATCAAAACACTCCAAAGAATTCGTCTTGGCGGAGCAGCAGATGCCTGGTCACTCACGGCTATTGGCGCTGCTTTTGTTGCATCAAGCCCGCTCTTTATCGCAACAGTAAACGAAGCCGTTATGTTTACAGCGGCGTTCATGGGCATGGCCTACATAACGGATCGCTACGCATTCGCACTCACTGAAAAGCCAATGCTTGATTCCGACTTAGATTTCGTTAGTTCAGATCCTCCCATTCCGCCTGAAGAAATTCACCGCAGGACTGATGCGCTGCTATTCGGCTACACCACCGATTTTGGTAAGCCGCTCTACATCCCTTACGAGGACCTTACTCGTCACTGCCTGATCATTGGTCAGTCCGGTAGTGGTAAGACCGTCCTTGGTTCAACTCTGATGCGCCAACAGATCGACAATGGCGGCGGGTTGATGTTCGTCGACGGCAAAATGAGCTCCGCTGACCTCGATGCGATGTACCAAATGTGTGCAGCTGCCGGCCGCCAACATGATCTTCTTGTGATCAATCCTGGCGATCCAGCGATGAGCAACACTTACAACCCAATCTTATACGGGGACGCCGATGAGATTGGATCGCGCATTCTGAGTCTTATCCCAGATGCCTCTGCATCACCCGGCGCAGACTACTTCCGACAGGGCGCCCTACAAGCGATCACGACACTCGTTCGCGGCATCAAGGTAACGGGGAAAGCCTATAGCTTCCTTGACCTCTCCATCATGATGTCGAACCCTCGTGCGCTGATGGCACTCCAGAAGCTCGTGCTTCACAAAGCTAAAACCGTTCAAAAGGATGATAAAGAGACTCAGGACTCTATCGACGACATCCTGCTCTTCCTCAATCGATTCACCACCAAAACTCAGCGTGGCGTTCAGTTCGATGTGAACAAAATGAAGGAAACACTGGGCGGCATCGCAGGACGTTTGCACAGTTTCGGTACCGGCACCTTCGGTAATGTGCTCAACAGTTACAACCCAGAGGTCAATCTCTACGAAGCAATCTTGGCCAACAAGATCATCTACATCATGTTGCCCACCATGGCTAAAAGCGAAGTAGCGACGAACATGGCCAAGATTCTCATGGGCGACTACCGAACCGCCGTGTCGTGGATACAGCGTCTACCAGAGCACGAAAGGCCAAATCCGCCAACACTCGTCTTCCTCGATGAAGCAGGTTCCTATTTCAACCAGTCATTTACCCGCTTGATGGAGCAAGCCCGAAGCGCCCGTCAGATGGTTATTCCTGCCGCACAGGTTAAGGCCAACTTTGATGTGATCTCTGAAGAAATGGGCGAAATGGTCATGGGTAACACCTACACCAAGGTCTTCTTCCAGTTAGGTACGAATGAAGTGGCCGAGGTTGCAGCAACTCTGGTTGGCATGACCAAGAAAGTGACCATGACGGTCTCTGATTCGGACTCAGAAAGCGATTCCGCACAAAAGATCCAGATCACTCCCGATCAAGCAAATTCGACAGGGCAAGGGCTTTCCATTGGCATGAGAGAGGAGGAGGTTTATCGAATTAAGCCAGACTCTTTTATCAGCCTTAAGAGAGGTCAGTGCGTCATTACCTACGCTGGTGCATCGAAGATCTTTGACATCCGTGTTCCGATGTTCACCGTAGACGAAGAGCTTAAGAAAGCCATTGGCCCTACCAAGATCAACCGCCAATACAAGCCACGCATTGAAGGGCTTTGCTTCCAGAACAAGATTCTAGAGTTTGTCGAACAAATTTCCGAAAAAGAAGAAGAAGAGGAGCCGCCAAAATGACCTCGGACCACGACTTTGTTTCGCCAGCTTGGCACCCAGAGGGCGCCCAATAATGTCTATGGAGATAAATGACGATGAATTGGCACGACTCAATGCCCTGGATAATTGGATCTTCGGTAGTTCTGATGATTTGGTCGATGATCCCGTGGCTGAACGCCCCAATCCTTTTCTTGTTTCAAAAAGCCCTACCACCTTTAACAATCTTATTGCATACCATCGTCCTGAAGTGGGTGGGGGGGCTGATACTGACGACGAAGAATTCAATTTTCACTTTAGTACGGAATCTTACCAGGCCAAGGTCAGCAATCTACCCGATCGTGGGGGACGATCCAAAGAAGTAATCGTCACCTTTGAAGACTTCGAACAAGAGGAGCAATTCTCCTGTCTGCTCCTAACGCACCACATCAAAAATGTGATCACTGCCACGGTCTCACCACGGACGCGTAAACGCTCCCTTGAATTCGTGTTCGCAGACATCCACAAAGACGATGAGGTCAGCTTTACGACGTGCTGTGAGTCATTGAATGTCCGAGAGCATGTGCTACGCACTCGCGTTCACTACGAATACTTCTTGAGATGGGTTATCTGCGAAGACATGCCGATGCTTACGCTGCCGCTGCATGAAGACCTCATCAATGAAGTGATGTACCGCGCAGGAACGACAGGGCTTGCCGTGGCTAAGCTGGCTTGGTCCAATCCGGGCATACGCTATGAGGACATCCATCAGCGCCTCTCAGCCATCTATTTGCCCAAGGATCTCGTTGCAGCCGTTCGTGAACTCGAGCGCTATGGCAACATTGCCAAGCGTGGTGACTCAATCTACTTCGTCGGTAGAAACCCACAAGCAGGCGACTTTACCGAGATCCAACGCACCCACAAACGATCCCCGGTTATCTGGTCAAGGCTCTGGTAATCCATGAACCCTATTACGAAGCGAATAGCGACACACTTCGGAATCGGCCTAGCCCTCGCTGGCCTAGCCTTGTATCTACTTCCATCGCTGTATGCTGCAGCTCCAGCCCTCATGGCCTACTATTTCATTACTTCCGCCGCTAAGCGCCGTCATGGGCAGGTCGTAGAAAAGCGCAACATCAGAAAACTAAAACTGCCATCCGACTGGACTGTTGTTCCCTCCAAGCTCTTGCCTGGGCACGGGGACATCGATCTATACATTAAACGACCGGACGGCCAAGAATTTGCTATTGAGATTAAGTCTCAGCGCCTAGTTTCCTTTAGACGCAACTTTTTCACAGGGAAAGGCCGTCTTCACTACACCTCGAATAAGCCCTCAAAGGACGCCATCACGCAATGTATACAAGCTGCTGATAGCATATCGGCTTATCCGATTATTTGGTTCCCTGACGCGGCTTCTTCGGGCTCATGGGCAGTAAAAAAGCCCGTTCCCTACACGGTTATCTTTGGATCTAAAAGACGCGTTCAAACGGCCATCGGCGCACCGTGGAGCCTCTTTTGAATAATCCGAATGGGCGCCTTTTGATGAAGGCTTTCGAGAAGGCATCTAGCTTAAAAAAGCATGAGGCTCATATTGCGCTTCTGGATGTCAGCTTTGTCTTAAATACGCCCCTTTATGATCCATTCAAGCAAAATATCATGGTGCTATATCTAGATCATCAGAATCGTCTTTTCTCATTCAACACAACCAGCCCATGCACCCCAAGGTTGTACCGTACGTATGACGCAGCACTAAGAGAATTCACCACTGAAAAATTAACCACACGCCATAAGTCCATCTCAATTTTAGCGCCAGGCACACAGACCCACGACTTTATTCTTGAGCAAACAATTATCTTGTTGAGCCGTGTTTCTCCGGGGATCATCAAATGTTGAAAATCATTTCATCCATATCAGCCATCAATACCTTAATCGATTACGCCAAGAAGACAGGGAAGAAGCTCTACGCTTTTCAAGAGAGCTGGCAGGGCATACCTTGCGAAGTCGTAAGCGCCTCTAAAGAGACCGGCCACCCAGCATTTATAACGGTCACTAAATTCGGTCAAAGCGATCAAATCGAAATCGAAGACGAGATTCACTCGCAATCGATAACTAACTATGAGGCTGCTACTGCAATAACTAGGGGAGGGGAGCGGGTTCACATCGTTGCGATGGAGCCACCCTTAAGACAGGAGTATTAAAAAGGGAGGCTTAGCCTCCCTTTTTATTTAGTTCTTAATCATCAAGGCTTCAAGCGTTCCGCCTTGCTGTAGGTGCGTATCAACCCACAGAGGCTTTCTGCCACGGCCAGTCCACGTCAAAGTCGGATCATTCGGGCATTGGAACTTTGGCGCAACAGATCCCGTCTTGTTCGTGCGCTTAACTTCCTTTAGGCCAGGAAAGCTAATGTCGAGATTGATTTCAGCGGCAAGTCGAATAATTTCGGCTTTCTTCAAATCAAATTCTTTCTTACGGTGCTGCTCTAGCTGATCAGTCACAGCCTTTGACAGCTTGGCCAATTCATCTTTATTTAAGCTGGCAACATCAATTGGTAAACTATTCACAGAAATATCCCCTCAAATTTGTTTCGACCCAATCAGCTTATTGTCCAATTTAATTCGTGTCAAATGAACTTAATCAAAAGAAGCCTTAATAGCATTTATTGCTGCTGAATTTGATTCAATTGCGTAAATTCTAGTCGTATCTACGCTTTCGTGCCCCAACAAAGATTGGACATCAACAATATCTGCGCCGTCTCTAAACAATTTAGTAGCAAAATAACGCCTGAAGAGATGCGGCGTAAAAGAGTCCAAGCCACGAGAAGCGTCAATTTCGCCACAGCCAACTAAATAACAGCGACCTCTTTCAGCCATCCGAGTAACAATTCGCTGCAAATGATTCGTTGAAATCGGGCTAAGTTGTCCGGCCTTAGAGATAAGCGGCGTATTTACTTCACTTGAATTAGGTAGCTCGGATAGCCCTAATGACCCTCTGTATCGCTTTAGCTCTTCGATAACACTATTCGCTAATGGGACTTTCCTCAGTCTGCGTCCTTTGCCGATAACCGAGAGATACCAATCACCTGACCATTGAAAGACATCTGTCATTCTCAGCGAGACAGCCTCCATTCGCCTAACGCCCGTTTTGGAGAGGAGGGCGAGTATCCATCGCTCACGGGCATAATCACGCCCACCGTCATCTGCCTGCTCGATGCCGGCCCACATCGCCTCAATGCAGCGCTCATGCACTTCACGCTCATTCACGGCGCCCGTAGGAGCCTCGTATTCGCGTCCACTGATGTCCTTGGCAATGAACTTGATCTTGCCGTAGCCAGAGAACGGATTGCCCCACAGGTAACGTGTCTCGGTCAGAAAGGAGAACAGCGAACGAAGAACCACCATTGAGTGATTGGCAGACCGTTCACTCGCAGGCCCTTTCACCAGCCCAAGGCCACCATCCGCAATAGAAGCAGCCCATAGGCTTAGAGGCTCTGGGTTCTTAAGGAATTCTTTGTATCCCAGCAGGTGATCTAATGTCACATCCGATACACAGGCCTCTGCATCAATAGCAAGCCACGCGATGAAACGTCGGGCCTCGCCCGCGTATCGACGCCGGGTTGCTTCTGACTTGTTCGCAGTGACCCCTAGCCATGCAGCAATAGCGTCTCTATCGCATTCGGCGCTTATCTGGCACCCATTAGGCGACTTGTTGGCTCCTGAGCTACTAAGAACGGCTTCCAAGCGAGCACGCACATCCAGCGGAGCCCACTCAACGATGCCACTGACCCCACTGGGCCTGCCGTGTCCTTCAAGTGCCTTTAACTGCGTCATACGTTACGCCTGATCCGTAATGTCAAAAAATCGCTTAGCCCGTCTTTCAACGAAGTGCTGGCCAACCATCGACAGGGCCATAAGCAACCCGCCTCGTGCCTTGTTTAGCTTGCTCAAGGCCGACCAGAGGGCAATGCCGCAGGCTTCCTCCACGGTGCAGTCGTAGGGCTCGCCTTTGACGAAGATCAACGCAGAGGCCTCTGGATTGGCTCCTAAGGGCAGGAGCAGGGAAGTATTGCTCATGCTTCCGCGATGGCACTGCAGCTCGCACCGATTCCAGTCGAAGCCAGGATTAGCGATGCTATGAAGCGCCTCATTGCGAAACACGCTAATGATGTCATCGATACTCACATCAATAGGAACGCCCTGAAAAAGCTCGTCTAACGGTGCGGCAACAAGGCTCATGCTACACCTCGGACCCCAGCACAGCGGTCAATATCAGCCATGCTCTCGATGGCCAGCATGCCGGGGATTCCAGTTCGGCTCAGCCAATCCATCATAATTTTCTGCGACTTTTCTGACAAAAGCCCAGGGTCGAAACACATGCCAGAAACGCCATCCACCGATAGCTCTATGTGTCCATTCTGCTGCAACGACAAGCTCAGCGTTGACTGAGCTTCAGTCAGGTTTAATTTGGATACGGTCGTCATATAAGCCTCTTTCTTCAATAAACGCATCACGAGCTTACTGGGCGATTCCAATTGAACCTCTGCCAGTCTATCTCGATCATTGAGGTGTGTTAATAGGGATTAACACACATTTAACATCAGGAAGTAGTCAAAACACAACCATTACGCTAATGTGTAATGAAGTTAAATCCTACGCTGATACGGCGTAGATGCGCAAACGGGGGTTCACATGGCTGAAAACAACAACAACGCAGCGAAATCGCAGGATCTCGACACGCCAGACATCGCTCAACGCATTCGTGATGCCGCTATGGAGATGCTTTCACAAGGCAAGGCGCCAACCGTCACAGGCGTTCGCACATTATTGGGATCTGGTTCGTTCACAACGATCACTAAGCATGTGGCCACGTTCCTTAAAGAAAGCCATGTGCTCCTAACGCCGGCAGCCCAGATGCCTGACAGCTTGGCGCATGCCATGAAGGACCTCTGGATGCTTTCACTCAGGGAGTCAGACAATCGCTTTCAGCTCGAGCGTGAACGCGTTGAAGCCAAGCTGGCGGAGCTTCAGGGGCAATACGAGGGTTTGCAGGCTGCACACCTGCAGTTAAAGGGATACCACGAAGCAATTCTTGATCAGTACCAGGACGCTGTGCGCGACATTGGCACAACCAATGCGCGGCTTGCTGATGAGGAGTCCCGCGCTAGTTCTCTTCAGTCCGAACTGAATAGCTCAACAAGCTATATCGAAATGATCCGCGAACAGCATGCTCAGCAGATGGAACAAGCCGCAAACCAGATTTCAGCCCTAGAAGCCACTCATGCTAAAGACATCGAGCAGCTTACGGACTCCCATTCACAACGAATGAAACAAGAGTCTGAACGAAACCAGAATTCCGAAAACGCCCTGCTACAGCGGATTTCAAACCTTGAGGTGGAAAAAGACAAGGCCATCTCGAAGCTCCAGACTCAGATAAAAGACCTGGTTGATGCTGGTGCGTCATCTAACGAGAAAGTGGCCATTCTTGAAGCAGCACTATCTAAATCTCAAGCTGAACAGTCTCGCCTCCAGCTGCAGCACGAATCAGCTCTTGGCATCCTACAATCACAGCTAGAAGCCCAGTCACGCGTTGAAGCAGAGCTACGCCACGCAGCTGATATACAACGAGCTATTACCCAGAATATCTTGGATAGGATCACCCCAACCGCCACACTCTTATAGCGATTCTCATATTACCTAGAGAACAATTTTCTTTGATTTAAAGTAAGAGGCATTCCACATGACAGTTCGCTCCGAAGACCAGTGGTTTATTGACGCAATTAGCAGGATAAAGACCGCCGATAATCTATCAACAGATACGAACTTATCGGTTTGGCTCCAATGCCCCAAAAACCTGATTGCCCAGATACGTAGCGGTAATACACGCCCCCCATTTCGTCTGAAGCTTAAAGTAGCTGAACGGCTTGGTTTTATGAATGACTTAGACGGCATTGCCTTTCTGCTATCAGAGGGGCTAGGAAAAGACGAGGGCGATACATTGAGAAAAGCCATTCAATATATTATTTCAACCCCCGATCTTCACTAGGTTGAACTCGAAGCCTCTACTTCAGTCGTACAGTTTTTTGAAGTACAAATGGAATGGCTCATCATCAATGTCTGCTCCGCTGATGCCTGAGGCTTTAAGAGAGCATTCAGAAATGTCAGCCTTGGTTGAATACTTCGACTCGGGCTTGCTCATATCGTATCGGTAGTAGAATTCAATAGCCGCCCCATGAACTTCAAAGCCGACTAAACCAGCCTCAGTCCCATCGCAATCCAAGAAAAGCAAATGCTCGTTCGGACCAAGATTAGCCATTGCTTCAGTAATTGCATTCTTAAAGCTATTTACTTCACTCATATCAAATCCCCAATTAAATTTATGAACTAGCTACCCGGACGATTGCGCTCTTGAGACTCTTTCAACGACAAAATAAGGCCTGCAGGATCAAATTTTTTCAGCCGAAAGGTCTTTGGATGCACGCGCCACAACTTTTCCCATGCTTTGTTTTTATAATCACCAGAAAGGGCCATTGCATTACTCACGCCAGAAGCGCAAAGCCGCTTAAAACCAACTCTTTCGTAGCTTTCTGTCAGAGACTCCAAATCACCCAAATAGCGGGGATCGTCAAGGTCAGCACTCATGGATAAATGACTCCAGGGCTGAGCCAAAAGCATCATGGCCGAATGAGGCCCAAAGCCGGTTATCGCCGCTATATCCCTCAAAGCAAACCCTATAAGCCGCTTAGATCTGAATTGAGCATCAATGTACGCGGACTCAATACCAAGGAAGTCAGAAATGCCATCAAGGGCATACTTATCACCAAAAGCATTCCCCCATGCCTCCGAATATTCATCCGTCGTCAGAGAAGCCCACTCATAGGTGCCAGCAGTTTCATCAATCGCATCAAGAAAGCTGCTTCTCGACAAATCAAGTACGCCGAAATTTATCCGGCAAACGCTGATGGTTCCTACACTAAATGGAGATCCAGTGGTGTCATCGCCAATCATCTCGCTGACCAAAACACTAAAGTCCATTCGGACAGTACCGCACCCACCAGACAGATCATGTGTTGCCGGCAAGCCTATGCTCACCCCAGCAAACTGAAACTTCCTGTACGCCATAGAAAATCTCATTACGTCCTAACTACTAAACCTAATCAGGCATCGATCTACGCCCACTCATTCAAGATATGGGGTATCGAAACATCAGTTAAAATTCACCGCCGTGTTTTGCATTACGTTATCAAGCGCAGTGTGCAGACTTCTCTTGTCTTCCTCATGATCGCCAAAAACCCTATTTACCAAGCGCACCTTTGGAGGTTTTCTCGGGGCCAACCAGAGTGCCCAGTAACCAGCACTTGCAATCGCCCCAAGCCATAGCCCGAGCAGGCCAAATGCAAAAAAAGGAACCACAGCCAAGGACAAAACGAATGGTTTATGAAAAAAATAGTTTTTTGTTGCGCACATGTGCTGAATCAATATCTCAGGACGGTAGTCTCTTCTCGTTGTGTGATTCGTAATCTGTAGGTATAGGCTTTCCCCTCTCCCTACAGCCTCGCCCGTAACGAAAGTCAGTACATTGCCCCCAGCACAAGAAACACTCCAATTGTGGATATTGATTGCGTGTTGCTGCCCCTGCTCATCTTCAATAAAGATCTCTTGGTGATCTATGGTCTCTGAGTTAACACTGACGCTATGGTGCATTGGCGGGGTGTACCCCTCTCGGATGCTTCCAATCGAACTGACCTGGGAGCTGTGGTGAATCCTAGACTCCAGGCTCCTGTTCGCTGAAATCACCCTTCCAGTCAGGGTATAGAAATTCAAAGTTTTTCCGTTTGTCAGAGTAATCGCCATGCTTAGCCTCAGTATTATTGACAACTTTTGTAAGAGTCATAAAACTAACCCACAGCCATGCAAATAACAACCACCTCCCAATCACGAAGACTCAATGCGACCTATTAGATATGAGTTAATTTAAAGGAGTAGCAACACATGCCCGGACTCAAAGGAATCATTAAGGGATACCCACGCCAAGATTACTAACAACTCGCCCCTAAAACCGTGTGAAGCGACAGCTAGGGAATGACTCGCAACCTAAGAATTGCCTTCCAGCATTCGACCCGCGCTTAGCTGTCCTTTGCACCAAAAGCGAACCACATAGAGGGCACTCATCCTCGTCTGAAGACACAAATCCAGATCTACTGGAGAGGCGCCTATTACGCTTAACCTTTAAGTGTTCGATATGCTCCCTTGTTGTCTCAGGTGTATCAGCAAGCCTTCTATTTGAGAGGGCTGCTATCGCATCCTGCACCTGGTCATCGGTGAGCAAGACCTCCCAAAACGACAAAATGTAGCTGATAGCCTTTCCAGACCGCTGAACATTCTCCGGCATGTCTGTCTTGAGCTGGCCATCGCCAACAAACGCCACAACGGAAATAACCGCTTTCGCTGGTAGCCTCGTCACTTCCCTCACCGCCCGTACATGCCCGGCGTTTTGTATAAGCGGGTTCTGAAACTTGTATTTCTTACCTCGTAATGTCTGCGTCCAAACTCTGCTTTCCTCATCCCCGAATATCCACCCATTCATGTTCTTAACCTCAACCACAAAGACCCCGTATTTGGACACGAACACATGATCAATCTGGGTTGTCCCTGATCTCGTCGGGAGCGTCACATTCTCTAATTTAATGTAGGTTTCTTTGGGGAGGCGAAAGGATGCCCCGACACTCATGGCCCACTCGCCCATGTTTCCCTTGAATTTTGGTGACCTCATCAGCTGGCTTAAAACCGCAAGGAAAACCAACAAAATTAACGAACCCGTCATCACCACCTCAATTTCAAGTTTCTAACCAGGCCCAAATTGCTAACGCGATCACGCGATAATCAGGCATGACACCTCTTTGACATTTATGTAGGTAGCAATCAAGTATTACCTGTACCGAGCTGGTCAATAACCCCGGCTCACCTAAACCTAAAAAGTAGAAATGAGGTAAACATGAAAAAGTTAACAGTAACCCTGCTGGCGGGCCTTCTGGCCTCCTTCTCCCATGCCGCAGAGACATCCAATGATCCTCTCTTGGATCAAGGCCCAACCTTCTATGTGCTTGGTGGCGCAGGTAACGCGAGCTTTGATACTAAGGCCGAAGGCGCAACCCCACTGGGCTCCATTGCGTCCGAAAACACTGACAGTCAGGGTTCCTACCGCTTGGCTGCCGGTAAAATCTTCAATGGTGGCGCCATGGAAATTGGCTACTCGGACTTCGGGGATTCCACTAACACTGGCGGCACAGCGTTATCTGGCTTTAGCTTCGGCGTGCTCGTAATTGCACCAATCGGGGACAGCCCTTTCGACCTAATCCTCCGAACAGACGCGTACCTTCTTAAGCACAAGTATCGCGGCAACGAGGAAACTACCATTCCTGGCTTCGGCTTAGGCATCGGAACCCGCTTGAATTGGGCTAATGGTTTCTTCGTTCAGGGCCAATACGATGTCATGTACTACCAGGACAAAATCGAGGGCGCTATTGGTGGCGAAGTAAGAACGCTCCTCCAGCACCCATCCATCCAAGCAGGCATTGCACTCTAACGAAGGCATGTACTGAGTGGATGCTTATCAAAAGGCATTCACTCAGGCTTTTTTCTGGCGTTCTTCCTTCGGAATTTGAAGGTGAGTGCGGTGATCCTTACACCGTCCTTGTGATTCTTGTAGCTGACCTCCCACTCTGTAAGCTGATTGATCTGATCAACGGCTACATCCACTGTTCTTCTCTTGAAGTCACCCATGACCTTGTACTCATTAGGAGCTAACCCGAAGGCTTCCCTTAGCTCCTCTATTTCGATAGTTCGCGAGCCCGCTCCCTTGAACTGCAGCAGCTCATAAAGCTGCAATGCGTGCAGGCTAGAAAACTGTGCAACCTCTTCCAATCGGTAAGAGACGAATGTTTTTTCGAGGATTTCGACGCTCTTAATAACATCGACTGAGAAAATGAGAGAGATCAGCTCTTCCGCATCAACATACGCATACTGGCTTAACCATCGGGTTCGGATAACCTCACGCTCTTCGGGCTTATCATCATTCTCTGATAAGGTTATGCCCCGCTTGTAAAGCGACTCCAACACATCCTTGAGATGCCGGTAGGCCTCACCATTACTCATCCCAAACGTCGAGGCAAAGTCGCTCACACTCAGCTTTAGTCGGGTATCAGCGGCCAGCTCCAGTTGGTTCTTCACCGCCCACCCAATGCAGTATTTAAGAAGCTCTGCCTCGCGCAGCGATAGCCTGTAGAACGCACTTAGTATGTCGTTAGGCTTCCCCGCTGCCACACGGCCAGATCCACGTTCATTCGCCATGGAACTCATGTCATCCATCATTTAATGTCACCAATTTTTTGAGTCTATATAATGACATCAAAAAATGGGGTCAGCAAATGTCAGGTAGACTTAACGATGAACCTATCGCTCAAGATTTTCTAACGCATCAGCACGATTCAGGCTGTCGACGCTCATTCTGATCGAATTCTCTAGATCAATTCCGAGCTCTAGCATGGTTTTCAGCTTCACGAAGAAATCTGGTAGCTTGCCGCTGTACTGTAACCGAGCCATGTCTCCCATCATTCCCCCGGCAGAGGCATACTTGCTGCTCAGGAAAGCAGTTACCCAGCGCTTATCCTCATTTTTGACCAGCCGGCTCTTAACTAAACTTGGAGCTATTGTCTCTGTCAGGAAGAAATGCCGACTAAACAGCTCCATGACGGGCGATCTGCCGTGAATCTTTGGTCTTTTATTACCTTTGAACGGGCTCTCTGCCTTAACCCGCCTCTCTATCCCATCCCATAGCTTATGGGGTACTTCACGACTGGCGATCTCCATTCCACGCTCAACTCCTTGCCCTATTTTTGCAGCCCTCGAGACGACACCACTGCAAAGGCCCCACAGTTGAGACATCGGCAAAACGGATACACCATCCTTGATCGCCCTTTTTATCTGAGCAGCGGTCCCTGTGTCGTAAGTAATGCCAGCCTCTGCCGAGATCACCGATAAATACTGGCCGACATCAACCTCGCAGCATGCAAACCACAGATCAATCAGGCTCTGGTCTAACTCAAACACCCGCCCACGAACCAATACCAATAAATCCTCGAAGGATCTCTGGTCGCGCCAGGCGTTTACTATGTGCGGCACATGCCCCTCAAAATTGAAGCCATGTCGAGACTTTGGCGCGAAGTCACGAGTTGTTATCCCGTCCGGCGCCACGGTGATGGCAAATGAACGGTACAGGGTACTGAACTCCTCTTGAGGTATCCCGACCTTGGATTCAATGTCCAGCATGCTGATTCCAGGACCGCCTTGCTGCATGTCAGGATGTGATAGCACCGCCGCCAGCGAAAATAGGGAGCGTACGGGGAGCGAATCAAAGTCACACCCCTTATCTAAGCGCTCAACAAGCTCTTTCCGAGCCTCAATATCCTCACCCTTGCGCCAACGATCCTGATGCTCAGATGGCACCAAGCAGCCAGCGCAGGAATACTTCCCCAGCGCGGCTAGATGCCTTACTCGACGGTGTGTGGCACTAAACTGATCCCTCTGTCGAAACGAAACAGGCTCTTGGCACGACCTGCACCGCGCAGACGTGATTTCCAGATGGCCAGCCTCCGCAGCTTCCTCATGCAGACCACCAGCGCCCAATAATTCCTCATCGGTGTGTACGAATTGGCCCTTCGCCACATCGAACTCCCAATACGATCTAAGAAGCTGGGCAGACAGATCACTCGCGCCCTCTCGTATGACAACGCGGCAATCTGAATACATTTCTTGCGTCATGGCACCAACCCCAAATCGGTTTCTATTCTCGGCTCATCAAAACTCGACGGCGGCATCGAATCGTCGTTCAGGCCGAAAACCTCGCCAAATAACGCGATCATCGGCTTCCTAGTATATTTCCCATGAGGAACGCATTCATAAACAGGTGTCATGCCACTCCAATGACCGTAAAGGACTTCCTTCAGTTTCTGGGGCAGCTTCCTCGCCTTCACGAAATGACCCCACCCAGCCTTTGTCCCTTCTCGTTCAAGTGTCTGCATAGAAACAATGCAGGGCGTCGGCTCATTGATATCGCCAAGAGCCTCTTTAATCGCAATCATGATGGCGTTACGGATGTCAGCCAGGCTTAGCACCCGTACGAATCGATTGATCAGCTCCAATAACGCAACCTGTGTTTCAGCGTTCGGATAAATCTTCAGGGCCAGCGTTTCGTTGAGCATGAATAAGTAGGCATCAATCGCGGCACACTTCAGCCACATGTCCTGGAGATCGAGGTCAATCTCACTCAAATGTGCCCGTATAAATTCCATCGAGACGGTCTCGTTCTTGCCCGGCCAGCTGTTCAAAACATATCTGACGTGCGGGAACATGCCGACTTCGCCATCCTCCCGATAAAAGTAGCTGGTCAACCGCACGTTCTCGGGATCTAGAGTAAGGGCATTGATCTGTACTAACTTGGACAAGTCTTCACGCGGAAGGCCTATACGCTCTTCTACGCACTTCAGACCAACGCCGTAGCTATGCTGTGTGACGCCCACGCTTAAAATGCCAGCCAGCGCCATCAGACCTCGATTTGACGCGCTATCGAAACTACACCCCTCGATTCGCTTATCAGCCATTTTCTGTCTTGTAAGAGACAGCCAGCGCTCTGTCTTAGCTTCTCCCTCTTCAGCTTCTTTCCACCTGCAAGCCCCGCACGGTGAAGTCCTTAAATCCGGCCGCGCATTCAGTCTGGATTTATACCTTTTGTAGTTATATCGGCTCTTGAATACGGGATGCCCACCGCATTTTTCACACGTAGCGCCCAGATAGAGGATATGGCCATGCACGGCAGCAATCTCAGGGATCTTGGCTGCAGGCCACTCAGGAAACTCAGCAATCAATTCCTTGTTCTCATACAAGAACCCGGCCTTTGACACCTTCGGCGCCCAATAGCGTCTGACGAGCTCAGCGCCCCGATCACTCGCACTTTCCAAGATTACAACTCGATAATCTGGGGTTATTTCTTTAGTCGCGCTTCTCGCCATAAAAACCTCTATTTCATCTTATCAAGTGCATCTGTATCTCCCTTGCACACTAATCAGGAGATGCAAACATGACTATCGCAATAACACCCCACGTTGAAAACTCAGACGTTTGGTTTGAGAAGTTCAAACCGATCGAAAATACTTTCGAACACGCGTTCTGGGAGTACAACGGTAAAAACTACTGTTACGAAACCCTTGGCACTGGCATGACTGAAGTGCTTAGAGTTGCAAAATCAAGTCCCAACCTTGTTTGGACCCTCGTTGAATGTGACGATGGGATGTATATCTCCCCGGGCTATCACTTCGTAAATCGGATGGGTTACTTCATCTGCCAAGTGCCTTTCACAGACGATGACATCCAACAGGGTGACTACTGCGACCGGCTCTACGAAGACGATGACCAATTCGCCTAACTAACCGCCATTCCGGCACTAAACCGACTTAGCTCACGCTGGTCGGTTTTTTCTTGTGCATCGATTTTCCCGTAGCGAACTGTTTAATTCGCTTTGCCTCTTCAGCATTGAGTAGAAGAGCCCTTAGTTTCAGAGCTTTTGTTATGGCACTAACCAACATGGCCTGACTAACATTCCCGTCATCGCCAACATCGATGTAATACCGGCTACCTTTCGCCCTACTGTCACCCCCGCGCACCACGACAACCCACTGACCAGGCTGCTTGCTTCGGTACGCCGGCCGTCTCATCTTCAAGCTAAGCCCAGTCATGCCAAATAATTTGCCTTGAATACTCTCCGGCCCCGGGCTACGCCGCTGCATGACTGGGGCGACATAAATCGACTCAAGGTATTCACAGGCTTCCTGAAGGCTCTTAATTGGATCTCGGCGAGCCCCCAAAATCTTGTCCCTGTCTGAGAAGCTTTTTACCTTCGCTCCCGCTTTGAACGCACCTGAGAGGCCGGGGTCCACCCGCCAGCCCTTGTACGAGCTCGACTCTACTCGCCGGACGAACCTGGGTACCGAATACGTTTTGCATCCTACGATCACTTCTTTATGTGGCAACAATGAAACACGCTTAAGTGGTCGCATTCATACCTTGTCCATGTGAATAATCTGTATTGACGCTACTTCTCAACGCTATCGCTTGCCTTAAGCATTTCATCCATACACGCCGTAAATCGCTCGGCAACATCCTTTTCGATTACGGGTTTACCGTAATAGATGACCTCCATGTCATCACTTTCTCGAGTCGTTCCGATGCTCAGCACTTTATCGGAGAAAATGCCCGTAATAATCTCGGCAGCGACTTCGAAGTTTGATACGTAAAGCGCGTAGCCATCCCGCGATTTCCTAACAGCCTGAACCGGACGCGTCCGTTTGCTCCCATCCACCTTAAACCAGACGTATGTTGATGGCACGGTAACGAGTTTTACCTCGGGCTCAGCCTTTCCCCTATTTATTACCTTAATGTTAGTGTGCCTACCCTTGATCAACGCGGCGCCTTTGCTCGCAAGATTTATGCTGCCATTAAATCCAGCGAACCTATCGCTGCCAGAACCCTCTCTAACCGCATTGATTAACAGCCCGCACACATTGGCCCCATTCTCGTCTTCAGACACCGTCACTGAGACAATATCGATATTGGCTTTTTCCAATAAACCTGCCGTTGCGAGGCTAGGCAAAAGTGCGCACAACAAAACGATTATTTTCAACATCACTCAACTCCCTTTGCTATGACCCTGAACATCGTCACCAAGAACCAAAATCCCGCGAACACGAACAGCAATGTCACCCAGAGGCTTCCCGCAATGAGCCTACTCATTAACGGGTCGCCTGTATCGGTGATCAGGCACAAAGTCGCGTCGTCTGATGATCACATCGCGCAGCGCTTCCGCACGCAGAACCCGGCTAATGGGACGACGCTTACCGTCTGTAGTAACAACGGTCACAACGCCCTCGCCAGGCTCACAGCCTTCATCGATGCCTTCGCCACGAACCGCCAGCTCGACCTCCACACTCGCAATATCTTTCAGGGGAACGGTACACGAATAGCCTACACGCCCCTTATGGACCTTTAACGTGTCCTTGCTCACGCAAAACATGTAGAGGTTCTTGCGAGACACCTTATAGGCCACACCACAACCCACCAAGAAGCCCACGAACGGATGCATAAAGACCGTTAATGGCGCAGCAAAGACTAGCGCCCAGAAGACGACCTCCGCGTACGACTGGCGAACGGTATGCGTCTTGAAATCGCGCAGGCCGCGAGCCTTCCGCGTTTTCTTCTTTCGATAGGGCTGGCGGGCCTTTACGCCCTCCGCAGCCGATTTAGCTTCCATACGACTCACCTTTAACCCGCGAAACGACCTTCTTCGTTCGCAACAAATCACGTTCACCATCCCTTATCTGGACAGGCAACACGAACCCCTGTTTTGCCATGATCCCCTCAAAGGCTTCTATGGCGTGCGAGCCAATCAGCTCAGCCCCAATGGCCAGCATGTCGCCATCGACGACTTCGCATAACCGCCTAAAACGATCGATCGTGGTTCCAGTGACCCCGTACAAGGTTTCCTCACGCACCAACTCCACCTCACGGAAAGTCGTTGAAACAAACGCGAGAAGAGCACCCTGTGTGGCCAGCACCAGGATCCAGCCGAGCCCTAAGGCTACCTCATCGCCCGCCAGCAGCATTAGCAGCACGGTTAAGCAAATCACCACCATGAGAGCGGTCTCTACCCAGACAACCACCCCTTGGATGAGATTGATCTGCTCAAATTCATCACTTTGCAGATTACCAAGATCAAAGCTATCCAGCGGCTTGAACGTGCTGTTGCCCAGACGACGACGATAACGAGCCATGTTTACCCCCGAGGCCCATGGTTGTTTTGCTGACGACCGCCAGCATCGCCCTGTGGGGCCACCTGTACCACCGACGCCAACGAGCGAATCTGAGCCAGCATCATCGAACCATCAATGCCCGGCCAGCTCGCACTTAACTGAGACATCACCAGGCTCGACAAATGAAAAAGCTGCCCTGGCGGGACGGGGACAGTGAAGCACTTCTGCCCATGAACCACCTTGAAGAGCACCGCATTCGCACGCCGGTAAACACCCACGGACTTATCTTTCTTCTCGCCATGAAACTTAAAGTCGAACTCCGGCAATGCACCGATCAGCACAGCGGCCAAGACAGGCAATTCATCGACCGTGAACTGGAAGATAATCTTGTCCTTCCAAAGCACCGTTTCGCCTTGCTTAGCCGCCGCATCGACGCTGATGGTCTGCCCCTCGTGGCGAGAGGTCGTTTCCTCAAAGGTCAGCGCAGCCGTCTTGCCAAACACCCGCACTTTACGCGAGTCGATTCGGGCAGGCCGGTCGGCTTTCATGGGAACAACATTGCCCTGTTGCTGCTGGCGGTCTTCGCGTTCGAGAGAGCGCCAATCCACATCATGTTCGTAATTCATATCAACCACCTCTTATCAATGCCTTGCTCCAACGGATAATCCATCGTCACCCGATACGGAGCAGCTAGGCAAAGGGCTCCCCTCAGCGCTTTCGCTTGCAGGTGGTGAGCGCTTTTGCACCCGATCGGTAGGCATTTACCGACTCATCGTAGAACCGACCGAAGACGCGGTAGTCCTTAGCGTTAATGCTCTTCTTTGCCCACGCAGCCGACGTTTCGAAATGCCCAGCGGCTTCACGACACCGGCAATCTTTCAAGGCAATGGCTGTTTTCAGGAGATCCGCTCGTGCGACACGCATGGCCCGTTGTGCCACTTCCAAGCTATCCACCTCTGCCGCCGTGACCATGGACGCATCCACATCGGCAATCGATGTCACCATCGTCAAGCATGTGATGCTGGGCTCCGGGCTTGCCGGCCGCTTGAGCATGGGCGGAGGCTCTAACGACTGCTTCTGAAACATGAATTCAACGGGCGCAGGAGGCGCAACCGAGGTTTTTGCTTCAGGTGCGGCCAAGACCGTGCCGGACAGGCTCAATAGCGCAACGATCGACAGTGTTTTGCAGGTGACACGCATGGCGCTTCCTCAATGGTGAATCAATGGACGGTGATGCCTTTATCGGCCTTGCCAATGAAGCCCGTGCCTTCGAACAGGTGGCGACAGACAACAAACATCAGCCGTTGTTTACGGAAGCCGACACCGATGTCGAACTCCAACAAGAAGCTCTCATGTTTTATCGCCATCTCACGAATGGGTTCTTGGCTAATTTCAAAGCTAAACATGAAGCGATGAACGGCCACGCCATCCCGTTTGCCCACTACGGGAGACACCATGGCAGAAATTACGCTCTCTTTGAGGGATTTCCCTTCGATTCGAACGGCATCCGCACGACCATCGACTAAGTTGCATCCTTCCATACGCATGCCCAGGGTGACGCTTTCGCCCTTACTGTCACCGAAGAAGCTCTGGTGCGATGCCTCGTCCCATTCGCCTTGGCCAACCAGCATAAATTCATCATCTGACGACTTCGCCGCACCTTCAGGTTTCACCCGAGCCAAGACTTCGGCCAATTGCAGCCGACCATTGTCGGTGACCATATTGCCGTACCGTCCCATGACGCCTTGATAGCGAAGGGTGACATTGCCGCTATCGGCATCGGTTTGCTCCAAATCAAACGCGGCGATGCCGGTATCAATGACGTCAACTTTTACTTCGAGGTGATGATTAACCATAAACTACTCCAAAAAATGTAAGGGAATAATCGGTTAACCGACAGTAACATTGCAAACCACTCCCCCAAACCATCAATTGCTACCTTTTTCAAAAGCCAAACACACCACCCAAGACACTCTATTTATACATACACGACCGCAAAGGCCCCAACCCTCAAAAGCCGCGTCATTCCGTACCCGATTTTCCCGATCGACCGCCCGCTTCACCCCGAAGGGAGAGGAAGGAAAAGCGAGGAGGAATCGAGGAAGATGACACGCTGCGAGGGGAATAGGGTCAACAGGAGGAGCGGACGGAGCGCTGATAGGGTGGGTATTGCCCTAACGGTCGTGTATGTATAAATACCTCATTACAGAGGGTCGTATGGTTTGCTCACTTGCTTAATCGTTTCGCTGCGTGTCACACTAAAGTCATTATCGCTACCAAATAAATGAGTGTTTTATGCAGAACACCGACGAGATTACCCAGGATTCTCCGCATTCAGATCCGTTAAAACGCCATGCCATATTCGGGCTGTCACTCTTATTCGTCTTGGCGGGTGGTCATGTGATGTCGTCTCGATTGGCGGCTAATGAATGTTTGCACCCGAATCAGGCCGTATCTCAGCTGCAGGCGTTATTAGGTCATCAGATCAAAACTTATCTCGACTGTGCGATCACTGCCGCGTCGTCGTGTTCGGTGTATCCCGAAGACCTGCTCAATAACTCGCTTCAATTAAGTCGTCTCAAGGCGTCCAACGCGCATGCCTGCATCGTTGAGCCCTACATCGATCCTCGCTACGCAGCGATCACGGAGTAAGTCCATGACAACGGCAATCCCTTCGGTCGTAGAGACGCGCCAACAGGTGGCGACCCTGCTCTCGGAGATCAACCAACTCACCGAGCTACTGGCTGCCCAGTCGGGCTTAGAGGCGGTTGCCTACCAGTTGCCGGTCATGAGCTACGCCCACCGTTGCGATGAAATTGAGGTGAAGCCCCTATTCGGTGATGAAGCGCTTCAGTTTTGCCTAGCCGCTTATCGCCAGATTTACCGTGAAGATGATCAAGATCCGGTGACCTCGGCACGCTACCCCGGCGTCATTTTTTGCACGGATCTGCTCATTGAGCGATTGGCACGGATCAATGCCTTGAAGGACCAACTCGGCGCCACCTTGAGCTCACTTAAAGGCCGGCCGCGGGCGACCTTTATGCGCCAAGCCCTGCCCAATGTCAGTACGCACCACCTGTGCCGACACATTCCCTTTGTGCTGATGGGTGCAGATGACCACTTCCTGTCGGTCGGATTTACCTGGGCGGGGAACACGGCCATCACGCGGCGCATGAACTACGAGCAGGCGATCAGCTTCTGTGCGCGTCGGTCGGCCACGGGTGCAATTCACCCGAATGATCTTGAACTGATCAATGCGTCTACCGGCAATCTCTATGAGCGTCGGCTCATGGCGCCGCACCCCCGCATCAATCTGACGACCTACCTCAGTACGATGCAGCCGACCTCGACCGCCATGCGAGCGGCCAACTTGCCCCTATTGGTTGCCACGCCTCGCGATCAAGTCATTGTGTCGCCCCTGTTTAGCTACCAAGACGAAACCTGGCGTCAGTCTCGTTCCGATAAAAAGCCACTGAGACCGCTGCTACCCCATATCGACCTCTACGAAGAGATTGCCTCATGACTTCACGCGCCAAAGCGATTTACGCCAACCTCTTTCAATCTTCCGGTGAGGGAGCTTCTTTGCTGAAAACCTATGCGGGTCAGAACACAGGGCCGGTCTCTCGCCCTGAATTCTTGGCCATCATCCTGACGATCTGGCTGACAACGCTGTGTCTGCATATTTCGGATGCTTCACAGCTGTGCATGGACATTTATGTGTTTGGTGTCTACACGCTGGGCATGTGGTGCTTGTTCCTGCGCCCTGACAGCCAGCACCGAACGCATCGGCTTTGGTTCCTCAGCACCAGCGTTTTTATCTTTCTGGCGCTCCTGGCTAACGTCTTCTATGTCTCTCTTATGCCCCTACCGTCCGAACCTCTTTATTACCACCTTGCAGCGTTTAGCTCCCTCGATGGTCCGGCCATGATGTTCACCGCATTTCTTCTCGCGTTCCGTCTGAAGACACGCACCTTGGTGACGCTGGCCATCCCACATGCTCTTCTCTTCGTTTTGTTAGCCACCTCCCCGGTTACCAATTTCATCATTAACAACCCTGACATGATTTACGGCTTCTCCCTTGCACGGGCGTTGATCAATGTGGGCGCAATGCTCTTTGTCTTGGTCACAGCCCTGCGGTTCGCTGCGCTTTGGTACCAAAAAAGACTCAACGCCAAGGTGCCTGCCCTGTAATGAGACCCTTCTTGGCAACGAGCCAATCCCGTGTTGTGGTCCTTTTGCTAGGCATTATCTCGACGTACGCGACGGGATATGTCTCGTTGCGTCATGGGCTTGGCTTGGCGGGTCACGACCTGATGGTGGCCTTTGGGATATTCACCGGAGGCATCCTGCTGCTGACCTATCTCAGCGTAAACAAGTGGCTGGTCTGGGCCACGGTGACGCCCAAAACGCTGCCTGAACCGCAATACACCCAAGCCAAAGCGCTTCTCAGTGAACTAGGTGATCGAGTGGGGTTTCACATCGATCTGCGCGTCGTTGCAGCGAAACGAACCTTTATCTACTCGGCCGGCATCAATCAAAAACTCCTGGTCATTTCAGACACGGCGCTCCAGTCGCTCAGCCCTGCAGCAACTCGCGGGGTTTTTGCACACGAAATTGCCCACATGGTCATGAATCACTCGCGCAAGAATGCCGCGGTGTTCTCGTCTTTTTTCGGTTTGCGGATGGCGCTGGCGTTCCCGTCCTACGTCAACATCTATGTTGCTTTACTCTTGTTCATGTACTTGCGTCACAACGAGTACGAAGCCGACAAGCTCGCCTGCATCTTGGTTGGCCAAGAAGCCGTTCGTTGCGCATTAAACGAAGTACAGGCCCTCACCAAAATGCGTGAATTCGGCCGCACGATTGAATTTTTTATCTCGACACACCCCAGCTACGAACGGCGCCGACAAGCCATCGCAGCCTACGAATAATAACGGAACCCCAGTGACCACACTCAAATTGACCTATGACGTTGCACGCACCTCTCCGGAAGATCACCAATTTGCGGATCAATACCAGGTGCATGTGACGCGATCGGATGGCAAGCCGATACACCCGCAAGAGGTCCACGCTGCCCTTCGCATCTCACTTGAAGTTTCTGCGACTCATTTAGAACAAATAAAACAGAGGGCGCCCCTCAAACTGGTGAAGTGAATGGATGCGAAACTAATCAATGCCATCGTACGGGTTTGCCAAAGTGAGTTTGTTCGCCACTACCCGAATGACGTTTTGCTGGGCCACTTAGAAGCCAACCAGATCGGGCGTTGGTCAGGCGACACCTACCAAATCTCACCCGCAGACAAGAAGGTTCTGGCCGACCAGCTGCTCCATGCAACCGGCGTTGATGCGTTCAGTCCTGAAGTGGGCGGCACCTTCATGATGGGGAAGGTGGCTCACCTCTCTTCGCATCAAGACATCGTTGAAGTCGCTGAACCGCGAGTGGTGATGGTCAAAGCCCTCAACAATGGCCACGTCCAAGTTGGCCCTTACGATGCGCGTCTCCCACCCGGGGCAAGCATGTGCATTCCCTTCGAGACCCCACCACAGACGGTCTCCCATCAAGCGATCATTCTGTGCCAGCACTACGCGCTATACGACCAGATACAGCAGTCGTGCCTGAATTTCGAAGACATTGGCTTTAACCCACTGGTGGTGTTCAACGGGGCGACACCGAGCCAGCGCGACTCCGCGATGCGTTTCCTTCAGTCGCAACGAATCCCTGTTCATTGTGCCTTCGACCTTTCGCCTGAAGGCCTGCGCCTGGCATTGGATGTCCCGTTCTTTGGATCGTTTCTTCTTCCAGCCGCCGACATTCAGGAAAAGCTCATTGGCGGGCATAACAAGACGGACGTATATCTCAGTCAGGCTGCACGCCTACGCAACGACTTCCACGACGCAACCGGCCAGATCAAGCTGCTCTGGGAACGAGTTACTACCCATGAGCTCTGCATCAGCTCCAAGGCGTATGTGTTTCAGGCCAACGAACCCGAAGAAGCTGCACCCAAGACCGCCAGCCAAATCGACATCAGCAAGCTCTCTGAGGTGATGAACCAACAGCCTACAGCTCCCCATTCGACTCAAACGAAAGAGAAAAAGCCCGAACGCACTGTAAATCCGGCTGATTTGGCCAACTTCAAATCGGTGGTCGATGAAAAGACACTGCCTATCATTCAGGAAAAGGCCCGATACCGCGCTAAAGACGATGATTCTGAAGTCGAAATCGAATCATTTAGCCAATACAAGCTTGATTAAGGCTTTTCAAACACTCCCGGCTTTTAAAACCGACCCCCGGTTGCTAAATCGCTACGCCTCATAATAAAGTTGTCAAATCAACTCAGAGACATAAAGCATGTTTAAGCGTAGCCTTCTAGGTTCTTTCCTGTTTATTGCATCAGCGACAGCGTTTGCTGCGTCGGATAACTATCCACGCCTAGCGCCAGAGAACTTCTCTCAGACAAAAGCCATCCTTAAGAAGCATGTCGATAAAGCGGGCGACTTAGATTATTACTGCGGCTGTCCGATCATCGTTACCGGCAAGAAGCTGACTGTTGATCTTCAAACGTGTGGCTACGAAGTGCGTAAAAACCCTGAACGCGCACAACGCGTAGAGTACGAGCACACAGTCGCAGCTTTTGACATGGGCCGCCAGCTCCAATGCTGGCAAGACGGCGGACGGAAGAATTGCACGGCCAATGACCCGGATTTTGCCCGGATGGAAGCAGACCCAATTAACTTAATTCCGGTGGTGGGCGAAGTCAATGGTGATCGTTCCAACATGCGTTTTGGCATGCTCTCATCGACACAGGGATTCGGCTATGGCCAATGCGGTACGCGGGTTGATTTTGAGTCCCGAACCATTATGCCAAGATCGGATGCCCGTGGTGACATCGCCCGTATTCATTTCTATTTCCAGCAGAAGTACGGCTTGGCCATTTCGCGTCAACAACTTCAATTATTCCAAGCGTGGAATAAAACCGATCCCATCGATGCGCGTGAATGCAATCGAAACTATCTAATCCATTTCCACACCGGCATTCAAAACCCATTTGTAAGCGCTGGCTGCACAAACTAATTCCAAACAAAAAGAGGTTACACCTTGAAAAAACTGCTCCTCGTTACAACCCTCGCACTCGTGGTTTCTGGCTGCGCGACTCCTTTGTCCTCTGCTCAGAAACGCGATATGAAATTTTATCAAAGCAAAGGATTGGTCGTTGAAGAAAAGAACCCAGGCACAGCAGCAGGCTTAGGTCTCTTGCCCGGCTTTGGCTCTTTCTATGTGCGCGAATACGGCGCTGGCATCGTCAATTTGCTGTTCTGGCCAGCCTCTATCCTCTGGGACCCCGTAAGCGGTTATGACGGCGCCAATGTCATCAACTACTACGCCACAAAAGATGCGATCAGCCGAAAGCAGAAGCGTGAAATCAAAAACCTTGAAGACAGTGTTGCCACTGGGAAAACCCCTCAGGCTGACTACATTAAGCTCCGCCGCGACATTGAAGACAAATACAGCCCTGACGCGGCTGACTAAGACCAATGAAAAGGCCGCTACGAGAGCGGCCTTTTTCTTTACTCGCCGAACCCCACTAGCTCTCCTTCCTTAGAAAGCACGCGGGACTCCTCGTACGCTCCGTATTTGAACCGTGTCGGAACAGACTCAACCATGGTGCCAATGGCGTGCCGTCGCTCTGCTCTGAAGATCACAGGATGCAAGCTCCTCACAGCAGCTTCAGGTAAAGGGAACCGAGGATCAGCAATCCAGACACAGCCAGCGTCCACGTCAGATCTGATCAAACGACCCATGCCCTGTGTCAGTCGGCGCTTTACGGCAGTCAGCATGCGTCTGGCTACTTTGCCCTCGATCACCTTCTCGCTCAGCAGCCTTGAAAGCTTCAGTCGCATCAGCATCAGTGATGTTGAGTCGGGCCGCATAAACGGAAGTCTCGTGATGACGACATGAGAAAGTACGCCTGGCAAGTTAAGGCCTTCCCAACCGGCTGGCGTAATCAGAATGCCGGCCTCGGATTCCTGCAGCTGCTTAGCGCAATCAGCAAGTCTGGCTCCACGCTCATGGTTTATGAGGTTGTTGCCTAGATCTTCCAACCCTTTCATCAGCAACTCGGCATCACTGTAAGAAACGGTGAGTACCAACACACGCCCGCCAGCTTCGTGAGCTTTCCGAATCATCAACTGCGCGTAGGCCACCCACTCAGGCGAACGGGTGATGTTCTCATCCTCTTTTACGCTCGGCAGCGGCACCGAGGGGTCGCATAGCACGAACTCCATTCGACCGAACTGGCTTGGCTCATACATGGCCATTAGCTCATCACGAACATCGTATCGAACACCGTCCGACTTACCCTTTCGGAAAACTCCGATGCTATTGAGGAATTCATCGAATGCCTCGGGTAGCCGTTTCCCGGGTGGGCCTAGTGTTGCACTGGTGAAGACGATCGACTTCAGGAGTGTAGTCTTCTCACCCTCCTCGTTAGTCAAGCCAGCCCAGTATTTGCTCATCACACGACCAGGCTCGGAGTCGCCAATTCGAATCGAAGGATAAGCCTTAACCGGCGACCAACTTAGGGCCAGCGCGGAGTCCACGGCATTGAGCGTTCTGCAGGCTTCACCCATCAAGGTGTTTACTTCACCGACCTCAGCCAAAATGGTCTTCTCCACATCGGTCAGACCCTTTCGCTTCAGTGCTTTCTGTGCCCGCTCAGCCAGCTCACCTACGACACTCGACGATGCCGTGAGTCGGTCAACCAGACCTTCAGTTTTCCCTGATGCGCTGATGGGAATGATCGACACCCCAGAGTAAAGCCTAGCCGCCTCTTCGTTCAGCTCTTTGATTTTTTCATGGGCGCCACGGACACCCAACGCAATCTCAGCGGCTTTAATGACTCTGCCCGCCTGAAATAACGAAATGTCTGCGTTGTTGATCATTTCTGCCGCCGACTCTAACTGGTCAGCTTCGTCCACAACCAAAATGTCATGTTCGAGTTGATCGGTATCAAGGATGCCTCCCCAAGAGATTGCATCGATCAACAAGGTCGCGTGATTGACGACAATGAGGTTGGCATCTTTCGAAAGCGCTACGTCTCGCGCATAAACGGCATGATCCTCTTCATCGTCCGACGATGTCAGGGCCAGCAGATTAAGATCCAGAAGAGGGCAAATAACCCCATCGGCCTCAGTCTCAGCGAAGTCCGAGATTAGACCGGAGTTGATCTGGTTTCCGTCACCGTCACGCTGTCCCAGCCAGTCCCGCATACGTCGCAGTGACGCTTTGGCTTCGTATGTGCCCGGTGTATTGTCATCGAGAGCGAGCTCCATCCGATCAATGCCAGACCATGACAGATAGTTTCGCTTACCCAGTCGCTTACGCACGATGGGAAAGGCCCCCGTTTCCTGCTCGATTAAGGGCTGAACCATCGCCGCATCGCGCATGATCTGTGCCTGCAATGCCCGCGTGTAGGTGCTCACGATCCCTTTCTTACCCGAGAGCGCGATATAGGCCAGCATGGGCACTAAGTACCCAATCGTCTTGCCTGTGCCAGTGCCTGCTTGCAGGGCGCCCAACGACGGGTTGCCCCCCTCTTCCTGGGCACTGACAAAGTGCTCAGCCATAGCCATCGCATACGACAGCTGGTTCTCATTGAATTTGAAGCCTTTCGACCGGACCAGCGTGCCATCAGGGCCTAAGATTGACTTCACCACGCCATAAAGACGCTCATCGAAACTATTCATCGTTACCTCCGAAGTGAGGAACATAGCCACCTAGCCCGTAGCCTGACGGCGCTGCAGCTGCATTGGGACGCTCTGCTTGTTCGAGTCGAACGAACAGACTGAATCGCTGCTCAGTGCTCATCGACACCATTTTCAGGTAGTCCCTTGCGACAACACGCTCTGCTTTCGATGGCACGAAGGTCTTCCCTCTGCGCTCGGCTCTAGCTTGCTTGTAGCGTTGAACCGCTTCGGTGCCCTCCTCCGATTTCCGGCACCGATAGAAGCTTCTCCAAACCTTAGCCTCAGGCGTGGCGTTAATGCCGTAGAGCATGATCAGTTTCACCTTCTCTAGGCCCTTCACCATGACCTTAAAGGCCTCCAGATCTTCTCTGTTGCCAAAGACTCTCAGAATGCGCCCAAAGCGTTTGCCGGACACGAACTCGGGCCAGTCGACGGCCAATACAGCGCCATCGACGATGCACTTGTGAACACCTGTCAGCAGACGAGCGTGCAGCTCTGTTGCCAGGCTTTCCTCAAGGACGATAGCGTCAACGAAGTGCTCTGTTCTGCTCAGCATGACTTAACCCTCCGCTTGAGCCTCGGTGTCGATAGCATCACCGGCCTTTGCTCGGCCCTTTCGCTGCATGCTTGGAATGGTGAAATCTGCTGGGCCTGTTTCTACGAAGGCATTGAAGTCGGCCAGCGCCTGAACAAGTTCGTCACCCTCGATCACAAGGTTGTCGAACGCATCAAATTTGACCGACCCGATCACTGTGGAGCCAGACTGATTGACCTTGCGTACATTCCACTGACCCGACACCGTGCCAAGGCCATTGGCAGCATGTGCGCCCAACAACGGCTCAAGGGCAAAGCGCTGGAGCGATGCCAACAACAAGCCCATTTCCACGCTGTTCGCACGAAACAATTTGATGGTGTGTTCTAGCTTCTCGCCGCGTGGGATGGCTTTGTATCCCGCCAGCGGCATGCCTACACCAACCGTCTTAGCGCCTGCGCTTTCGAGGTCTTTTTTGCGTTTCTCTTCCTTTGCCACCAGTTCAGCTTTCAGCTCGGCCAGTCGCTCGATGTCCGCAGACTCCTTGGATCGGCTCAGCTTTCGAATCTCTGCTTCTAGCGCCTCAATTTCTTTTTTGACCTTGCTGCTGATGCTGTTCGCCACGCTACGGCCGACAAGCAACTCGATGTCTTCGTCTGACAGGTATTTGACCCTCCCTGGGTTGCGATAGAACTCATCGGTACGGGCGCCGGAGAAGATCGTTGGCTCCACGCCTGGCTCACAGTAGGCAGACCCTACGGACAGTTTGCCTTCGACGAAACCAAGAATGCCGCCATCACCTGCACCGAATACAGACAGCATGGGGTTCTTCGACAGCCACTCTTCGACCAGCGTGATGCCGATACGATCCATGACTTCAGAACCTTTCACGCCACCCAGCACCATGGCGTAATGCTCATCAAGGCTGAAAGGCTTCGGGTCGCCCGTACGTTCGATGGTTTTATCGAGAATGACGCTGGCCGCAGCACGTCGTAGTGAGCCTCTGATGCCAGAGGATGGGAAGTAGTAGACCAAGCCATTACTCGATGCTTGGTAAGGAATCGGTGTCGGTTTGTCTTTGCCTTCGCGATCCTTCAGATCTTTAGAGCAGGTGGCAAGTGGCTCATCCGCATGAATGAAACCCGTCAGAACGTATGTGTTGATTGTCATTTTTAGACCCCTATTTGATAGAAATGCCAAGACATCCTAGTATCACTTTAATTGGTTAGCAAATAGGGGGTGTTTTAGATGATTAGTGAAGATATTCAGTTCTGGCACGACAACTTTGCCATGCGTATTCAATCGTCGTTGACCGACCCAGAGTTAACGCCAGGCCTCATGTACTTGCACGACTCTAATGCAGGCGAGAAACAGCTTCGGTTAGGTAGTCAGACTCACTTCTATTACTGCGATGCTGAGCGGGCTGTCAGCTACGGTTACTTGGTAGGCTCCGAGAGTGAGCAACACACTCACCACTCGCGACGTGATCCCTCGGTCGTTGCATTGCGCGATCTTGTTTTCTTCTTGATTCGCGAAGGCAAGCCGCCGTTCATGGTGGGCGAGTTAAACAAACGAAACCCCGCTAACGACTTCAAGGTCAGCTACAGCCGCCAGCAAGTCCACTACTGCAGGGCGGATGCTCGGATTAGCTTTAACCTTGATAAGCTGGAAAGACTGATTCATCTTTGCGAAGGCATTCCAACCGCGGCAGTCATGCAGGCTTTTGACCTCTACAGCCACTACGCCACTAACCGTAACGCCATGACTGCCAGCCAAACAAAGCGTTTTCAGAAGGTTCTCGCGACCTATCCGCAACTCGCAGAAGCCATTCGTATCGAAGGGCTCACCCATGGTTGCGGTGAGCTTGAGGCACTACGCTGGACACGCCACACACCAAAAACAGAAGATGAGTCCAACGGCTCTTCAGAGGAACAATCATGACGACAACAATGATCCCTTTCCGACTCAACATTGAGCTTGGCACCCCCGTTGCGATCACAGGGACGCTTACCTTGGATGCGCTCTTGGCCAAGGCCGCTTTCAACATGACGGGGTTTACGGATGATCGCTTGCTCGAACTCATTCCGCTGCGCCGACATCAGGGCATTTTTTCGGGGTCAATCCTCCGATATGCCGGTCAGCAAAAGCGTTCCACGGTTTCCTTTGTGCGTAGGCTTGCTCGTTCAGATATGTGGTCTAGCAAATACAAATCGAACATCAAGCGCACCACGGCAGCCGGGGTAGCTGGTGTCGATTACGCGGGCATTGAGCTCGCTAAAGGCCCTTACTGCGCCCGCTTGGAAAGCATTCAGGTTGTGGAGTCACCGAAAGCCTACTTCTATGGCTATGGCGACCCTGACGCAGTGGTTAATCTCATTGAAAACTTCCTGCCTGGCATTGGCAAACGTGCAAATGCGGGGCTTGGCGAAATTCGCTCGGTCAGCTGGATACACTCGCCTGACTATTCGCTCATCGACAAAAACGGTCATCCAGCGCGTCCAATCCCCGTAGAAGTCTGGGATGCCCTTGAAACGACTAATACGAAAGTCTCCGACCCGTCCATTGGGCTCCGGCCGGTAGACGTTCCGGGTTGGTTTAGTGAAAAAAAACGCTGCGCCATGCCGGTGCTGTAAGCTATTCGCTGATATTTTCCAAAAAATGCTGTGCATTCCACAGCGTTTTCGCTCTTTAACAACCAGCAATTTCAACCTCATCCGCCAGCGCTTCACTTGCTGATGGACGGGGTTGGTTTGCTTATCCCCTCGGTTTAGAGGGGCCTACAGCAACGCATATTCACCCCTAACCAAGCCACTCGTTTGCTTATCCCCTCGGTTTAGAGGGGCCTACAGCTCGATTAGTTGGTTGCTTTTTGCCTTCAGGGTTTGCTTATCCCCTCGGTTTAGAGGGGCCTACAGCGCGAGGAGAGATAGGCAAATGAGCGCGTCTGATTATCCCCTCGGTTTAGAGGGGCCTACAGCTGGCATGGCGGCGATGTTTGCACTCATTTTGTTTGTTTATCCCCTCGGTTTAGAGGGGCCTACAGCTTACCCTCAATTACTCGCTTCAGCGAATATGTTTGCTTATCCCCTCGGTTTAGGGGCCTACAGCCGGCATGTGGGAGCGGGGAACTTATGCTGCGTTTGCTTAACCCCTCGTTTCAGAGGGGCATACAGCAAGCGAGCATGCGTGATCGATGCGTACAGCGTTTGCTTATCCCCTCGGTTAAGAGGGGCCTACAGCTCTCCAGCTTTTGAGTAACGTGACTGCCGAGTTTGCTTATCCCCTCGTTTTAGAGGGGCCTACAGCGGAGTGGAGCGCATTGCCGGTGAACTCGAAGTTTGCTTATCCCCTCGTTTTAGAGGGGCCTACAGCTTCAGTGACCAGACGGCCTCGAAAACATCTGTTTGCTTATCCCCTCGGTTTAGAGGGGCCTACAGCACGAGGAGAGATAGGCAAATGAGCGCGTCTGCTTATCCCCTCGTTTTAGAGGGGCCTACAGCGTGTAGCCCCAGCGGTTCAGCCAGAGTAGCGTTTGCTTATCCCCTCTGTTTAGAGGGGCCTACAGCAGATCGTTGTCTGCTGCGAACTCTATGTCTGTTTGCTTATCCCCTCTGTTTAGAGGGGCCTACAGCGATGTTTATGCTGTTCACTCCAGCTCAGCCGTTTGCTTATCCCCTCGGTTTAGAGGGGCCTACAGCCGGCATGTGGTAGCGGGGAACTTATGCTGCGTTTGCTTATCCCCTCGGTTTAGAGGGGCTTACAGAATCACTAATCGCGCCCTTTACGGCTATGTCTCCACCCCTCTCTAGAAGGCTAAAAGAAGCCATTCGTTCATTTCAGCTACCACCTATGCTCCACTTCCCCCTCGATTTAGAGGGCCTACAGCATCCGCGGAAATACCTTGCAAAGCTCCGCCGTTTGCTTATCCCCTCGGTTTAGAGGGGCCTACAGCATATTCATATGCAAGCCATATAAGAATTCGGTTTGCTTATCCCCTCGGTTTAGAGGGGCCTACAGCTACCACCTGCTGCTTGCCGGCAGTACCGGCGTTTGCTTATCCCCTCCGTTTAGAGGGGCCTACAGCGAATAGCGCGTCTCATCACCGAGCATATTGTCTGCTTATCCCCCTCGGTTTAGACGGGCCTACAGCCATGAGTCTTGTTTAAAGGTTACGATGGCAGTTTGCTTATCCCCTCGGTTTAGAGGGGCCTACAGCCATGAGTCTTGTTTAAAGGTTACGATGGCAGTTTGCTTATCCCCTCGGTTTAGAGGGGCCTACAGCAGGGTACGATGAGGTCCTGTCGCCGCACATGTTTGCTCATCCCCTCGGTTTAGAGGGGCTTACAGCGTTGCTCGATCAGTAATGAGAAATCCTGAAGTTTGCTTATCCCCTCGCTTTAGAGGGGTCTACAGCTCGACCAAAATCGTTCCCGAGAGCTGCGACGTTTACTTATCCCATCGGTTCACAGGGTCTACAGCGAAGCGGCCGTTTCACGAATCAGTCTATTGGTTTGCTCATCCCCTCGTTTTAGAGGGGCCTACAGCTCAGGAGCAGCGGCTCGAGTCGCAGACACGGTTTTCTTATCCCCTCGGTTTAGAGGGCCTATAGCGTCGGCATTTCGCGTTCGCCACGTTCGTAGTTTTCTTATCCCCTCGGTTTATAGGGGCCTGCAGCGCTTGGTTGGAAAGTGATGTTCATGAATGTTTTTGCTCAGCCTCTCGTTTTATAGGGGCTTACAGTATGCCTTCCAAAATAGGCAACAACGGATTGTTTGCTCACCCCGTCTTAGAGGGCCTACAGCTACGGCTGGGTAACTGCGAATAACAGACCAGTTTGCGGCGTTTGCTTATCCCCTCGGTTTATAGGGGCCTACAGCTGGACTTCTGAAAATAAAATACTTTGCAAAGTTTGCTTATTCCCTCGGTTTAGAGGGGCCTACAGCGTTGATCGGCAAATGAGCCACCATGAGCGCACCAACTTATCCCTTCAGTTTGATGGGCCAATAGCATTTGATAGAACTGCCAAATGCCAATCTTATCCCTCGGAAGAGGGCCATCCCTGACCCGTCTCCTCCTCGCGCCAGGCCTATAATTTCAATTTCTTGAAAATAGACTCTGGGATGCTACGAATGATCAGCATGATCAACCGCCACACGGGCAGAACAAAAACGACATCCCGCTTTTTATCTACACCAGACCAGACTGCATTTGCCACTTGATCAGCCGATGCGGTTAACACTTCTGGTAATTCTAAATCAGCCACCATCTTCGTATCGACAAACCCCGGCAGCACCGTCACAACATGCACGCCAGAGGGCTGAAGCTTGTTTCGTAGACCTGAGAGAAAAGCCGTAAACCCGGCCTTAGACGACCCATACAAGTAATTCGATCCCCTGCCCCGCTCCCCAGCCACAGAGCTAATACCGACAACGACCCCATGCCCAGCACTGGCCATTTCCATGCTTAACGAATGGAGCAGCAGGGCCGGCCCATTGAAGTTAGCCGATAGCGTTCTGGCCGCCATCATCGGATCTTTATCCAGCACATCCTGAGACTGCATGAATCCAACCGAACTCACGACAACATCAGGCATTTCATCAAACGACGCCACGAAACGCTTATGAGAGCTCAGATCCTCAACATCGCAAAAGCACGAGCTCACCGACGCGCCTGTACGCGCATGAATTCCTTTCGCAATCTCATCAAGCGCCTGCCTTCCTCTGCCGGCCAATGAGACCTTCCAGCCTTCCTTTGCAAACCGCTCAGCAATCGCCGCTCCAATATCCGAGCAACCACCCAAGACCAATAAAGTTGGCACTTTCAATTCATTGGACATCATGCAGCCTCACCCATTAACACTAATTTCATAATCGTCTCCATGTTTGCTTTTTCGTCCTCAACCTTCGCGGTGAACAAGTCGGTGGACATTTCTTCTTTACCCTCAATGATCGCCCATTGCCTTGCGTCCAATGAGTCTATGACCAGGGGAATGATCACCTTCACCTCCCTCTCCTGCCCGTTACGCCACGCTCTATCTTCGGACTGAACGAGCGCCCCGTGCGTCCAGGGTAATGTCAGGAAGTACACATAATTGGCCGCCACCAAGGTAATCGACTCGCCGGCCGCCCGGGATGTCCCCACAAAGAATCTGACCTGGGGATCTTCCTCGAACAACCGCTGGGCCTCACTTCTTTCGTCTTTATGCGTTTGCCCATAAATCGTTACGTACGAATGGCCCGTTTTCTTGAGATCTTCTTGCAGATCATGGACGGTCGACATGTACTCACAGAAAACGATGACCTTGTCCTCTTTATTGAGGGTCTTGATCCAGTTTAAGAAATGCCGCTTTTTAACCTCCGCCAGCATGGTTCTCATGTCGTGCATCTGAATCGTCGCAGCACCACGGCCCATCGGTCGTTTCAAGAGCTTCTTAAAGGCCGCCTCTTCCCTCTTATTCATTGGAACCATGTCGAACGAACGAACTTTAGGTTTCAGCCTGAGCCAATCAGCCTTCATGCGACGGATAAGCCACCCAGTTCTCAGGACGGCATGGATCTGGTCTTTGAACTCAACATCGTCCATCAGCGACATGTAGGTTTTAACTGGGATGTCGCCAATCGGATGTCCGCTCAACCTGAGCAGAGTATGCAAGTCCAACGGGGTATTCAGGATAGGCGTGCCTGTCACAAGGAACCGGACAGGAACGGTATACGACAATGAAAACGCTCGTTGCGTTCGCATGGATTCTGGGCAGCAGACTTTATGGGCCTCGTCAAAGACAACCACTTCGAACTCTTTCTCATGCCCCGCTAGAATCACGAGCTTTTCGTAGTTCAACACCACCCAATCCGCGTCGTCCTGCCATTCACACATGGCAATTTTGTCGTCAGGGAACGCCGAGGCAACCGTTTCGCGCCAGGTCCTGTCCAGCGCGGCAATGTTGGAGATGATGGCAACCTTCTTGCGGTTTCGTTTAGCCAAGTAGCCGGCCGCCACTACCGCGCAGACGGTCTTCCCCATGCCCATATCATCAGCCAGAAGGCCCGATGTTCTTTTGACTAAGAAATCCATCCCGCTGATCTGGGTCGGAAGGAACTTTTTGAATTTATGCAGGTGCTTGGCGCAGTTCTTCTCAGCCCGTTTCCTGAATAAGTTGAAATCATCAACATCCACATCGACGAATTTCATTCGCTGCGTGATGTCTAAGAATAGTCGCTGCTTCTCGGTCAGCTCCTCTTCTTCGATCTGATCAAACTCATCGGAAACAACCACGCCTCCGTCAGCCTCCATGGCCGCGATTTCTTCAACAATGTCTAAATCATCGAACAGCCCGCCACGCCGGCTTAGTGATACTTCCCAATCCATTCGCTCAGCATCGCTGATCTCTTCAACGCTTTCTTTGCCGTCGTCGTCCTTGGTAATCCGGTAGATGCCAGGAACAATAACGATCTGGTCGTCTTCAAATCCCAGCGACTCCATGATCTCGTGCTTGAGTCCCAGCGTAGAGACAAACTTCACCTCCCACAGACCAACATGCGGGTGATACGTTGTGCCAATCCTGTCCTTGATGAGCATGCTCAATCCTTTGTGGTACTGGCCGGTAAAGAGAACGCTGAAGTTCTCCATTTGCCTTATTTCGCAACGAACGCCGTCAATCAGCAGATCAGGGATCGGGTTCGCTTTAGCGTGATCGAGCATTTGCTGGAAGTCTTCCAGCGTCATATTGGGCGATCCACCTTGTTGTGCCAGACCTGCTACGGCCGTATTGAAGAATGTCTCAACACTGCGCTCCAGAGGATGCCCGAGCACTCGCCAATAGGTGTCTATTTTCGAGCCCATTCCAGACTTGTAATAAAAGCCCCATTGCCTGTCCCGCCCGCCGTACTGAATGGTCAGAGCTTCTATGGCCTTATGACACGGCCTCGAATGAGTAAACCGGATCGCGTAATCAAATCCGTCACACTTAACATCTCTAATTAGTTTTTTACCTTGGTATCCCATACGCAATCCAATCACCACAATTCAATAAACACTAATTAAAGGCGATTCATTCTGATCAAAGGAAAGTATTATTTTAAAGGTAGCATTAAGCACAAAATTACCCAATGGCTTTTTATGTTGCCGGCTAGATAAATAGGCAAACAAAGAAAAACGGAGATCCATAGGATCTCCGTTTAGGTGTGTCAGTTAATACTGACGGTTAATCGACGAACGACTCTTCAAGCAGCTCGAAAACAGCATCAACAACTTCCTCGCCACTGCAAACAGCAGCAACAGGTAAGTCACCGAAGATCTGTTTAAGATCTACTTTTCTTCGAGTTGTTCTTTCATTGTCCACCATATCCCTGCACTTAAAAAACAGTGCTCGGACTTCAACCCCCAATTCACGGTAAAAATTTACTGCGTCAAGGAAGCTTTCTTTATCACACAGATCACCATCGGTAATTAGAATCACCAATTTACGATCTGTGTCCTCAGCTGCGATGTGCTGCAGCACGGTTGGTATTACCCCTGATGTGAAAGTACCGCCATACACATCAAGTGTGTTTCTCATCATCTGCGATACTGTTTCATCAAAGCCTTTAACAATGCTGTAGCCATCGTCAAAGGCGATCAATGATGTCGGTACGCTATGACGTTCGCACGCGCTAACGACCCCAACAGCAGCATCGATCATCGATGAAATCAACATCACTCCATCCAGATCAACATCACGAGTAGAGCCCGATACGTCAACCATGATTGACACAGCCGTGCTCAGCCCATCAGATGTAGCGCTTGCCTTGAAGATGTTCGGGTTGAACGCCGACTGCGAAATGCAGCGTCGATCAATCCTAGCACCAGACATTCTTCGACCAGAGACTACTTGAGTCTTTGTCCATAGCAGTTGATCAATGCGTGAATACAGCCGCTCAGCATTGGTCTCTGCTCGTGACGAAGATAGATCTTTAACAAGCCCTTCCATAGTCAATTCCCCAGGCTTAACTTCAGCCTCAGGTATCATTTTCCCATCGTATGAAGAACCGACAAGATCAGAGACTTCACCGCTGAACACCTCTTTTGAAGCAGCGAGAATTTCCTCGCATGCTCGCTTGAGTGCATTCATTGCTTTGGCGGCATCGTTAAGGTTGCCAGTGCCTTTTTCATACTCACCAGCATCGTCACCACCATCTTCGGCAGAAGCATCACTATTGCCATCATCAGACTGGCTACTGGAGTTACCTCCATTTCCGCTTCCGTTGCCATCAGAGCTATCTGCTTCACCCTCAGACTCCCCATCAGACCCGTCATTAGACTGGCCATCCGAATCGCCATCAGATTCACCGGAACCATCGTCTGACCCATCATCCGACTCATCTTCTGAGTCTTCTGAGCCATCACCAGACTGGCCATCAGATTCATCATCAGATTCATCATCGGATTTACCCTGTGACTCATCATCAGACTCGTCCTCCGACTCCTCAGACGATTTAGACTGATCTTCAGGTTGATCTTCAGGCTGCTCTTCAGCATTTGCAGCGTCTACGACCAAGTTAATGATCTTGATAGCGGCTTCACCATTCTTCTCTGACGAATCAGATGCAATGGCCTCCTTAGCGATCTGCTTGATGACATCCCACAAGTCACCGAGCTCATCTTGCATAACCTTCTCAACATCAGAAGATCCCTGCAGCTCCTGCCCAATGATCTCGTTTCGCAACGTCATCATCAGACCAACCATCGCCCGGGTAGCTGGGTTCTGGCCAGCGCTTAACGCCCATAAGCCGGCACGTTCAGCAGCCTGAGAAAACTTCTTCAGACGTGTCGCTAAGCCAGCCTGCTTTTTACTCATCTTGGATTCAATGTAAATGTCCTCCAAGACGTTATGGCACGACCTAATCAGCTCGCCATATTCCAGACCCTCACCAGCCATCTTACAGCTAGTGAAATTCTCGTGACTAATCTCATGGACCATCAGCCCATAAATCACGTCCTCAACATCTTCCTCTTTGAAGATGCCTTTCAAGCCTTCGGGCATGGGGAGGAACATTTCCTTGGTCTTGCGGTTGATACGTGGAGCAAACGAGCGCTCCCATATCACTTTGATGCCAGACTGTTTTGCCAATGCGAATGCGTTGGCGCGTGTTGCGTGGAGAATACTCATAGCGGTTTATCCCTTTTGGTATGCAAAAGGGATACAGCAGCAGCGAATAAGATGATTACAGAGGGATGTTTATCGTGATGTTCTGACGCGTTTTTTCCGTGTGCTTGCACTCTGGGTACTTAGAGCATCCAAAGAATTCATCGCCAGTGCCGCCACGTCGTCTTGCGAGCATGTGGCCTTTCCCGCACTTGCTGCACGGCCAGGCGCCAGAGGGAGGCGCATTGCTCTTTGATCCTCGGTCAGAACCTTTCGCTCCGCCCGTTTGTTTTTGCTCCCTGACATAAGGGGCAACGATCATCTTGTTGATCTTAGCGTGCTCAATGGCTGAAACAATCCAGCGCTTTTGCCCATCAATAAAGCGAGCGGGCTCCATCTTCCCCTCAGCTATGGCGTCTAACGCCTGCTCAAACAACGCCGTCATGATCGGAGACTTGATCTTTTCGGGGAGGTTAAGGATCACCTCTCGACCCAAATCGGTTGAGATCAGGTTCTTGCCCTTCCGATACAGGTATTCCTTATCGATGAGTCCTTTAATCATGTTCCCGCGAGTGGCCTCGGTGCCTATACCGGCGCACTCCTTTAGCCGCTTAATCATTTCCAGCAGCTTGTCAGAGGGAGCGTTGCCAGACGCTTTAAGTCGTCGCTCAATGACACGGTGGACATTGGTCATGTCCAGCACCAGCGTGCCGTCTGTGTAGCGCTTTGGCTTAGAGGTCTTTCTGACATCGATCTCGCGTTTCGTTATATCCAAATGCTCCCCAACAACGACCTTGGGCAAACTCTGGTTCTCTTCCTCATCGGTTGCCGCATCGAGGTCAACATCGGCCTCTTCTGCCGCCCGCCAGCCATCCTTCAGTGGGACTCTGCCCGTTGCCTTGAAGCGCTTCCCATCGGGATCTTCCAAAACGATCGTAGAAGCCTCGTACACGAACGGCGGATAGAAGTGCGACAGGTAGCGACGAACGACCATTTCATAAAGCTTCATTTCATCGTCACTAAGCGCAGCCACTGCCTTAGGATCTGCGATAACCGGCACAATCGCGTGGTGAGCGGTGACTTTCTTATCGTTGAACGCTTTCGACACGATAGAAGGATCGGCACGACTGACAACCTGAGCCAAGCTAGGCAAGCAATTAGCGAGCGAGGCCATGACACGAGGCGCGTCCCCGTGTTGAGATTCTGGGAGGAAGTTACAGTCGGATCGCGGGTAGCTCAGCAGCTTGTGCTTGTCATAAAGCGACTGGGCCAGTTCGAGCGTTTTATCAGCGGCAAATCCAAATTTGTTCGAAGCGAATGCCTGTAGAGTGCCCAGCGAAAACAGTTTAGGCGGCCCTTCTTCTTTGATCTCCGCATCAGCGGAAACAACGACTACTTGGTTGTGGGCATTGGCTGGTAGGGCGTTCGAGGCGACGGCCTTGTCGATCAGTCGGCCCTCAGCATCAAGCCCTTCTTCAGACTGCTTTAA
>Ga0255089_1000096_pt1 | contig 44933 bp, 30 predicted proteins | sample Colum_Miss_RepC__2_FD_188468 | JGI IMG/M metagenome (GOLD analysis project Ga0255089, IMG submission 188468) | Freshwater microbial communities from Columbia River, Oregon, United States - Colum_Miss_RepC_8d | ecosystem: Environmental > Aquatic > Freshwater > River | place: USA: Oregon... | reverse complement strand
ATGCACCCGCGCACGCTGCAGCGCCATCTGGACCAACGCGGCCGCGCATTTGAAGACATCGTCGACGAAGTGCGCCGCGAGCGCGCACTGGAATACCTGGCCAACCCGCGGATGACGATCTCGCAAGTCGCCGGCTTGATCGGCTACAGCGAGCAGAGCACGTTCACGCGGGCCTGCCATCGATGGTTCCAGGCCAGCCCGCGTGCGATACGTGCGGGCCTGCAGCAAGCCGCGTCCTGAGCCACGCTACGACCGGCGTTGATGCGCCGGTCGTAGCGTGAGGGTCACGCGGCGTGTGAGCGATCTGCCGAACGCTTACCAGCGCACCGACAGGCTCAGCCCGTAGGTCCGCGGTTCGACGAAGTTGGCCACCGCCAAGTTACCGAAGCCGGGCCCGAAGTCGATGAAGTTGCTCGCCGTGTCTTCGTCGGCCAGGTTGCGCACCCACAAGAACAGATCGCCGGTCGCCGATTCGCTGAGCTTCACGTCGCCAACGCCGATCCGCGCGTTCAGCAGGCCATAGGCCTTCACCTGCGAATTGGCAGCGAGCTGCGCGTTCGGATTGCTGCCGTCGAGCTGGTACGGATAGGTGAAGATCGAATCGGTATAGGCGTAGTCGATCAGGCCGCGCACATTGCCCCAAGCGGCGCGATACACGGTGCTGTCGAGCAGCACGTTGAACGTGTGCTTGGGTGCGTGCACGAACGCACGGTTGTCGGCCTGATTGACGCCGCCGTCATCAAAGCGGTCGAACTCGGGATGCAGGTACGCGTAGTTGCCGCTGAGTCGCGTGCCCGGCATCAGCACCACGGTCGCTTCCAGTTCGGCGCCGTACACGGTGGCTTCGCCCGCATTGCGGATCACCGAGCCGGCGGCACTTTCGGCGCCGCCGAGGAAGGTCGACTGCTGCAGGTCGGTCAGCTCGTTATGGAACAGCGCCACGTTCAGCAGCGCGCGGCCGTCGAACAGCGTCGACTTGCTGCCAACTTCGAACGACTTTTGGCGCTCCGGCTTGAACGGTGTGCGCGTCTCGTCGATGTTGATATTCGGGCGATCGGCCGGCGGCGCCGTGTTGCTGTATTCGCCGTTGAAGCCACCGCTCTTGAAGCCTTCGGCATAGCGCGCGTACAGATTCACTTGCGGCGTCAGCTTGTAGGCGACCGACAGCATCGGCGTGGTCGCGTCGAACGTGCGGCTGGCCTGCGTGCCTTCGGGAATGAAGTAAAAGAACGGATCGGCGGCCGATGCGCTGACGCCGAACACGCGGCTCAGCTCCTTCTTTTCGCGCGTGTAGCGGATGCCGGCGCTCAGCGTCAGCGCGTCGACCGGCTTGTAGTCGACCTGGCCGTAGCCGGCCCAGGCATCGGTCTTGGTCGCGTAGCGCGAGTCGAACAGCGCATTGCCGAAGAAAAAGCGCTGAGGGTTGTCGGTGTTGCCGTCGTCGGCAAAGTAGTAAACGCCGGCAACATACGTCAGGGAGCCGCGGCTGCCGAGCAGCTGCAGATCCTGCGAGGTCTGGTCGTAGTCAGTGAAGCGCTGCGTGAACACGACGTCGTTGGGCGAGCCGTCGAGGTCGAGCGAGTCGTTCCATTCCAAGCGGCGGTAGCCGGTGATCGACTTGATCGTGTTGTACTCGTCGAGCTGGTAGCTCAGCGTCAGCGCATGACCGCTAATACGGCTGACTTCGAAGCTGGGCGCATCGACGTCGGCGCGCGTCTGCCGGTCTTGCGATGCAAAGCCGGCCAGCACCGGGAAGAAGTCGGCCAGAAAGCCGGCCGGCGTGGTGTCGGTGGCCGGCGCGAAGATGCCGGTCGGCTCCAGCCGATACAGCTGGTCGAAGTTGTTGGTCTGGTTGACGTTGCTGGCGTCGAAGCGGTATTCGGCCTTGAACCGGTCGCTGAAGTCGAAGTCGGCCGCGACACGGAATGCGTCGTTGTTGCGGTTGTTCAGCTCGCTGACCGCGCTGGTGCGTTCGGTCTTGACCCAGCCGTCGCGACGCTCGCTGCGCACGCCGACCGACACGCGCGCGATGCCCCACTGCGGCAGATCGAGGTTGGCCTTCTGTACCAGCGAGTTGTAATTGCCGACTTCCACGTTGGCGCTGCCGCCGAACACGCCGCTGGGCGCGCGCGTGCGCAGGTTGATCGCACCGGCCAGCGTGTTGCGTCCGTACAGCGTGCCTTGCGGACCACGCAGCACTTCGACCGCAGTCAGGTCGACCACGTCAAACACCGAGCCTTGCGCCTTGCCGATGTAAACGCCGTCGACATAGATGCCGACCGCTGGGTCCCAGTAGATCGCCGGGTTGATCTGCGTGACGCCGCGGATGCTGATCTGCGAGATCGTGTTGTTGCTCGGCGTTTTGGCGATGCGCAAGCCGGGCGCCAGTGCCGACAGGTCGGTGACATCTTCGATGCCGCGCGACTGCAGCTGGTCGGGGCTGAACGCGGTAACGGCCAGCGGCACGTCCTGCAGCTTCTCTTCGCGGCGCTGCGCGGTGACGACGACCTCTTCGATCGTTTCGGCCGCGGCCGTGGGGGTATCGGTGACGGCGCGGGTCGTTGACGGTGCGTCGGTCTGCGCCAGTGCAGGCAGCGACAGCGAGCCGGCCAAGGCCAGGCCCAGGTGGGTGATTCGCTTCATGCTGATCCTCTCTCCAGGGGCGCGGCCTTATCGGAAACTGCCTTGGCCGCTTGCTCGTCGCTATCAATAGGCTTGCGTGAACGCCGAAACATCGTCCGATCGGCTGACACTCGCGGGTGCCATGATGCATTCGGGTGAATCCGCAAGCGGCGGGTGGTGCCACGCTCAAGCCATCCGCACGCGCATCGGCGCGGCATCCACCACGAGGGTATCCCCGCATGAGCAGCGCCAATCCGCAGGGCCGTTTGCACAACAAGATCGCGATCATCACGGGCGGTGCGCGCGGCATGGGCGCCGCGACCGTTCGGCTGTTTGTCGAGCACGGCGCGCAGGTGCTGTTCACCGATGTGCTGGATGAAGCGGGCCAGGCGCTGGCTACCGAATTGGGCGCACAAGCAACGTTCATGCACCACGACATCGCTGACGAGGCCGCGTGGCAGCAGGTGCTCGACGCGGCGATGACGCGCTTCGGGCGCGTCGACGTTTTGGTCAACAACGCTGGCATTCTGCTGTTCCGCACCCTGCTGGAAACGACCAAGGCCGACTACGAACGCATTCTGTCGGTAAACCTGACCGGCATGTTCCTCGGCATCCGCACGATTGCGCCGCAGATGATCGCCAACGGTGGCGGCAGCATCGTCAACATCAGCGCGGTCGACGGCATGAAGGGCGCCAACGGCTTGGCCGCGTATGCAAGCAGCAAGTGGGGCGCGCGCGGCCTGACCAAGGTCGCAGCGATGGAGCTGGGGCATCGCGGCATTCGCGTCAACTCGGTACACCCGGGCGGCATCGATACGGTGATGACCAACCCGCAAGGCGTGTCGCGCGAGCAGCTCGACCCGATGTACGCGATGGTGCCGCAGCAGCGCGCTGGCGCGCCGTCGGAAGTCGCGGCCACGACGCTGTTTCTGGCCAGTGACGATGCCAGCTACATCAACGGCGCCGAGATCGCCGTCGATGGTGGTCTGGTGGTGGGCCAGTACTACGTCGGCTATCCGGGCGCGCCTGGCGTCGGCTGACGTCGATGGCGCTGCCGCAAGCGCCGGCCGCCACGGCGTCCGACGCGATCAGCCCGACCGCTTACGCCACGGGCGAGCTGTGGCAGCGGCTGGGCTTGTCGCATCCCGCGCTGTCGACGGCGCGAGGTCGCCGGCTCGACCGCGTGTTTCGCGTGCTGCTCGGCGCGATCGAGCGCTTCAGCGGCGTGTCGATGGAAGCGCTGATGCAGGCGCGGCATCGCGGCATCGATGCGCAGCTGTCTGCGGCGATCGACAGCGGGCAGGTCAGCCAGGTCATCGAAATCGCGGCGGGCTTGTCACCGCGCGGCTGGCGATTCGGCTCGCGCTATGGCGCTGCGCTCACCTATGTCGAGACCGACTTGCCGGCGATGGCGACGCTCAAGCGTGAGCTGTGCGAGCGTGCCGGCTGGCTTGGCGACCATCACCGCGTCGTCACGCTCGATGCGCTGGCCGATAGCGGACCTGCGTCGCTGGCAGCGGTCGCGGCTTCACTCGATCCGCGGCGCGGCACCGCGATCATCACCGAAGGGCTGGTCAACTACTTCGACCTGCCGACGGCACAGCGACTGTGGCGGCGCATTGCCGACACACTTGGCGGCTTTGACCACGGTGTCTATCTGGCCGACATCTATCCGCAGCCACCGCAGCAGCGGCTCGAAGGCCTGTATGCCGGTTTCGGCCGCTTGCTGGGCGCATTCGTCAAAGGCCGCATCAGCCCGCACTTCAGCAGTGCGCCGCATGCGGTGGAGTCGATGATGGCTGCCGGTTTTGCTGAGGCCGAGGTGATTGATCCGGCGCAGCTGCCGGCCACTCGTGATTACGCGCGGATCAAGGGCGGCGACCGCGTGCAGATTCTTCAGGCGCGCAGCCGGCGTCGAAACTGACCGCGTACGCGGCCGCGGTCACTGGCCGGCGCATTGCCGCAACTCGAACTTCAGAACCTTGCCTGAGGCATTGGTCGGCAGACTGCTGCGAATCTCGACCACGCGAGGCACCTTGTAATTCGCCATCTGCTCGCGGCACCAGGCGATGAAGTCGCGCTCTTCCAGCGTGGCGCCGGGGCGCAGCACCAGGCAGGCCTTACCGACTTCGCCCATGCGCTCGTCCGGAATGCCGATGACCGCCACTTGGGCGACGGCCGGGTGCGCGGCGATCAGCTTTTCGATCTCGGCCGGGTAGCAGTTGAATCCGCCGGTGATGTAGAGGTCTTTGATGCGGTCGGTGATCCGCAGATAGCCGCGCTCGTCGAGCACGCCGACATCACCGGTGTGCAGCCAGCCTTCGGTGTTGATGGCCTCGCGCGTCGCCGCGTCGTCGTCGAGATAGCCCTGCATCACGTTGTAGCCGCGGATCAGCACTTCGCCGGCCACGCCGCTGGGCACTCGCTGGCCGTGTTCGTCGATGCACTTGATCTCGGTGCCGGCAATCGGCTGGCCGCAGGTGCTGGCGATGGTTTCGGCGCTGTCGCTGGCCTGCGTCAGCGTCGCAACGCCGCAGGTCTCGGTCAGGCCATAGCCGGTCAGCACGATGCGAAAGCCGAGTTCGCGACGGATGCGCTCGATTAGCGCGGGCGCCACGGCGGCGGCTCCGGTGATCGTCGCGCGCAGCGAGCTCAGATCGGTCTGGGCGCGTGCCGGATCGTCCAGCAGGCTGATGAAGATCGTCGGCGGGCCCGGCAGCACCGATACCCGCTCGCGTTCGATGCGCCGCATTACGACGGCTGCATCGAATACCGCATGCGGCAACACCGTGCAGCCAGCGATCAAGCCGCCGAGCCAACCCACCTTGTAGCCGAACGAATGGAAGAACGGCATCGCGACCAGATACTGGTCGGCCGGCTCCAGTTGCACGCGCGCGCTCCATTCGCGGATCACGCGCAGGTTCTGTTCGTGCGTGGTGACGACACCTTTCGGCGCGCCGGTCGTCCCGGACGTGAACAGAATGTCCATCCGGTCCTGCGGTCGCACCGCAGCAGCCGCCTCCAGCGCACGCGCTTCGGCGACGGCATCGCCGCGATGCAGGAACGCATCCCAGCCGGTGTCGTCACCCTGCGCGTCACCGATGACGACCCACTGCGCCAGCGAGGCCGGCCGATGCGCGCCAAGCATCGCGGGGAAGTAGCTGCCCAGGAAGCTGCCGGCGCAGAACAGCAGCCGTGCGCCACTGCGCTGCAGGACGTAGCCAGCCTCGGCGCCCTTCATCCGCGTATTGACCGGCACCAGCACCGCGCCGAGGCTGTGAATCGCCAAGCCGGCGACGATCCACTCGATGCCGTTGGGGGCCCAGATCGCGACGCGGTCGCCCTTGCCGATGCCGCAGGCGATCAGCGCGCGCGTCGCGCGCAGCCGCAACGCGTCGAGTTCGCGGTAGCGCAGTTCGCGGCCGTCTTCGCCCCGCAGGGCGATGCGGTCGCCATGGTCGCGTACCGACTCGGCAAACGCGGATGCAACGGTCAGGCTCATCGGGGCAGCGCTGGAAGTCATCGTCGGCGCAGGCTCAGTCGGCCCACATCAGGTAGCCGTTGTCGATCCGCATCTCGGCGCCGTTGATGAAGCGCGATTCGTCGCTGGCCAGGAACAGCACCAGGTTGGCGATTTCCTTGGGCTCGGCGAAGCGCGCCATCAACTGCTTCTGATCCATCATCCGCACCGAGCTTTGAACGCCCTTGGGCATCGTGCTGTGCAGGTTCGACACCATCGGCGTGCGGATGCCGTCGGGATGGATCGAGTTGCAGCGGATGTTCGACAGCGTGGTGCGCGCATGCGCCGCGATCGAGCGGGTCATCGCGGCAACGGCGCCCTTGCTCGCGCTGTAGGCGCAGAACGACGAGACACCGCCGATGCCGGCCATCGACGACATGTTGACGATCGAGCCACCGCCGCGCTTCTTCATCGCGGCATAGCCGTAGTGGCAGCCGAGGAAATAGCCGTCGGAGTTGATCCGCTGGATCTTCTGCCAGGTGGCCAGATCGGTGTTCTCGATGTTGCCGTAGATCAGGATCGCGGCGTTGTTGACCAGAATGTCCAGGCCGCCGAAGCGTTCTTCGGTCTGGCCGACGACGGCCTGCCACTGGGCTTCATCGGCGATGTCGTGCTTGATGAACAGCGCCGCGTCGCCGATCTCGGCGGCAACGGCGCGGCCGGCGTCCTCGTTGACGTCGGTGAGTACGACGCGCGCGCCTTCGCGCGCCAGCAGCAGCGCATCTTCCTTACCCACGCCACTGGCCGCACCGGTCACGATTGCGACTTTGCCTTCGACACGTCCCGCCATTTGCCTCTCCTTGATCGCGTATTGCTGTGTTATTTGCCGACGGCGTCTTTCATCGCCTGCGGCACGTTGTAGTCGAAGCAGCGCTCTTCGATGCGCTCGCACATGCGCCAGCCGTCGGCGGTGCGTACGAAGCGGTCGCAGTACCACAAGCCCAGGAACATCGTCTGCGTCTTGCCATCGCCGAGCGGGATGCTCATCGGGTTGAAGCAGATGATGCGGCTGCTGGCGGTGTCGCCATCGACCTTGATCGACAGGTTGCCGACCATGTGGAAGTACGCCGGGAAGTGCGCCAGCGCCTGGGCCAGCCAGGTCTTGATCTCCGGGTAGCGGCCGTCGATGCCGCCCATCGCGCGGTAGTCGATGTACGCATCGGGCGTGAAGACCTGGTCCAGCGCGTCCCACTGGCGACGGTCGATCGCGTCGGCGTAGTCGACGAACAGCTGCTGGATCTCCAGCCGGTCCGATATCTGTTGCAGGCTCAGCATGCGCAAGGTCTCCCGCCGGCCCGATCGCCTGCGTCCCTGCCAAGGCTAAGAGTGCGCCGCAGCCGATGAACCGTCCGCTTGGATGAGACGCCGATGCAAGCGATTGCAGCGGCTTGCCAAAGCGCCGGTACGCGCTGCTACCGCGAACTACCCTCAACGGATGAAGCGGTCGACGGGGGTGGTTTCGATAATCCCGCCATCAGCAAAAGAACCCGATCAGCGGGCAGGATCGACCAGCTCATGGCAAGCAGCTCCCCGAAGATTTCCGCTCTGGCGTACACCGTCGTCGAGAGCACCAACCTCGCTGCATGGCGCGATTACGCGACCCAGGTGCTGGGTATGGCCGCGATCGACGCGGCCGACGGCAGCCTGTGGCTGAAGATGGATGCGCGCGACTTCCGCATCGTCGTCGTCCCCGGTGCCCAGGACCGCTACTCGGCTTCGGGCTTGCTGGCGGCCGATGCCGCCGCGTTCGATGCGGCGGTTGCCGCGCTGGGCGCGGCCGGCATCGCCGTCGAAGCGGGCAGCAAGGACCTGGCCGCGGCTCGCCGCGTCGAGCGGCTGGCGCACTTCACCGATCCGGCCGGCAACCACCACGAGCTGGTGCTGGGCGATACCAGCGCGCAGACGCCGTTCGTGTCGCCACTGGGTGTGACGTTCAAGACCGGTGCTTACGGTGTCGGCCACACGGTGCTGCCGTCGCTGCCGTTCGAGCCGCAGCTGGCGCTGTTCAAGGACGTGCTCGGCATGGGCTTGAGCGACGTCTTCAACTTTCAGCCGGGGCCGGATGCGCCGGTGATCCGTATCTACTTCCTGCACGGTGCCAGCGGCCGGCATCACAGCGTCGCGCTGGCCGAAATGCCGAACCCGGCTGGCTGCGTCCACATGATGGTCGAAGTCGCCACGCTGACCGAAGTCGGTCAGGCCTATGACCGGATGCGCGCGCATGGCGTCAAGGAGATGGCGACGATGGGCGAGCACGAGAACGACAAGATGACGTCGTTCTACATGATGACGCCCGGCAACTTCGCGATCGAATACGGCTACGGCGGCCTGATTGTGGACCCGCCGACCTGGCAGACCACGTACACCCAGCGCGTCAGCATCTGGGGCCACGACTTTTCGGTGGGCTTCCGCTAATGGCGCTGAACAAGCAACGCTCGGCTGCCGAGGTCGTCGCGCAACTGCGCAGCGGCATGACGATCGGCATTGGCGGCTGGGGTCCGCGCCGCAAGCCGATGACGCTGGTGCGCGAGCTGCTGCGCAGTGATGTCCGCGACCTGACCGTGGTCAGCTACGGCGGCCCTGAAGTCGGCATGCTGTGCGCCGCCGGCAAGGTGCGCAAGCTCGTCTATGGCTTCGTGACGATGGACGCGATTCCGCTGGAGCCGTACTTCCGCAAGGCGCGCGAAGCCGGGCAGATCGAAGTGATGGAGCTGGACGAAGGCATGTTCGAATGGGGCTTGCGCGCGGCGGGCATGCGCATGAGCTTCCTGCCGACGCGTGTGGGCCTTGCCACCGACGTGCTCGCGCGCAATCCGCAGATCAAGACGATCACCTCGCCGTATGACGACGGCGAAGTCTACGTGGCGATGCCGGCGCTGAAACTCGACGCGGCGCTGCTGCACGTCAACGACGCCGATCGCTGGGGCAATACGCTGATCACCGCGCATGACCCGCTATTCGACAACCTGTTCGCGCGTGCGGCCGACGCCTGCTACGTCAGCTGCGAGCGCCTGCACGACAAGCTCGAACTCGACGCGGCGACCGCTCGCTTCAACCTGTTCGAACGCTATCTGGTGCGCGGCGTGGTTCACGCACCGGGCGGCGCGCACCCGACCTACAACAGTCCCGACTACGGCTGGGATATGGACCACTTGAAGCGCTACAACGCCTCGGCCACCGAAGAAGGCGGCTGGGCGCGCTATGTCGCCGACTACGTCGACGTCAGCGAAGCGCAGTACCAGGAAAAAGCCGGCGGCCTTGCCCGCATCACCCAGCTCAAGCCGCCGGTATTCTGATATGACCCAAGCCACTCTTGCCGAACTGATGATCGTCGCCGCCAGCGAATGCTGGCGGGGTGACGGTGAAGTGCTGGCCTCGGGCATCGGCATCGTGCCGCGGCTCGGCGCCAGCCTCGCCAAGCTGACGCACACGCCCGAGCTGCTGATGACCGACTCGGAAACCTTTCTGGTGTCCGAGCCGATTCCGCTGGGGCCGCGCGGTGACTACCAGCCGCGATACGAAGGCTATATGTCCTTCGACCGCGTGTTCGAATGCGTCTGGGGCGGGTTGCGTCACGCGATGATCGGCCCGACGCAGATCGACCGCTGGGGTCAGACCAATCTGTCGGTCGTCGGCGGCAGCTACGACAAGCCCAAGACCGCGATCCTTGGCGTGCGCGGCTTGCCGGGCAACAGCATCAATCACGCGAACTCGCTGTTCGTGCCCAACCACGGCCCGCGCGTGTTCGTCGCCGGCGAAGTCGACATGGTGTCCGGCGTCGGCTACAAGCCCGAGCGCTGGTTGCCGGGCATGAAGCAGGACTACGTCGACCTGCGCCGCATCGTCACCGACCTGTGCGTGATGGATTTCGGCGGCCCTGATCACGCGATCCGCGTGCGCTCGCTGCATCCCGGCGTGAGCTTCGAGCAGGTGCAGGCGGCCACCGGCTTCCCGGTGCTGGCTGCGCCCGATCTGCACGAAACGCTGCTTCCGACCGACGAGCAGCTTGCGATCATCGCGCGGCTCGATCCGCACCGGCTGCGCGCCACCGTGATCAAGAACGATCCGCCGGCGATCAAGGCTGCCGCATGAGCGACTTGGTCGAGCCCAAGCTTGTCGACATCGTCTACGAAACCGACGAGCCGGTGCTGTACGCGGTTGAAGACGGCATCGCCTGGGTGACGATGAACCGACCTGCGTTCAACAACGCGCAGAATTCGCAGATGACCTATGCGCTGGACGCCGCTTTCCAGCGCGCCGTCAGTGACGATGCCGTGCGCGTGATCGTGCTGCGCGGCAGCGGCAAGCATTTCTCGGCCGGCCACGACATCGGCACACCGGGTCGCGACCTGCACAAGACGTTCGAGCGTCGTCACCTGCTACCGGACCACACCAACAAGCCCGCCGCCGAGTTGCTGTACACGCGCGAACAAGAGGTTTATCTGGGCATGTGCCGCCGCTGGCGCGACATACCCAAGCCGACGATTGCGATGGTGCACGGTGCCTGCATCGCCGGCGGTTTGATGCTGGCCTGGATCTGCGACTTCATCGTCGCCAGTGACGATGCGTTCTTCCAGGACCCGGTGCAGATGATGGGCATTCCGGGCGTTGAATATTTCGCTCATGCGTTCGAGCTGCCGCCGCGCGTCGCCAAGGACTTTCTGATGCTCGGCGAGCGCATGCCGGCGCCGCGTGCCCACAGCTTCGGCATGGTCAACCGCTGCGTGCCCCGCGATGCACTCGAAGCCGAGGTGCGCGGCATGGCGGCCAACCTGTGCAAGAAGGGCCGCCTCGGCCTGTGGCTGACCAAGCAGGCGATTCACCAGGTTGAAGACCTGCGCGGCAAGCGCACCGCGATGGATGCGGTGTTTCATATGCATCACTTCGCGCATGCGCAGAACGACCTCGCCACCGGCAATAGCCTCGGCGGACTCGACGGCAAGAGCATGGCCGCGGCTAACAAGAAGCAGTGCGGGGAGGCATGAGCATGGGCCAGCCTTCAGCGACACCGGCGCCGATGCCGACCGCGCTGACCGAGTTGCTCGGCTGCCGCTATCCGGTCGTGCAGACCGCGATGGGCTGGGTGGCCGACAGCAAGCTGGTCGCCGCGACCAGCAATGCGGGCGGCTTTGGATTCCTTGCGGCGGCGACGATGAGCACCGAGCTGCTCGCCGCCGAGATTGCCAGCGTGCGCGCGGCGACGCCGCATCGCTTCGGCGTCAACTTCCACATGTTCCAGCCCAATGCGCAGGACGTGATCGAGCTGGTGCTGAGCAATGCCGACCGGATTCGCGCCGTGTCCTACGGTCGCGGTCCCGACGCCCGCACGATCAAGCGCTTCAAGGACGCGGGTGTGCTGTGCATGCCGACCGTTGGCGCGCTGAAGCACGCGCAGAAGGCCGTCGAGCTGGGCGCCGACATCATCACCGTGCAGGGTGCTGAAGGCGGCGGACACACCGGCTCGGTGCCGACGACGCTGCTGCTGCCGCAGGTACTCAATGCAGTCAAGGTCCCGGTCGTCGCGGCCGGCGGCTTTCATGATGGTCGCGGCTTGGCGGGCGCGCTGGCGTTTGGCGCAGCCGGTATCGCGATGGGCACGCGCTTTTTGATGACGGCCGAATCGCCGGTGCCGCGCAGCACGCTGCAGAAGTATCTCGATGTGCGCGAGCCGGCGCAGATCCGCGCCTCGACTGCGGTCGATGGCATTCCGCAACGGATGATCGACAACCGCTATCTGCTGCGCTTGGAAAGCGGCGGCTTGCTGCGCCGCTTGCTGGTCGCGCTCGGCAGTGCCTGGCAGTGGCGCGCGCACACCGGCATGTCGGTCGCGCACATGGCGCGCACCTTCGTCGGTGCCCTGCGCGAAGGCGACAGCGCAATCCAGACGATGATGGCCGCCAATGCACCGGTATTGATCCAGCGCGCGATGGTCGAGGGCCGTCCCGATGAGGGCGTGTTGCCCAGCGGCCAGGTTGCGGCCGTGATCGGCTCGCTGCCCAGCGTCGCCGAACTGATCGACGGCATCGTCACGCAGGCACAAGCCCGACTCGCTGCCTTGCTGCCCCCGGCTTCCCTTACTGCGGCCAGCGTAGACGGTGTTGCCGCCATGCCATCGCTTGCGCGCACTGCAAGCCCCTCACCCCCAGCCCCTCTCCCGGTGGGAGAGGGGAGCGTTGCGGCGGCTCGTTCGTAAGATGGAACTCACGCCTGTGCACAGCAGCGGTGCCGCCTTGTTCCCCTCTCCCATCGGGAGAGGGGCCAGGGGTGAGGGCGTTTCCGTTACGCGCAAGCTGGCTCGTACTCGGCATTACTCGCCTTTGCCGCTCGAAGTTCGAGTGCAGCGCGTGCCGTCGCGTTTCCACCTGTCGCTAGCGCTGCACGTTCCTCACTCGGTTCCCCTGGCCCCTCTCCCGGTGGGAGAGGGGCCAGGGGTGAGGGCGTTTCCGTGATGCACCAGCTTGCTCGCATCGCACCTTCCACATTCCCAGCTCTGCTCCTGAACGGAGCGGGGTCCATTGCTGCCGGCTGATCCCATGACCCATCCGTTCAAGACCACGATTACCGACGGCGTTGCCGAGCTGGTCATCGACGCACCGCCGGTCAACGCGCTCAACGATGCGGGCTGGCATGCGCTGGCCGACGAGATTGCGCGGCTCGGCCGTGATCCAGCCGCGCGCGTGATCGTGCTGCGCTCCGAAGGTCGTGGCTTCTGCGCTGGCGTCGATATCAAGGAACTCAACGCGTATCCCGAGCGCATCGTGTCGGTCAACGCGGGCAACTACCGCAGCTTTGAAGCAGTACATCGCAATCCGCTGCCGGTGATCGTCGCGGTACACGGCTTTGTGCTCGGCGGCGGCATCGGCCTGGCCGGCGCGGCCGACATTGTCGTTGCCGCTGACAACGCCACGTTCGGCGTGCCCGAGGTGGATCGCGGTGCGATGGGCGGCGGCGCGCATCTGCAGCGTCTGTTTCCGGTGCAGAAGGTGCGGATGATGTACTTCACCGGCGAGCCGATTACCGCGGCCGAGGCGCATCGGCTCGGCGCCGTCGAGCGCGTTGTCGCGCCGGCACAGCTGCGCGATGCCGCGCTCGACATCGCGCGCAAGATCGCCGCCAAGAGCACCGCGATGATCCGGCTCGCGAAGGAATCGCTGAACGGCATCGAGGACGGCAACCTCGAAGACAAATACCGCTGGGAACAGGGCTTCACGCTGCAGGCCTACATGACCAAGGACAGCGCCGAAACACGCGCGGCCTTCGTCGAAAAGCGCCAGGCCCAGCTCAACAATTGATGCCATCACTCCGTTAAGGCGCGCCGCGGCGCGCACGCAATCGATCCGCAGCCAATGGGCTGCGGACAGGACCGATCGATGAGACTCGAATACACCGACAAGCAGAACCGCTTCCGCGCCGAAGTGCGCGAGTGGCTGCGCGAGCATGTGCCGCGCGAACCGCTGAAGAGCTTCGACACCGAGGAGGGCTTTGCCCAGCACCGCGCCTGGGAGCGCACCTTGTCGACGGCCGGCTACTCGGCCGTGACCTGGCCCAAGGACATGGGCGGCCGCGGTACCGACCTCGTCGAATGGCTGATCTTCGAAGAGGAGTACTGGTCGGCGGGCGCGCCACTGCGCGTCAATCAGAACGGCATCTTTCTGCTGGCGCCGACGCTGATGGAATACGGCACCGAGATTCAGAAGCGGATGATCCTGCCGCGGATGGCCACCGGCGAAGATGTCTGGGCGCAGGCCTGGTCCGAGCCCGGTGCCGGTTCCGACATGGCGGCGATCCGTAGCAAGGCGGTGCGTGACGGCGACCACTACGTGATCACCGGCCAGAAGACCTGGTCGACGCGCGCGGTGTTCGCCGACTGGGCGTTCGGCTTGTTCCGCACTGAGGAAGGCTCGCAGCGCCATCATGGGCTGACGTTCATCCTGTTTCCGCTGAATCTGCCGGGTATCACGCGTCGCCCGATCCGCCAGCTCAACGGGCTGCCGGGTTTTGCCGAAATCTTCATGGACGATGTGCGCGTGCCGGTGGCCTACCGGCTCGGCGAAGAAGGCGCGGGCTGGAACATCGCAATGGCCACGGCCGGCTTCGAGCGCGGCTTGATGCTGCGTTCGCCGGCGCGCTTCCAGCAGACCGCGCGCCTGCTGGCCGAGCTGCTGCGTCGCCATCCCGATCGTGCAGCGGCCGACCCGAGCCTGTGCGATGCCGTCACGCAAGCCTGGATGGGCGCCGAGGCTTACACGCTGGCGACGTATCGCACTGCGTGCCGGCTCGCCAAGGGCGGCCACATCGGCGCCGAGGCCAGCACCAACAAGATCTTCTGGTCCGAGCTGGATCTGCAGATGCACGAGACGGCGATGCGCATCCTCGGCGCGCGCGGCGAGCTGATGCCCGAAGCGCCCGATGCCGCCGGCACCGGCCAGTGGCTCGACGGCTTCCTGTTCGCGCAAGCCGGCCCGATCTACGCCGGCACCAACGAGATTCAGCGCAACATCATTGCCGAGCGCATGCTCGGCCTGCCGCGATAAGGCGAGGTCATCATGGACTTTACATTCGACGACCAGCAGCTGGCGTTTCGCGATGCGATCCGCAAGTTTCTGATGGTGGAAGCAGCGCCCGAAATGCTGCGCGAAGTGTGGGAAACGCATAGCGGCCGCAGCGCCGAGTTGCGCGGCAAGCTCGCCGACCAAGGTTTGACGGCGCTGTCGGTGCCCGAGGAATTCGGCGGCATCGGCCAGACCGATCTCGACTGGATTCTGGTGCACCAGGAACTCGGCTATTACGCGATTCCCGATTCGCTGACCGACACGGCGTATCTGGCGGTGTACCTGCTGAACAACATGCCCTGCGATCTGGCGTTCAAGCGCCAGTGGCTGCCGCGTATCGCCGAAGGTCGTGCGCGGGTTGCGGTCGGGCATCCGCTGAACCCGCTGGTGTCCGACGCCGAAATGGCCGACCTGCTGTTGCTGTGGCACGACGACGAAGTGCACGCGCTGACGCGCGAGCAGGTCAAGCTGACCGCCAATGCCAGCATCGACATGTCGCGTCGCCTGTTCCGCGTCGAGTGGACGCCGAGCCGCGACACGCGCGTGTGCCCGGCATCGCCCGGGCGCGAACTGTGGGACGGCGTGCTCAACCGCGGCGCACTGGCGCTGTCGGCGCAGCTGCTGGGCCTGACACACCGGATGCTGGATCTTGGCGTCGACCACGCGGCGCAGCGCAAGCAGTTCGGCAAGCCGGTCGGCTCGTTCCAGGCCGTCAAGCACCATCTGGCCGACGTCGCGGTCAAGGCTGAATTCGCCGAGCCGGTGATCCATCGCGCGGCGTATGCCGTGGCCAACGAATGGCCGCAGCGCGCCACGTTCGTGTCGCAAGCCAAGCTGATGGCCGGTGAGGCAGCGCGCCTGTCGGCGCGCCACAGCATCCAGGTCCACGGCGCGATGGGCTACACCTGGGAGGCCGACCTGCAGATGTTCGTCAAGCGCGCCTGGGCTCTGGACAGCGCCTACGGCGACAGCATCTTCCACAAGCAGCGCGTCGCCGGGCAGGTGCTCGGCGTCGACGCTCGACTGGGCCCCGGCGAAAGCTTCGCTGGTGGCATCGAACGACCCATGAAAGGAATTCAATATGGCTGAAGCCTATATCGTCGACGCGATCCGCACGCCGACCGGCAAGCGTCGCGGCACGCTGTCTGCAATCCACGGTGCCGACCTCGGCGCGCACATTCTGAAGGCGCTGGTCGAGCGCAACGCGGCGATTCCGGCCGCTGACTACGACGACGTGGTGTTCGGCTGCCTCGATGCGATCGGCCCGCTGGCCGGCAACATCGCACGCACTTGCTGGCTTGCGGCGGGTTTGCCGCTGCACGTGCCCGGCGTGACGATTGACCGTCAGTGCGGCAGCTCGCAGCAGGCGATCCACTTTGCCGCGCAAGCGGTGATGAGCGGCACGCAGGACGTCGTCGTCGCCGGTGGCGTGCAGACGATGACGCAGATCCCGATCAGCAGCGCGATGATCGCGGCGCAGCCGCTGGGCTTCTCTGATCCGTTCTCCGGCAGCAAGGGCTGGGTCGAACGCTTCGGTACGCAGCCGGTGTCGCAGTTCGTCGGCGCGCAGATGATCGCCGACAAGTGGGAGATCAGCCGCGACGACATGGAGCGCTTCTCGCTGATGAGCCATCAGCGCGCGCGCAAGGCGATCGCCGAAGGCCGCTTCAAGCGCGAGATCGTGCCGATCAATGGCCTGGAGCACGACGAGACCACGCGCGACACGTCGATCGAGCAGATGCAGAAGCTCGAACCGCTGGCGCCGGGCGGCACGATCACCGCGGGCGTGTCGAGCCAGACCGGTGATGCCGCAGCAGCGGTGCTGATCGTGTCGGAAGCGGCGCTGAAGAAGTACGGCCTCAAGCCGCGCGCCCGCATTCACCACATCAGCGTCTACGCCGACGATCCGATCTTCATGCTGACGGCGCCGATCCCGGCGACGCGCGTGGCGATGCAGAAGGCCGGCATGAAGCTCAGCGACATCGACCTCGTCGAAATCAACGAAGCCTTCGCGCCGGTCGTGCTCGCCTGGCTCAAGGAGACTGGGTATCCGGTTGAGAAGACCAACGTCAACGGCGGCGGCATTGCGCTGGCGCATCCGCTGGGTGCCACCGGTGCCAAGCTGATGACGACGCTGCTGCACGAACTCGAGCGCACCGGCGGCCGCTATGGCCTGCAGACGATGTGCGAAGGCGGCGGTGTCGCCAACGTGACGATCATCGAGCGTCTGTAGAACGCGCCGTTTCCACATCGAAACCCCGCATCATCCGGAATCCTTACGACATGGGCATTTGCAACAACCGCAACATCATCGTCACCGGCGCCGGTGGCGGCCTGGGCCGCGCTTACGCGCACGCGCTGGCGGCTGAAGGCGCCGGCGTGATCGTCAACGACATCCGCCGCGAAGCCGCAGAAGCCGTCGTCGCCGAGGTCGTGGCGGCCGGCGGCAAGGCCGTGGCCAACAGCGATGACATCACCAGCATGGCCGGCGCCGAGGCGATCGTCGCCGCCGGCGTTAACGCATTCGGCGACGTGCACGGCGTCGTCAACAACGCCGGCATCGTTCGTGACCGCATGTTCGCGTCGCTGACCGAAGACGACTGGGACCTGGTGGTCAAGGTGCATCTGAAGGGCCATTTCTGCATCACGCAGACGCTGGTCAAGCGCTGGCGCGATCAGGTCAAGGCGGGCGTCAAGGTCGATGCGCGCATCGTCAACACCAGCTCCGGCGCGGGCCTGCAGGGCTCGGTCGGGCAGAGCAACTACGCCGCCGCCAAGGGCGGCATCGCGTCGCTGACGCTGGTACAGGCGGCCGAGCTGGCGCGCTACGGCGTCACTGCCAACGCGCTGGCGCCGGCAGCACGCACCGGCATGACCGAAAAAGTGTTTGCCGACTTGATGGCACGCAAGGACGATGCGGCTTTCGACCACTACGCGCCCGAAAACGTCGCGCCGCTGGTCGTGTGGCTGTGCAGCCCGCTGTCGAAGGACGTCAGCGGCCGCGTGTTCGAAGTCGAAGGCGGCAAGGTGTCGGTCGCCGATGGCTGGCGTACCGGCGAAGTCGCCGACAAGCAGGCGCGCTGGAATCCCGAAGAGCTGACCGAGGTCATCCACGGTTTGATCGAGCGCGGCCGCAAACCGCAGAAGGTCTACGGCACGTGAGTGAGCCGCTGACGGCGCGCGACGCCGCGGCGTATCGTCACTGGACGCCACTGTCGGTGCGCTACGCCGACCTCGACACGCTCGGTCACGTCAGCAACAGCATCTACGGCTTCTATATCGAGGAGGGTCGCGCGTTCTACTTGCGCGAAATCGGGTTGTGGATACCCGATGCCGCCGTGCAGAACGTCGTCGCCCGGCTCGAGATCGACTTCATCCGCGAGCTGCGCTACCCGGCGACGCTGCGCGTTGGCTCGCGTATCGTCGCCGTCGGCCGTAGTTCCTATCAGGTCGGCAATGCGGTGTTTTGCGGCGATGTCTGTCATGCCACCGGCCTGTCGGTGCTGGTGCGCTGGGATACGCAGTCGCGCCGCTCGCTGCCGCTGGACCAAGCCGCGCTGGCCACGTTGCACGGACAGCGCCACCGCTGACACCCGGGCGCAGCCCTCGTCGTCCCATCGGATGAAGAGCCGGAAACGGCTCGGCCGAATAATGCACGGACCCGTTTAAGTCCCGGCATTTTTCGTGAACCTACAGCTCAACGACGACCAGCAGATGATCCGTGACGCGGCCGAGAGCTTTCTCGCCGACGTCAGCGATTCGGCCTCGGTACGGCGTGCGATGGAATCCAGCCTCGGCTATGACCGCGGCGTCTGGGATCGCATTGCCGGCGAGCTGCAATGGTGCGGCTTGTCGATCCCCGAGGGCTATGGCGGCATGGGCCTGGGCCCGGTCGAGCAGACGCTGGTCATGGAAAGCATGGGCAAGCATCTGCTGTGCTCGCCTTACTTCGCCACCGTGACCTTGTCGGCGACGCTGATCGATGCGGCCGGCAGTGAAGCCGCACGCGAACGCTGGTTGCCACGCATTGCCGACGGTAGCCTGTGCATGACCGCGCCGCTGCCGTCGACGCTGCAGTGGCAGCAGGCGGCCGCGAGCGTGCAGGCACGCGCGCTGGCGGATGGCCGCTGGCAGCTCGATGGTCAGATCGCACGGATGCCGACCGCCGACAGCGTCGATACGCTGCTGGTGCTGGCCACCACGGCCGATGGCATCGGCATGTTTGCCGTGGACACCAAGGCCGATGGCGTGCGCGTTGATGCGCTCAACGGCTGGGATCTGACGCGCCGCTTTGCAAGCGTCCACCTGACCGGCGTCGGCAGTGCACAACGCCTCGATGCCGACAGCGCCACGCTGCAGCAGGGCTTGCGTCGCGCCGCGGCACTGGTGCGCCTGTACCTGGCGGCCGAAGCGCTCGGCGGCGCCCAGCAGTGCCTAGACCTGACCGTGCGCTACGTCGGCGAGCGCAAGCAGTTCGGCCGCGTCGTCGGTGGCTTTCAGGCGGTCAAGCATCGCTGCGCCGAGATGATGGTGCGGATCGAAGCGCTGCGCTCGGCCGTGGCCGGTGCGGCAGAAGTGGCCGCGTCCACAACATCCGTCGAAGCGCTGGAATGTGAGACGGCGATGGCGCGGCAGCTCGCAGCCGATACGTATTTCTGGTGCGCCGGTGAAGCGATCCAGCTGCACGGTGGCGTTGGTTTTACCTGGGAATACGACCCGCAGCTGCATTTCAAGCGCGCGCAGGCCGCCACGCATTGGCTCGGCACCGCCGAAGCGCTGCGTGAGTGCATCGCCGGCTACGTGACCGCCGAAACGCCGCTGGACGCGGTGCGCCAGCCGGCGGCTGCCGGCGTGGCCGAAGACGAAGCCTTCCGCGCCGAGATCGCGACCTGGATGCGCACGCACCTGACGGGTCGGTTTGCGTCGCTGAAGCATCGCGGCGGCCCTGGTGATGAAGAAGCCGATCCCGAACTGCGCAAGGAGTGGGAGCGTGAACTGGCCAGTGGCGGCTGGACCGGCGTCGGCTGGCCGCGCGAGCACGGCGGGCGCGGGCTGTCGATCGCCCAGCAGGTGATCTTTCACGAGGAATACGCGCGTGCCGGTGGCCCCGGCCGCATGGGGCACATCGGCGAAGGCCTGACCGGCCCGACGCTGATCGAGTACGGCAGCGCCGAGCAGCAGCAGCGCTTCTTGCCGCAGATCATCGCCGGCCGCGAGTTTTGGGCGCAGGGCTATTCCGAGCCCAACGCCGGCTCCGACCTGGCCAACGTGCAGACGCGCTGCTGGCAGGTCGAGGACGGCAGCTGGCGCGTCAGTGGCCAGAAGATCTGGACCTCGCTGGCGCATGAGTCCGACTGGATCTTCGTGCTGGCGCGCAGCGAGCCCGGCTCGCGTGGCAACAAGGGGCTGACGTTCCTGCTGATGCCGCTGCGTCAGCCGGGTATCGAGATCCGGCCGATTCGCCAGATGGGCGGCGGCAGCGAATTCAACGAAGTGTTCTTCAACGAAGCGGTCGCCGAAGCCGGCCACATCGTCGGCAAGCCCGGCGATGGCTGGAAGGTGGCGATGGGCCTGCTCGAAGCCGAGCGTGGGACGTCGACGCTGGGTCAGCAGATGCAGTTCCTGCATGAGTTCGAGCGCGTGGTCGCGGCGATGCGCGCGCGCGGCAACCTCGGCGATGCGCTGCTGCGCCAGCGCCTGGCGCAGGCCTGGAGCGGCTTGCGCGTGATCCGCTACAACGCGCTGCGGATGCTCGGCGGCAATCGCGACATCGGCTTGAAGCGCGAAGCGCTGATCTACAAGTATCACTGGTCGAACTGGCATCGTGACCTGGGCAAGCTCGGCGCCGACGTGCTCGGCGATGCGGCCGATCTGGTGTCGGACGACGATGCGATCCGGCCATTGCAGCAGCTGTTCTACTTCTCGCGTGCCGACACGATTTACGCCGGCACCAACGAGATTCAACTCAACCTGATCGCCGAGCGCGGCTTGGGCCTGCCGCGTGAAGCGCGGCCGGCTGCCTGAGCGCGACCGAGTCCCCGACCGAGCCCCGATGCAATGAAAGCTGCTCCCGCTCCGAATACGCCGCGCAATCTGCTGCTCGGCAAATCCGTGCTGATCACTGCTGCCGCTGGCGGCGGTATCGGCTTTGCCACCGCGCAGCGCTGCTTGATGGAAGGCGCGCGCGGCATCGTCGTCGCCGACATCCATCCGCGCCGCACCGAAGAAGCCGCCGCCAAGCTCAAGGCCGAGTTCCCGGATCGCATCGTGCTGCACCATCTGGCCAACGTGACGCAGGAAGCCGACGTGCAAGCGCTGGTCGACTACGCCGAGCAGTCGCTGGGCGGTGTCGACGTGCTGGTCAACAACGCCGGCCTCGGCGGCACGCGCAAGCTGGTCGATATGCCCGACGACGAATGGCATCGCGTGCTAGACGTGACGCTGACCGGCACGATGCGGATGACGCGCGCGATGCTGCGCAAGATGCAGCCGCGCGGCGCGGGCGCGATCGTCAACAACGCCTCGGTGCTCGGCTGGCGCGCGCAGAAGGAACAGACTCACTACGCGGCCGCCAAGGCCGGCGTGATGGCGCTGACGCGCTGCGCGGCACTCGAAGCCGCTGATTACGGCATCCGCATCAACGCGGTGTCGCCGTCGATCGTGTTTCACGACCATCTGCGCAAGACCTCGCCGGTGGAATTGCTCGAAGAGTTGGCCAGCCGCGAGGCGTTCGGTCGCGCGGCCGAAGCCTGGGAGATCGCCAACGTGATCGTGTTCCTGGCCTCGGACTATGCCTCGTATCTGGTCGGTGAAGTCATCAGCGCGTCGAGCCAGCGCGCCTAGCGGCGCCGCCCATTTTGAACCCTTGAGAATTCTGCGATGAGCAAACCTGTTTTTGCATCCACCGAATCGCTGCTTGCTGCGGTCGGCAGCACGCTGGGCACCAGCGACTGGCTGACGATCGAGCAGTCGCGCATTGATCTGTTTGCCGATGCCACCGACGATCACCAGTGGATTCACGTCGATGCCGAGCGCGCCAAGAGCGGCCCGTTCGGTGCGACGATCGCGCATGGCTATCTGACGCTGTCGCTGATGAGCTACTTCCTGCCGCAGTTGCTCGAAGTGCAGATGAAGATGGGCGTCAACTACGGCTGCGACAAGGTGCGCTTTCCGAACGCGGTGCGCGTCGGCAGCCGCGTGCGTGGCCATGGCCAGCTGATCGCGGCCGAAGCCACCAAGGACGGCGGCGTGCAGGCCACGATTCGCGTCACCGTCGAGATCGAAGGCCAGGACCGCCCGGCCTGCGTCGCCGACACGATCAGCCGCTATTACTTCTGAAGTCATTCACGCCATCGAGAATCGCCATGTCGAACACCGAAGCCGTCATCGTCTCCGCCGCCCGCACGCCGATCGGCCGCGCGTTCCGCGGCGCGTTCAACGATACCGAGGCGCCGGCGCTCGGCGGCCATGTGCTGCGTCACGCCTTGCAGCGTGCCGGTGTTGCGGCTGAAGAGGTCGACGATGTGATCCTCGGCTGCGCGGCGCAGCAGGGCACGCAGGGCTACAACCTGGGCCGCTTGTGCGTGGCCACGGCGGGGCTGCCGAACACGGTTGCCGGCATGACGCTGGATCGCCAGTGCGGTTCGGGCATGCAGGCGATTGCGGTGGGCGCCAAGAACATCATCGCCGGTGAGCAGCGCATCGTGCTGGCCGGCGGTCTGGAATCGATATCGCTGGTGCAGAACGCGCACAAGAACAGCCATCGTTCGGTGTCCGAGGCGGTGCTCGCGGCCGACCCGACCGCGTATATCCCGATGATCGAAACCGCCGAACTGGTCGCCGAGCGCTATGGCGTGTCGCGGCTGGCGCAGGACGAGTACGCGCTGCAGAGCCAGCAGCGCACCGCAGCGGCACAGGCCGCCGGCCGCTTCAACGACGAAATCGTGCCGATGGCCTCGGTCAAGCAGCTCTACGACAAGGAAGGCAAGCCGACCGACAAGCAGAGCGTGCTGCTGGAGCGTGACGAGGGCAATCGCGCCGACACCACGCTGGAAAGCCTGCAGGCGCTCAAGCCGGTCTGGAAGAACGGCCGCTGGGTTGCTCAAGGCCAGCATGTGACGGCCGGCAATGCCTCGCAGCTGTCGGACGGCGCGGCCGCCGTGTTGCTGATGAGCCGCAGCGAGGCCGCTGCGCGCGGCCTGCAGCCGCTGGGCGTCTATCGTGGTATCGCCGTCGCCGGCTGTCGCGCTGACGAGATGGGCATCGGCCCGGTGTTCGCGGTGCCCAAGCTGCTCAAGCAGCATGGCTTGAGCGTGGCCGACATCGGCCTGTGGGAGCTCAACGAAGCCTTCGCCAGCCAGGTGCTGTACTGCCGCGACCAGCTCGGCATTCCCAACGATCGCCTCAATGTCGACGGCGGCGCGATCAGCATCGGCCACCCGTTCGGCATGTCCGGTGCCCGCATGGTGATGCATGCCTTGATCGAGGGGCGTCGTCGCGGCGTGCGCTACGTGGTCGTGACGATGTGCATCGGCGGCGGCATGGGCGCGGCCGGCCTGTTCGAGATCCCCGGCTGACGCGACATCGCGCCAGATGGCCTAATTTCGAGAAAACTCCGCCATAAATCGCGGTGATGGCCGCCTTCACGCGTATGGATGAGGCCGGCTCACCCGTCTGCAGCGACGATACCTGCAAGTGAGCAGAGCCGGCTGTCAGACCGGCGCGCTCGAGTTCGAGGAGATTGATGCATGGCCCGTACTGCGAATGCGATCGTCCATCCGGGACGTCAGCAGCCGACGTTGAATCCGCGCGGTGACTACTCCCCCGATGCACGCCTGCAATCGGTGCCTTCTGCCGTGCCGGCCGATGCGGGTTCGCCTGGGGTGCTCAGTGGCTGGCCAGCGTTGCTGCTGGCCGTGATCGTGGCGCTGGCGGCGGTCTACTCGTTTTCGCATCGGCCACTGCCGCCGTTTCCGCAGACGGCGACGCGCCCCGACGGTTTGCTGGTCACTGGCCTCGCGCAGTCGGGCGAGCGCACCGTGGCGGTCGGCGAACTGGGCCGCATCCTGATCGCCGACTCGCCCAATGGCCCGTGGCGCGAAGCGGTGGTCAAGCCGCAACGCGGCTCGACGTTCACGCGCGTGATCTTCACCGATGCCGACACGGCGATCGCTGTCGGCCACGACGGCTGGATCGTCCGCAGCACCGATCGCGGCCAGACCTGGAACGAAGTGGTGTTTGACCCGGAGCGCGGCGAAGCGGTGCTCGGCGTCGCCGGCCCGTTTGGCGGCAAGCTCTACGCCTACGGTGCGTTCGGGCAGTACCTGGTGTCCGACGACAACGGCGTCAACTGGCGTCACGAGCGTCACGCGGCCATCGGCGATCGTCACTTGTCGGCGATGACGCAGGCGGCTGACGGGTCTTTGCTGATCGTTGGCGAAACGGGCTTGATGGCACGCTCGGCCGACCAAGGCCAGACCTGGGCCCGCTTGCCGGAGATCTACAAGGGTTCGTTCTACGGCGTGCAGCGTCTGCCGGACGACACGCTGCTGGTGTTCGGCATGCGCGGTAACGCGTTCATCAGCCGCGATAACGGCAGCACGTGGACGCGCAGCCGCATCGACGGCGGCCTGTCGCTGTACGACGCGGTGATCGACCCCGACGGCGCGGTGATTCTGGTGGGCGAAAACAGCACCGTGTTCCGCTCGACCGACAGCGGCGCCAGCTTCCGGCAGATCCTGGAAGGCGACCGCAAGCGCTACGCCAGCGTGTTGCCGCTGGCTCAGGGCAAGGGCTGGCTGGTTGCCGGCGAAGCGGGTATCGCCGTGCAGACGATGCCGGGCGAGGGTGCTGGCCAATGAGCAATGCGGCGCACGGTAACGCGGTCGATGGTTTCATCGAGCGCACGGTTCACAAGTTCGCCGATCTGCTGATCGGCCTGCGCAATGTCTGGTCGGTGGTGTTCGTCGCCGCGACGCTGTTCTTCGGCTACAGCGCGACCAAGGTGCAACTCGATCCGGGGTTCCTGAAGCTGATCCCGGTGCAGCATGAATACATGCGCACGATGATGCACTACATGAAGGATTTCTCCGGCGCGAACACGCTGCTGGTGAACCTGCGCTGGAAGGGTGAAGGCGACATCTACAACCCCGAGTTCATGAAGGCGATGCAGGAGGCCACCGACGAGGTGTTCTTCATCCCCGGTATCAACCGCACCAAAGTGTCGTCGATCTTCACGCCGAACACGATCTACATCGAGATCACTGAAGAAGGCTTCAATGGTGAGCCGGTCGTGCCGGCGACGTTCTCGGCCACGCCCGAAGAACTGGAGCGTGTGCGTCACAACGTCGGCCTGTCGGGCCAGATCGGCCTGATCGTCGCCAACGATGGCAAGAGCGCGCTGGTGCGCGCCGACCTGCAGGACTACGACCCGAACGCGCCGGCCGACCAGCAGCGCGTCGACTACTGGGAAGTGCAGAAGAAGCTCGAAGAAATCCGCAACAAGTTCGAGAAGGGCAACGTCGAGGTCAACATCATCGGCTTCGCTCGTTTGCTCGGCGACGTGATCTACGGCCTGATCGGCGTGTTCGCGTTCTTTGGCCTGGCATTCGCGATCACCGTGGCGCTGCTGTACTGGTATACGCGCTCGGCGCGGATGACGGTCACGGCCGTGATCGTCGCGCTGCTGCCGGTGCTGTGGCTGATCGGCATCCTGCCGCTGATCGGCTTCGGCATCGACCCGATGTCGATTCTGGTGCCGTTCCTGATCTTCTCGATCGGCGTCAGCCACGCGGTGCAGATGACCAATGCCTGGCGCCAGGAAGTCTGCGCCGGCGCCAGCAGCGTCGAGGCCGCGCACGCTTCGTTCCGCAAGCTGTTCATCCCCGGCGCCGTCGCCCTGCTGACCAATGCGCTCGGCTTTGCGGTGATCATGTTCATCGACATCCCGATCGTGCACGAGCTGGGCATCACGGCCTGCCTCGGCGTGCTGCTGATGATCATCACCAACAAGATGATCCTGCCGATCATTCTGACGCACCTGAAGCTGGAAGAGAGCAGCGTCAAGCAGTCCACGCGCAGCGATTCGCCGCGCATGGCGCGGCTCTGGGGCAGCATTGCCCGCTGCGCCGATCCGCGCTACTCGCTGTGGGTGTTCGGCGCCTGCCTGGTGCTGCTCGGCGTCAGCACCGTGCTATCGCGCGGTCTGGTGATCGGTGACACCGGCCGCGGCGCACCGGAGCTGCGCGCCGACTCGCGCTACAACTACGACGACCGCGTGATCAACCAGAGCTACAACATCGGCACCGACGTGCTGACGGTGATCGTCGAAGCGCCCAACTTCGAAGGCGACAGCTGCCTGCAGTACCCGGTGATCAATCTGGTCGACCGCTTCGAGCTGTTCCTCAACGGTGTGTCCGGCGTGCAGTCGGTGACCAGCTCGGCCGGCATCGGCAAGCTGGTGATCTCCAGCTTCAACGAAGGCAATCCGCGGATGCGAGCACTGCCCCGATCGCAGGTCGGGCTGTCGACCGGGTCCAAGGGCTTCGATCCGAACCTGGGCATCAACAACGAAAGCTGTCGCGCGATCCAGGTGATGATCTTCATGAAGAACCACGAGGGCGCGACGATTGCCCACGTGATCTCGGAGATCAAGCGCTTCATCGCGCTGAACCCGACCGAAGGTGTGACGATGCGGCTGGCGTCGGGCAACGTCGGCGTGATGGCCGCGACCAACGAAGCGGTGTCGGCTGCCGAAGTGCGCATGCTGCTGGCGATCTTCGGTGCGCTGACGATCCTGTGCCTGATCACGTTCCGCAGCTGGCGCGCGGTGCTGTGCGTGATCGTGCCGCTGACGATCGTGTCGATCTTCTGCAACGCGCTGATGGCCTCGCTCGGCATTGGCCTGAAAGTCGCCACGCTGCCGGTGATCGCGCTGGGCGTCGGTGTCGGTGTCGACTACGGCATCTATCTGTTCGAGCGCATCCAGCATCACATGCGCGACGAGGGCGTCAGCTTCGCGGCGGCATTCGAGAATGCGATGCGCGAGCGCGGCAGTGCAGCCGTGTTCACGGCGATCACGATGGCGGTGGCCGTCGGCACCTGGACGCTGTCGGCGCTGAAGTTTCAGGCCGATATGGGCCTGCTGCTGAGTTTCATGTTCCTCGTCAACATGCTCGGCGCGATCTGCTTGCTGCCGGCGATGGGCAGCTGGCTGTTCCGCGTGACCTCGCCGCGCGCACCGCAGCCCGGTGCCGCACCGGTCGCACGCTGATCGCAGCGGCATGACGATGCGCACGGCGCTGGTCACCGGCGCCAGCCGCGGTATCGGCCGCGCGATCGCGCGTCGGCTGGCCGCGCAGCGCTGCCAGGTGATCGTCACCAGCAGCGAGCGCTCGGCATCGGCGCTCGATGAAACCGTGACGATGATCGTGCAGGCCGGCGGCCATGGGCAGGCGATCTGCTGCGATCTGGCCGACGAAGCCGAGCGCGCCGACCTGATTGCCCGCGCTGCACCGCAGGGCCTCGACATTCTGGTCAACAACGCAGCCGGCATCTCGGCCTACGCACCGCCGAGCCGCATCGACTTGCGCGCACGCCGCGCGATGCTGGAGTTGAACCTTCACGCACCGGTTGACCTGTGCCAGCAAGCGCTGCCCGGCATGCGCGAGCGCGGCTGGGGCCGCATCGTCAACATCAGCAGCGACATGGCGACGCAGACACCGATCCCGTATCCGGGCCCGGCCCGGCAAGTCCACGCACTCGGCTACTACGGCGTCAGCAAAGCAGCGCTGGATCGCTACACGCGGGCGCTCGCCGCCGAACTGAGTGGCAGCGGCATCAACGTCAACGCGCTGCGCCCGGTGCGGATCGCGCTCAGCGAGTCGGCGCAAGCGGTGGCCCGCGAAGTGGCGGCGACGCGACCGGAATGGTTGGAACCGGTCGAGATGATGGCCGAAGCCGCGTGGCTGCTGATCGACCGCGGCCTGACCGGCGAGGTCACCGACAGCCGCGCCTTGCTGCAGCGATTGCAAGCACCGCTGCACGAGCTTGATGGCATCACCGTCCGCGGCGACGCCAGCACGGTTGAGCCATCGCTCTGAGCGAGCGGCCAGTGGTTCAGCCCGAACTAGGCGTCTCAACCTAAGTCATTCGAACGGCCTTCAATGCCTGCAGTCGCGATACCCGGCCCCGCCTTGGCGAGCGAGTGAGTCAGTGCGATCTGGAAGTCAGGGGAACCGTTTGAAAAGCCGTGTCTGCTGCATTGCAGCGCGTTCTTACAGATGCGCGGAATCCTGCGATCTAGTTCGATCAATTCGGCACGGATTGTTCGGGGGAATAATGCCGATCCGCATGCGCGCAATCGATGTCGCAACTATCCAAATTACAACTGACGATCGCGTCACATTTGGTGTTTACTATTTAACGATGGGGTGCAACTTCGGATAGCGGTCGAAATTAGGGGCAGCTAACCTCGTGCGGTCTATGGGGCTTCTATATCTATAAATGGGGATAACTTATGGCTTACAGAATCTCGGGTACGCCCGGTAACGATACGCTCAACGGGTTTGCTTCAGACGACAGCATCTTGGCCGGCGACGGCGCCGACTACGTGCTGGCCGGCAGCGGCAACGACGTGGTCGAGGCGGGTACAGGGAACGACGTTATATCGGCGGGGGCCGGTAATGACTCCGTACTGGGTGGCGACGGCCGCGACACGATCGACGGCGACGCGGGAAACGATACTCTGTTAGGCGAGGGCGGTGACGATTCGATAGCGTCATATCACGGCAGCGACAGCATTGACGCTGGGTCTGGGGACGACATGGTGCTCGTCCAGAATGCAGAGAGTGGTTCGCGCGACATCACGATCAATGCAGGCACTGGCGACGATGTCGTTCGTTTCGGCTCTGAGAGTGGTCAGGGCGTTACCACTGCTGCCGTCACCCTCGGTGCGGGCCTCGATACCGTTAGCGTCGAAGGCTTTCGAATTGCCAATGGTCTTTCACCAAACGTTGTCTTACTAAGTGATTTTGCCGCCGGCCCTGGCGGTGACACGGTCGATCTTGGCCCGCTGCTGGCCTATAGCAGTTATACCGGTACTGGTAATCCGTTTGCATCGGGCCATGTCCGATTGATTCAGAGCGGCGCCAACACTTTGCTTCAAGTCGACATGGACGCCAGCGGGACGGCGAAAACGTTCGTGACCGTACTGACTTTCCAGAATGTCGCGCCCTCTTCGTTTCATTACGAAAACTTCTTCTTGGACGGGCGCTATACCGCTCCGAGTGGGTCTGCGACAGCATCGGGGCTGTTTAATGGCGGTAGTTCTTCAGCTCAGACCATTACCGGTGGCAACGGTGCCGACACCCTCAGCGGTGCCGGCGGTGCCGACTCCATTTCGGGTGGAGGTCTGAATGACACACTTGATGGCGGTGACGGCAATGACACTGTTGCCGGCGGTAACGGCAATGATGTGATTGACGGCGGTAACGGAAGCGACGTACTCAACGGCGGCACGCAGGCCGACACCATCAATGGTGGTAATGGCAATGATCTTGTTTCGGGTGATCAGGGACGCGATTACCTGGATGGCGGCGCCGGAGACGATACGGTCAATGGCGGCGACGGAGATGATTACATCGTTGCAAGGGAAGGGAATGATTCGGTGTCAGGCGGCGATGGCGATGATGTAATTGACGCCTCGTCGACCGCCTACACATCGTCTACTTCGTCGATGCGCTTCGTCACCGTTCTAGCGGGCTCTGGAGATGATGTTGTCAGCTTTGGAAATACGATTTACGCAGCTCCTACTGATGCATCGGTAACGCTTGGATCTGGTATCGATACGGTTTCTGTTTTCAGTGCGAACCGTTTCTACGATGGGTCAATTGATCTGATCCGTGTGTCTGACTTCGCAACCGGCGCTGGCGGCGACGTCATCGACCTGAATGCCCTTCTCAGTGTTGCCAGTTCCGACGGTGTAAACGACCCTTTCTCCACCGGCTACATCCGCCTGCTGCAATCCGGCGCCGATACCTTGGTGCAGGTCGACCTTGATGGCGTGGGTACTGAGTCGTCGTTCGAGACGATGCTGACCCTATCGAATGTCAGTGCATCAAACCTAACCTCCAACAACTTCATTTACAACGGCGTTCCGGTTATCCCGGGTGGTGCAGTCGAAAGTCGTACTGCTGGCGATGGCGCCGATTCGATCACGGGTGTCATTGGCAACGACAGTATTGTTGGCGGCGCCGGAAACGACTCCATTCGAGGCGATAGCGGAAACGACGTCATCGAGGGCGGTCAGGGCCGCGATTCCATTAATGGTGGGGGTGACGATGACACCCTTAATGGCGGAGAAGGCGCCGACTCAATTATCGCGGCCGAAGGCAACGACGTGGTCGATGGCGGTGACGGTGACGACGCCATTGATATGTCGTCTTTGAGCTACAGTGGCGCACGCAATCTGACCGTTAATGCAGGCGGCGGTGATGATCGCGTGACGTGGGGATACTCCACTTACGCAGGCGCTACAACAGCGATCGTCAATTTGGGGTCTGGCGTTGATACCGTTGAGGTCTCGAGTCTTAATCGTTTGTACGAAGGCACGATCGATCAGGTTCGAATAGCGGATTTTGTAGCGGGGGCCGGTGGCGATGTTATTGATCTGACGCCGTTGCTTGCGTACGTCACGTCGTATTTCGGCGGTGATCCGTTTGCAACGGGCCACGTCCGGTTGGTTCAAAGCGGACCGGACACTCTCGTTCAACTCGATATGGACGGATCGGGGACCCAGTCTGCATTTGCAACAATGGTGACCTTGTCCAATGTCGCGGCCACGAATCTCGGGTCGAGCAACTTTGTTTATAACGGGACACCGGTGATCCCGAGCGGTGTCGTTGAGACCCGCACCGGCAGCATCGGCGGCGATTCGATTACCGGATTTATCGGCAACGACAGCATCGTTGCGGGTGAGGGTAACGACACGGTCTCTGGCGGTATCGGTGATGACGTCATATTCGGTGATCAAGGACGTGACCGTCTTCGAGGTGGAGACGGTAGCGACACATTGTTTGGCGGTAACAGCGATGACACGCTGCATGCAAACGGAGGTAATGACAGCATCAGTGGTGACGATGGCGATGATGTTCTTGATACATCGTCCACTGATAACGGATCCGTTGACCGGTCGTTAACGGTATCCGGCGGTGCGGGTGACGACGTCCTATACAACGGGCCCGAGTTTGCCTCTGGCGTTGCCACGATATCGGCCAGCCTCGGTGCTGGTATCGATACCGTTTCAATTTCAAGCTACCGTTTGTTTGCAGGCGTTTCGGCCAATATCGTCCGCATTTCCGACTTTAGTGCTGGCGGCGGTGGCGATGTCATCGATTTAAGAGAGTTGCTGCTTAACACCGATTACTTCAGCAGCGCGCCCGGTGTGAATCCGTTTGCTTCGGGGCACATAAGACTTCAGCAAAGCGGTGCCAATACATTGGTGCAGATCGATCTGGACGGATCGGGATCGGTGTCCAACTATGTCACGTTGATTACACTTCTGAATATCGCGCCCTCGGCGCTGACCTTCGAGAACTTCGTTCTCGATGGCACCAACTACGCACCGAATGGCTCGGCTAGCCCGGCTGGCGTCTTCAACGGTGGAAGTTCGGCGAACCAGACTATCAACGGCGGTAACGGCAACGACACTATTAGCGGTGCAGACGGTGCTGACTCGATCGTTGGGGCCGGGCGCAACGACTCGCTAAGTGGGGGTGACGGCAACGACACCATACTGGGGGGGCATGGGATTGACACGCTGTCGGGTGGTAACGGCAACGATTCGCTCAGTGGTGGCTCGCAGAACGATCTGCTTTATGGCGACGCCGGTAACGATGTGCTCGCCGGTGACCAGGGACGTGACACCCTGGTCGGCGGTGCAGGCGACGACACGATCGGCGCCGGTGATAGTGACGATGCCATTTATGACGGCGACGGTAGCGGCATCCTCAACGGTGACGCCGGCGATGATGTTATCGATGTCACAACGGACAGCGGCGTCGCGGCAAATCGCGCACTGACGATCAGCGGCGGTGCTGGCGATGATGTCGTGCTGTTTGGCGTCAGTTCTAGCGCCGCCGTCACGACCGCCAATATTGCGCTCGGCGGTGGTGTCGACACGATCTCCGTCTCGAGCTACCGGCTGGCAGTGGGTAACACCCCCGACAACGTACGTGTTACCGATTTTGCCAGCGGTGCTGGAGGTGATGTCGTCGACCTCGGCGGTCTGGTCTCGAATTACACGACCTATATCGCGGGCAATAATCCGTTCGCATCGGGCCATGTCCGACTGCTGCAGAGCGGTGCTGATACCCTTGTCCAGGTTGATCTTGATGGGGCCGATGCCGCTTCCGGCTTCGTGACGATGCTGACACTGGTTAACACGACCGCATCCACGCTGACATCAAGCAACTTCACACTCGGCGGTGTGCGGGTGGTGCCCGGCGCAGCGGTTGAGTTGCTGGCGGGAACAGCGTCAGCTGATCGCTTACTCGGTACGCTCGGCGCTGACAGCATCCTTGGCAATGCCGGGGGGGACTCATTATTCGGTGACGGGGGCAATGACCTGCTATTTGGTGATGCTGGTCGCGATACCTTGGACGGCGGCAGCGGTGATGACACGCTCAGCGGAGGTGATGGCGCTGACTTCTTCTACACATATGTTGGAAATGACGTCGTCAACGGCGATGACGGTGACGACACCATCTACATTGGCAATTTGTCGCAGACGTCGCGGTCTGTAACGGTTACTGGTGGTGCTGGCGATGACCTCGTTGCTCTTGAACTGAGTAGCGTCCAAGCTTTTACCGCAGCACAGATTACCCTCGGTGCGGGCGTCGATACCGTTGCGGCCTCCAGTTATCGGTTGTTGGTCGGATTGGCCCCAGATGTTGTTGTCGTCACCGACTTCGCTGCGGGCAGCGGCGGCGATGTGCTTGACTTGGGTCCGCTCCTCCAGTATTGCACCAACTATGCAGGCGGGGACCCTTTTGCGTCCGGGCATCTGCGTCTGCTACAGAGCGGCGCCGACACCTTGGTGCAGGTCGACCTTGACGGCAAGGGATCTACGAATCAATTTGCGACGCTGGTGACCTTGCAGAACGTCAACGCCAGCTCGCTGATCCCAAGCAACTTCGTTAATCCGAGTGCAGCGCCTCCGGCAGGCCCCGGTCAGCCGACAGCAGGTAACGACGTGCTTACGGGCACCTCCGCCGCCGATACGATCAACGGACTGGAGGGCAATGATTCGATCTCCGGACTTGATGGCGCCGACTACTTAATCGGTAGTGCCGGGGCGGATACTCTGATTGGCGGCAGTGGAGACGATACGCTGGACGGCGACACGGGGAATGACTCGATGGCCGGTGGATTGGGCGACGATGTATTCTTCGTTGACTCGTCGGCTGATGTCGTCAGCGAAGCGGCTGGACAGGGTATCGACTTCGTCCTTTCGTCAGTTTCCTACACCCTTTCCGCTAACGTAGAAGACCTCGCATTGATCGGCGAGTCCGCGATCGATGCGACGGGTAACGAGCTTGCCAACATACTGATCGGCAACGACGCAGCCAACAGCATCGTTGGCGGCGCTGGAGATGACACGATTCAGGGCGGCCTTGGCAACGACACCCTGGTCGGTGGTGACGGCGCTGATACATTCCTGTTCTCTGAGGCCGGTTTCGGTTCCGATGTAGTCGATGCTGGTGACGGTAACGATGTAATCGACGCAACCGGTGACGGTATCGTTTTCGTCAGCGGCTCGCTAACAGTGAACGCCGGCGCTGGCAATGACAGCATTACAGCTGTCTACGACTCCGGCACACACTCAATCAGTGCAGGCGCTGGCGACGACTACGTCCGAGCCCATGTCAATTTCAACGGTAGTTCGTCGGCAACCGATGCTGGTGATGGAAACGATGTTGTGGTGGTCAGCGGAAGCACGCATTGGGTGACTCTCGGTGCAGGCCGTGATCTGTTGGAACTCAAGGCGAATCCGAACGGGCTGGCGATGAGCCTCACCGTGACGGATTTCGCTGCGGGTGCGTCAGGAGACACACTTGACGTCAGCAGTTACCTTGCTCTGGCAGCCAACTACGCTGCGGGTACCAACCCATTTGCTTCCGGCCATCTTGTGGCGGTACAGAGCGGTGTAGACACCGTTTTGCAGTTTAGTGGGACGGGTAGCGGCGGTAGTTACATCAACATTGCGGTTTTGCAAAACGTCACGGCAAGCTCACTGGTAGCAGACAACCTAGTGCCGCCGTTCTCGCCCAATCTGTCCGACGCGATCATTGGCACAGCAGGTGCCGATTCATTGGTCGGCACGATCAACGCCGACACGATCCAGGGCTTGGCCGGCGATGACACGCTAATCGGCGCAGAGGGTAACGACACGCTAGACGGTGGTGCGGATAACGACTCGCTTGATGGCGGTGCCGGCACTGATTCGATGGTGGGCGGCTCAGGCAACGACATTTACCTTGTGGACAACGTCAATGACGTCGTTGTGGAGCTTGCAGGCGAAGGGATTGATGTCGTCACCGCCACGGTCAGTTACTCGATCGGAGCCGAGGTGGAGAATCTCACCCTCGCTGGTGACGCCGCAATCAATGGCACCGGCAACGACCTGGCCAACGTGCTAACAGGAAACTCCGCAGCTAACAGTCTGGTCGGCGCTGGTGGGTCCGATACGCTGGATGGGGGTGCTGGAGCTGACACCTTAGCTGGCGGCGCGGGCAACGATGCTTACGTCGTTGACAACATGGCAGACGTCGTGATCGAGGCGGCGAACGAGGGTGTCGACGATGTGCAGTCTTCGGTGAGCCACACGCTAGTGGCGAACGTCGAAAATCTCACGCTGACCGGTTCGGTCGCCATCAATGGCACCGGCAACGAGCTGGCCAACGTGCTGACGGGTAACACCGCTGCTAACAGCCTTGCCGGCGGTGCCGGAAACGACACGATTGCCGCTGGCGCGGGCAACGATACGTTGAATGGCGGTACGGGTAACGATTCGTTGACGGGCGGTGCTGGCAACGACACCTATGTGATCGACTCGACGAACGATGTGATCGTTGAGGTGGCCAATGAGGGAACCGACTTGGTGCAATCGTCGGTGAGCCACACGCTAGCGGCGAACGTCGAAAACCTCACGCTGACCGGTTCGGTCGCCATCAATGGTATCGGCAACGACCTAGCCAACGTACTTACGGGTAACACCGCTGACAACAGCCTTACCGGCGGTGCCGGGAACGACACGATTGCCGCTGGCGCGGGCAACGATACGTTGAATGGCGGTACGGGTAACGACTCCTTGACGGGCGGTGCTGGCAACGACACCTATGTGATCGACTCGACGAACGACGTGATCGTTGAGGTGGCCAATGAGGGAACCGACTTAGTGCAGTCGTCGGTGAGCCACACGCTAGCGGCGAACGTCGAAAATCTCACGCTGACCGGGTCGGTCGCCATCAATGGCACCGGCAACGAGCTGGCCAACGTGCTGACGGGTAACACCGCTGACAACAGCCTTACCGGCGGTGCCGGGAACGACACGATTGCCGCTGGCGCGGGCAACGATACGTTGAACGGCGGTACGGGTAACGACTCGTTGACGGGCGGTGCTGGCAACGACACCTATGTGATCGACTCGACGAACGATGTGATCGTTGAGGTGGCCAATGAGGGAACCGACTTGGTGCAGTCGTCGGTGAGCCACACGCTAGCGGCGAACGTCGAAAACCTCACGCTGACCGGGTCGGCCGTCATCAATGGCACCGGCAACGGCGTGGCCAACGTCCTGACAGGCAATGGCGCCGCCAATAGCCTGGTTGGCGGCGGGGGTAATGACACGCTAAATGGTGGAGCCGGTGTCGATACGTTGGTCGGCGGAGCTGGTAACGACAGCTACATCGTCGACAACGCCGCCGACGTCGTCACGGAGGCTGCAAACGCGGGAATCGACCGCATAACGTCGTCAGTCAGCTACACGCTAAGTGCGAACACTGAGTATCTAACGCTCACAGGCAATGCCGTTATTAACGGTACTGGTAATGAATTGGCGAATGTGATCACCGGTAACAGTGCAGCCAACACGCTATCCGGCGGAGGTGGTGACGATGTAATCAACGGCGGTGGAGGCAATGACACGTTGCGCGGTGGGGCCGGTTCGGACTACTTGGTCGGTGGCGCCGGCGCTGACTACTTTGGCTTTAGTGCAATAGCCAACTCTGATGGCGTGAACTCCGTTGACGTGATTGCTGACTTTGTCTCTGGTACTGACAAGCTCGATTTTGCTGGTCTGTCGAGTGCGTTGGGCATCACACTCAGCTTCATTGGGTCATCCCAGTTCAGTGACAACGCAACCGGTCAAATCCGATTCGAGAACGGGTCTCTGTATGTCAGCACCAACGCCGACTCAGCTGCTGAGATGATCATCGACTTGGCTGGTGTTAACTCCCTGCAGGCTGCTGACTTCATCCTGTAAGTCGATTGCGAAGTAGCGGGGATCGGTAACGGTCCCCGCTGCTTTTCTCTGTCCGAGAACATCCGAGCACGCAAGCCTTGCGATTCCTCTTCATACACCAGAACTTTCCTGGTCAGTTCAAGCATTGGGCTCCGGCCCTAGTCGCACGCGGGCATGAAGTCGTCGCGTTAGCGATTCGTGCCGGCGAGACGATTTCGTGGAGCGGCGTGCGCGTCGTTCCGTATCAAGTTCAACGAGGCTCATCCAAGGATATCCATCCGTGGCTGATCGATTTCGAAGCCAAGACCTTACGAGGTGAAGCATGTCTTAGGGCCTGCCTCAAGCTACGCGATGAAGGCTTCGTTCCGGATGTCGTGGTGGCCCACCCTGGTTGGGGCGAAAGCCTGTTCGTCAAAGAAGTCTGGCCGAAGACCAAAGTCGTTATGTATTGCGAATACTTCTATGGATCGGATGGTGCAGACGTTGGCTTCGATCCGGAGTTTCCCGCAGATGACCCAGTGGGTAGTGCGTGTCGGCTTCGGCTTAAGAACGCGAACTACTTCATGCATTTCGACCAAGTGGAGTACGGGCTGTCGCCGACGCTATGGCAGGCCGATACGTTCCCGGCACCATTTCGTGGAAAGATCAAGGTAGTCCACGACGGAATTGATACCGACCGCGTCGTTCCTTCGTCCAAGGCACGCATCACGGTGCAGCGTGGCATTGAACGATTTCCGATGGCCCATGGCGATGAGGTCATTACGTTCGTCAATCGGAATCTGGAGCCTTATCGCGGATATCACATCTTCATGCGAGCGTTGCCGGCCATTCTTGCCGCACGTCCGCTAGCAAGGGTTTTGATCGTCGGTGCGGACGATGTCAGCTATGGAGCCCGATCGCCTGATGGACGCAAGTGGAAGCAAGTCTTCATTGAGGAGGTCAAGCCCCAGATTCCGTCGGCGGACTGGGAGCGCGTGCACTTCTTGGGCGCCGTCCCGTATGAGACGTTTGTCAACCTGCTGCAAGTATCGGCAGTTCATGTCTACCTGACCTATCCATTCGTTCTCAGTTGGAGTCTGCTCGAGGCCATGAGTGCCGGCTGCTCGATCGTCGCAAGTTCGACGCCTCCGGTTTGCGAAGTGATAACCCACGGCGTCACAGGGCGCCTCGTCGGCTTCAGTGACGTTGATGCATTGGCACAGGAAGTTATTGCACTGTTGCAGGATCGCAAATCCGCTCGGCAGCTGGGTCGTGCCGCACGCGCTACCGTCGTACAGCGTTACGACCTCAAGACAGTCTGTCTCCCTCAGCAGATTGCTTGGGTTGAAGGCATGGTCGCTCGATGATGCTGCACGACCATTATCCGTCCCAGCGTCGCGCTCATAGCGTCAATTCTCATCGTTACGAACGAGGTCACTGTGGCGGCTGACTCCGTGCTAATGCCTGGTGATGCGCTTACACGTTATCGCAGCGGCCTCATCGCAGCCGCGGCGTACTCGGCCGTGATCAACGCGCTCTATCTGGTTCCCAGCCTGTACATGTTGCAGGTGTACGATCGTGTGTTGACGAGTCGTAATCTGACCACGCTAACCATGCTGACCGTATTGATGCTTGCGGCTTACATCGCGCTGGCCGCGCTCAACGCCATACGCAATATGATGCTGGTTCGGATCGGCAACGGCGTCGATGCGGCGTTGTCCTCGTCGGTTTTCGACGCGGTGTTCAATCGGTACGCCCTGACCCGGGATCTTCGGTTGCTTGGGCGTCTGAACGACCTATCCGTCATCAGAAGCTTCATCGGCGGTAGCGGGATGGCCTCGTTGTTTGATGCGCCGTGGATCCCGATCTACCTATTCGTCGTTTATCTGATGCACCCATACTTCGCTCTACTGGTCCTGATTGGACTGCTGATCCTTGTTGCGTTGGCGCTGCTGACGGAGTGGACCACTGGCAGCAAGCTAGGACATGCTAGCGCGTTTCAGTCTGCTGCCAATGCCGGCGTTTCCAACGCGATGCATTCCATCGATGCCATCTCGGCGATGGGCATGACGGCCCGAGTGCGTGAGCGCTGGTCGGGCCAAACGTTGCCAGCGGCGGTGCTTCAGTCGAAAGCAGCCGATCGGGCGTCGATGCTAACCTCCGCCTCCAAGTTCGTCCGCATCACACTACAGTCGGCGATTCTCTGCTTGGGCGCTGCATTGGTAATCGCGGGAGACGTAACACCGGGGCTGATGATCGCCGCCAGCATTCTGGCGAGTCGTGCTCTTGCACCAGTCGAACAGTTGATCGCTTCATGGAAGCCGTTCGTGGGCTTTCGGAAGAGTTGGGCTCAGCTCAAGGAGTTGCTTGCGCTAGCCGATGATCGCGGACCGAGTGTGGTGCTGCCGCGTCCGGCCGGACGCTTGCTGCTCGAGCAGGTCAGCTTCAGATTGTCGTCCGGAGATGAGCCGATTCTGCAGAACGTCAGTCTGTCGGTATCGCCGGGCGAGATCGTGGGCATCATCGGTCCATCCGCCAGTGGTAAGAGCACCATCGCCACGTTAATGGTCGGCGCTTGCAAGCCTAGCAGCGGAGTGGTGCGCCTAGACGGCTTTGACCTCGCGGCATGGAACCGCGATGACCTGGGTCCGCATCTTGGTTATCTACCGCAAGAAGTGCAGCTGATGGATGGAACCGTCGGCGAAAACATATCGCGATTTGCTACCGACGCGACCAGTGAATCGATCATCGCTGCGGCCAAAGCAGCGCACGCGCATGATGCCATTGCCCGCTTACCGCAGGGCTATAACACCCGCGTCGGGATCGGTGGCGAATCGCTATCCGGCGGACAGCGACAGCGAGTCGCGTTGGCGCGCGCGCTGTACGGCGAGCCGGCCCTTCTGGTATTGGACGAGCCCAACTCGAATCTCGATGAGATCGGCGAAAAGGCGCTGCAGGACGCGTTGCTGGCGGCCAAGTCGTCCGGTGTGAGCATCGTGTTGATTTCGCATCGCCCGGGCACAGTGGCGATCACAGACAGGCTGATTGTGCTCAAAGATGGGCGTATCGCACTCAATGGGCCGCGTGATGCCGTATTGACGACATTGAATGCCGGGCGTGCTCCTGCGCCGCCAGCGAAGACGGTCGAATGAAGAAGGCGTTGCCTGCGGTCGGTCCGTTGCCGACCTCGATATCACCTTTGCTCGTGGTCAGTGGCGCGCTTGTGCTTGCGTTGCTGGCGGCCTTCATTGCGTGGGCTTCGTTTGCACCGATCGACGAGGGGGTGCCGCTCGCCGGCGTCGTCGTCGTGGAGTCGAAGCGCAAGCCGATACAGCACATTCGCGGGGGCGTTGTTAGTGAAGTTCTTGTGCGCGACGGTCAAAGCGTCGCTGCGGGTGATCGGCTGATTGTGCTCGATACCCGTAGCGAGCTTGAGCAGCAACGCATGATCCGCAGCAGTATCGAAGCCTTGCAAGCCCAACGTGACGGCGTGCTTGCGAGCCTGCCCGGTGCACGCGACCAAGCGACGTCTCTTGCCGACACCGTTAACCGCTTGCGGCCGTTGGTCGATGAAGCGCTTTACCCGCGCAATCAGTATGACGATCTCGCTCGCCGGCTGATCGAAGCCCGGCGACAACTGTCAATGCAGTTGGCTCAGGCCGATCAGCTCGCCGCTCAGATTCAGGAGCAGACACACCGTCTCGCTAGCTTGTCGGTTGAGGTCGACCGGGCGGAACTGCGGGCGCCGGTCGGCGGTACCGTGATGGGACTTGCCGTCAGTGCTCCGGGGGCCGTGGTCACGCCGGGCACCCCCGTGCTCGAACTCGTACCCGACGGAGATACCTTGGTCATCGAGGCGCATGTGCCGCCCCATTTGATCGAGCGCGTTCATGTCGGCATGGAAGCCAAGTTGCGCTTCATTGCGTTGGACCCGCGCGTCACGCCCGTGGTTGCCGGGCGCGTGAGCCTGATCAGCGCGGACTTGGTGCAGCCCAAGCAAGCCGACAGCACGCCGCACTTCGTCATGCGCTTGGACATCGACGGTACGGAGTTGCGCAAACTGGGGGCTGCGCCGATACAGCCGGGCATGCCGGTGGAGGCCATTGTGGTGACTGGTGAACGCCCGTTTTTTGTCTACCTGCTGAAGCCCTTGTCGGACCGCGTCGCGACGAGCCTGACGGAGCCCTGAGCGACATGCGCGGATCGATGGCGGCAGTAGCGATGTTGTTGTGGTCAGCCTCGCAGGAGGCCAGTGCAGGCTTGCTGGACGCGATCCGCGCCGCCGAGTCTGCTGACCCGTCGTATCAGCTGTCGCGTTTCGAGCGTGATGTCGATCGGGCTCGGGCCGACTTGGCGAGCGCTCAGCTCGGTCCGCAGATCGGCGCTCAATACTCGACGGGTTACGCAGACTCCGGCATCGACAGCGCAGTAGGTTTTCAGGATCGTGATTATCGAACGGAGAGCTGGACCGTCCAGATCCGTCAGGGTGTGTTCCGACCCAAAGCCTGGGCCAGCCGGACGTCGGCTCTGCGTCGGTATCAGGCGGCCGATATGTCGGTTAAAGCCAACCGGCAAAAGCTTGCGAACCAGTTGGCGCAGCTATGGGCAGACTGGACCACATTGCATAGCGAGCTGCGTTTGGCGCAGCTGCGCCTGCAAGCGGCTGAGCTGCTGGTGGAGGTCGCGGAGCAATCGCTGACAGCGGGTGAGGGCACGGAGCTTGAACGTGCCCGATCAGGAGCCGACCGTGCGAGCTTGCTTCGTCGAATAGCGGATCTGAAAACTCAGCAAGCCAAGCTTGAGCTGCTATGGCAGCAGTCGACCGCAGGGTACCCGATGCCGCCGGAGCGGGTGGCAAGCGATCTTCTGGTGTTGCTCGCCACCGACGTGATGTCGGCCGAGACTTATGCAGCGCCGCTGACGACGCCCGGAATCGACGCGGCACGTCTGAACGTCGAGAGTGCAGAACACGCCGTCGACTCGGTGAAGTACAACCGCCTGCCGACGCTGGATCTGGTCGCCAGTCGCAGCATGAGCTTGCAGGACTCCGAGATCACGATCGGGTCCGAATTCAACACCTACCGCATACAGCTGCAAGCCTCGGTACCGCTGTTTACCAACGGAGCAATCCAGGCGTCGGTGCGCGAGGCGCAAGCGCAATTGCATATGGCGGAAATGGAGCTGCAGCTCGAGCGCAATCGACAGGCGCTCGACCGGCAGGTCGCCGTAACAACGTTTGCCGCGATGCGCTCCCGGATGGAGGCACTCAACACTGACCGCGCTCGCTGCGAACTTGCTTTGCGTCAAGCCGAGCTTGGGGTCAGGGCAGGAACGCACACCCGCAAGGATCTCACGCTGGCAACGATGGAAAACCTGAAGGCTGAGCAGGAGCAGGATGCGCTGACAGCCGAGGCTCTAAAGCTTTGGAGTGATTTCCGCCTCGCACGCGGTGAGCTGGACGAGCCACGCCTTGCTTGGCTCGCAGCAGTGACGCGCTGGTAGCGGCGCTGAAGATCGATTCGCTAAGGCTTAACGCGTCAACTTGCTGGTACGTGGTCTACTCGACCCTCCAACCCAAGGCCAATCCGTCGACTGATTGCTTCTCAACTCCCCGGCGCTGCACACCCTCTCGGCAAGGCCGCACCCGGAATGCACTTAGTGACCGTGATCGGGCGATCGACGCTGACGGCGTTCATGAACACGGTGGCTTCGCCGAGGTGGATGCCGAGCAGGTCCAGCAGCGGCAGCACCAGTGAATTGAGCAGGTTGCTGACGAAGTCGAGCAGCGGGTCGAGCAGGTTCAGAACGCCGGAGATCAGGGCATTGAGTACATAGGCCAGGCCGCCGAGGGCGCCGCTGCCGCTGGTGATCGGTTGGCGCAGGTTCAGGTCGACGACGACGTCGAGGTTGGATCCGACGGTCTGCGGATTCTCGCCGGGCACCGGATCGTCGCTGGGTGCGCCTTCGGCCTGGTAGAAGCCGGCGACGCCGAGCGTCGGCGGGTTGTACGTGAACTGCTCGACCGCGTTCGGTAGCGGGATGAACGGACCGGCCGACGGTTGGCTCGGGCCATAGCAAGCGCCGCCGACCGATACGCAGGACAGGTCGAGTGCGACATCGAGATTCAGCGATCCGAGTCCCGCCAGCGGCGGGGCCACGCGCAGGCCGAGTTTGAGCACGTCGAACGTGGTCGTGTTCGTATCCAGCGGCGGGAAGTAGCTTGCCGTCGGCGTGCCGGTGAAGCTGCCGACGTGGACACTGGCGATCGCCGGGCTGGCGCTGAGTTCAACGACCGGCTCCGGCTGGCCCAGGCCCGGGCAGCGGATCGAGTCGAGGCTGGCGGCGGCTTGTGCGACGTTGACGTCGATGCCCAGATTCAGGTTCGGGATGATCGTCGGGCCCGTCACCTGGATGTTGACCAGGCCCAGCGTCAGCAGTCTCAGCAGACCGGTGATGGTCTGCAGAATGCCTGACAACAAGTTGTTGACCAGACGGATCACGCCGTCGAGGACCTGGCCGGCGTCGATCCGCACCGCGAGCTTGATCGCCGCGGTCTTGGCCGTGGCTTCGCCGGGCTGGCCGATGCCGAACTGCGGCGGCTCCAGAACCTGCAGGTAGACGGTCGTCGTCAGCACGCCGGGAATATTGAGCGCCAGCGGCACGATGATCGGGTTGACGCTGCCGTCGGGCGTCGCCGACGCGGCTTGGCCGAGCGCGATGATCAAGTCGAGCAGGTTGACGAACGGCACCGCGCCGATCACGTCGGTCAACGGCCCGAGCAAGGCGCCCAGTGGAACCGGCTCGTCCTTGGCGGCGCCGGCCAGGTTGCGTAGTACCTGTCGCACCGTGCCGCTGACGGTGTCGTCGAGGCCGTCGGCGAGGCCGCCGAGCAGATTCGGCAGCAGCGGCGAGTCGAGATCAAGCTCGACCAGATTCGACAGATCCTTGGCCTCGACGCCCAGTGCAAGCGCCAGCGTGTCGAGTGACACGTTGACGTTGGCCAGCCCGCGGTAATCGGCAACGCTGAGGTTGACCGATGTGCCAAGCAGCGCACTCAGCAGCGGATTAAGCAGGGCGCTGTCCTCGCTGTCGATGCGCAGCAGGCCGGCACCGACATAGAACGTGCCGACGACGCGCTGACGCGCCGTGCTCGACGCCACCAGCGTGCCGCCGGCGCCGCTGAACAGCGTCGGCAGAAAGGCGCTCGGCATCGGCCGGCTCAGATTCACCCGTACCGAGTCGATATTGGGATCGCCTTCTTCGAGCTGTTCGAAGACGCGCAAGCCACCGCTGTTGATCTGGGTTCGACCGACTTCGACGGCGGCATTGCCGTTGATGCCGCTGAGCCATTCGGGCGAGCCGCCGTTGGCGAGCAGCAATGACTGCACAACCGGCACGACGTCGGCGACGCTGCTCTGCTTGCCGTCACCGGCAACGCAGCCGCTGGCAATCTGCGCGCCCGCGATCGCCGCCATCGTGGCGGATTTTTCGAGCTGCTTCTGGGCGTAATACAACTGGCCGGTGTCGATCGCCAGAAACGTGGCAGAGATCAGTGCCACCAGCGACACCGCGATCCAGATGGCGACGGCGCCACGTTGCCGGGAGCCGATGATGCGAGGGGCGAGCGGTTGCTTGGACATAGGGATCCAGGTTCGACGTCGCCGTTTTACACCAAGGCGAGCGACCCTCCGGCTCCGTACGGGTAGGCGGACGCGATTCGCAGATCAGTGGCAATCCCGAGGCGCTCAGCGGCCTTCAGTTAGCCGGGTCCTGGTCGCGTCCGGCGCGCACCTGACCCGGCCCGCTGCCGTCGACCCGTTTAAAAAAACGGCGAAACGCCGCCTCGCTGCGATAGCCCATCATCTCGGCGATCGCCGCGACCGAGAACCGGCGGTTTTTCAGCAAGCGCCGTGCTTCGGTCGCGCGCCACTGCGCCAGATACTGAATCGGTGGCTGGCCAACGGTCTGTGCAAAGCGCTCCGCAAACGCGGTACGCGACATGCCGGCCACTTGCGCCATGCTTTGTATCGTCCATTCTTCGCCGGGGCGTTCGTGGATCGCGGCCAGCGCTTTGGACAGCCGGACATCGGTCAGCGCTGCGAGCAGGCCGCGCGGCTCTCCGGCGCTGCGCACGTATTCGCAGACCGCCATCGTGAACAGCGAATCGGCGAGCTTGTTCTGCACCATCTGCCGGCCCCAGCGCCGGTCGGTGCTGGTCGCGATCAGCATGTCGGCGAGCTGGCGGAACGCATCGCTGCTGTCGGATGCGCGGACAATGAAGCACGGCGGCAGCGCGCTAAAGATCGGGTTGTGCGTGCCCATGACAAACTCCAGCTCGCCGCACAGCATCGAGGTGGCGTTGTCGTCGTTGCTGATCGGGCGATGTGGGTCGGGCGTCGCTGACAGCGTGTGATGCATGCCGGCCGGAAACACGATCAAGTCGCCGCGCAGCAGATGCTGTGGTGTTGGCAAGGCCGGGCCGCTGACCCAGCAGTCGCCTTCGGTGACCAGATGAAACTGACCAAAGCGCGTGGTCGGTTCCTGCTCGAACCAACTGCCGCAGTAGCGCACGTTGGCGGTGATCTCGACGCGCAACTGGTAGCTGCTGAGCACCGATTCGAGCACGGCATCGACGCTCGCCGATCCAGGCGGAGCGGGGGCGGGCTGCACGGGGTCGGCAGGCAGGAGCGGCATGAGCCGCATGCTAAGCGTGGGGCATCGGCAGCGCCATGCCGCGCCG
>Ga0255089_1000084_pt1 | contig 51113 bp, 52 predicted proteins | sample Colum_Miss_RepC__2_FD_188468 | JGI IMG/M metagenome (GOLD analysis project Ga0255089, IMG submission 188468) | Freshwater microbial communities from Columbia River, Oregon, United States - Colum_Miss_RepC_8d | ecosystem: Environmental > Aquatic > Freshwater > River | place: USA: Oregon... | reverse complement strand
CACTGTAGTCTTGCCCTGGCTGCCGGTGAGCCCAATCACGCGGGCGGCAGACAGCCGGCGGTTGTGTCGACCGAGCTGACCCAGCGCAATACGGGTGTCCGCCACCTGCAAGGTTGGCAGCGGTGCATGCATTTGTTCACTCACCAGGGCGGCGGCGGCTTTCTTCTCGGCTGCAACTGCAACATAAGCATTGCCATTGAAGTTGGGGCCCTTCAATGCCACGAACAGATCGCCTGGCTGCACTGTGCGGGTGTCGGTGCTGACGGTCGTGAATCCGATATCAGCACCAGTCAATACGCCGCCGGTAATGCTTTGAATATGCGAGAGGTGCAGCGGCTTGATCATGGCCGCACCCCGCTGTTGCCAAAGCGCGCACTCAAGACCTGCTGTGCACAATCAACATCACTGAACGGCAGTTTCTGGCCTTCGATTTCCTGGTAAGACTCATGGCCCTTGCCGGCAATCAGGACCACATCGCCAGCTGCTGCCTGAGTCAGCGCGGCTGCAATCGCTTTAGCGCGGCCAGCCTGCACCAACGCGGCGGCCGGATTAAGCAGGCCTGCCTGCATCTCGGCCAGTATCTGAAGCGGGTCTTCATTGCGGGGATTGTCGCTGGTGAGCACTAACGAATCGGCCCCCTGTTCAGCGATCGCCGCCATTCGTGGACGCTTGCCACGATCGCGGTTACCGCCGCAGCCAAACACACACCAGAGCTTGCCACTGCAATGTTCACGCACGGCGAGCAGCGCTTTTTCAAGCGCATCCGGCGTGTGGGCGTAGTCGATTACTGCGATAACGTCATGGCCTGCCACCAGTTGCATGCGTCCAACCACCGGTGGCAGCTGAGCCACCACCCTGACGATGGCGGCTGCATCAAAATGTTCATCCAGCGATTGCGCTGCCAGCAGTGTAGTCAATACGGCCAGCAGGTTGCTGGCATTGAATGACCCGAGCAGCGCACTGGTGAATTCGAACTCACCCCAGGGTGTACGTACCTTCATCTCTACGCCGGCGGCAGTAAAGCGCACGCGCTCGGCAAAGATGTCGGCACCGGCGTTGCGCATTCCGAACGTGAAGCAGCGGACGTGGCCTTGCAGAACGCCTGCAGTGGCGGCCGCGTAATCATCATCGGCATTCAGCACCGCCAGTTGCAGACCCTGGCCGCGGAACAAAAGGCGTTTGGCGTCGCCATAGGCTTCGATCGTATGGTGGTAGTCGAGATGATCGCGGGTGAGGTTGGTGAACACGGCTATCGCAAAATCATCAACCAGTACGCGACTCTGGTCGAGCGCATGGGATGTCACTTCCATCACCAGCGTATCCGCCTGCTGTGCACGCAAGCCGGTAAATATCTGTTGTAAAACCACCGCGTCCGGCGTGGTGCCGGGGCCGCTGTCCTCTTGCTGTAATTCGTCGCCGGCCATGCCATGGCCCAGCGTGCCTATAACGCCGCAGCGGTAGCCCAAAGCGCTGAAACCTTGCGCCAGCAACTGGCTGGTACTGGTCTTGCCGTTGGTGCCGGTAACGCCAACCATCCGCATTTGCTTGCCGGGCTTGCCATAGAAACGCGCGGCCAGTTCAGCCATTTGTTCATGCAGGTTCAAGAGCGGTAAAACCGGCACGCCATTGCGCTCATGTTCGCAGCACCAGTCGACTTCATCGGCTTCCACCAGTACCGCTGCGGCACCAGCGGCAATGGCTGCGTCTATATGGTCGCGGCCATCGTGGCTCTGGCCTTTGCAGGCCATGAACAGAGTGCCGCGCTTTACTCGACGGGAATCCAGCGCGATGCCATTCAACTCGCGGTCGCAACGTGACTGCAGTGGGTAAAGCCCATGCAGAACCTCAGAAAGCCTCATGGTGCCATTGGCGGCAGTCGCGATCACTGCGCACCTCCGCTGCCAATATCGGCCGGCAGTTCCTCGGCAGGCATTGTTTCCGGCAGATCCGGCTCATCGTCGACCACCAGTGCCACAGCAACTGCAGCTGCTTCCGGCAACTCTGGTGGCACATCAAGTATTCGCATTGCACCGGCTGCTATCTGCGCAAACACCGGTGCCGACACCTTGCCACCGCCAACATCCTTGCCTTGCGGCTCCTGTATCGACACGACGATGACAACCCGCGGATCATCCACCGGCGCAAAACCGGCAAAGTGCGAAATATGGTTGCGGTTGTCATAACCGCGGCCGGGCACATACAACCAGGTGGTGCCGCTCTTGCCGGCCACGTGATAGGACGGAATATTGGCTGCGACTCCGGTGCCACCGAGCTCCTTGCTGACAACACCGGTGAGCATGCTGACCACCAACTGCGCGATGCTGGCATCAACTACGCGATAGCCGTCCACCGGCGCATCTACCCGCAACAGCGACACTGGCTTGCGCAGACCACGGTTGGCGTACACGAGGTAGGCTTGCGCCAGTTGCAATGGCGTTACCTGAAAGCCGTAACCATAGGCCAGCGAAGCAGTTTCGCCGCGGCTCCAGCGTTCATGGTTCGGCAGTACACCCGAGGTTTCGCCCGGGAAGCCGGTACCGATGTTTTCGCCGAAGCCGACACGCCTGAGCACATCCAGCATTGGTTCGTGTCCGAGCTCCAATCCGACCTTGATTGCACCCACCTGGCTCGACTTGGCAATGATGCGCGACAGCGTGGACGGCCCGTAATTCACTGGATCCTTCAGCACACGGCGGTCTACGACAACGCGGCCAGGGCTGGTATCAATGATCGTATTCATGTCGAACTTGCCGCTTTCGAGCGCGGCGGTCATCGTGAACGTCTTGATGGTGGAACCAGGTTCCAGCAGATTGACCATTGCACGGTTGACCAGGCCATTCTCATTGCGGCTCTGGCGGTTGTTCGGGTTCCACGAGGGCTGACTCACCATCGCCAGCACTTCGCCGGTGCGGGCATCGAGTACAGTAGCGGTGCCGGCCTTGGCGTGACGCAGCGCGACGTTCTCCTTCAGCGCCTTGTAGGCCAGGTATTGCAGGCGCGAATCAATGCTCAGCACCAGATCATTACCGCGTACTGCAGTGGCGGTGACGCCCATGTCCCGCACGAGACGACCTATCCTGTCCTTGATGACCTGACGATTGCCCGGCGAGCCCTTGAGCGAGTCTTCGTAGGCGAGCTCGAGCCCTTCCTGACCGATCTCGTCGTTGTTGGTGAGGCCGATCAAATGCACGGCCGCCTCGCCCATCGGGTAGAAGCGCTTGTATTCTTCCTGTGCGTAAACACCTTTCAGCTTGCGATCAAGTACTGCCTGCGCCTCGGGCGGCGGGATGCGACGCTTCACGTACATGAATTCACGAGCGGAGTTTTCGAGGATACGCTGACGCATCTGCGCCGGGTCGAGCTCTAGACTGGCAAAGGCTTCGTCGAGCTGCTCGCCCTGTTCGGGACTCTGCAGGATTTCTTTTGGGTTCAGCCACAAGGTGAGCACTGGTGTGCTGAGCGCCAGCGGCTCACCGTTGCGGTCTACGATATTGCCACGAGTAGCGATTATTTCTTCGTTGCGCAGCGTGCGGGCGTCGCCTTGCTGCTGCAGCACATCGTTGTGGAGCACCTGCAGGTCAGCGACTTTCCAACCGATCACAATCAACAGTGCGACAATCACCGCGAAGACGAACATCAGTCTCCACATGGGCTGCTGATTGCCTCTGACAGTTCTAGTCACCCGTAAACACCACGACCTTGTCCATCGACGGCACCTCCATGCCCAACTGACTTATTGCTATCTCCTCCACCTGCCCTTGTGCCACCAGGCTGCTCTGCTCCAGCAGCAGCTGGCCCCACTCCACCTGCAAGTGGTTCTGCTCCTGTACCAGTTGCTGCAGGCTGTTCAACAACAACCGCGTGTTGTAAGTAGTTATCACGACTCCGATCGACGTCGCGGTAATGGCCAGCAAGAGCGTGAAGAACAGCACCCAATGGCGCTGACGGGCCTGGGCCTGTTGACTCTCCAACCACTGACTCGCCTTCTCCAACACTTTGCGCACCCTATGCCGTTTTTTCTGCTATCCGCATCACGGCGCTACGCGCCCTGATGTTGTCTTCCAGTTCTGTTTCACCGCTCATCACCGGCTTGCCGATGCTGCGCAACCGCGGCCTCATCATGTCTACCGTCACCGGCAGCCCGGGCGGATAGTCATCGCCTTTTTCCAGCTTGCGGATAAAGCGCTTCACCTGACGGTCTTCCAGCGAATGGAAGCTGATCACCACCATTCGCCCCCCCTTCACCAGTACGTCCAGCATGGCCGGCAATACGGCGTCGAGATCCTGCAATTCGTTGTTGATGAAAATACGAATAGCCTGGAATGCACGCGTCGCCGGATGCTTGTGCCGTTCCCAGGCCGGATTCGCCACTTTCACTATCTCTGCCAGTTGCAGCGTGCTGGTCAAAGCACCACTGCCTCTGGCGGCAACGATGGCCTTGGCCATGCGCCGCGAAAATTTCTCTTCACCGTACTCCCACAGCACCCGCGCTATTTCCTGCTCGGGCGCCTGCTGCAACCACTCGGCTGCAGTCAGGCCGCTACTGGTGTCCATTCGCATATCAAGCGGACCGTCCTTGCCAAAGCTGAAACCGCGTACCGGATCGTCGATCTGGGGCGACGACACACCAAGGTCCAGCAACACCCCTTGCACATCGAACCAACCCTGCGCAGCCACCGCCTCACGCAATCCAGCAAAGCTGCCGTGCCACACCAGCACGCGCGCATCCGCTGCCTGCAACTCCATTGCCACCGCAATCGCTTGCGGGTCCTTGTCCAACACCAGCAAACGCCCTTCAGGCGCCAGTTGCTGCAGGATCAACCTGCTGTGCCCACCACGCCCGAAGGTGCCATCGACATAGCGCCCGACAGGATCGACTACCAATGCATTCACCGCTTCTTGCAGCAGTACGCTCTGGTGCTGGTACAGCTGCGTCATCAGCTGTGCCTACAGCGCCAGGTTCTTCAATTTCTCGGACATACCCACCTCGGATCCGATGGTGAACAACGAATCCAGCTTGCGTGTCCACGCCGCTTCATCCCACAGCTCCAGTTTGTGATGCTGGCCTACCAGCACAACATCGCGGGTGATTCCGACAATTTCTCGCAAGCGCGGTGGCACCAGCACACGGGCGTTGTTGTCCAGTTCAAGATCGAAGGCATGGCCGATGAAAAGCAGCTTCAGCCGCCGCTCAAGCGGGTCGAAATCGCTGAGCTTGTTTATGATCTGCGCGCGCTGTTCGTATTCGTGGCGGGGGTACAGCAGAAGGGACTCGCGGTCGTGGTTGACGGTAACCACCAATTGACCCCGGCAGCTCTCATCCAGCACAGCACGGAACCGCGCCGGAATCGTCAAGCGACCCTTCGCATCCAACGCTGTTGTCTGCTGCCCAGTCAGCAACACTGCACCACCCTCGTCTCAAGACCCGGCACTAATGGAACCGGGAGATCTGGCAAAAACCCGGCAGAAGCCTGATTTCGCCATGAAGCTTTATGGCGTTTTTGAAATTTTTTGTTGCAATAAATGATTGGGGCACCACTTTTGGTACTACTAACCACTTATTACCCACATCACGCCACTTCCCAACACTATAGACGAGCATACTCCGCTATCGCAAGTTGTATTTCATTGTTTTCATTAAGAAATTTCCGTGTTTACTGCTCCAGCAGCTTCACAAGAATCGACCAAAAACAAACCCGGGCAATTACAAAAAGGTATGAAACAAACTTAAAGTAATACTTTAAGTGTGGGGATCAAAAGGAGGTGGATTATGACCCTGCACAAGGACAGGAAAACCCGTTAGACACAAACGCATGCGGCGCTCGAAGCTACTTCACCTGAATGGCGCAGTACCCATTCAGGTGAAGCAACTGACAGTACACAAAAAGAATGAGTCAGCCGATAAGCCGGGTTCTGTCGTGGACAATCATTCATCTGGGAGATGCGTCACCGCATTCCTCAAGCAGCCTACCCGAACCCAGTGCGAGCAGCACCTGATGGGTTCCTATTTGGCCTTGCTCCAAGTGGGGTTTGCCTTGCCATGGAATGTTGCCACCCATGCGGTGCGCTCTTACCGCACCATTTCACCCTTACCACGCCTATACATCGCAAGCGACGAAGGACGGGCGGTATCTTTCTGTTGCACTTTCCGTAGGCTCGCGCCTCCCAGGTGTTACCTGGCACCCTGCTCTATGGAGCCCGGACTTTCCTCCATGGGGCGCAACTGGTGCACTACCCACAGCGATTGTCTGGCCGACTCGATGGGCATGCTAACAGAGCAGCATTGAAAACCGATCAGTCTTTAATTTCCTGCCACGACAGCGCGGTGTCATACAGCAGGTTCTTTTTGAGGCCGGTAATTTTCGCTGCGAGCGATGCCGCCTGACGCAGTGGCAGTTCTTCCAGCAGGATTTTCAGGGTTTTTTCTGCGTCAGCGTCGAGTGCACCTTCGCTGGCTGCACACCCGCCCACCACCAGCACAATTTCGCCCTTCTGGTGATTCTCATCGCTACGCACACGCTCGATAAGCTTGCCAAGCGTTGCAGGAATGATCGTTTCATAAGTCTTGGTCAATTCACGCGCCAGAGTGGCAGCACGCTCGCTGCCGAAGCACGCTTCCATGTCAGCGAGACATTCGACTATCCGGTGCGGCGCTTCGTAGAACACCAATGTGCGTCTTTCTTTCGCAAGCTCCTGCAAGCGTGCCTGCCGCGCGCCCGCTTTTGCCGGCAAGAAACCTTCAAACACGAAACGGTCTGTCGGCAGACCTGCACTGCAGAGAGCAGCGATTACTGCTGAGGGACCTGGCACCGGCACCACAGTGATTCCACGCGCATGTGCCTGCCGTACCAACTGGAAACCGGGATCGGATACCAGCGGCGTACCAGCGTCGGACACCAGCGCGATATCGTCACCGGCTGCCACCTTGCCAAGCAACAGTTCAATACGTTCGGTTTCGTTGTAATCGTGGCACGACAGCATCGGCGTATTGATGCTGCATGCATTGAAGAGCCTGCCACTGTGGCGCGTGTCTTCCACGGCCACCAGCTTAACCTCACGCAGAACAGTCAACGCGCGTTCGCTGAAATCCGCAGGATTGCCAATTGGGGTAGCGACTATGTAGAGCTTGCCCGTCACAGGATACTCACGTCGGCCCGTTGCCGGCTTTCCATTTGATATTACAGCCCACGCTTGGTGTTTGCTGCGCAACCTGCGGACGGTCAGCAAGTGCTGCCTGCAAGGCGCTGCGTAGATCGGCGCCAGTCACGGCAATACCGTTATTGGGGCGGCTGGCGTCAAGTTGGCCACGGTAGATCAGTTTGCGTGCGCCATCGAAAAGGAAGAAATCCGGTGTGCAGGCAGCATCGTAGGCTTTTGCCACCTGCTGACTTTCATCAAGCAAGTAGGGGAATGGATAGCCGGCTGATGCGACTTCCAGCCTCATACAGTCCATGTTGTCGGCCGGGTAGGCCACGATGTCATTGCTGTTGATGGCGACAACAGCCACGCCCTGGGGCTGGAAGTCCTGTGCCAGTTTCACCAACTCCTGTATGACATGTTTGACGAACGGACAATGATTGCAGATGAACATCACCAGCAGCAGCTTGCAGTTGGCAAAGCTCTGCAGGCTCCATCTATCGCCATCAGTGCCAGGCAACGAGAATGCTGGCGCCGATATGCCTAGCGGCAGCATGTTGGAGAGTGTCAGTGCCATTGGGACTCCTGAATAATTTGCTGCGCGCATCTTAGCAGACGGCCCTGCCAAACCCGCCCCGGTCGGGCGGGTCCGTCCCGCTTCCGCTATACTGCCAGCGCTCTGCCAATTCCAGAAACCGTTATGAAACCAACCAATCTCCATTTGCTGCGCCTTTTGTTGTCCTGCGCTCTGCTGACACTTGCGGGCTGCGCAGGCACCAACACCCGCAGTGATGACCCGGCGGCGGCAGTAGTTGAAATCGCCCCCACCAATACCGCGCCCACAGCGGCAGATCTGATCCTGGAAGCCGGCCGGCTCAATCCACTCGAAGCCGCTCCGCTGCTGCTGCAGGCTGCCGCACTCTACCTTGACCAAAGTGATCTGGTGAATGCGCTGGAAACCCTTGATCGCATTGATTCCGCAGTCCTTACCCCCACGCTCTCCGCCCGGATGTTGCTGGAGCGTGCTGAAATAGCGATGGCGCGCGACTTGCCACGCGAAGCACTGACATTGCTGCAAACCGGTCTGTTGCCGCCACTGGAAACACTCGATCCAGAGTTGCAGGTGCGTGTCCGTTTGTTGCGCGCAAACGCACAAGAATCGACTGGCGCAGTGTTGGGCAGCGCGCTCGAACGTATCGAAGTGGATGCGCTACTGGAGCCCGGGCAACAACGCAGTAATCACGACAACATTTGGCATGCTCTCGGTTCGCTGCCGCAGAGCCAGTTGCAGGCGCTGTCGGCCGCTGCAGTCGATACCGTTGTCACAGGCTGGTACGACCTCGCACTCGTGGCGCAGTCGTACAACACCGATCTCGACCGCCAGCTTATTGAATTGCAGCGCTGGCGCAACGCCTGGCCAACCCATCCGGCCGCCTTGGTAATGCCTCCGCAAATGGAGCTGATCGAAACGCTGGCACGTGAGCGTCCTCGTCACATTGCACTGCTGCTGCCTCTCGACAACAGCGCCGGCACCATCGTGCGCGATGCCTTCCTGAGTGCGTATTTCAGTCTGCAGGAACTGGGCGGCCAGGTGCCCACCGTCAAAGTCTATGACACTGCCAATGTGAGTGACATCAGGCCGCTACACCAGCAAGCCCGCCAGGAGGGCGCCGAACTCATTATCGGGCCACTACTGAAACAGCACGTGGCCCAGTTGCAGGGTGAAACTGATATTGGTGTGCCGACGCTGGCACTCAATAACGTTGAAGGACTTGCACCAGCGTCGTCACAGCTCTATCAATTTGCACTGTCGCCGGAAGACGAGTCGCGCCAGCTCGCCACCAAGGCCTGGCAGGACAACTTCCGCCGCGTCGCGATCCTGGGACCGGCTGACGAAGGCATCAATGACAGTGCAGCTCGCAAACGCGACAGCTTCCGCACCGAATGGGAGCGGCTCGGCGGTCGTGTAGTGGCACAAAACAGCTATTTTGAGGACTACACCGACAGGCTCAGTAACATGCTGCTGCTGAACGAAAGCGGTGAACGCCAGCGCGGCCTGAGCCAGTTGCTTGGAAGAACAGTGGTAGCAGAATTGCGACGGCGCCAGGACATTGACTTGATATACCTGGTGGCACAGCCTGCCTCAGCGCGCCAGATCGTGCCAAGCCTCGCCTACCTGTACGCCGGCGATATCCCGGTGTACGCCAGTCAGGATATGTACTCAGGCACCGCACGCCAGACCGACGATCGCGATCTGAACGGAGTGGTTTTCGGCGAAAGTCCATGGCTGCTCAACAACTCCGCTGATGTTTCCGGCGTACGGCAGTTGTTCCCCATGAACACGGCACAGAATCTGCGCTTGCAGGCCTTCGGCATTGATGCTTTCCGGCTTTACCCGCGGTTGCGCCTGCTCGAATCAGCTGCCGACGCCAGCATTCCGGGCGCGAGCGGCCTGCTCAAGCTGGGCGACAACCGCAATATTGTCCGGGCGCTGAGCTGGGCCACAATCGCTGACGGATTGATACGCCCACACCCCTGACACTTTAGGAATCACGGAGGATTCCATGCCAACACCAAAGGATGCCAGCTGGCGCCAACTCAAGGGCCAACATTACGAACATACCGCCTTGCATTATCTGCAACAACGTGGCCTCTCCCTGCTCGCGCGGAATTACCGCTGCAAGCTGGGAGAACTCGATCTGGTAATGCGGGATCGCACGATGGTAGTGTTTGTTGAAGTACGCTTTCGTGCACGTCTGCAACATGGCAGCCCACAAGAGACTGTAAATGCGGCCAAGCAAATGCGTTTACGCAGGGCGGCGCAGCATTTCCTTCAGTGGCATCCACCACAACGCGATGCTCCCTGCCGCTTCGACGTGCTTGCACTGTGGCCCGACATTGCCGGGAACCTTGAATGTCTGTGGATTCAGGCAGCATTTTATTGATCAATTGTGGCACTGCACGAGCAACATGTCGGTTTGAGGTGATTTCCAGTAAAATGCCGGTGCCGCAATCGAGCGAGGACCCGCCATGCAGTACAACGAACGTGTCAAGCAACTGTTCAAAGCGAGCCTTGAAACCAAGCAAAGGGCACTGGAAGTGTTGCCGGATGCCATTACTGCTGCGGCCTTGCTGATCGTCAAATCGTTACTGGCTGAAGGCAAGATACTCTGCTGCGGCAACGGCGGCTCGGCCGGAGATTCGCAGCATTTTTCATCCGAACTGTTGAACCGTTTCGAACGCGAGCGCCCTTCACTCCCCGCCATTGCACTGACCACTGATACATCAACGCTGACATCAATCGCCAACGACTACAGTTACAACGAAGTTTTCTCCAAGCAAGTGCGTGCACTCGGTCGCAGCGGCGACATCCTGCTGGCCATTTCCACCAGCGGCAATTCGCGCAACGTGCTCGAAGCCATCAAGGCAGCCCACCAGCGAAGCATGAGCGTGGTGGCACTGACCGGGCGCGATGGCGGAGCAATGCGGGAACTTTTGCAGAATGGCGATATCGAAATCTGTGTGCCCTCCGCAGTGACGGCACGCATCCAGGAAGTACATCTCCTGGTGATCCATTGTTTGTGTGACTTGATAGATTCCCGGCTCTTCGGAGGTGAATGATGTTGCGTACAGTTCTGTTTGTTTCGTTGGTATTTCTCGCTCAGGGTTGCTCAACCGTCGTCAGCACTACAACTGGCGGCACCGGTGTAAAGGAGGATCCGGGTCGACGCAGCCTTGGCACCATGATTGACGACAGCAGCATCGAGACTACGGTGGATGTAAATATTGATGCTGCTGATCCCGCGCTGAAGGCTTCCCATATCACTGTAGTCAGTTTCAACGGCGTTGTATTGCTTGTGGGCCAGGTGCCGTCGCAGGATCTGAAAAATCTTGCTACTCGCGTTGCCACCTCCTCGACCCGTGTGAAAACAGTTCACAACGAGCTCGAAATCGCTGGCGCCACCACTTTCCTGTCACGCAGCAATGACGCATGGATCAGCAGCAAGCTCAAAGCCCTGATGCTGGCCGATCCGACTGTCAGCGGCTTGCGCACCAAAGTGGTAACGGAAAATGGGGTGGTGTATCTGATGGGGCTGGTAACTCAGGCTGACGCCAATCTCGCCGTCGATCTTGTCAGCAATGCCAGCGGCGTCACAAAGGTCGTGCGCGCATTCGAATATATCGATTGATCAGATGCACTCCGGGGCTGCGTAACACGACCCCGTTGCTGCCTGCCTATTTGACAACGCGCAGTGAAGGTTTGCTGCGTTTAATCTTGTCGGTCTTGGCTGCCGCACCGCCGGCGTCCACCATGGCAGGTGCCGGTGATGGCCCCTGCGGCTCAGGCATCGGTTCGTCACGATCAAAGATCATACCCTGACCGTTTTCCTTGGCGTAGATACCCAGCACTGCAGCGGTAGGCACATAGACATGCGTAGGAATGCCGCCGAAACGGCCGTTGAATTCGATTCCTTGGTTCGAAATTACCAGTCCCTGCACCGCGACTGGCGAGATGTTGAGCACAATCTGGCCGTCCTTCACGTAGCCCTGAGGCACTTCAACGTTTTTTTCAAATGCATTGACCAGAATATATGGAGTGCAATTGTTGTCGAGGATCCACTCGTTCAACGCCCGCACCAGGTAGGGTCGGTGCGTGGTCATTGACATGTCGACTGGCACTCCTGTGAAAGCATCAGGCCCGCATTTCCTTTTCCTGCTCGGACAAACTCTGCTTGATCGATTCACGTTCCATCAGGCGGGCACGATAATCCAGCAGAGGCTTGGTAGCCTTTGTTTCCGGCAAGCGGATACCGATCTCCGGCAACCTCCACAGAATCGGGAATACGCAACAGTCGACAATGGTGAATTCATCACTCATGAAGAAGGGCTTTTCGGCAAAGATCGGCGACACCGAGATAATACTCTCTCGCAGTTCTTTGCGTGCTTTTTCCAGCTCTGCCGGTGTGCCATCCTCGGCCTGCAGTCTTTCCACCAGATGGCTCCAGTCACGATCAATGCGATAGATCCACAAACGGGCCTGCGCACGTGCCACCGGGTAAACCGGGAACAATGGCGGATGGGGAAAGCGCTCGTCCAGATATTCCATCATTATGTTGGGCTCGTACAGCACCAAATCGCGATCTACCAGTGTTGGCAAACTGTTGTACGGGTTCAATACCGCCAGATCTTCGGGTTTGTCATAGATATCGACATCATTCACATCGACAGTGACACCTTTCTCGGCAAGCACGATGCGCACACGGTGGCTGAACTGGCTGTAGCCATCCGAGTAGAACAGCATCGATGAGCGCTTTGTTACAACTCCCATGATCTTTACCTCAAGCCTTGCTAATCATTAATGAATGTCTTTCCAGTATTCGCGATTCAGCATGAATGCGAACACGAACAGGAAGGCCAGGAAGAACAACACGTAAATACCAATGGTTTCACGATGCATGGCTGCCGGCTCACCCAGGTAAGCCAGGAAGTTCACGAGATCATGGGTTACCTTGTCGAACTCGTCAGGTGACAGCGCACCAGTCCCGTCAACGTGAGTGGTGTGTTCTACACAGCTTTCACCATTACACAGCTGTTGGTCGCCCTGCAGGTTGCCCAATACATTCGGCATACCGACGTTGTTGAATACCGTATTGTTCACACCAAAGGGACGACTCGGATCAAGATAAAAACCTTTCAGGTAGCCATAAAGCCAATCGGTACCACGCACACGGGCTACCAGCGACAGATCCGGCGGAGCAACGCCAAACCAGTTCTTTGCAGCTTCTGTCGGCATCGCGCTTTCCATCAGGTCGCCTATGTTGGCGTCCGAGCGGAACAACAAAAGTTCTTCGGCAACAGCTTGGGGAATACCCAGATCGTTGGCAACCCGCTGGTAGCGCGAGAAACCTGCACTATGGCAACCCATGCAATAACTGACGAAAGTAGCAGCACCTGATTGCAGCGAGGCCTTATCGTCAAGGTTGGCTGAGAAGGGTTCCAGTTCGACGCCTGCTTCCGCGCCAACTGCGATCAACGGCAAGGTTGTTAAACCAGCAAGCAACGCCAACGCCAATAGCAATTGCGGAACGGTAATGAATCGACCGGTCAGCCGGACAGGCGGAGTTATGGTGTGCTCTTTTCGCGTGAACCATGGCATAGCCAGGAAGTACAAGAAGTAATAGACAGTGCATATCTGTGCGAGTGTGGTACGCGCTTCCGTCGCAATTTTGGTACCGAGCACGCCCAATATGATGAAGCTGACTACAAATAGCAGCAGGCCGATGCGGCTATACCAGCCTTTGTAGCGCAGGGATTTCACGGGGCTGCGATCAAGCCACGGAAGTACGAACAGGATCGCGATGGCCGCTCCCATCGTCACCAATCCCCACACTTTTGCGTCAACACCAAGCAATGGATAGGTACAGGCACGCAACATTGAGTAGAAAGGCGTGAAGTACCAAACTGGTGCTATATGCTCTGGCGTCTTCAGGTTATTCGCTTCCTCGAAATTAGCATGTTCAAGGAAGTACCCACCCATTTCCGGTGCGAAGAAAATGACAAAGCAGAATATGAAGAGGAATACCACGATAGGGACGAGGTCATGAACAGTGTAGTAAGGGTGGAACGGGATACCGTCAAGAGGAATACCTGTGACCGGATCCTTGTTCTTCTTGATCTCTACTCCGTCCGGGTTATTGGAGCCGACTTCATGCAGCGCCAGAATATGGAGAACGACCAGTCCCACCAGCACCAATGGCAGTGCAACGACATGCAGCGCAAAGAAACGACTAAGTGTGGCACCGGAAATCAGGTAGTCGCCCTGAATCCAGGTCATCAGGTCCTGGCCCACCACCGGAATGGCACCAAAGAGCCCCACGATCACGTTGGCCCCCCAGTACGACATCTGGCCCCATGGCAAAACGTACCCCATGAAACCCTCGGCCATCAGCACAAGATAAATAGTCATGCCGAAAATCCAGATTAATTCACGTGGCTTTTGGTATGACCCGTACATCATGCCGCGAAACATGTGCAGATAGACCACCACAAAGAACGCAGATGCACCTGTGGAATGCATGTAGCGAAGAATCCAACCGTAATCGACGTCCCGCATGATGTATTCAACGGACGCGAAGGCGCCTTCGGCGCTCGAGTTGAAGTTCATTGTCAGCCAGATGCCGGTTAGCAACTGGTTGACCAGAACGAACAACGACAGTACTCCGAAGACATACCAGAAGTTGAAGTTCTTTGGTGCGTAGTACTTACTCATGTGCTTTTCGAATGCCTGCACTACGGGCAAACGGGCATTGAGCCAGCCCAGGAAACCAGTCAATTGCACTTGGTCCTTGTTGTTTTCACCGCCAGCCATCACGAATTCTCCGAATCAAGACCAATGACAATCACGCTGTCGTCTACGAAGTAATGGGGGGGCACACGCAAGTTGCTTGGTGCCGGCACACCGGAGAAGACCCTGCCCGCCAAGTCAAACTTGGAACCGTGGCATGGGCAGAAGAAACCGCCGTTCCATTCTGGATCAAAATCCTGCGGCTCCACCTCGGCAAACAGCTGTGGCGAGCAACCCAGGTGAGTACATATACCCACAAGGATCATGATTTCAGGCTTACGGGAGCGAAACTCGTTTTGGGCGTACGCGGGCTGCTGGTCAGCATTTTCGGAGGCCGGATCAGCCAAGTTACCAGTATTATCACGCAGATTGGACAACGTACCTTCGTCCCGACGCATGACAAATACAGGTTGACCACGCCAGGCAGGCATTGGCCCCAGCAACTCACCGGGTTCAAGCCGGCTGATATCAATGGTTATTGGGGCGCCGGCAGCAAGTGCCTTGGCGCTGGGATTCCAGGAGCCTACGAAAGGTACCGCTGCGCCAACACCTCCGACCGCGCCAACTGTTGTCGTGGCGCCAATCAAAAAGCGTCTGCGGCCCTTGTTTACAGTGCCGTCATTCACAAAAAGTCTCCTTAATGAACCCCGCAGAAATGCGGTAGCAAAACCGGAAGGGAAATCGGTAGCATGCTAATCAAATCAGCGAATCCATTCAAGAAAAAGCAGGGGTTGAAAAACCTGCCAACTTCTGTTCTTTGCCCCTCAAAGCGCACCTGCGGCGCTTGAAACCCCGGACAGTAACTGCGTCTTGGGTATTTTTGAGCATCAGATTCCAGTTCATAAAAAAAACGCCGAAACCCAAAGGTTTCGGCGTTTTTCGGAGCGCCATTAACTTATTAGCGCTTAGAGTATTGCGGACGCTTGCGAGCTTTACGCAAACCAACCTTCTTGCGTTCTACTTCGCGGGAATCGCGCGTAACGAAACCAGCCTTGCGAAGTGCAGGACGATTGCCTTCGTCGTATTCAATGAGGGCGCGGGTAAGGCCATGGCGTATCGCTCCAGCCTGACCGAAACTGCCTCCACCAGTTACCGTTACATTGATGTCAAATTTATCGCTGACAGCCAATAGCTCAAGGGGCTGGCGCACGATCATGCGGGCGACTTCCCGACCGAAGAATTTGTCCAGCGTACGATCATTGACAGTAATGTTGCCGGTGCCGGGGGTCAGAAACACGCGTGCCGTGGCGGTTTTGCGACGACCGGTGCCATAGTTTTGGGTTACAGCCATGGGGACTCGATCCAGTAATTGATCAGAACGTTAATTGGGCAGGTTGCTGGGCAGTATGCGGATGCTGATTACCTGCGTAGATTTTCAGCTTGCTCATCATGTCGCGACCCAGAGGAGTGCGCGGCACCATACCTTTCACAGCCAGACGAATGGCTTCTTCCGGGTGGCGAGCGATTACTTCACTGAAGGTCTGGGATTTATGGCCGCCGCAGTAAGTTGAGTGGCGATGGTAAATTTTGGTACGCGCCTTGGTGCCGGTTACGGTGACTTTTTCGGCATTGATGACCACGATGTAGTCACCAGTATCCACATGCGCGGTATATTCCGGCTTGTGTTTACCACGCAGGCGATGAGCGATGGAGGCAGATAGGCGACCCAGCGTCTGGCCAGCGGCATCAACCACGAACCAATTGTTCTGGGCAGTTTCTTTCTTTGCTGAATAGGTTTTCATGTCAAGTCTCACTAGAGGCCCGCAAGCCGGACCGCCAAACTACAAATTAGTGCCCTTTCCGGGAAATGCTGCCGTCCGTACCGCCGCTCCCGGGAGTTGGGGCGCGAATTCTACTCAGCCACCCCTGCCGACACAAGCCCTTCCAGTCCTTTAGTTGGACAAGAGGGCATCAATCTGTCTCCCGGGGGACGGCAAGGTATTCTGCAGACCGAATTTCAGCGACTCAACTGGGGGTACGTTCGAAGGCAAATGCCAAAGCAAGTCCTTGATAAAGCTGGTTAACCGGCGCCGCCGCCTCCAGAACCAGTTAGACGTTTTGATCATTGAACTCATCCATCAACATTATGAAAAGTCGGGCTTCATAATCATTGATGCCGCTGAAACAGGAACAGCAGAAATCAAGACAACAAGGTGCTGGCTAGCCAACTCAATGTAGTCGGCAGCTCCGCCTCGAGCAGCGCAGAGCTTGTTGAAAGCAAACTACAACACAGCTTCCTTCCAGCATCTGGTCAGCACTTTCCTTTGATGGTAATCCAGCACTCTCCCGACTTACACAGCGTGGCTGCGAGTCAGCTCATCACACAGTACAGTCAATGCAACTGCCGATTCATGGCCCTAAGGAGAGTGATACGGAGCCGCCTTCGCCAACACCGCTGTCGACAATCCTCGCCTCCCTCGACCTTGTGTACCACAGTATGCCGTTTCAGCAGATCAATGGCAGACAGGAAGCGCTTGCTGTGCAAACCATTTTCATAAAGCTGTTCCGAAACAATGAGGTGGCAACCAGAACCACACCCTCGGCGACCGCAACTTCCGCTGAAGTGGCAACGACTGTATTGAGATGCTCATCAGGCATGTTTTGCCACATCCCAACCCAACTGCAGATATAGCCCCCAAGCTGTACGGGTTTGATTATGCCGAAGCGGAGTAGCACTCTTGCTGGAATGTCTGCTGATGCCCAATTGCTCTCGACAACCCGCAAGGCAATGAAGCACTTCGACCGCCTATCGTTGAGACTCATCAGGTAATAACAACCCGCTATCGATTGCAGAGTGGTAACGCGCCAGGAGGACAGGAATGGCTGACAAATTCTAAACTCGCGCAACTGCCTGTTTCCGCGGTGATTATGGGTATAATCGTTGCCCACTTGGTTATGGCTATGTCCGGTGTAGGACTCTATGATGTTGTGGATAGTTGCTTTGGGATGCCTTTTGACGGGCTGTCTGATTGGGGCGGTACTTTTCAAGCTATTTCGGTCAGACGAAATCCGCGTGCAGCAACTGGAGTCGCAGTTGCAGCAGCTGAGTGACGAATACGAAAACTACAAGAAAGAAGTACATGGCCACTTCAGTGATTCAGCCATCCTTGTCGGGAAACTGACCGAGAGCTATCGCGAGGTCTACCAGCATCTAGCTCAGGGGGCTCGCGACCTGTGCCCAGATTACATTGCATCCCAGATGACCCAATTGGGTTCGCCCGACAGCCTGGCGTCCAATGAAGGCAGTGCAGGCTCTGCAATCAATGCGGCATCCACCCGCTTGTCCCCTCCTCTCGACTATGTTCTGCCCGGGCAGGAAGAGGCACCCCAGATCCCTGGACGCAGCTGAGCGGGCACTGCGGGCAATCTTCACAAGCAAGGAGCTGCCGAGAAGGCACAACTCCTCCAATATCAGCGAAATCAAAAGCAAACACCCAATCCAATGAATGAATATCAACTGACGCATCTCAAACAACTGGAAGCTGAAAGCATCCACATCATTCGCGAAGTCGCGGCCGAGTTCTCGAAGCCTGTCATGCTTTATTCGATAGGAAAGGATTCGGCCGTAATGCTCCATCTAGCACAGAAGGCCTTTTATCCAGGCCGACTGCCCTTCCCGTTGTTGCACGTCGACACCACATGGAAGTTCAGGGAAATGATTGAGTTCCGCGACCAACTGGCAAAGAAGTATGGCTGCGACCTGATCGTCCACATCAATGAAGACGGCATCAAGGCCGGCGTAGGCCCGTTCACGCATGGAAGTGCCAAGCACACTGACATTATGAAAACCCAGAGCCTTAAGCAGGCTCTCAACAAGTATCAATTCGATGCCGCCTTCGGAGGCGCACGCCGAGATGAAGAGAAATCACGAGCGAAGGAGCGAGTATTCTCTTTCCGAGACAAGAACCATCGCTGGGATCCGAAAAACCAGCGTCCCGAGCTTTGGAACCTCTACAACGGCCGGATCAACAAGGGTGAAAGCATTAGGGTATTCCCTCTGTCGAATTGGACTGAGCTGGATGTTTGGCAGTATATCCATCTCAATAAAATCGAAATTCCCTCCCTCTACTTCGCGAAAGAACGTCCAGTCATCGACTACGAAGGAGTCACCATCATGCTCAACGACGAGCGGGTGCCAACGGAGCTGCACAAGAACCTGCGCACAGCCATGGTGAGATTCCGCACGCTTGGCTGTTACCCGCTCACCGGAGCCATTGAGTCATATGCCACCACGCTGCCGGAAATCATCCAGGAAATGCTGCTGGCTACCACCAGTGAACGGCAGGGCCGCCTGATCGATAGTGATCAGGCCGGCTCCATGGAACAGAAGAAGCGCGAAGGCTATTTTTGAGTTTGGACGCAGCCCAGTCGCAACGATCGAAGAGCCAGGAAACCCCATGTCACACCAATCAGATCTGATCAGCACCGATATCAATGCCTACCTCGCCCAGCACGAACGCAAGGAACTGTTGCGTTTGTTGACATGCGGCAGTGTGGATGACGGCAAGAGCACCTTGATCGGCCGCCTGCTTTACGACACCAAGATGATTTACGAGGACCAGTTGTCGGCTATCGCATCCGATAGCATCAAATCCGGCACCACCGGCAACAAGGTGGACCTGGCGCTATTGACTGACGGCCTGCAGGCCGAGCGCGAACAAGGCATTACCATCGATGTTGCCTACCGCTATTTCTCTACCGCCCGCCGCAAATTCATCATTGCTGATACTCCTGGCCACGAGCAGTATACCCGCAACATGGCCACCGGCGCCTCCAACTGCGAATTGGCCATTATCCTGATTGATGCCCGCCACGGCGTGATGACACAGACACGTCGCCATACCTTTATCGCCACACTGCTTGGCATCCATCACATCATCGTCGCTATCAACAAGATGGATCTGATGGACTACGACGAAGCTGTCTTCAACCGGATAAAGCAGGACTATTTGGAATTCACATCGGACCTCGACACCGGTGAACTTGTCTTCATTCCAATGTCAGCACTCAATGGCGACAACGTTGTCAACGCCAGTACGCAGATGCCTTGGTACCAGGGTCCTACGCTGATGCACATGCTGGAAAACGTCAAAATCACTGCTGACAAGAATTTCGACGATTTCCGCTTCCCGGTGCAATACGTCAACCGTCCCAATCTGAATTTTCGAGGCTATTGCGGCACTATCGCTTCTGGCATTGTCCGCAAAGGCGATCAGTTGACTGTGCTGCCCTCGGGCAGGAGCAGCCGCGTCAAATCCATCGTGACTTATGATGAGGAACTGGAATCAGCCTTCACACCGATGGCAGTAACACTCACCCTCGAAGATGAAGTAGATATCAGCCGCGGTGATTTGCTTGTACATAGCGACAACCAACCTGCATCCAGTGATCTGATCACCGCCACGCTGGTGTGGATGAGCGATGACCCGATGATGCCCGGCAAGCAATACGACTTCAAACACGCCGGCAAACTGTTGAGCGGCCAAGTGAACAATATCCGCCACAAGGTCGACGTCAACACCCTGGAAAAGCTGCCGGCGCCCTCGCTTGCGCTGAACGAAATCGCATTGTGTGACATCAGCTTCAATCAACCAGTTAGTTTTGATGCGTATCGTCGCAACCGCGGCACTGGTGCCTTTGTTGTAATCGACCGACTAACCAATGTCACTGTTGCTGCAGGCATGATCGAAAGCGATGGCAATGTCATCCAACATCACAGCATCAACCAAGGCCATGTGACACCAGCCGAACGCAAAGCGCGTTACGGCCAACAACCAGTTACAGTGATGTTCGTCGGCCTTTCCGGTGCTGGAAAATCCACAATGGCGCATTCGCTTGAGCGTCGCTTGTTCGACATGGGGCGTGTCAGCACAGTGTTGGATGGCAAAACCTTGCGGCTTGGTCTCAGCAAGGACTTGGCACATGATGCGCGTGGTAGAGCAGAAAACCTGCGGCGTAGTGCGCATTTCGCACGCTATCTCAACGAGTCCGGACTGATCTGCTGTGCCGCTTTTGTAGCAGCAAGCGCAGAAGCAAGAGCCCACGCGGTCAGCGTCATCGGTCGCGAGAATTGCCTGATCGTTTATCTGAACCCACCGCTTGATGTGTGTAAACAGCGCGATCCGAGTGGGATCTATGCTGCTGATGCCACCCTGCCGTCCGGCAATGTGCCGGGAGTCTCGTTCCCTTACGAGGCGCCAATCGACGCAGATCTCATGCTGGACACGAGCGCATCCAGCGTAGGCGAGTGCATAGAGCAAGTCTTGGGACTCTTGAAAAACAGGAAACTACTCTGAAAACAGCGTTGTGAAGCTCTCTGTTGGGTCGAAAGCGACAACTTTGGGACACCAGTAGTCCATCGAATCAGGCCTGCTTGCAGAACCCGTGCAGGAAATCTTCTACCGCCTCGGTGCAGTGGGCTCGGATTTCATCTTCCGTCATGTTGCCACGCACACCGCACTCACGCTGTAACACAACCCGATGCAGTACGATCGAGAGAAAGTAACGGCTCAACTTGTCGACTGGATAATCCGACAATGGCTTGTAGTATTCGAACAACTGCACAAGGTTTCGATACGCAACATCAGGACCGGCCTGGTAATAGTGGGTTCCGACCTTCGAACCTGTGGCAGTCATCTGGAATACCAGTCGACGCAACGCAAGCGTGCGATCGGTTGATACCAGATGCATCGTTGCTTCTGCGACTTTGTACAGCGCTTGCTTGAGGCTTTCACCTTCGTAATTGTTGGTAGTCTCCAGCATGCCATTGCCATAGAACGACAACTCGCGCTCTACCACCGCCATGAAGAGATCTTCCTTGCTGCCGAAATAGCGATAAATTGATTCCTTAGAGATGCCGGCTTCACGTGCCATCACGTTGATGCTGGTGCCGTCAAAGCCTTTACTCAGGAAGTTCTCGCTGGCGATATCCAGAACCTCTTCTCGTTTATCGGCGCTACGTGGCTTCAGTTTGACTACTTCTTCTGCGGTCATGCGTTGCTCTGCTGCTGTGTTTGACTGCGTGCCCGGATGGGCGACCTTGGTCAAAGGGTCGGGCATCTTAAGATATAAACTCTATAACTGTGAATGAAAGCATAAAAAAGGCTTGACGAGATTGGTGCAGCGGCCTCATTATTCGCACCGAACTGTACGGTTCGGTATTTAAAACATAAAGGATTAGCCGGTTCCTATCAAAGCCGCCATTGCTGAAGTTTGTAGTAGTTCTGGCGGCTTTGATAGCAGTCGCGAAAGTCCCTCTGAAAAGCCTCGGAAGAGCAGTTTGATTCCGGGGTTTTTTTTGTTTGGTGTATCAGTTAGGCTCCGTTTACTTCGTCAAGAGCCTGCTGCAATGACGCATCGGACAAACACAACCAATCCAGCTGTAAACACCATGCCCCATTGGAGCCGGCGCGCAATACTCGGTGCGGCAGGTATCACGTTAGGCGCTATGGCAAGCCGTAGCGAGGCGCAGACCGACCCGGCTGATGCTGATCTCGATGCCAAATACTTTCCCGGCTTTGAATCCAAAAAAATCACGTCCAACGGAGTAAGCATTCACACCGTAATTGGCGGCAGTGGCCCACCGGTGTTGCTTCTGCATGGCGCACCGCTTTCACACTTGTCGTGGGCAGAGATAGCAGTTGAGTTGGCGAATGACCACACTGTGATTGCTCCTGACCTGCGCGGATATGGCTGGAGCAGTAAACCTGATGGTGGTGAAAACCATATCAACTACTCAAAACGCACCATGGCGCAGGATCAAGTCGGCGTCATGCAGCAGCTTGGCTTCAGCAGCTTTGACCTTGCCGGCCACGATCGTGGCGGCCGGGTGGCACGCCGGCTGACTCTCGACCATCCTGACAAAGTGGAAAGTCTTACCGTACTCGACATCGTGCCCGCGCATGCCCACTCAACGTTCTGTGGGGCGACAACGCCGCCATGGGCAGGCAATACGACGTATTGGGAATATGGAAGATGGAGGCGACCAATGTCGAAGGCAAGGCAATGCCGGGCGGTCACAATTTCTTGATGGAAAACCCCGGCCCAACCTATACCAAGTTGCACCGATTCATTACCAGCTGAAACTGAAGCACATCCTGCAATCGCCGAAGTGTGCTGCGGCGATTGCAGAAACTCCCTAGTTGTCAGAAGCGGTGGCCCAACATCAGGTACACACTGCGGGGCTCACCCACAAAATAACGCTCATTGCCAAACGCGATATCAGCACGTTCGGCATAGTCGGTATCCAGCAGGTTGGTAACGTTGGCACCGTAATACCACTGCACACCAAAGTCAGCCTGGTAACGCAAATTCACCAACTCATGCCCCGGATACTTGGCGGTGTTCGCTTCATCTGTGAAATATTCACCTACATGTACCCACTCAAGCTCAATATTACGCGCGGGCGAAATCTGCCAGCGCAACTGTGCACTGCCGCTTACACGCGGTGCAGTATCCATATCCAGACCAGCCAGTTGCACAGTTCCCGGGTTCAAAGTGCCTTCGTAGGTATGACGTGCATAAGTCGCAGCCAATGTCAGTGACAGGCTATCGTTGATGCTATAGGCAGCATTCGCTTCAATGCCACGATGCTTGGTTTCAGCACCGCTGATATTGACACGGTTGCTGTCTTGGATGATCACGTTCTGCTTTTCCATGTGATAAACCGCTACCGCATAGTTGAGATCGCTGATCGCACCACGCAGGCCCAACTCGTAGCTGTTGGCATTTTCGGAGTCCAGATCGGCAACGTTTTGTACTCCTTGCAACCGATAGATTTCGTTGGTGTCGGGAGAACGGAATGCACGGGCTGCATTCACATATACTTGTGTGCCCGAAGCGAAATCATGTATCCAGCCCAACTGGGCTGAGGTGTTGTCGTAATCGTCTGAACGATCCGCTGGGCGATTGAATCGACATCCACCAAAACCACAAGCCACGCCGTTGTCGCGGGTACGGCCGTTGATCATCAGATTGTCATAGTCATAGCCAAGCATTTCGTGACGCATACCCAGACTGAACTGATCAGAATCGGTCATGTCGAACTTCAGCTGCGCATAGGGTGATATGAGCCCAGCATCCACTTGGAAGTCGTAGTGCTTGCCGATCGGAATAGTGCCTACAACAGCAGCAGTACCCACAGCCGCAACACTTTGGGTCTCGCGCAGAAATCCATCAGTAGTTTCCATATCGACACCGGTTTGCCACGACAGCTTGCCGCTGTTGCCGGCCAGCATAGTCATCAGACCAAAAGACTCCTGGCCGTTCTCTTCAAGTGGAACACCCGGCAGAAAATGCTGCAGGAATTCCATTTCGGTTTTGCGATAATACGGCGTCACAATTAAGTTGCCGATAGCGGTGCTCCATTCAATTCTGCTGCTGAGCCGGTAGGAACGCGCATCACGGAAAGACTCAGGATTCGGATTCGCACGCTTGAGGTTGTCGTCTTTGTAGGCATCGCGTCCTTGCACAAAGCCAGCGGTTTCCTGATTGAGGTTGGTATAGTGGAACGCGCTGGTGACAGTGACACCGTCGCCACTGTAACGATGCTGCAGACTCAGTTTCTGCTGATCAAACCCGGAATCGCGTTTGTAGCCATCATCGCTGGTGCCATTGAAGCTGGCGCGATAGCCCTGCGCTCCGCTGGTGGCACTGCTGGTGGCACGAATGCGGTTGTAATCGTGCGGGCCGGCTTCATAGGCAATACTGTTGTCGCTGGTATCGCTGATCGGATCACTGATGACGTTGATCGCTCCATGCAAGGCGTTGGCACCGTAGAGAATGCTGCCCGGGCCGCGGATAACTTCCACAGAACCCGCTTGTTCGCTGTTCGATTCGAACATCTGGTTCACATTGCAGAAGCCGATGGCCCTCAGCGGAATGCCATCCTGCGCCATCTGGAAAGCGCCACAGCTGCCGGCACCGGACAATACCGGCGAACGGATCGCCGTCAGGCTCTCCTGGCCGTTGCCGCGGCTGATCCAGGTTCCTGGCACACGAGCCAGCAATTCATTGATATGAGTGGGACGGATTTTCTTGATGTCGTCGCCTCCCACCGCAAAAATGCTGGCCGGCACATCGCGCAGCGTGCTCTGCTTGCGGTCGGCGGTAACGACAATTGATTCGAGGCTGTTGCTGCTCGGCTGCGACCAAGCAAGGCTGCTGGCTTGAGCAAGCAACACCCCGGCGGCGAGCAATTTCATTCTTGACGCTTTGTTGGTCATAGTTTGGTTCCTTTGTCCGGCTTCTTGGCCTGGGAAAAACTGTATGCCTTCGCAATATGTGCCGCGCGACAAGGTTGCGTAAAGTAATGTACTGCCATGAGTATTGGCAACCGGAAGCCTCGTTGCACGGGGTCAGCGTAATGCGGATAACATTGCGCAAATATGGTGAAAGCCCCCCGAGGAAACCGATGTCATATCTGCGCGAACAAACTGAAGCACTGCTGTTCCAGCTCAAACACGTGGCCGGATTGGATGGACTTGCCTTGCATGAACTTTTTGCCCAAGCCACTGTAAAGGCATTGCTCGAATCGGCTATGGAGTTCGCCAACGACCAGCTTGTCCCGCTTGCAGCTAGCGGCGATCGCGATGGCTGCCGCTTATTGAACGGGCAAGTTGCGCTGCCACCAGGCAGCAGGGAAATCTATAAACAATGGTGTGAGCTCGGGTTTCCGGCACTGGGCCTTCCAGTTGCAATCGAAGGGCTAGGTCTGCCTCGAACAGTACAAAGTGCCGTGCAGGAACTGTGTGATGGCGCTAACCTGGCGCTGGGCATGCTCTGCATCAATCTGCGCTGTGCTGCACTCGCGCTGCTGAAGAGCGCTACCGCCGAACAACAGGCCCGCTGGGTACCCGGACTTGTAAGCGGTCAACTCGCCAGCACCATTGTGATAAGCGAGCCGCAGGCAGGCTCCGATGTAGGCCGCATCACCACCATGGCGCACCCGGCTGCAGATGGTCATTATGCACTGACCGGCTCGAAGATCTGGATATCCTACGGCGATCACGACGCTACCGACAATATCCTGCATCTTGTGCTGGCACGCCTGCCTGGCAGTGAAACCGGCAGCCGCGGACTAAGCTTGTTTGCTGTACCGAAACTACTTGATGGCAAGAACAATAGCGTTCATGTGTTGCGGCTTGAGCACAAAATGGGGCTGCATGCCTCGCCCACCTGTGTGCTGGAATTCCAGCAGGCCAGTGGCGAATTGATCGGCGAAGCCGGTCGCGGCTTGCAAGCACTGTTCGTGATGATGAACAACATGCGGCTGGCAGTGGCGGTGCAAGGCGCGGCAGTCGCCAATGCCGCCATGCTGCAAGCCTGGAACTATGCCAGCGAGCGACCACAAGGCGGCCACGCGCTTGCTCTACCGGTCAACATTATCCAGCACGCCGATGTTCAACGCATGCTGCTCGAAATGACCGCCGACAGCGAATTGATGCGCGCGCTGGCACTGCGCACTGCCAGCATGCTCGATACCGCCGAAGCACTTGCGACAATCGGCAAAGACGAAGCAGCCAAGCACCTACAAACGCTGGCAGAGCTTATCCTGCCGGTAGCCAAAACCATCAATGCCGAAACTGCGTTTACAGTGTCCAGTCAGGCCATCCAGGTGATGGGAGGCTACGGCTACACCAACGACTATCCAATTGAACGCATGGCGCGCGATATACGCGTAGCAGCAATCTATGAAGGCACCAGCGGCATACAAGCCCTCGACTTCACCAAACGCAAGGTAATTGGCGACAACGCAGCTGCGCTTGGTGAATTGGTTGTCCTTGTCAACAAAGCACTGCAACAGGGCAATAGCCCGTTTACGGCCGCATGGCCCGATGTACGCGAAATGATGCAACAGCGCGTTGGCGCATTGCTGGCCCTGCCAAAAGAGAAAGCAAATTACGCTGACGCAGGAGCCTATGCGCTGCTACAACTGGCAGCGCTTGTGTTGCATTGCTGGAATGGCCACACCCTATTTACGGCAGCTTCGGAGGCGATACCAGCACAACTGCGCTTGCGGGCCGCGCTCACCCTTTTTGCCGGTAGTGTCACTGCAAAAGCAGCACTGTGGGCAACGCGCAGCGCACTGGAAATACCGGCATTTACCTTGACCAAATAGGATTTGATCTTGCCTACCCTATCCTTTACTTTACCGACGCTGCACTCGCCGCACCCAGTCAGGCCATAACCAGAAAAATCGTAACGGAGTCTGCCATGACCGCTATCCAGCCCCCCGTCCAAGAGTACCAACTGTTCATTGATAACGCTTACACGCCATCTGCATCAGGCATGTACAGCGATGACATGAATCCCGCCACCAACACTCTCTACGCTCGTGTACAAAACGCCGGCAAAGCCGATGTGGAAAAAGTTCTGGCTTCGTCTTCCAAGGCATTTGAAACCTGGAAGGACGTAGCCCCCAGCGTGCGCGAAAAGATGATGATCAAAGCTGCGGCCTTGATGGAAGAGCGTGCAAAGGAATTGCAGGATGTGCTGATCGACGAAGCCGGCTCCACGCTGCTGAAAGCGGGTTACGAAACCCATCACACACCCAACTACCTGCGCTCAATGGCCGGCGAATGCCGTCGCATCAAAGGTGAAACCTACCTGTCGGACTATCCAGGCGTTAAATCCTATGCAATCCGTCGCCCGCTCGGTCCAGTGCTGGCGATTGCGCCCTTCAACTTCCCGCTGCTACTCGGTATCCGCAAGATCGGCTTTGCGCTAGCCGCTGGCAATACCGTAATCCTTAAGCCCTCCGAGATGACACCTGTAATCGGTCTCAAGCTGGGTGAACTGTTCCGCGATGCCGGCTTCCCGCCCGGCGTACTCAATGTGGTTCCTGCGGTCGGTGCCGATCTCGGCGACGGACTCATCACCGACAAGCGCGTGCGCTTTGTCACTTTCACCGGTTCCAGCCGCGTGGGCTGGCAGGTGGGCGCCAAAGCTGCTGCCAACGGCAAGAAATTCGCACTCGAACTCGGCGGCAAGAACCCGATTGTTGTGTTGAACGATGCCGACGTCGACTACGCCGTCAACACCGCTGCCTTCAGCAACTTCATGCATCAGGGCCAGATCTGTATGACAGGCTCGCGCGTGATTGTTGAAGCCGGCATCTATGACCAGTTCTGTGAAAAATTCAAAACCAAGGTCGCCGGCATCAAGTTTGGCGCCAACCCGCGCGAACCCGGGTTGGTAGTGGGCCCGCTGATCCGTACCACCCAGGGCCCGTTCATCAAGGAGCAAGTCGACAAAGCTGTTGCCCAGGGCGCCCGCTTGCTGACTGGAGGCAACTTCAAGGACAACGTGTTCGAACCTACCGTGGTAGCCGACATCACGCCAGAAATGAGTATCTTCCGTACCGAGTGCTTTGGCCCTGTGGCATCGGTCATCAAGGCCAACGACTATCTGCACGCAATGTCCTTGGCTAACGATTCCGACTACGGTTTGTCGTCGGCCGTGCTAACCAACGACCTGCAAAAAGCCATCATTTTGTCGGAAGGCCTGCAGTCGGGAGCCGTCCACATCAATGGCCCCAGCGTGCGTGATGAGCCGGTGGTTCCGTTCGGCGGCGTCAAAGACAGCGGCTTCGGCCGTGAAGGCGGTCACTTCTCGATGGACGAGCTGACCGAATTGAAGTGGATCACCATCCAGACCGGCCAAAACAAGTATCCGTTCTGAAACAAACCGGGTAGTTAAAAACACGAAAAGGGGCTTTAAAGCCCCTTTTCCTGTTCTGATGACTGCTTTTCGAGTACTTCGCCCACGCCCGTGAGCAACCTCAGCCAGTCCTTTTGCACGCGCTTCGGTAATTGGCGGAACTGGGTCAGCAGTTGATGCTCTTCCCAGGACAACCGCAGTTCTGGCGTGGCGCCGTAGCCTTTACCGGTTTCAGTGATACCGCCTTCCAGTGTTCGCATTGGCAATTCGTTATCGAGCAACCAAGCCCGCCTGACTTTGAGCACCCTGGCAATAAGCGGTGCTCTCTCGGCGGTGGGAATGGACTCGCCGCTCTGCCATTTGTTGACAGCCTGACCAGACACACCAAACAGGCGCCCAAGCTCCTTCTGGGTTTTGGATGCTAGGCCAGCTTCACCGAGCGCCTGCTGGAAGCGCTCGGTGAAACCTTCATGGACACTGCGGGACACAACACCACCAACCACTGGTTAACAAGTAGCCAAATGGTGGTTCAACGCAACCCAACTATCAGTATTTCAGGGAAAAACTTACGGTTGGCAAAAATTGGAGGTGCCGGTTCAAACCAGTTTGAATACCTTCTCGGCGACGTCCTGGTAGAACTTCTTCTTGGTGGCGACATCCATCATCATGTTGTCGAGATCTATTACTTCCTGCGGGGTGTACTGGTACGGGTAATCCATTGCGTACATCACGCGATCAACGCCACAAATCTGCTGGGCAAACTTGATGGCGGGCTCCCATGCCATGCCGCTGTTGGTGACGTAAACATTCTCTCGCAGATAATCACCAATCTTCCTCTGCAGTGGTTTCAAGCACTCGTAACGTGCTGCTTTGACGCCGGCGTTGTGCATGTACTCAAGGCGGTACAACCAATACGGTAGGGCTTCGCCCATGTGGCCGATGATGATTTGCAGTTTGGGGAAGCGGTCGAACACGCCGGCGGTGATGATTCGCAACATGTGGAAGCCGGTTTCAACACCGAAGCCGAAGATGGCGCCGTCAAGTCCAGCTTCCACCATCGGACCGATCATGCTCTTGGGAGGTGTGTTCGGATGCAGGTAGATTGGCAGATCCAGTGCTTCGGCGGCTTCGAATATCGGCCAGAACTTCTCGTCCGAAAGGTATTCGCCCATCGTATGCGAGTTGATGATGATGCCGCGGAAACCCAGTGCCTTGCAGCGCTGCAGTTCCTGCGCCGCCAGTTCAGGAGCCTGCGGTGCAATGGCGATCATGCCGGTGAAACGCGTCGGGTGCTTGCGTACAGCGGCGGCAAGAATGTCATTGCTTTCACGCGCTAGTGATACGGCAGTGTCGCGCTCGAACACCTGCACGCCGGGTGAGGTCAGTGCGATGATCTGATGATCGATACCAGTGGCATCCATGTCAGCAATACGCAGTGCATCAAGATCGGCCAGCTTCTCGCGGATGAAGGTCGGGCGTGCCGCCGTTGACGATGAGTAAAACCCCCAAAGACTGTCGAAACCCGGATCATCGAAGCTGCGGCTCTCGTACAGCTTGCGATAGCGCACAATCAGATCGGCCGGCGCGAAAGCTTCTTCGGTGGCGATGCGTTTGTATTGGTTGCTGAAGGGGATCGTTGACATGGAGAACTCCGGCAGTTGGGAACAAGTGGGGGGAAGCAGCAGGTAGAAGCAGACCGGCGGCATGATACGCCAGCGCAGCAATGCCCTGAATAGGCCGGCGTGCAAGCAACGTGATTTTGCGGGATCATGACGCCCCACGAAAATTCTCCGCAAGCAAGGAGCTCAATCCATGTCCACCCCCCAGAACCTATATCCCGAACTGCAGCTTTTCATCGGGGGCGAATGGATATCCAAAGGCGCCCGCCAGAGCGAATCGGTACTGAATCCCGCCACCGGCGAGGTACTGGGCGAATTGCCACACGCCACTACCGCCGATCTTGATCGTGCACTGGCCGCAGCCGAGAAGGGTTTCAAGGTATGGCGCAGTTACATGCCGGAAAAACGCGGTGAAATACTGCGCAAAGCCGCTGCGCTACTGAACGCTCATGGCGATCGCATCACGCGTGTGGCGTCGATGGAATCGGGCAAAGCCATCGCGCAATCGCGTATCGAACTGCACATGGCTACTGAAGTGCTCGAGTGGTACGCCGAAGAAGGCCGTCGCGCCTATGGCCGCGTGCTGACCCAGCGCCAGCCGGGCACGCGTCACCTGGTCGTCAAACAGCCTATCGGACCCGTCGCTGCGTTTACGCCGTGGAATTTTCCGCAGGGCAACCCGGCCCGCAAGCTGGGCGCCGCACTCGGTGCTGGCTGCTCGTGCGTTTTGAAAGCGGCAGAAGATACGCCGGCTTCAGCCATCCTGATGGTGAAAGCGCTGCAAGAAGCCGGCGTGCCGGATGGAGTCGTCAATCTGGTGTTTGGCGTACCGTCCGAAATTTGCCCGTACATCCTGCGCTCGGGCGTAATCCGCAAGCTCAGCTTCACCGGTTCGATTCCGATCGGCAAGGAACTGGTGAAAATCTGCGCCGAGAAAATGATCCGCACAACGATGGAGCTGGGTGGTCATGGTCCGGTGCTGGTGTTTGATGACGTCAATCTCGAACAAGTGTTGGACATGTGTGCAACAGCCAAGTGCCGCAATGGCGGTCAGGTGTGCGTGTCCCCGACGCGATACTTCATCCATGCCTCGATCTTCGACAAGTTTGTTGAAGGTTTCACTGCCCGCATCAACAAGGTCAAAGTCGGCAACCCGCTCGACGAAAGCGTCGGCATGGGGCCACTTATCCATGCCCGTCGCCGCGAGTCTGTGCATGCATTGATCCAGGACGCACTCGCCCACGGCGCCAGGCTGCATACCGGTGGTGAAGCAATTCCCGGCCCCGGCTTTTTCTACAAACCGACTGTGCTCTCCAACATCCCGAACAGTGCGCGCATCATGAACGAGGAACCGTTCGGCCCGGTTGCGCTGCTGAATCCCTTCACCGATTTCGATGCTGTCATTAGCGAAGCCAACCGTCTGCCGTACGGCCTTGCAGCTTTTGCCTTTACCGAAAACGGCAAGCGTCTGAAACTGCTCGGCGAGCAGTTGGAGGCTGGCATGCTGGGCCTCAACACGTTTGCGATCTCGGTACCGGAATCGCCGTTTGGTGGCATCAAGGAGAGCGGCCACGGCAGCGAGGAAGGCATTGAAGGTCTCGACGCCTGCCTGATCACCAAGTACATCAGCGAAGCCTGATTAACGTCCGGAGTCCGCCCACATGCAGTTCGTTGTCACCGCCATGGATTTCACCGACGCCAGCGCGCTGGAGCGCCGGATGTCACAACGCGAAGCCCATCTTCAGGGCGTAAAGCTGCTGATCGCACAAGGCCACTTTCTCAGCGGCGGTGCCATTCTTGATGACACCGGCAAAATGATTGGTTCGACGCTGCATCTGGAATTCCCTGACCGTGCCGCGCTCGATGCCGTACTGAAGAATGATCCTTACGTCAGCGGCAAGGTGTGGGACAACATCAACGTGCGCGAAGCACGGCTGGTGCCACTGCCGAAAGCATGAACAGGCTGTTACTTCGATGGGGTAAGGATGTCGCTACCGCTGTCTGCAGCAGCATCCTTGGCCTCGCGACCCGCTGTTTTACTGCCACGACTGACATCCATCAATGTGCCCTGCACATACTGGTGAACGATGTTGGCAATCAGCGACTGGGTGGGAATGCCTTCCGCCAAAGCCTGTCGTTGCAGTTCGGTGAAATCTTTGCCGGAGATACGGAGATTGATGCGGTTGTCACGGCGGCCGGCTGCTTCGACCACATAAGAGCGTAACTACAAACGATCGTAGTCAGGCTGCTGTTCAAAACGGCCACTGTCGAAACCGGGCAGCAACGACTTGCGCGGCGGGTTGAGTGCCTGTGCCAGCTTGTCTTTGTCGATGTCACTCATCGGTCACGCTCTTGATCCACTTATCCACCCTCAGTGCGAAGGTTTTTGTGCAGCAAACTGCTGCTGTTGCGAAGCTGTCGATTCTTGCTGGTATCGCTGTTTCCACTCTTCGTAAGGCATACCGTATACGACTTCCCGTGCGGCGTCGTAGCTGATGGTCTCACCACGCTCAGCGGCAGCGGCCAGGTACCACTTCGACAAACAGTTACGACAGAAGCCAGCGAGGTTCATCAAATCGATATTCTGGACATCTTTGCGGCTGTCCAGATGCGCCAGCAGGCGACGAAAAGCTGCGGCCTCGAGTTCGATTCTGCTATCCATTTGACATTCCTCTCAACTATCAACCGCAAGCGCAACTATCAACCACCAGCCATTTTGGCTTTGTATCCTTCAGCCAGCAACCAAGCCAGCAATTTGTCACGATTGTCACCCTGGATTTCGATTACTCCGTCTTTGATGGTACCGCCGGTCCCACAAAACTGCTTCATACGAGTGGCGATGGCTTTCAAATCGGGCTCGGTGAGTGGCAATCCCTTGATGAGCGTAACCCCCTTCCCAGCCCTGCCCTTGGTCTCACGCGCCACCCTCACGATGCCATCACCTTTTACCACTTGCTGGCGCAAAGCCTTGCAACGACAGCTGTCCAGCGGATTCTGGCAGTCAGGACACAGACGGCCACTGGCAGTGGAATAAACGGGGCGGGAATCGCTGGGCATGGCAGGGAAATAGCAGCACAAGGTTACCGGCATTATACTGGCGGCCTGTAATAACGGAACTTGAAGCGCATCCCACCCTGCGCGGAGCAGCGAATCACCGATGAAGCACTGGCTTACCTACCTGCTCTGGCCTGCACTGGCTGGCTTCAGCTTTGCTGCAGCCCTCCTGCTGGCACCGCGGATCTTCAGTCACGTTCCGGCGTTGGCGCATTATCTGCCAGCACCTGAACAGATTGCTGTGCAAGCGCCCCCGCAAATGGTGGCGCCAGTGTCCTACAGCCCGGCTATCAAGAAAGCTGCGCCTGCCGTTGTAAGCATCAACTCGCTCAATCTGTTTGAGCGCAGAGAGGTTCGGCCCATCGCGCCCAATTTGCCAGTGCTGGTAGCTGAGATGGTCGAGGACGACGCCACCAGCCTCGGCTCCGGAGTCATCATCAGCCCGGAAGGCTACATCGTCACCAGCTATCACGTGTTTTTTGGTGATGATCCCGACACCCGCACCTTCTCCAGCAAGATCACGGTCACACTTAGCGGCGGCGATGCCTTGGAAGGCAACCTGATCGCACTCGACGAGAAAAACGATCTCGCCCTGTTGAAGATCGATCGTACCAACCTGCCCTTCGTCGTGCTCAGCGACCCGGCCAAACTTGATACAGGGGATGTGGTACTGGCGATAGGCAACCCGCGCAACATCGGCCAATCGGTGAGTGCCGGTATCGTAAGTGGGCTGTGGAGCCGCGACGACAGCTTCGTCGTGCAGACCGATGCGGCCATAAACCCCGGCAATTCCGGCGGTGCATTAGTTGACGTCAACGGCGATCTGATCGGCATAAATTCCACCATCGTGTCGGAATCGGGTGGTTCCGAAGGCATCAGCTTTGCAGTTGCGGCCGGCAGAGCGATGGATCTGCTGGAGGACTATCTGGCGACCAGCACCAGCGGCTATCTGGGCGTCGACACCAATGCGCTGTCGCTGCAGAGCGGCAGGGACCTTGTAGGGGAACCCATACAGGGTTTTATCATCAACGAAGTCGTGCCCGGCGGTCCTGCCGACAAGGCGGGACTGCACCAGGGCGACATCATCACCGGTGTCGACAATGAAAAAATCATCATCCAGGACGACAAGGACCGCAGCGAAGCCAATCGTGCCATCTCGCTGATCAGCGGCAGTCCGGCAGGTAAACTGATTGTCCTGGAAATCTACCGCGATGGTGGATTCGTGCAGCTTCCAACGATACTTGGCGTCGGCCGTCCGAACTTCTCTGGTGTTGAGCGCATCGCTGACTCAGTGGAAGACCAAACAGCAGGGCAGGAAATACAACAGTAAGCCGGGTTATCGTTTCCAGTTCGGATCACGCAGCTCAGCAGCGCGCGCATGCGCCGTCAGACTTTCAGCGCGCGCCAGCACTGAGGTGGGCTGCGCCAACTGCATCGCTGTTGTTTCGCTGCAGAAAATCACCGATGAACGCTTCTGGAAATCATATACACCGAGCGCCGATGAGAAGCGCGCAGTGCCCGATGTAGGCAGCACGTGGCTGGGGCCAGCGCAGTAATCACCCAACGCCTCCGAAGTATGCCGCCCCATGAAAATGGCGCCAGCATGACGAATGAGTGGCAACAGCGCTTCGGGATCAGCAACAGATACTTCGACATGCTCGGGCGCTACCAGGTTGCATACATGCACTGCCTCGGCGAGATCCTGCGTTTTGATGAACATCCCGCGACGCTCAAGCGAAGCATGGATGATCTCGCGCCGTTCCATGCCGGGCAGTAGCTTGTCGATGCTGACCTGCACTCGATCGAGGAATGCCGCATCAGGACTCACCAGAATAGACTGTGCGTCTTCGTCGTGCTCGGCCTGCGAAAACAAATCCATCGCAATCCAATCGGGATTGGTCTGTCCATCGCAGATCACCAGGATTTCGGAAGGGCCCGCCACCATGTCGATGCCGACCCTGCCGAACACCGCCTTCTTGGCAGTGGCGACGTAGATATTGCCGGGACCAACGATCTTGTCGACCGCAGGAATCGTGGCAGTACCATAGGCCAGTGCTGCAATCGCTTGCGCCCCCCCCACCGTGAATACCATATCCACTTCGGCCAGTGCCAAGGCAGCCAATACCAGATCGTTGATGACACCACCGGGCGTCGGTAGCGTTGCAATGATTTCCTTTACACCTGCCACCCGCGCTGGAATCGCATCCATCAATACCGTGGATGGATAACTGGCCTTGCCGCCGGGCACATACATGCCAACGCGATCAAGTGGTGTGATTTGTTGGCCGTAGCTGGAACCATCGGCATCGGTATAGCGCCAGGAATGCTGTAGCTGTTTCTCGTGGTACGCACGAATGCGGTCTGCTGCCGTGCGCAAAGCACCGGCTTGGTCTGCTGGCAGATTGCGCAGTGCCGCCTTCATGCGGTCATTATCAATGCGCAGAGCCAGGATGTCGGCCGCCTGCAAGTTATCGAATTTGTTGGTCCAGTGCAGCACTGCGGCATCGCCACGCTGCCGGACGTCGCGCAGTATGTCATTCACACGCGCTTCAACTTCTGGTGACGACAACGAATCCCATGCCAGACGCTCGCGCAGGTGGACTGCAAAATCGGCGGTGCCAGTATCAAGCCTTTTAACTGTAACGGCATTCATGTTGAGGCTACCGCTGCTTGCAAGCGCTGTAAAAAAGCCTGCACTCGTGCATGTTTGATCTTCATAGCCGCCCGGTTGACTATGACGCGCGTGCTGACTTCGGCAATCAACTCGCGCGGCTCCAGTCCGTGCGCTTTCAACGTCTTGCCAGTGTCAACAATATCGACAATGCAATCGGCCAAGCCGATCAGTGGCGCCAACTCCAGCGCACCATTCAACTTGATCAGATCCACCTGCCGACCCTGCCGCGCGAAGTACTGTTTGGCAATGTTGACGAACTTGCTCGCCACACGCAGACGCGGACTGTCGAGCTTCGCGCCTACCGGGGCTGCTGTCATCAGTCGGCAGCAGGCAATTCGCAGATCCACCGGCTCATAGAAACCCTGCGAACCGTATTCCAGAATCATGTCCTTGCCGGCGATGCCGATATCCGCACTGCCGAGCTCAACGTAGGTCGGCACGTCGGAGCCGCGAATAACCATAAGCTGCACATCAGGCAGGTTACTGTCGAACAACAGCTTGCGACTGTTGCTGATGTCCTCAGCCGGAATGACGCCGGCCTTTTCCAGCAGCGGTAATACTTCTTCGAGAATGCGTCCCTTGGTCAGGGCAATTACAAGTTTCTGCGACGACATAACGGACCAGACTCAGGAAGGCAGCCGGCGTATCTTGGCACCCAACAATTGCAGTTTTTCTTCGATACACTCATAGCCACGATCAATATGGTAGATGCGATCAACCGTGGTTTCGCTCTCGGACACAAGGCCCGCGATGACAAGACTCGCAGACGCACGCAAATCCGTTGCCATTACCGGCGCCCCTTTCAAGGCAGCTACACCACGAAAGATAACGGTATTGCCTTCGACGCGCAGATCGGCGCCCATGCGGTTCATCTCATGCACGTGCATGAAGCGGTTCTCAAACACGGTTTCAGTGATGGAACCCGAGCCCTCCGAAATAGCGTTGAGCGCAGTGAACTGCGCCTGCATGTCGGTGGGAAACGCCGGATACGGCGCGGTCGTCAGTGATACGGCTTTTGGACGCTGCCCATGCATGTCGAGCGTGATCCAGTTGGGACCAATCTCAATCTGGGCCCCGGCTTCTTCCAATTTCGACAAAACAGCTTCGAGAATATTGGGACGGGTATCCTTCACCTTTATGCGGCCGCGAGTGGCAGCAGCAGCAATCAGATAGGTACCTGTTTCGATACGATCGGGCATGATTGGATAACTACCGCCGTGCAATCTCTCGACACCATTGATTGTAATTGTTGCAGTACCTTCGCCACTGATGTCGGCACCCATGGCGCGCAAGCAGTGGGCAAGATCTACCACTTCCGGTTCGCGCGCTGCGTTTTCAATAATCGTCTGCCCCTCAGCCAGCGTCGCCGCCATCATGACATTCTCGGTGCCGGTCACGGTGACAATGTCCATAAGGATGTGCGCGCCTTTCAGACGTTTGCCGCGGGTGTTGGCCTTGATGTAACCGTTTTCCATCTTGATTTGCGCGCCCATTTTTTTCATGGCTGCCAGGTGCAGGTTGACCGGACGCGAACCGATGGCGCATCCCCCAGGCAACGCCACTTCGGCTTCGCCGAAGCGCGACAGCATTGGACCGAGAACCAGAATCGACGCGCGCATGGTCTTTACCAGCTCATAAGGCGCACTGAAATTGCGGATCGAGCTGCTGTTGATCTGCACATTGAGCTTTTCACCCACCACGGTTTCCACACCCATGCAGCCGAGCAACTCGAGCATCGTGGTGATGTCAAACAGATGTGGCAAATTGCCGATTTCGATGACATCGGACGTCAGCAGTGTTGACGCTATGATGGGCAGCGCCGAGTTCTTGGCGCCTGCGATGCGGATTTCCCCGTTGAGCTGAGTGCCACCTTGGATGACCAGTTTGTCCACTAGCGTGTTCCTCGAAATGCTGTTTGATTGCCGCGGTTGATGGCGGACATTGTCATGCTGAAGCTGCGCTTTCTTCCGGAGTTTGCAGTTGCATATTGACGGCGTGAATCGCACCGCTCTGGATGTGCGCATTCAACACTTTGTAAACAGCCTGCTGCCTTTTGACGCGGTTGAGACCAGCGAAGGCTGTGGAGATGAGCAATACCTGGTACTTACCCTCACCACCACCAACCTGCACGCCGGCATCGGGGAAGGCTGCGGTCAGCAGCGCTGATATTTCAGAGGTGGACATCGTCATAAATACAGTTCGGAATCGTTGGAAACAGCGCGCCATTCTATCGCAAAGCCTCTGGTATTCCCAAGGAATCACCACAGGGGCCGTGAGGTATGCAATTTGCCACAATTTGCAGAAGGTGGCATTTGGCATACACTGCCTTGCCTTTTGCATATGCCTCCCCTCATGTCACCAGAATCCCTCATTGCCACCGCTCGCTCCACCATCCAGCTGCAGCGCGATTCGGTAGCAGCACTGCATGAGCGGATTGGGCCGTCATTTGTGCATGCCTGCCAGCTGATCCTGGCCAGCAAGGGGCGTGTTGTCGTAATGGGCATGGGCAAATCCGGCCATATCGCAAACAAAATTGCTGCGACCTTGTCCAGTACAGGAACCCCAGCCTATTTCGTCCATCCTGCTGAAGCCAGCCATGGCGACATTGGCATGGTGACACGCGATGACGTTGTACTGGCACTGTCGAATTCCGGTACCACGCCGGAAGTGCTGGCATTGTTGCCGATACTGAAACGCAAGGGCGTGGCATTGATCGCTCTGACTGGCAATCCGTCCTCCGAGCTGGCCACCGCCGCAACAGTAAACATTGATGTCAGCGTAGAACGAGAAGCCTGTCCGCTCGGACTAGCCCCCACCACCAGCACCACGGCAGCACTCGTGATGGGAGATGCGGTGGCAATGGCGCTGCTGGAAGCCCGCGGATTTACTGCCGAAGATTTTGCGTTTTCTCACCCCGGCGGCAATCTCGGCCGCCGCCTGTTATTGAAAGTGGCTGACATCATGCATAGGGGCGCCACAATTCCTTGCGTGGCCAATACCACCCCGATCAGCAAAGCACTGCTGGAGATCACCGCAAAGAAACTCGGCATGACAACCGTTGTTGACTACCAAGGCACTATCTGCGGCGTGTTCACAGACGGTGACTTGCGGCGTGTGCTTGATCGAGGCCTCGATATCCATGCCACCTCGGTATCTGACGTTATGACCGGCCAATTCAAATCGATTATGCCAGGGGCGCTGGCATCTGAAGCAGCGCGTATCATGCAAGACTACGCAGTTTACAGCCTTGTCGTGATGGCTGACGGCGGCGAACTTGCCGGCATCATCACAATGCATGACTTGCTGCAGGCAAACGTAGTGTGACGCGGGCATACCGGATTAGCCCATGCTGACATCAGCCCTGAATATTTGTTTGCCTGTCCGCCGCAACCTGTCATTGCTGGCACTGGCTATTGCGGGCTGCGCACCTGCCGGCAACGATGAGGCCTCTGCCCTTGCGGCCAACCTCAGGGCGCCCTATGACTATTACATCAATGGCATGCAAAGCACCCGCTTCGACGCTGGCGGTGTGCGTCTTTATGCGTTGCATGCTTCACGTGCCACCCATTTCCCCTCAGACGACTACGCCGAGCTGAGCAACCCCGATCTGCTCTGGTATCAGGTAGACCAAGAACCTTGGGGGCTGACTGCCAACAGCGGCACCTTGCATATCGCAGGTGACAATACTCATGAATTGCTCTTGCGTGACAACGTTGAATTGCAGACAACATTGGCAAAGACAGGCCGCGTCTTGCTGGAGACAGTCAGCATGACAGTTCTTCCCGAAGCGAGGCAGGCCAACAGCGATGCTGCAGTCACTTTGACAACAGTCGATTCCAGGCTACGCAGCATCGGTATGCAGTTGAACCTACCGGACAACCACCTGACCCTGTTGAACCAGGTACGAGGCACCCATGCGCCGTGATTATTTTGCAGCTTTGCTTTCGGTTACAAGCGGCCTGTGCCTGCTGTTGCTGTCAGCCATGGCAATTGCGCTGCCGGAGGATGCAACGCAACCGATTGAAACCGAGTCACTGTCGAGCGAATTACTGCTGGAGGAAGGCATCGTGATCTACCACGGCAGTGATGCCAAGCCGGCAACTGTCAGCCAAGGCACCCTCGTCATCACGGGCGCGGAAATCCGCATCGTACGCAAGAACGAAGTGCTGCAGTTGGTCACAGCCAGCGGCAAACCCGCGCGTTTCCAGCAACAACCTGCGGCCGACCAGGAGCTGATACATGCGAGCGGAGAGTTGATCACACTTGACAACAGCACCCGCGTACTGAGGATAGAAACCGGTGCCGAATTCAATCAGGCCGGCAACACAATGAGCGCTCCACACATCGACTACAACCTCGACACGCGACGCGCGAATGCCAGCGGCTCGGCCGACGGGCTACCGGTACGCATGTCGATGCCGCCCACCCCGGGCGTGCCATGACCGCCCATCTGCTGCAGGCTTTGCATCTGGCCAAGAGCTACAAGGGCCGGCAAGTCGTTCACGACACCTCGCTGCAGGTGCAAAGCGGCCAGATCGTTGGACTGCTCGGCCCCAACGGCGCCGGCAAAACCACATCGTTCTACATGATTATTGGTTTGGTGGCGGCAGACGGTGGCCAAGTGCTGCTTGATGGTCTCAACCTTTCAAAGGCACCCATGCACGAACGTGCCCGCGCCGGCATCGGTTACCTGCCGCAGGAAGCATCGATCTTCCGCAAGCTGTCGGTGGCCGACAACATTATGGCAATTCTGGAAACCCGGCCTGACCTCGACCGCCTGGGACGACAGCAAGCGCTTGACCGGCTGTTGGAAGAATTCAGCGTTGGCCACCTGCGTAAAAGCCTTGGCATGAGTCTGTCTGGCGGTGAGCGCCGAAGGGTTGAAATCGCCCGCGCATTGGCTACTGAGCCCGCATTCATCCTGCTGGACGAGCCGTTTGCCGGCGTCGATCCGATCTCGGTCAACGACATCAAGCAGATCATCCGCAGCCTCAGTTTGCGAGGTATCGGCTTGTTGATTACCGACCACAACGTGAGGGAAACACTGGATATTTGCCAGCACGCCTACATCGTCAACGCCGGCCGCATTCTGGCTGAAGGCACACCCAAACAGATACTCGCCAATGCTGAAGTTCGTTCTGTGTATCTCGGCGACAATTTCCGCATGTAGAGTCTGGATTCCGGAGTCCGGATTGCCCCGCTGTGGTGGCAGCGGCATGAGTTTTGCTAACATCGACCTCTGACTCGTTCAGTACACCACATCCCCTCCCTCCGCCAAGGCGAGGCCAGTCACCGGATTCCAGTGCAGGCAGTAGCTCCACCATGAAATTGTCGTTGCAGTTAAAGCTCGGACAACAGCTCACAATGACGCCGCAACTGCAGCAGGCGATCAAGCTGTTGCAGCTGTCGACACTGGATTTGCAACAGGAAATCCAGGAAGCGCTCGAAACCAATCCGATGCTGGAAATTGATGAAGAATTCGAAGGTGCTGAATTCCGCAACAATTCCGGAGGCGACGAAGGTGGCAGCGGCCCATCAGGCCAGGAGCCAGAGGTGCCGGAAGCCACCTCCACTTCCGAAGGCGGCGACTACGCCGAAGCCCCCGACTTTAATTCCGATGAGAGTTGGAACGATCAGGACATTCCCGAAGATCTCTCGGTAGACACCAGTTGGGACGATATCTATGTCGATAACCAGCCGATGTCTTCCGGCTCCAGTAATGACAGCGACGAACCTTCCAGCGATTTTGAAACCCGCAACAGCGCTGGCCTGACACTGCAGGATCACCTTAGCTGGCAGCTGAATCTCACGCCGATGACAGCCCGTGACAAACTGATAGCCACCACGCTGGTTGACGCCATTGACAGCAACGGCATGCTGACAATGACGATCGAAGCCATTGTCAGTGGCCTCAACAACGAGCAGGGCCAGACCGGTATTGAAGAAGACGAGGTCCTCGCCGTGCTGCATCGTGTGCAGCAATTCGACCCGATCGGTGTGGGCTACCGCGACCTGAGAGAATGCCTGTCCATACAGATCCGCCAGTTCGACGCCGGCTACCCAGGCGTAGCGATAGCCATCCGCATCATCGACGAGTTCCTGCCGCAACTCGCCAGCCACGACTACAACACAATCATGCGGCGACTGCGGATCAAGGAAGCGGAACTGAAAGAATCGATGGATGTCATCCTGACGTTGAATCCGCGTCCTGGGGCCGAGATCACGCCATCCGAAACCAGCTATGTGATTCCCGATGTGTTCGTCAAAAAGGAGAGCAACCGGTGGAAGGTAGAACTGAATCCGGAAACGGCGCCGCGTTTGCGCGTGAATCCCACTTATGCTGCCCTCGCCGGCCGCGGCCGCGAACACGACAACGCGTTCCTGCGTGACAGTCTGCAGGAGGCGCGCTGGTTCATCAAAAGCCTGCAAAGCCGCAACGAAACACTGCTGAAGGTGGCCGGCAAGATCGTCGAGCACCAGAAGAATTTCCTCGACTATGGCGAAGAGGCGATGAAACCACTGGTACTGCGGGATATCGCCGAAGCCGTCAGCATGCATGAATCCACCATTTCCCGCGTGACCACCCAGAAATACATGCACACGCCGCGGGGCATCTACGAACTGAAATACTTCTTCTCGAGCCACGTTGATACGGATACAGGTGGCGAATGTTCATCGACTGCCATCCGCGCAATCATCAGAAAGCTGGTCGATTCCGAGAACACCCGCAAGCCGCTGAGTGACAGCAAGATTGCCGACGTGCTGGCTGACCAGGGCATTCGTGTCGCTCGCCGCACCATTGCAAAATACCGGGAATCCCTTGGCATAGCGCCGTCGAACGAACGCAAGCAGTTGGGCTGAAACGCGCACAAGCTGCTGTATGCCGATGCATAGCTTGGGCAGCCCCGGAGGAGGTGCAACATGAAACTGATCATCGTCAGCGGCCGCTCTGGCTCGGGCAAGACCACTTGCCTGCACCTGCTGGAAGACCTTGAGTACTACTGTGTCGACAACATCCCGGCCAGTCTGTTGCCAGCATTGGCGAAGCGGCTGTCCGATGAGCGCCTTCATCTGGCCCGCGTCGCCGTCAGCATTGATGCGCGCAACATTCCAGAAGACCTGCTGCGCTTCCCCCAGATCTACGCTTCGCTGCGGGCCGACGAGGTCGATTGCCAGATCATCTTCCTCGACGCCGAAGACAACATCCTGATCAAGCGTTTCAGCGAAACCCGCCGCAAGCATCCACTTACCAATCATCAGATGGGACTGATGGAAGCAGTGGCACACGAAAAACAACTGCTCGAACCAATCGCAGGCATTGCCGACCTTACGATCAATACCAGCGGATTCTCCATTCACCAGTTGCGTGACATGGTGCGCAGCCGTATTGCGGGCACCGATGGGAAGGGGCTTGCGCTGCAGTTCCAGTCCTTCGGTTTCAAGTATGGCGTACCGGTCGATGCGGACATGGTGTACGACGCCCGCTGTCTGCCCAACCCGCACTGGATTGATGCCTTGCGCCCACACAGCGGGCTTGATCAACCTGTCATTGATTATCTCGAAAGCCAGCCGGAAGTGCAGGCGATGTGCAACGACATCTCCGCGTATCTCGAGCAATGGCTGCCGCGCTTCGAAGAAAACAATCGCCGCTATATCACGGTGGCAATAGGCTGCACCGGAGGCCAGCACCGATCGGTGTTTCTATGCGAAAAACTTGGCCGGCATTTCCAGGCCTGCGGCTATAATGTGCAGGTTCGCCACAAGGAATTAGTCTGACAGGCCCATGATCAGCACGACTATTACAGTCCCGAACAAAGCCGGCTTGCACGCCAGGGCTGCTGCCAAACTGGTAGCCACCGCAGCTGCATTCCAGAGCAGGATCCAACTGGGCACCGGTGATCGCATGGTCGATGCCAAGAGTATCCTGTCGCTGATGTTGCTGGCAGCACCGCTCGGCAGCGAATTGAATCTCGTGCTTGATGGCACCGATGAGCAGGCCGCCTTACAGGCAATACAGTCACTGCTGGCCCAGCGCTTCGGTGAAGAGTAACCGGTGAACAGCCGGTCGCGGTCAACGTGAGCGAGTTCACCCTCCCCAACCACAGCGAACACACCCAGGCCCGCTTGCTGGCGTTGACCGATGCGCTGGAAAGCGGTTCTTTGGCGCAGGTAAGGCGGATGCTGAACCACCTCCCAGCGCCCACCATATCCCATCTGCTCGAATCATCGCCGAAGAAAACGCGCGAAGTGCTGTGGGCGTTGATCGACAAAGACAACATCGGCGATGTCCTCAACTATCTCAACATTGATCTGCAGACCGACATTCTCGAAAAGTTGAGCCCGGCCGAAGTGGTATCGATCACTGAAGGCCTCGACACCGACGACACCGCTGACATTCTGCAAAACCTGCCAGAACAGGTAATCCAGCAGGTGCTGGGCAACATGCGAGCCCAAGACCGCAAGCGGCTCGAAGCCGTCCTGTCCTATCCCGAAGACACTGCGGGCGGACTGTTTAACACCGACACCATCACCGTGCGCCGCAACCACACGCTCGACGTGGTGTTGCGCTATCTGCGCCGCCACGACGAAATTCCTGAAATGACAGATAGCATCTGGGTGGTGGATCGCAACGATATGCTGGTTGGGGTGCTGCCACTGCGCAAACTGTTGGTGTCGGATCCAGACCTTACCGTACAGGACATCATGGACACCGCCGCCGAAGCGATTCCTGTAACGATGAACCAGCAGGAAATTGCGCACAAATTCGTCCGCATGGACTGGGTATCTGCTCCCGTGGTTGATGAGCACGGCAAGCTGCTGGGGCGTATAACCATTGACGATATCGTCGACGTAATCCGCGAAGAATCCGAGCATTCAATCAAGAGCATGGCCGGCCTTGGCGATGAAGAAGACACCTTCGCACCTGTGGTGCGCACTGCAAAAAGTCGCGCAGTGTGGCTGCTCATCAACCTTGTGACCTGCTTCATGGCGTCCTCCGTCATCAGTCAGTTCTCGGCGACCATCAATCACGTGGTCGCACTGGCTGCCTTGATGACAGTCGTTGCCAGTATGGGCGGTGTTGCCGGCAACCAGACCCAGACGCTGGTGATTCGCAGTATCGCGCTTGGCCAGATCGGCGCGTCCAATTCTATGTGGCTGTTGAATCGCGAACTGGCAGTGGCAGCTCTCAACGGCTTACTGCTTGCAGTGGTCGCGGGCGGCACTGCCGTCTGGTGGTTCTCCGATTGGACTCTTGGTGTGATCTTCGGCAGCGCCATCATTATCAACCTGTTGGTGGCCGCCCTGTCCGGTGCCTTCCTGCCGCTGCTTCTGAAAGCGATGCACATTGATCCGGCCCTTGCCGGCGGTGTGGTATTGACGACAATTACTGATGTGGTCGGCTTCCTGTCGTTCCTCGGTCTAGCTACGCTGTTTTATTGAGACATCCGCATGAGAAAGAACCCAGGGGAAGAGCTGGCTGTAAGGCCCAACAAAAGTCAGCTTAAACGTGATTCAGCCGCGTTGCAGGAGCTGGGAGAACAGCTGATTACTGCAACACCGGGTAAGGTGGCCAAATGCGCATTGCCGGAAAAACTGCTGGCGGCGCTTGCCGAATACCGCAAGCTGCCGAACAGTCACGGCGCACAGAAACGCCAGTTGCAGTTCATCGGCAAACTGATGCGCGATCTTGATGACGACGTTGTAGAGCGTATCCATCAGCAGCTGAACTTGAACGTCGAGATGGAGAAGCGGCGCTTCCACCAGATCGAGCAACTGCGGGATCGCCTGCTCAATGGCGACAATGAGACATTAACCGAGGTGCTGGCCCAGTACCCGCAGTTCGATGCCCAATTGTTGGGCCAACTGGTGCGCCAGACCCGCAAAGAGCAAGATCAAAGTGAATCACCACCGTCTGCGCGCAAGCTGTTTCGTTACCTGCGCGAGAAGATGGGCAACTGATCAGTCATCAGTTCAATCATCGCTGACGCTGATACTCGGCATATCACTGCCGGGTTTGCCGATGCCCGCCAACTGCGCACTGATGCGTAACGCGATCTGGCCATAGATCTGCGATACTTTGCTGTTGGGCTCTGCTGCCACAGCCGGCGTACCAGCGTCGCACTGCGCACGGATTTTGCCATCCAGCGGCAACGATCCCAGCACTTCGACGTCATAGGCATAGGCGATGCGATCAGCACCGCCTTCTCCGAAAATATGTTCGCTGTGGCCGCACTGGCTGCATATATGCAGGCCCATGTTTTCCACTACCCCGAGTATCGGCACCTGCACCTTGCGGAACATCTCGATGCCACGTTTCGCGTCGAGCAGCGCGACATCCTGCGGCGTGGTGACGATGACAGCACCTGTAACCGGCACTGATTGCGCGAGACTCAGCTGGATGTCGCCAGTACCGGGCGGCATGTCGATGATGAGGTAGTCGAGCTCACCCCATGACGTGTCGTTGAGAATCTGGTTGAAGGCACCCACCACCATTGGACCGCGCCACACCATGGCCTGGTTGTCATCCACCAAAAAGCCTACCGAGTTGCACTTGATGCCGTGCGCCGTGATCGGCACCATCTGATTGCCATTGACAATCTGCGGGCGGCGACCTGTCACCCCCAGCATCAGTGGCTGGCTGGGGCCGTAGATATCGGCATCGAACAAGCCCACCCTCGCGCCCTGGCGATGCAGCGCCAGCGCCAGGTTCACTGCCGTAGTGGACTTGCCCACACCGCCCTTGCCGGAGGCAACCACAACAATGCGGCTGATTTGGCGCAGGTTGGGACCAATGTTGGGTTGGACGCGAGTAGCGCTCATAAAAGTCTCTAAAAATCAGGGGTTATTGCCAAAAGCAGAAAGGGGGCTGTATGCCCCCTTTCCGTGTCAATCATGGAGCAGTGACTATCACAGCAGGATACCGCCGAGATTCACGAAGAACGGCGCGAACACCAGCGACAAAATTGCCGACAGCTTGATCAGGATGTTCAGCGAAGGACCGGAGGTGTCTTTCAGCGGATCACCTACGGTGTCACCTACTACAGCAGCCTTGTGGCAATCGGAGCCCTTGCCGCCATGATTGCCTTTCTCGATGTATTTTTTCGCGTTGTCCCACGCGCCACCACTGTTGGAAGACGCGATCGCGAGTACACCACCGGTGACCAAGGAGCCAGCCAGAATACCCGCTACCGCTTGTACGCCGAACAGATAGCCGGCCAACAGCGGCGAACCGATGATCAGAATGCCGGGGGCAATCATCTCGCGCAGGGCTGCCTGTGTGGAGATGGCAACGCAGGTTGCGTAGTCAGGACGGCCTGTGCCTTCCATCAAACCGGGGATGGTGCGGAACTGGCGACGTACTTCTTCGATCATGTCGAACGCAGCAGAACCCACGCTCTTCATCGTCATCGCCGAGAACAGGAAGGGAAGCACAGCACCCATGAATAGCGCGGTGTAAACCACAGGGTCCAACAGCGTGATTGAACTGACCAGATCGTAATCATCAGCGTACTCGGGCAGTGCGCGCATCAGGTTTTGCGAGTGGGTGATGAAGGCGCTGAACAGTGCCAAAGACGTCAGGATGGCGGCACCGATAGCGAAGCCTTTGCCAATGGCAGCCGTGGTGTTGCCTGCTGCGTCGAGGATATCGGTACGACGACGCACTTCCTTGTCGAGACCAGCCATTTCTGCGATACCACCCGCATTGTCAGCAACCGGACCGTAAGCGTCGATCATCAAAGCAATAACCAGCGTGCCCAACATGCCGATCGAGGCAATGGCAATGCCGTACATGCCGGCCAGCTGCCACGAGGTGAAGATAGCTATTGCGATGGCGATATAGGGCAATACCGTGCTCTTGTAACCGAGCGCCAGACCAAAAATGATGTTGGTGGCGGCACCGGTTTCGCACGCTTTGGCGATTTCGCGCACCGGCGAGTATTCAGTAGATGTGTAGTACTCAGTCAGGAAACCAACCGCGAGACCCGCCAGCAGACCGGCCAGGAAGCAGTAGTAGACCCCCATATCGGTGTAGGCAATGCCGTTGATTTGAAAGGTGTCCGGAATCATCATTTTGGTAACAAAGTACATCACGACAACCATCAGTCCGGTAGAAATGCCCAGCAGCATCTTCAGCGCCTTGCCGACTTTTTGCTCGTCATCAACAGTCACCAGCATGTGGGTAACAATCTTGGTCACCAGACTGATCACGATGCCGACTGCGGTAATCATGATGGGGTACAGCATGGCGTTGATATCGGCAGCAAAGGCAATGGCACTGATCACCAGCGCGGCGCAGGTGCTTTCTGCGCAGGAACCAAACAGGTCAGCGCCCATGCCTGCAACATCACCCACATTGTCACCGACGTTGTCGGCGATAACCGCGGGGTTGCGGGGGTCATCTTCCGGAATACCTTTTTCGACTTTGCCAACGAGGTCAGCGCCAACATCAGCCGCCTTGGTGAAGATACCGCCGCCTACACGGGCAAACAGCGCGATAGTAGATCCGCCGAGGCCGAAGCCGGCGATCACTTCCATGAGCACGTTGTTCGGCACATCCGCCGGCAGCACGTTCTTCATGAACAGGTAGATCAGAACCATGCCCAGTGTTGCCAGACTCACCAGTGCAAAGCCCATGACCGCGCCAGAGTTGAGCGCGACTGCAAATGCATCGGCGAGGCCGTTGCGTGCGGAAACGGTAGTGCGGGCGTTACCAGCGGTAGCCACTTTCATGCCGATGTAGCCGGACAGGATGGAGATTGCAGCACCGAATACGAAGGCGATGGCCGTGAACCAACCTTCGTTCGCGCTGGCAGTTTCGTGGTTGTCGGTCAACAGCCCGATCACCACAGCAAAAGCGAGCATGAACCACACCAGCACTTTGTATTCCTGCTTCAGGAAGGCCATGGCCCCTTCAGCAATGGCGCCATGGATCGACTTAAGTCTGTCGCTTTCTTCTTTGTTGAGGCCGAGGTCGAGCGGAATTGCGGTGACTTTCTTCATATAGAAGAAGGAAACCGCCAGCCCGAACAGGGACAGCGCAATGATCAATATGGTGGAACCTGCCATGCAGTAATCTCCTGATGATTGTCAGAAATTCGATGCGAATTCTTGTAGTTGTTTTAGCGGAGCCGGGCTGGTTTCGCTCCCGAAAAGCCGGCGCACTCTACCATAGGCCAGAGCGGCAATTAAAGCTGGGGAACGGGGAACGAAGGCGCTTTGGAGCACCGCTACCTGATTATGGCGTCTTGCCGGTGAGGATGGCTGCCTGCGCACGCAAACGCTCTACTTCAGCAGCCAGCTCTTCGATGCGGGATTTTGCCAGCGGCTCTTGTGTATTTCCTGTTGCGGGATCGGTAGCTGCATATTTTTCCTGTTCTGCCATCAATGCAGCCGAAAGAGACTCGGCAGCGGTTATGGCTTCTTTCAGCGAAGTATTGGCGTTGTCGAGTCTGGCAGCTTCGTCTTTATTTGTTGCAATCCTGGCGCGTAATTCGGCGATCCGCTGCTGCTGTTTGGCAATCTCGGCAGCCCGCTGGTCGCCCCCTTGGTTGCGGGGACCCGCGGTAACGGCAGCCTGACGTGCTGCGGCCTCCGCTTCGCGACGTGCACGCTCCTGTTCCGCCACCCTGGCAACCTCTGAACGCACAGCTTCTTCCCGTACGCGCTCCTCCGCCAACAGTTGCTCCTGCTTCATCCGCTCGGCTTCCATCTCAGCTTCCATAGCTGCACGGTCGACTACAGCTTGTGCCTGCGCTGTCTCTTCGGAGGCACGCTGGGTATTGGCGCAAGCAGTCAGCAAGCACAGGACGAGGGCAACGATAAGAGGCTTTATAGGAGTCATGTTCACGTCCTCACAGAAACGGTGAAGTGGCGGCATGGTAACGCAACTCAGCGTTAATGGCACTGGAACTGTACTACCGGGCACATGGGTAACGGATCAAACCGGGCACATAGGGAGGCGACAGCGACAGCTCGCGGAGAACCCCGAGCTTGCTGTCTTAACTTAAACCAACTGGCCTCCACCAAACCCGGGGCGATTCATCTCTAAGGTAACAGCTAAGCCTACTTCAAACCTAAACTACTGGGCCTTGGTCTTTGCCAAGCCGCCTCACCAATTGAACTTGAAAAATACACTGTAATTTGTGCCATGCCTGCAGAACATAGAAAGACTCTGGTCGTTGCGATACTCCGATTGCTTGTAAGAAACCAACATGTATCGCCTTTATGCATCCCCAGACTGCTTACACTAAAAACACACAAATCTGCACTGCTCTTATTTTTTGTTATATGAACCCTAACGTGAGCATCAGAATGGTCGAACGCTTGATAAATAATAGCCATATGATTCAGGAAGCATTATGTATTGATTCAGATAGGCTACTCACAGTATTGATTTTATAATCGAGCACTCTCTTTATAAGTTAATCCATATAGAAAATGCTTAGAGACACATGGTAGCAGAGAAACCGCGAGATATACTCAGAAGAGACTGGTACTCCGGTACCATCCGGCTTCCGCAGGGCAAACTGCTCAACTATGTTCACGGGGGCTATGGCAGTACCTATGAGCAAGATGTGTTGTTGCACATTGAGCAAGGTGTGCTGGTGGAGACCAGGGTGCGGGCTGTTCATTCTTCGTAGGCTCCTAATCCGCTAGTCTTGGAGGAATAACCATGAGGTTGTCACTTCGCATTGTTCTGCTTCTTTCAATCACATTACTGTTTAGCACAGCAAGATACTTTAGAAGCCCAGTGAATCGCCCCGGGTTTGGTGGAGGCCAGTTGGTTTAAGTTAAGACAGCAAGCTCGGGGTTCTCGGCGAGCTGTCGCCAGTAGTTTGCCTCGGCTTCAGCCGGCGGTATATACCCGATCGGTTCAAGCAGTCGTTGATGGTTGAACCAGTGCAACCACTTCAGGGTTGCCAGCTCCAACGCTTCCTTCGTCTTCCACGGGCCACAACGATGGATCAGCTCCGTCTTGTACAGCCCGTTGATGGTCTCGGCCAGCGCATTGTCGTAACTGTCGCCGCGACTGCCGACTGATGGTTCGATGCCCGCTTCTGCGAGCCGTTCGCTGTAGCGAATCGAGACGTACTGCGATCCACGATCACTGTGATGAATCAGCCCGTCACTCTCGTCGGGCTGTCGTTCATACAGCGCCTGCTCCAACGCGTCGAGCACGAAGTAAGTGTGCATTGATCGGCTGACTTGCCAACCCACGATTCGGCGGGCGAACACGTCGATGATAAAGGCGACATACAACCAGCCTTGCCAGGTGGATACGTAAGCTCCCCCGTCAAGCAGACACTTAAAAACTAGAACGATTGGCGTGTTGTTGGCGATATTCGTTGAGTGTCAGGTCGTTCGGTGAGTTGTGTGGTCGTTGCTCGTTGTAGTCGAGCGTCCAAGCCAAAACCAGTTCCCCAGTAGTCCAAACGCACCCGGGAAACCAAGACTGATCGTGCGCGCCTTTAGCGAGCCATGAAGGCGCTGTATGAGTATTGGAAGTTGAGGTCACGCAGCCAAAGATTTGCTTTGGCGCGAAATAGCTTCGTTACATCCTCATGTTGGGGGTATGTTTGGGGGTATATTATTATTGTTAATATATAATAATTATATATACCAA
>Ga0255089_1000070_pt1 | contig 59777 bp, 59 predicted proteins | sample Colum_Miss_RepC__2_FD_188468 | JGI IMG/M metagenome (GOLD analysis project Ga0255089, IMG submission 188468) | Freshwater microbial communities from Columbia River, Oregon, United States - Colum_Miss_RepC_8d | ecosystem: Environmental > Aquatic > Freshwater > River | place: USA: Oregon... | reverse complement strand
GTGGGGGAGTATTGCCGGCATTGGGGCAGAAACTCGCGAAGTAGGCTCCAAGGTACGGCCAACAACGCCAAAAATGACCGGCGGGGAGCTGGAGGGGAGCCGGTATCCGTTTCACGATGCACGGACGCGGCACCAAGGCGGGGGCAGGATGGGGAAATCGATGGCAAAAGGGGGCTTGATTGCATTACCGCCGTGAGCTTTACCGAGGCAGTTTAACCCTCCAAAAAGGGACCCGGAGCAAGTTCGATCAAGATCGGTTTCTGGCTTTGCTTGTGCATTCCTGAACATACTTCATTGTAAAACTGCGGCCCGTATTCATCCATCTCGGCCAAAGTACTTGTCGTCTCATTTTGACACGATGTCATCACCATCGACAATATTGCGGTACTCAAAACAATGGTCAGGATTGATGGTTGCAGCGACTTCATGCTCATGTCCGCATAGTCAATTTATTTGGAACGACCCTTCTTGTCGCAAACGGCATCGCGAGCAACCGTGATTTTGTACGGCGGCCAAATGCGACGTGCTGCGATCTCGCGAGCACCACTGCTCGGCCATTGATGATCGGTAGCAGGAATCTGTTCTATCCACTTTAGCGCATGCGGTTGGAGCATCCACGCTCATTGAAAGAATGGAAATTCATCCCAAGCGTTATAGGTATACAAGTCGCAGTAGCCCTCGAGGCCCTTCTCTGCCGCATTTCTCTCGCAGGTCGAGAGCGCACGTTCGTTCGCGCTATCGAAGCTCGACCCTGAAGCAGTAAACATCATCGAACTGGTACGGCCGTTCCCTGGGAGCCAGTACGCGACATTGCAATCACTCCCAACGCCTTCAATGCAGCGGTATGCATCTTCCCGTTTTGATTGATCCACTATCTTCTCCTTGCAACTGGGTTTTCCTTGGAGTGCAAAATCCGCATTGCGCCAGTTACACTGCTGTGCGAGGCGCAAAAGCACGGTGTCGCGATCCATGCCATTCGCTTCCACCTCCTGCAAGGTGCTGCTATTGAATCCACAACGCTGATTGCAATCCCAGTAACTATGCACGAGATCCCAAGCCAATGAATCAGTCGATGCCGCGGCCAAACCAAAAGTCAAAAATATCTTCCACATACAAAACTCCAATGGTGATAGGAAAAATACGCAACACATTCGAGAAAACTGAACGACGTGGCTGTTAGGGTTCGTAGGACGTTACATCGACGTAAATGATCCCTTCAACCTGCGAGCACCATCGCGCTGAGCCATCCAGAGCATCCTCAAAAGAACGGCCTCTTTCGCACTTCCCAATATTCTTGATCTTGCCATCGACGAAGCCTAGACACGCTACGCACACCCGGCACCATCCGCCGCCCTGTATGCATTGAGTTACGTGCTCCTCAATCAGACTCACGTGTGTCTTGCTGACTTCCGGTTGACCCTGAAGACGGAAACCTCGCCACTCGCACATGACGGCAAGACGACCAAGGCAAGTATTCTCATCGACAGAACGGTAGTCGACGAACTCTTTAGTGTAAGGAGACAGGCCGCATTTTTGACGGCAACCAATTTTGTCATATTGCGGGGGGTAACTCTCGCTCGAGAAAGCGGCCGACGTGAGCAACATGAATGAGCAAAGTCCGAAAAACCACTTCGTCATGATTGACCTCCGAAAACAGTCTCTAGCCAACCAATGTGATCGGCAATCATCGATGTTACCCATCCCATCGCAACCATCAGGGACAATGTCTGGGCAACCGCAACCCCGGTCAGCAGCGCTAAGTGCGCCCCCGAGGACGCCCTATTGGCAGATCCACTCATAATGACAGTACTCGTAACCGGACGCAATCCCATTTTTAGTTGAAATTCTCGCATGACCTTCATGCCGCCTTCGCTTCTTTCGTCGACCGAATCCCCAAAGCCTTTTCCCGGGCCTCTTTCATCGCCTCACGCAACCTACCAAGGGCCGCATATCCACGGATGCGCCTAAGCCTCGGCTCGACTTCCAAGAGCGCCGTCGCCACCCATCGCTGACGTTGATGGCTCGTTTTCCAATGATCGACCCGGTCGGTGTATTGACCCATCAGGCTGTTGACGTTCTCGATTGGGTTGGTCGTGCGGAGGCCGATCGCCAGCTCCCTTGGAAGACGCAATGAGTGCACCGTCATGATCTCGTCCAAGCCCTCTTTCAGGCTGTTGGCGGCGGACTCGTTGAGCAATCCCAGCTCCTTTAGGATACCGCCCAGATAGCGGTCGCGCTTTTCGGCGTCGGACTCGGAAAACAAGCGTTGAAGCGTATTGCGCCAGCGCGGCTTGTCTTTGTCATTCAGATAGGACAAGACGTTCTCGCGCTTGTGCCACTGACATCGCTGAATGAAGGCCTTGTCGCCCAAGAGGTTCTTGATGCCTTTGCGAAGCCCTTTGGAGCCGTCGATGATGAAAAGTATTTCGTTATCGTCGTTCAAACCGCGGTCCATCAACCCCCGAACGAATTGCCGACACACCGTCGCGTTCTCGCTGCTGGCCTCGGTGAAGCCAAGAACAACCTTTTGGCCCGTGACGGTGATTCCCAAGGCAATGATGATCTCATTTTCCGCAAAATGCTTGCCGTCGATAAAGACGGCCACGATGTCGTGCACGGACAAATCACGCTCCATCAGTTCGCGCAGTTTGGCCGAGCATGCCCTGATGAATCGGCGCGATACTGTGGATTTCTTGATGCCAAAGGCTTCCGGCACCATCAATGCGGTGTCTTCATATCGGCGCGCGCTGACGCCCTGCAGGATCCGCCCAAACAGCCGATCTCCATATGACGAGGATTCTGGAGAGCATCGTAGGATGCCAGCGGCACCTCTTGTTTCGACGTCCTCCGACGAACGCGGGGCACCCGGATGGAGACCTTTTGTTCACCCAAGAAGACGGAACCTGGGTTGCTGCCCCATCGTTGATGGTCGTGTCCCCGCGAATACCGGGAACCCGCCAATGCCGCCACTTCAGCCTGAAGCATATCCTCGACCGCCATCAACCCCAGTGGGATCAGCGATTGGATCATCTCCACCCTCATGGATGGGTTGTCCCATGCGACTTTGGCTTCTTCGACGCGTTCCACGTAACGTGCTGCTCTCGACTTCGCGTTGCTCTTTTCATTTCGGACAAGTAACCTGACCATTGCCATGACCTCGTTGTGTAGTAAGGGTTTCGTGGTTGTTCTCAAAACCCAATTATTACGCGCAACAGAGGTCATGCGCAAATTTCAACTAACTATAGGACGCCGCCCGTAACCGCCGTCACAAACATATTGCCAGTCGCAATAGGGACGTTCTTCGGCAAAGGATTGTCCGGTGTACGCGGGTAGCGATGCGGTCATCACGAGGGCCAAAGCCAACTTCTTTAGATTCATTGTTCTCTCCCAATATTTGTTGATTCAAATCTTCTGACATCCAGCCAGACAGGCGCACAGGCCTATGTCACACGAGCGCAGACAATTCATCGAGTTTCCATTGCCGTAGGATGTACTACATTGCGCACGACAGTAGGAGGCGTCGTTGTAACACCAGCGTTGGCATTCATCTCTGGAGGAATCCACACTGAAATCTCCTGGAATTCCATCATCTCGATCGGCCGTGTTCGAGTACCCTTCGGCACCACAATCGACACCCGCAGCCCCCTCGGCAAGAGCTCCTGTGGAACCGACGCCTAAGCACATCAAAATTCCCAGGCCCATCATTGTCTGTCGCCAAATCCATTTTCCGCTCATGTTGCTCCTTCGTTCTTTTGGGACACCGCCCCAATCCTATTGGAAAATCCGACGCCCCTCGTCGGTTGTTGCCGGCCCGTCGTTGCCCGGTCTAGCGTGACACTAATGGACGCCACCGTGATCGCCAAAGACAAAGGCGCGGTTCGAGACAATAACGCGCACATGATGTGCGCCCCGCGAATACGCGACTCAACCATCGTCTTGATCAATGACGGAATCTTTCGTTACCCGATTACCGATGGAGTTAATATCCTCGCGGGGCAGCAGGGAATTTATCTGCCTAAATTGGGTTTATAAATAATCCATAATTCCGATAGTCTATCGCCACTCACTGTATGGTATTACCCGCGTTATCCGCGTTAACCAAAGGGCTGGCTCGGCCCTCAATCTTAATCCGCACCTGCACGTCCTGGTGGTGGACGGGGTGTTTACGGAAGTCGGCGGGACGGCTCTCTTCCGTAATCTACCTCCCATGATCGATGCCGACGTATCCACTCTGGCAGAAGCCATCGCAAAAAAAGTGATGGCCCTTCTTGTCCGCGAAGGTCTTCTCGGTAAAGACGGCGAAGTGGTCACCAATCCAGCCTGTGACGAGATCTTTCGCGATCATGAGGGGCTTGCTGCTGCGTCATCTGCCTCTATCGCCGGAAAAATTGCCTTCGGCCCAAACGCTGGACGACGGGTGACGCGCATCGGACCGGCCTTTGGCGAGCGATACAGAGATAAATATTTTGGTTGAATATGGGACGAGCCTGGATTTCTCCGTTGGCGGTCTGTGATGTCACTTCACGACATACCCCCTGCAGGTTCCACTGTTCCGGGTGGACTCTTGCCTGCAGACAGCTCCGCCAAGTTACCGACCCCGCCGCCCAGAGCTGACCCCCTGCTACCGTATCGTCTCGGATACCCTTTCCACGTTTCTTTCTGAGCGAGAAGTCGAAGGCAGCCCGCTGCCGCCCCATATCGAAGATGAGTTTGATGCCTTTCTGCGCTGCGGCATTCCTGCGTGGGGATTTCTTCGCATGACGTGCGACGCCTGTGCGCAGGAAAGGGTGGTGGCGTTTAGCTGTAAAAAACGAGGCTGGTGTCCATCTTGCTGCGCAAAGCGCCAGGCCGAGGCGGCCGACCATTTGGTGGAAGACGTTTTGCCCTTGGTGCCTTACCGCCAAATGGTACTCAGTTTCCCCATCCCGCTACGTTATTGGATACACACTCGACTGCGTTCTGATTGACGATGACGTTACCGTGCAGACTGTTTGGGAATCTTCTGCGAGGACATTCGGAAAGCGCATCAGAGTATTTTCTGATCCACCGACTGATAACGACCTTGAAACTGTTCCGCGCGACACACTGTTTTATATCGATCAAAAGCTCCGAAATGGAGAGCGTGGGACTGAAGTGTCAAAGCGCCATTCTGCGGCTCGCTGATGGAGACGGTCACTTTCGCGATCTTGCCATCTACCTTTTTAACGATGGTTTGCCACTATAAAGCCACGAACAGTAATTTCGAAGAATCAGAGTAATCAAGTAGAAATGGTTTCATGCTATGATATTGTGAATTCAATGAAATTAAAATTGCGGATGCAGAGTTAGGAATTTCAAACTTGCGCCGCGGCATTTCTGGGGACATGCGTACAAAAAACCATTGCATACAATGGCGGGATGAAAACTGAGAAACTTATTGCTCGCAGTTTTGTCGCTATTGGCACTTCTGACGCATCTTTCACGGTGGCCCCACACACGCTAACCGGTATGATTCTGGAAATTGAAAAATTGGAGATAAATTGAAAACAGCTCTGAATCACGTCGCATTTCTAGTTAAGTCTATTGAATCTGCTCTTGAGAGAAACTCTTTTTCTTCAGGTGATCTGGGGGAAATTGAAGACTTTGCCTCAGAGGGGACAAGAGAGATTTATGTTGGACGTTCCGTGATGGGACGAGTTCTTTTAATGCAGGCCATTGGTGATGGACCATATCAGAGAGCGCTAGAAAAGCGTGGTGAAGGTTTGCATCACATAGCTCTCGATGTTGAGAACATTGACGAATTTATCAATCAGATATCTGGATCGGGCTGGTATTTACACCCTAGAAGTTTGGATCTTTACAATAAGAGTAAGCAAGTCTACCTGTGCCGACCTGGCATTCCTGTACTGATAGAAATTCAGGAGCGAAAGATATTTGCGGAAGATGACTACTTTATTCAGAAGGTCGGATTTCCTTTCAAAAGCGAGGCCCTTTTGAATGCTCTTGGTTGTGACCGCATTCTTGAGAATAAACAGATAAAAATTTTGGGCAAAGAGGATACAGAGCTATATAGGACTTAAGGATCATCTATACGTTTGATTTGGCTTAGTTGTATGGCCATTCCTTGCTAAAAAATGAGAGCAAATCGGATCGGATTCCTTCCTGAGAATCTGTGCAGACAATTCCAGCATCGTATGGGTCACCCGGTGACGAGCGGTTGCAAATCGACGCCGATGGCAGTGTTCAGCTGCAGCTCAAGACAGAATGGTCAGATGGCAGCACGCATCTGCTATTCACGCCGGGAGAGTTCATCGAAAAACTCACGGCATTAATACCTCCGCCAAAATCGCATCTCGTACGTTGGGTGTATCCACCGACCAGAGAGTCTTTCATGTTAAACTTGAGATGCTCGGAACTCAAACCAGGCATGTGTTGAAATGGCCTTTCTCAGGGCCGCCACCACGCTGTTCGAAGTATCGCTAATGAATCTGGGGCGACTTGATCTGTCGCCCGCCAAAATGTACGCCAAACTATTTGTCTTCTGAGGCTTGCTTGGGTTCTAGCATAAGCTTGCCGTCTTTCATCCTGTAGTTTGTCTTCGCGAATTCATCGAGTACTGGATCATGCGTTGCGAACACAAATGCGGTGCCCTTTTCATCACTTAGATTGCGCATGAGATTCAGGATGCTTTTGGTCGTCACTGAGTCAAGGTTTGCGGTAGGTTCGTCAGCAATGACCAACCTTGGTTCGCTGACCATGGCGCGAGCAATGGCGACGCGTTGGCGCTGACCGCCCGAGAGCATGTCTGGTCGTTTGTGGCGGTGCTCGCTCAGTCCTACTTTTTCAATCCATTCTCGTACCCGACTAACTTTAGTTGCGTGGGGAATATCGTGTCGGATCATTAGGGGAACCATGACGTTTTCTTCGGCGGTAAGTACGGGATTTAGGTTGAAAGACTGGAACACAAAGGAAACGGTGTGTGAGCGTAGTCTGGCGAGCTTGTCGAAGTCTTGAAATGAAACGTTTTTGCCATCTACTGAAATAGTACCCGCGGTTGGGTGATCAAGCAGTCCGATCAGATTGAGGAGGGTTGATTTTCCCGAACCACTGGGCCCGCGAATCACAATTAAGTCCCGCGGGCTGATGCTAAAATTGAGTCCCGACAAAACATTCTGCGTCGTGCTGCCAACCGTGTAAGATTTTTCAATGTTCAATAGTTGGATCATTTGGGTCCCCGTTAAAAAGCATATTTGGCATCGATGACGCCTGAAGTTTGTTTGATTTCTGTTGTGGCACCCGAAACCGGACTTGCGGGAGACCTGCTGCGCAGCTGGCCCGCGGTGATGCCGATCACTAAGTGATTGTTAGCGATGAATTCACCTTTCAAGACCGTAAGCAATTCAAAGTCTTCTGCGCTTCTCGTTACGGTTCCGATGATGTTGTAGCGGCCCAGCCATTCGGACATTTGTGCACTTAAAGCCATGAAATCCTTCTGCCTAAAGGTAGGCAAAAGAGCGGGCCATTTCTCTCCTAGATGAATGTATTCAGCGCGAAGTGTGCCCTTCGAAAAGCCTTCATATCCGAGTCCGAACACATGACTGCTTGCTAAGGTCTGGTCTTTGTCGCGCTGCTGACCTAAATCTAGGTACGTTTTCCACACTTTGAACGGCAGCGCTTGTACAAACAAACCGACGTTTTGCTGGTGTTCGGCAAAATGTCCGAGGCTCAATTCCAAGTCGATGCCGCCCGAAAAATGTCCAAAATAGCGTGCGGCATTTCCGCGCTGCTCGATCGTATCTGGCAGGAATCCGTTGCTGCGCTCGCTTGCGACGGGCAAATGGATGATGTCAAAACTATGGTTTTGAAACTGCGCTGACATGCGCGCCTGCCATACACCACTGCGTTCCTCGTCTAATCCTGGTACGCGTTTTTGTGCGTTAAGAAAGTCACTGGGCGCAAAGAATAGCGTAGGGCTTTTGCTCGTTCGTTCCTTGCCAACCAATGTCACCAACCAGTCCCATGGACGAACGGTGATGCCGAGTTGATTCAGTTTTGCCGTGGGAGTGATCTCATCTTGGCTAGCGTTCTCCGCAAAACCCTGTGCATCGGCAAAGATGTTGGTGGTATCTCCCAGAGGTACGTGCACATTGCTCGCTGCTTCGAGCCTCCAAAGTCCATCGTCAGATGTGCGAGGCCCTTCCGTTTTGGTTCCAATCCAAGAGGCTTTGATGCTGGAGGTGTGCTTCCAGTCGGCGAACGGGGAGGGTGCAGCGACCGGTGCTTGGCTGTTGGCAGTCAAACCATCTTCGAGGCCTGAAGCCTCTTGCAGTTCAGTTGCAGAATCCAGCCCGATTGCTTCTGACAAATCATCTTCTTGAGCGGCGGCCCGTGCCGCTACCATCATGAAGATTGATAAAATGAAGCGATGCATAACTTACTTCCCCAAATTATCGACGACAAAACGGCTATCGGGAATCGCGTTGAGTTTTTCAAGAGCAAGAACGACCATTTCGCTTTTTTGTTTGGTAATCACGTTTTGCATTTGAACTTTGACTGGTCGGGTGATGCCGCCCAGCGTTTTTACACTGCCGTACAAAGCTTGCTTGAGCAGTGTGCCCTTGGAGTCGTAGTGGTTTTGTTGCACAGGAAGTTTGTTGCTCTTATCGACCCAAATCCGCATTTGCGCGTAGGGGGCGTCGGGCGTTTTAGCATTCATTTCGATGATCCACTGTTTCGGCAAATCCTTCAAAAGTTTTGGCTCGTACTTTTGTAGCCAATCAATGCGCAAGATATCTGCATTGGAGAAGTCACCGCCGGCAAAGCTGTCGCGGTCGGCGATGCGAATGATCTTGCCGACGGAAGGAGCGTAGGACCAAATTTCGTCATTGAGGCGCAGCAGCGAGCGTCCCTTTTCTCTGGCTGGTTTTTCGAAACTAACATGGCTCATGTTCGCATTGCGGATTAACATCGTGACTTCGTATTCGTTCGTTGTGCCGTCGGTGCGGTGATTGGTGAACTGATAGATTCCTTTTACGTTGGTGGGTCCGAGAGCTTCCTGTATGGAAGAAATAATCGCGACAACGTCAACGTTATCTCCCCGTGCCGTAGTAGATGGAAGTCCCGAAGAGGTGACCAGTAGAAAGGCGGCGTACTTTTGGAAATTCGAAAGCAACATGAACATACTCCTTACGTTGACGAAAGAGCATCGACTGGCTTGAGTCGGCTGGCTCTAAACGCTGGTACAAACCCAGCAATCAAACATGCCACTAAAGAGACGGTGACAATGGTCAGCAAAAAAGTTGCGGATAAATTCGGGTAAATTTGCGCCGGAATGCTTTGACCGGGAAGGGCAAAACGCAAACCGCGGACGCTGAGTATTTTTATCAGGGCCGTGCCGACCACAGCGCCAGCAAAACCTCCCGCGCCACCGATCACTAGTGATTCAACTAGAAACATGTAGAGTATGTGTACGCGCTGGTATCCTAGAGCCATCAACGTGCCTATTTCGCGCGTGCGTTCCATGACAGTCATCATGGATGTGTTTACAATCGATGCGATAACAATGACGAATACGATGGCGACAATAGCTGAAAAAACCGCGTTTTGGATGGCCATGGCATCGCGTAAAAATCCTCCCAGTTCTAACCATGTTTCCACAATGAACGATGAGTCGATTTTCGTCTGGAGTTGCTTTTGCGCTATTTGTTCATGAGTTTGCGGTGGAAGGCGGATGGCGATTTCAGATGCGCGACCGCCGATATTCAAAGTATTTTGTAAAGTTTTGAGATCCATCCATGCCATTCGCGGGGCTGCGCCTGGAAGCGCCACATCGACGACTCCGACCAGAGTGACCACCACCGCTTGCTGCATGTTATCTTTGTCGGCGATCAAGACGACGAATTCGTCGCCGATCTCGGCTCCCAATCCGCGCTTGAGGCTGGAAGTCACTAGGAGCTGCTGGTAGCCTGCCGCGCGCGGACTTTGCGTGGTTGTGGTGGCGGAGGCAGCCTCATCTAATCCGGCCGCTTCGCCGAGATCGCTATCTTCTACCATGTTGGGAGCCTGTTCTCGGCTGCTGTCAATCATGGAGCCTTCGATTACTGATTCCGCAAAACGCTCACAAACAACTGCTTCCGCTACGGAGTCAACGCCAGTAATGGCAACAGGTGTGGTTGTTTGGCTGCGTTGGTGGTTCAGCATTCCCATGATGCGAATGCGCGGAGCACTTTGCCACGGATTGCCTTCGATCTGATCGGGAATCAATAATTTGTAGGGATTACTCTCAAGGCTATCTTGGTAGCCTTGGCGATGGATTTGTAAGTCGCCATGCATTTTCCGTGTGAGTCCACTTCTGATTTCAAACTGCAAGCCGTCAAGTAATCCCCGAGTCGCAGTGGATACTACAACGCCAATAAACACGGTCATGATGGCGATGACGGTTCGCCTCTTGTTTCGGCCGACGTTTCGGACAGCAACTCTGGTTAAATCGAACATAATCGCTTTCCCTTGGATTCATGAAAGTGGTATAGTAACCACTATACATGAGTTCATCGGAAAGTATAGTGAGTACTTTACCTCAAATTTCTTGCAGCAGTGATTAGTCAGTAATTATAGCGGTTTAAGGTTGTGTATGACCAAAGAAAAAGTAGATTTTGAGCTACTCATGGCCGAGTCGGCACTGTACGATAGTCCTGAGACAAAAAAGCAAGGTGATATATTGCGCGCTGCTGAGAAGCTGTTTGCGGCAAATGGTTTTGCCGAGTCGTCCACAGCCTCCATAGCCAAAGCTGCTGGAGTTACCGAAAGGACACTTTTTAAGCATTTTCCAACCAAGCAGTTATTGTTCCGGCGCATCTTGTTCCCCTTGCTGATCAGAACAGTTTTGCCGTTCCAAATGCAAAACGTTCGCAAGTTGATCACCACAGATTACGTTTCGTTTGAGGCGATGTTGCGTGCCATTGCGACGGACAGATGGACCGAAGTCCGACGATTGGGAAGTCGGGTTAAGATTGTCGTCGGAGAGCTTATCCAAGATGACAATATCCGAAATCGCATCGTGCAGATTTTTGCGGAGAACGTGTTCGACTTGGTAGCGGATAAGGTGCGGTATTTTCAGTCGCGCGGTGATCTGCGCAAGGATCTGCCAGCTGAACAAATTGCCAAGCACGCGATCATGATGGTGTTTGGGCATGCGCTCGCGCGATCGGTTGTTTTTCCCAATCGGAAATTTGATGATCAGGCTGATTTAGAGGCAATGCTGGCCATACTGATTGATGGGGTTAAAGCAAAGGGAACGTGATGAGGCCGTCTCTGCCTGTAAAAGGTGCATGGACTTGAGGTTCAGCAACGTTGCTTTTGTTCATCAAGTTTTTGTCGTATAATTTTTCCCTATTGTTCGCACATCACGTTGAACGCTATGGAGTGGCCTTCATGAAGAAGCTTGCTTTGAAACTTACCGTCATCATTGCTTCATTGTCCGCGGGCGGATCTGCACTTGCATGGTCGCCTGAAATGGAATCTGTCACCGCAAACTGGGACGCCTTTTTGAAAAAGTACGTCAATGCCAAGGGTGGCGTCGACTACGTCGGCATCAAGAAGGACGGCGAAGCAAGCCTGCAGGCAGTGCTCGATGGCTATAACAAAATAGATCCTAAGGGTGCTAACGACAATGAGCGCAAAGCGTTGTACATCAACTTATATAACGCCGGCATGATCTACAACATCTTAACTTGGGCGAAGACCGATAAGGTTGATGTTGCAAGTAACAGCTTCATGGATCAACAAGTCAACAAGATCAGCGCGCCCAATGGCAACATTTGGAACGGTCAATGGCGTTTCAAGATGAATGGCAAGGAATACGCATTGGACGATATCGAACACGGCCTGATCCGTGGCGAATCAAAGTCGGTGCCAGCGGAACTCAAAGTTTCCAAACTCGATCCTCGTATTCACAGTGCGGTAAACTGCGCTGCTTTCAGTTGTCCACGTGTGCGTGAGAAGGCGTACCGTGCCGAAACAATCGATGCCATGCTCGAAGAAAACATGAACGAATGGCTCAGTTCCGAAGAGCAATTCTCAAAGGCCTCCGACTCCAAACTCAAAGCCAACCAGATCGTCTTTTGGTACTACGATGACTTCGATAGCTACACGCGTAAGTCCATGGGTACCAAGGGCGCTGGCGATTACCTCGCCAAGTTTGTGCAGGCGACTGCAAAAGATGCAGATTGGAAGAAGAAGCACTTGATGGAAAATTTCAACGATCGCAGCAAAGTTAGCTTGCGTCTCTCGTCGTCCTTTGACTTTTTCTATGATTGGAAGATCGCGGATTCGCGTCGAAAAAAATGAAAGGTTGAACGATGCTACGATTATTGTTGGCCATGTTTTGTGTCGTGATGATTAGCTGCGCCCACGGTGAGAAGAAGCGCTTCGGCTACGGCACCATCGTCCATGGGATGTCCACGGATCAGGTACTCGAACAAATGTATGGTCGTGGACCAAGCGAGATTCGTACGTCCAAAGACGGTGTTACGGTATGGAAATACCGCGATCGTTTTTGCTTTGGATTTAAGGACGGCAAACTGATCAACAAAGATGAACCTAAGCGCGTCAACGCGATCGACTTGTTCATCTTCTTCAACACGGCGATGATCACGTTTCCCAATTGTGACCCTGCCGAAGCAGCGGTCGTCGAAAAACACACCAATGTGCTGATCTTCTTCAACTTCACCGATCGCCTGTCTAAGACGGAATCCTAGTTTTTCGCATCGGACATAGCGCTGGAGGAGTCTTGCTTAACAGGGGCGTAAGTCCCTGTTTTTGCAGATTTCCATCCGTAAGCATTCAAGAAAATCAAACTTACACCGATAAAAGCCAAGGGTCTGGATCTTTAGGGAGGAGTTATGGTTTTCGTTAAAAGAACAATTCAAAATTCACTGATTCTTGCTGCTGCCGCGCTGGCATCCTGTAATCAGGAACAGCAGGAAATGTTTGGCAAGAAGGACGAGGACACGAAGAAGTCACAGGAAGCAAACGAAGTTGATACTTCCACATTCATCGGTTCTCTCCGCAATGCGGTCCAATCAGAATTGATCACTGCAGGATACTCAACCAGCTCGGCAAAGGCAGTTGCTAACGCTGGCATGTCGGCATCTCTCGCACTTGTTGAAACATCGGCGTCGATTCAAGCGAATGTTGAAACTTTTGGTGGAGCCGCGGCGACAGCCGTACTCGCTGAACAAAAGGCTGGCCGCATTGATGACGTTGCCGCAAAGGTCGGCATGACGGTCATTGGTGAGCAGAGCGTCGAAGTTGCGGGTGATTTTGCAGCAGCAGACGCCAAGCAGGACGTGAACAAGTTGGTGGTGTTTGCAGTATTCAGCCAGATGACGAAGGCAGTACTAGAAGAAGACGCTTCGGGCAAAACGGTTGGACAGGTTCTCGCCGGAGCGATCCAATTTGCTTTTGAATCGACCGATGCAACCACAGCGGGTTTTGCTGCGAATGCAATCTTGCAACGTGCGGGCGGAGCGGCGGATGTGGCGAACGAATTGGTCAAGGCAGTTGTTACCGTGGCGATTACCCAACCATCAATGGAACCGGGTAAAGCCGTGGAAGCGGTTATGGACGGTTTTACGGCAGCAGGCAAGAAAGACAAGCAGCTAAACGCGATTGCCGTGGCGCAAAGTGCTATCGATTCTATCGGAGAGACAGATCACCGTGGTGATACCGGAGATTTGGCCACGGCAGTCTTTCAAAAAGTGTCCGCTTCGCTTGTGACCGGAGACGTTGTGAAGCTCCTCGGAGCTGTGGTGGCAGGTGTTGCCGCCAAGCACGGTGATGAAGTTCAGGAAGTCTTTGAACAGGGAATTGGTTTCCTTGTTGCGGATCGCAAAACGGCCGGAGCTACCGAAATCAAAAATGCCATTGCCGCGGCGGTTGATGCCGTGCCCGCAACGGCGCGAGAAGAAGTATTCAAGGCTGGTTATGCAGCTGCTGGCGTAGCTTCCAAGGTAGATGGAGTCAAGGCCGCGATCGGCGGTCTCGTTGCCCAATACGTTCCTGCGGAACGCCAAGCCAACTTCGTTGCTGATGCAAATCAAAAATTCGAAACAGCATCGAAGGCAGAATTTGTGCCGCGCACAGTCGCGCCTGCTCTCGAAACCGATCTGCCCGACCTTGATGACGGTGACGCGGACGATGATGATGACGATGACAGCGTCGCCAGTACGACCGCCACGACGCCGGGAAGTACAAGCACCGGTGGTGGCACGGGCACAACCAGCGGCACCGGCGTTGGGCAAAACACGTCGACCAGCGGTGGTGGGACAACGTCTTCCAGTGGCAGCACCGTAGGAGCTCCCTGAGGCTGGTAATCGCGAATCTTGATTTGCTATAAAAAAGGGCACCTTCCGGTGCCCGTTCTGCATTTGCTCAGATTTGCTTAGAATTCTCTAACTATCTGAATCAATAAGTAAAAAAACTTGTCCGCAACGACAGCTCTGGCACAATATTCCCCGACAAGATTCCAAATTGACTACGGGGAGTATTTGATGAGCTCGCAAATCGTCGAACGACTTACGCCAGATGCCGAACACGCCGCGACGGCGGTGAGAAAACTGGCCGACGAAATGGGTAAAGTGGTCGTAGGTCAGAAACACGTGGTAGATCGACTGATCAACGCGTTGTTGTGTGAAGGCCATATCCTTCTTGAAGGGTTGCCCGGACTGGCAAAGACTACCGCGGTGAAAGCTTTGGGTGACGCGTCAGGGCTGCATGTGCGCCGCATCCAATTCACACCAGACATGCTGCCCGCCGACGTGATTGGCACCCAAACCTACAATCCGAAGTCTGGTGATTTTTCCGTGAAGAAAGGCCCCGTCTTTGCTCATCTCGTCATTGCCGACGAAATCAACCGCGCACCAGCCAAGGTGCAATCGGCCTTGCTCGAAGCCATGCAAGAGCATCAGGTGAGCATTGGTGACGAAACCTTCAAACTCGAATCTCCATTTTTGGTCATGGCCACACAAAATCCCGTCGAACAAGAGGGAACCTATCCGTTGCCTGAAGCGCAGGTGGATCGTTTCCTGTTCAAAGTGATTGTGAGCTACGGCACCAGCGAAGAAGAGCAAGAAATTGTGCGTCGCATGAGCGGTGGCGTTGTGCCGAAGATTTCTCCCGTCGTCGAAAGACTGCAGATTTTGAAAATGCGCGATCTTTGTCGTGAGATTTATGTTTCGGACAAGATTCGTAAGTACGTAGTGGACTTGGTGCAAGCCACACGAAATCCCGCGTCCATCGGTCTGAAAGACATGAATCGCTACATCGCTTATGGCTCATCGCCGCGGGCTTCGATCAACCTCGAGCGAGCAGCGCGCGTCAACGCTGTCATGCAGGGACGAGCGTACGTCACGCCACAGGATATCAAGGATATCGGCATGGACGTGTTGCGACATCGCATTGGACTCTCCTATGAGGCCGAGGCGGAAGAGGTAAAATCAGACCAAATCGTCAAGCGCATCTTCGAGAGGGTGGACGTTCCTTAATGTTGCCGCAGGAACTAATCAAAGAGATTAAACGCATTGAATTGCGTGCTCGCTTCATGGCTTCGGAAGTTCTTTCGGGCGAATACGAAAGTACCTTCAAAGGGCAAGGCATGGAGTTCGATGAGGTGCGTGAGTACGTGCCTGGTGACGAAGTGCGCATGATTGATTGGAACGTTACGGCACGCATGAATCGCCCCTTCGTCAAAGTGTTCAAAGAAGAACGCGAGATGACCATCATGATTTTGGTCGATGTTTCGCGATCTCTGTTGATGGGAAGTTCCGGCAAGACGAAGCAGCGCAGTGCGGCCGAACTCGCCGCGCTTATGGCATTGCTCGCGACGCGCAATAATGACCGCGTCGGACTTCTTACGTTTGGATCGGCAGTTGAAACATTTATCCCGCCGCAAAAGGGACGTGGCCACGTCTGGCGCATCATCCGTACCATTCTCAAACCACAAGCGGACGGTTCGCGCACATCCAATTTAGGAGAGGCATTGCAGCATGCCCAACGAGTGCTAAAGAGGCGCGCCACTGTCATCGTGATTTCAGATTTTTTTGTTGATTCGTTCCGCGCACGACTTTTACCACTTGCGAAGCAGCACGACGTGTTGTTGGCAAGGATGGTGGACCCGTGGGAACTGGCATCTAGTGGGCGAGGCTTAGTATCGGTCCAAGATCTCGAATCCAATGCGCTGTCACAAGTCGATCGCATCTACGAAAAGGGTCATGCCATGCCGCCGCACGAGCGTGCCATGCAAAACTGGCTCAAAAATGAAACGAAGGGCACGCGCGCCGATGTGGTGAACTTTCGTTGCGATGAAAGCGTGGTGGTTCCACTCGAACGTTACATGCGCCTTGGTGCGCGAGCGGGAGGGTGAGTGGAACCGGAAGTGATGCCAAAGTTACACGATATCGACGACATCATTGCGTCGCCGGTGCCATGGCTGTGGATCGCATTAGCTGCGTTGGCAGCCGTTGCGTTAATAATTTTGATCGTCTGGTGGTGGCGTCGGCGTAAGTCCCGCAAAGCGGTGGTTGCCGTCAATCCATTTGACGTTTGGTGTCAAGAAATCGAAGACCTTCATCCCGATACGTGGGCGGAAGAACAAGGACGTAAGGAATTTTGCGCGGCAGCGTCGCGGAACATCCGTGCTTCCTTGGAAAAACTTACGGGCACGCCTTTTACCGACATGACTCTCCCCGAAGTGCAGCAATCGCTTCATCGGCAGCACGTCCGCGGTGTGGTGCAGGACGACGTGTTGCACGTGCTTAAGACGGTGGATCAGATCCAGTTTGCTGACCAGTCCGTTGATGTCGAAGAACTCGCCCAACTGAAATCATCGGTAGTGAAAATCATTCGCCAAGCAGAACGTGAACACCAGAGCAACCTCTTAGTCCAGAAAGAGGGAGGCAAGGGATGATCTTTGCTGATCCGCTGTGGGCGATCTTGTTGTTGGCGCCGATGCTGATGCTTGTGCTCGCTCGCCCATTGCGACGGCGGTTCTCATTTGGTTTTGGCAGTGTCGTGCGTGGACTCGCGCCTAGTGGCCAACTCCATCGCTGGCTTGGTTCGGTGCCGCTTATCTTGCGATCAGTGGTTTTGGTGATTTTGGCGGTAGCAATTATGCGACCTCAGGACGTGAAGCGTTCGGAACAACGCACCCAAGACGGAATCGATATCGTTTTGGTGGTGGACACCAGCGGCAGTATGCGCGCATTGGACTTTCAACTGGAAGGTAAGTCCATGAACCGTCTTGCCGTAGTCAAAACCGTACTCAGCGATTTCATCGGCACACGGGAAAGCGACCGCATCGGCATGGTCGTTTTTGGTACGGAAGCGTACACTCAGGCACCGCTTACTTACGATCACCGCGTATTGTTAACGCTGCTTGACCGCGTGCAAATTGGCATGGCTGGTGATGCAACCGCCATCGGTGACGCTTTGGCAACTGCAACGAAGCGCATTAAGGATGTTGATGCAAAATCCAAGGTCATCATCCTGCTCACGGACGGGGCTAATACCGCCGGTGCGGTCGAACCGCTGACCGCCGCTTCGGCCGCGAAGTCGTTGGGTGCAAGAGTGTACACGATCGGTGCGGGGTCTAAGGGAAAGGTGCCGATGCCCGTAAAGGGATTCTTCGGTATGGAGTCGGTGCAAATGGTTGAGTCCGACCTTGATGAAGATCTATTGACCAAAATCGCCGAGACCACCGGCGGCAAGTACTTTCGCGCTTATGACACCGACTCGTTAAAACAGGTTTATCAAACCATCGACGAACTTGAAAAACGTCGCATCGAAACGCCCGAGTACCGCAAGCACGAAGAACGATTCGCGCCATGGGTGATGGTTGCGTTTATTTTGCTAGTGGGAGAGCTTTTGTTCTCGTTGACGCCGTGGCGGAGGGTGCCTGTTTGAATTGGGGAGCCCCACATTTTTTGCAGTGGTTATGGCTGTTGATTCCGCTATTGCTGATCGTCATTGTGCGCGAAACCAAGTGGCATCGGCGTGTCGCAGCGCTGACGCGTTTTAAAGTGTTGAGCGGCAACCGATTTCGACGAGTTTCTAAATTCAAAGCAACTTTGCGTGCAGTGTTCTTAATTATTGCTGTTGCTATGATTCTAGTATCACTTGCTCGTCCGCGCTGGGGTTTTCAATGGAGCGAAGTGCAATATAACGGTGTCGATGTGTTGGTGCTGATGGACGTTTCGCGCAGCATGGATGCGCAAGACGTTTCGCCGAGTAGATTGGAAGCTGCCAAGCGCAAGCTTTTAGATCTGACCCAGCTTATGCGCGGTGATCGTCTCGGACTCGTGGTGTTTTCGGGAGCGGCGTTCGTACAAAGCCCGCTTACCACCGATTATTCGATCTTGCGCATGTACGCGGATCTCATCGATTCAACATTGATCCCAGTCAGTGGCACCGCATTGGCTGATGCCATGCGCGTAAGTGTTGCTGCGTTGAAAGAAGGCAGTCCCGACGATGCGGCAGGTCGCGCAGTGTTGTTACTATCCGACGGCGAAGATCTGAATGAGGGTATGGACGCGGCGATCAAAGAAGCAAAGGATGCCGGCGTAAAAGTTTATGCCATCGGGTTTGGTTCCAGTGAGGGCGCGCCGATTCCCGAGGTGCGTGGTGGATTTAAGAAGGACAGCAACGGCAACGTCGTCCTAACCAAACTGGACGAAGAGGCTCTCAAGAAAGCAGCGTCCGAAACGGGCGGTGTGTACGCGCGCGCAACCGCCGGTGACGAAGATCTCATGGCTACCTACGTAAACGGCGTACGCGGTACGTTCAAAGGCAAAGAAGCAGCTGCGGATCGGCAAAAGATCTGGCACGAGCGGTTTCAGTGGCCGCTGACGATCGCGTTCGTGTTGCTGCTGCTTGAATTTTTCTTGGTGCCGCTGAAACCGATTCGCGGCAGCGTGATGCTGGCGTTGATCTTGGTGGGGATGAGTTATGAAACGCCGGCGCAGGCAACAGGTTGGCTGGGAGATCTGTTCTATCGCAATGGTGACTTCGCTCGTGCCGAAGGAGAATACGCCGAAGAAACAGGTGATGTTGAAAAAGACGCAAAATCAAGCTTCAATCGCGGCAATGCGCAATTCCGCCAAGGCAAATACAAAGAAGCACAAGAATCATTCGAAAAGGCCGCGCGCTCTGCAGATACGAATCTGCGTGGGTCTGCTTTGTATAACCTTGGCGGTGCGCGGGCCATGGGAGGTAAGCTAGAAGAAAGCCTCAAAGCTTACGAAGAAGCGCAAACGTTGCGTCCCGACGACAAACGCATCAGCGAGAATATCGAGAGCGTCAAGCGAGCCCTAGAAGATCAGGCAAAGCGAGAAGAAGAAAAGAAAAAGCAGCAACAACAAAACGGCGAAAAGGGCGAAGACAAGAAAAACGAAGATGAATCGTCCGATCAACAAAATGAGAACGGAGAGAAAAACGATTCTTCCGACAAGGAAAATGGCAAGGATCAAAAATCCGACGACAAAAAATCCGACGAAGAGAAGTCGGACGGACAAGATAAGAAAAACGAGCAGTCATCGGACAAAAAGGGCAAAGACGATCAGAGCCAAGCGCAAAAGGGGCAGCAAGGTGCATCGCCTAGTCCCGCACCTGGTGCACAAGCGATGCCGCAACCATCGCCAACTTCCTCCGCCGATGCAGCTCAGGCGATGATGTCGTCGGGGACGCCGGCGCCACAGCCTAGTGAATCGGGAAGTGCGGCGGGAGCTGCGGGTCAGTTGGCCAATCCAGATGACTTGACGAAAGAGCGTGCCGAAGCGTTGCTGCGTGGCGTTGAAGACAAGATGAAGAAGTATTTGTACCGACCGGAGCAGGCTCCGAATCCATCGGCTCCGAAAAACGGCAAAGATTGGTAGGGTGGGGACGCATTGATGATGAAGCAGTTTGTTGCATGGATGATGATTCTTTGTGCGGGCATGTCGTCGGCGGCTTGGGCTGAATCGACGATCTCGGCAGAGATTGACAAGACGCAGGGTAGCCTCGAAGATCAGTTTGAGTACACCCTTACTTTGCAGGGAAGTCCTGACAGCGAGCCAAAAATTCCGAGTATGGACGGTCTAGAAATCCAAGCCGCGGGAACATCTAACAACATTTCGATCGTCAACGGTTCGATGACGCGCACGCAGGAGTTTCGCTTTGTGATAACACCTCAACGTGCGGGCTCGTTTACCATCCCGGCGATCACCGTAAAGTTTGATGGCAAAGAGCAGAGCACGGTGCCGATTTCTTTCAAAGTAGCGCAGGATTCGTCGGGCGGGGCGTCTGGCGGTGGTCAGAATGATGGCGAAGCCAAAGATATTTTCGTCGAGCGTGAGTTGAGCAAGATCAGCGTCTACGAAGGTGAGCAGATCGTGTCTAAAATCCGCCTGCACGCGCGCGTACGAATCCTCGAAGCCGGTATGAATCCGGCGACGGCCCCAGAATTTAAGCGAGTGCCCGTGGAAGGAGAGAAGCAGTACCAGAAGGTGATCAATGGCGAGATGTACCTAATTTATGAAGTTACAGAAATTTTAACGGCGCAAAAAGCTGGATCGTACAAATTACCGCCGTTTCAGTTCCAAGTAAAAGTGCGACAAGCTCCCAAACCGGGCCAGCGTCGTGGTCGCAGCATAGATGAGTTCTTCAATGATCCGTTCTTCGGCGGTGGTGGACGCGCAGTTGTAAAGAATGTGCGTTCTGCGGAGACCGCAATTGAAGTAAAGCCTCTGCCGACGGATGGGCGTCCGCCTCAATTTGCGGGGCTGGTTGGCCAGTTTCAGTTACAAGCGTCGTTATCGGCACCGGCGGGAAAAGTCGGTGATACTGTGACTATGACGGCGGTTCTATCCGGTGCGGGTAATCTCGACGGGATTCCTGATTTGAAGTTTGATCCGGGCGCAAATTTCAAAACCTATCCGGACAAACCCGAGAGAGTTTCCTCTGTTGACGCAGAACAAGGTCAGATCGGCAAAATCACATGGAAGTTTGCGCTTGTGCCACTTCAGGCTGGGAATGTGACATTGCCCGCCGTGCAAGTGCCGGTGTTTGATCCCGTCGCAGGACGTTACAACGTTCTTTCGGTGCAGTTGCCGGAGTTGTTGGTGGTCGGTGGCGCAGAGGCTCCTGCAAGTGCTGCGCAAAAGGCAACGGCGGGAACCGAAGCCGCGACCCAGTCTGCAGTTAAATCCATCGGCGAAGATTTGTTGCCGTGGCATGATCTTAAGTCGCGTTCCGCGGGAATCATCAGTCGCGGTCAGGTGTCGTTCGGCAAGTGGTTGGCAATTGTTCTCAGCTTAGCAGCAGTCAGCTCATGGGGATTTGCATTTTACAAACGACAAGATCGATCTTCGGAACGACGTGCAAGTTCCGCCGCAAAAAATTTCGCTTTGTCACGTGCTTCCCGTGGCGATCTGGCAGCATTTCGTAATTTCCTCGGCGACAAATTGAATCTGCACGGCGGCGCTTTGACTGGCGCAGAAGTGGTCACGGCACTGCAAACACGCAATATCGATGCGGCTCTGGTTCAGCAAGTTATGCAATCGTTTAAAAACCTCGAAGCAAGCCAATACAGCGGACAATCCGCGTTGGCATCTGGGACGAACGTTGAGGAACTTGTGCGTCGTTTGGACAAGGAGATTCGCTCATGAGTATATCCGCGTTGTTCATGCATGCTCTGGCGTTTGCTCATTTCATCGTCGCCAATGTTGCGCTTGCGCAAGGAGACCAGGACTCATTGACGGAATACAATGGCGGTGATTTTGCGAGCGCCGAGACTTCGTTGCGGACATTGCTTGAATCCGCGGGAACGGACGGACAGGTTCTATACAATCTTGGGCTTGCCACATACAAAGCCGGGAAATTGGGTGAGTCAGTAGCTGCCTTTCACGCCGCATCTTTGATTTTGAAGGGCGACGCCGACGCGGATGCTAATTTGAAATTTGTCTCTTCCAAAATCCAAGACAAGGTCGAGTGGACGGATGGCGGGAATGTTTGGTCGCAACTTCTGTTTTGGACTGATTGGGTGACGGTCTCGACCCAGTGGTGGCTGGCCTTGCTGAGTGGTGTTGCTGGTTTGTCTTTGCTTGCCTATGCCCCGTGGGGGGCTAGTGCATGGCGCATGTCATTGGGTGGTGCGGGAGGAATATCGTTGCTGTTGGGTGCCGTTCTGACGGCTGGACTGTGCTTCCAAGGGCGGCAACACAACCAAGCGGGTGCTGTTATTACATCGGAGATCGCTGTTTGGTCCGCGCCGACCAAAGAGGCAGGTGAAAAATTGTTCATTTTGCACGAAGGTGTACCGCTATTGCGCTTGCAAGATTCTGGGGTATGGAGTCAAATCCGCATGCTGGATGGCCGAACCGGTTGGGTGGAACATTCAGGGATCCGAACCTACGCCACCGTCCTGCAGGAGTGATGTGATGAAAGATGGTAAGCGCCCCAAGTCCTCTGGTTCATTCATCTCGAACGCACCACTAGAGGCTCAGGCCGGGGTTCTTGAACGTGTTATCTTCGGTGGCGGCCCCCTGCGGCGCATGATCGTCATCATGATTTTGCTTCTGATTGGTATCATGTTGTACGCGCGACATTGGTTTAACAGCACATTTCAACACGTGGAAGTTAGCCAAGTGCTTTCAGGTCAGGCTTCGCTTTCTTCACCCCAACAAGATCCTGCGAAGTTAAGCGAATGGCATCGTGATGTATTTAGCGGCCGATTTGAGAGGCTCGGAGCACCACAATATGGTTATCGCTTTGATTTTGGCGGAGCCGCGCTGACTTTGTTGGTTTTTGGTTTTGAGGGCAAAAAAATTGATGAAAATTGCGCGAAGCTTGCACTCGAAGATTTTCGTTTCCCGTGCGCCGATGTTTCATTGCTCGGTGTCGTGGGGTTTTCTGGAGGCGAAAATGTTTCTGCCCTTTCAGTCAGCGATGGAGGATCTGGAACCATCGAGGCAAATGGACAAAGATATCCTTATGAACGTCGCAATCTAAGTGGCGCTGTGGTGCAACTCATCATCAGTTTGGGTGAGGGGCAAGTTGCTCTCGTGCAAATGCCCGAAGCTGAGTTTTCCATGGAAAAAGTCATCGCAGCGTTTTGAGAACTGAAATCAGTATATCAGAAAGCGTCGATGGCTTGAGGGATGGAAATATAAACCTAAAAAGACAAGTAAATACAGATAATTATATGATTTTCTCACATTGACCTAAAGGTTCTCCGAGAAACCCGGCGAGTTAAGTGGCTGCCTAGCAACCACCAAAGCTCGAGAGGTTTGAACTGGAGGAATACCATGCGAAACATCGGCAATTATCGTCTTCTCTTGGCGAATGCTTTCTTGTTGGCAGCGTGCGGACAAGATCCTGCGTTTGTTACCAAGGAAGAAACGCAACAACGAGGCAGTCTCGATGCAACGGCGGTCGATGAACAAGGTAACCCGATTCAACGATCGACTTCTGCGCAAACAGTCGATGACCTTGCCGGCGATATCTCTGGTGTAGAAAGAATATCGGACTGGACAGAAGAAGATCGCAAACGAGCAAATGAGATCGCGGGCGGAATCGAAGATCCGGCCTTCTCTGGCAATGTAGATGGTGTCGGTTCTAGTGGTGGAGCGGGCTCTGGTGCGGGCGGCGGATCCGGTGCTGGTTTCCAGCTTGTTGAATTCGATCAATCCTTTATTGCCGATAGTTCTAGCGAAAAGGCGATGACGGCAAATTTGCCAAACTCGTTGTTGACACAAAATCACACCATGGCTATCGATCGTCGGCAAAAGTCGATATCCGTGATTGAGCCATCGCGCACATCGCAGTCACAATGGAAGGTTCAGGGTAAGTCGGGCACATCATTCAGTGAAAATCAGACGCAAGTTGGTCGTCGTCCACTCGACATCTTAGTGGTAATCGATAACAGTGGCTCGATGGAAGAAGAACAAACCAACCTTTCTACGAAGATGAATAAACTTTTGGATTCGGTCCGTGATGCGGATTGGAAGATCGGCGTTGTTACGACGGATCCAACCGACGGTTGTTTGCGTGAATTGATTTCCAAGGGGGATCCAAACGCGGCGCTGAAGTTTGAAAGAGCAATTACAGTTGGCGTGCGTGGATCCGGTAACGAAAGAGGTATCTACCAGTCCGTGCGCGCGTTAAAGGACGCCTGCGGCACGAACAAGTGGGTGCGTGACGAATCAACGATTGCGGTTCTTATTGTCAGCGATGAGGATAATTGCTCGGACGGAACAGATTGTGGTAACGCTGATTACTCGAAGGGTACGTATCTTACCGACTATCTGAAAACAATCCGCACCGTCGGCGTTGGCGCCCGCGTGTACGGCATCATCGATCCTCCCGGTCAATCCTGCCCAACCGGCTACAACAAGAGTAATATCTACGCTGAGGTCGTTCAATCCACTGGAGGACAAATTGGATCGATCTGCGCAGCGGACTACTCGGCGACGCTATCGGCGATTTCTGCAGATATCGCCGTTATCTTGAATCGCACATTGACGCTTAGCTCTGTGCCTGACGCTGGTTCCCTTGAAGTTACTGTGAACGGCGTTGTTAGCACTGATTGGACTCTGAATGGCAAAGTAATAACATTCACCACATCGCCAGCAGAAAATTCTGTCATCCGCGCACGATACGTCAGCGGTGCAACGCCTAAGTTTGGCAGCATTTCGCTCAACAAAGTCCCGTACCAAGGGATGATGCAGGTGTTCTTCAACGGTGTCGAGCAATCGACCGGCCTCTATGGCTACGATGCGGCGAACAACGCGGTGGTTTTCGGGACGCCGCCTCCGGACAGCGCTCTGGTGCGGGTCAACTACCTAGAGGACGTACAGATGGTGACCCAATTCGCACTCGGAACGCAAGTTGACCCTGCTTCTGTAGTCTTGTCTGTCGATGGCCGCGCCAATGCAAACTATAACTTCGATCCAGCAACCGGCGCACTCGGTCTCGGTTTCGCACCAGCAGAAGCGTCGCGCATCGACATTCGCTATGAATGGGTTGGCGGCCCCATCACTCGCGTACCATTGACTGTGGGCGGAGCGGCACCCCAAGGTCTGACTGTTACCGATGAAACGGGTGCAAATGTTCCATTCGTTTACCTCGGTGGTGCCGTGCAGTTCGCCGACACAGAATTCGTCGAAGGTCGCATGGTAAAATTCGAATACCGCAACCCCGCACGTGATAAGATGGAAGTCGAACTGCCAAGCGTACCATCCGCCGGTTCTTTGAGCGTTTCTTCGCAACTTGGCGAGTGCGACCCCAGCAAACTCGTAATCACCGGTCGCGTACTAAGCATGGCGGCTTGTGGTTTCGGCAGTGACATCAAAACAGCAGACATCAAGTTCCGCTCCATAGACTGGCGCAAAGATGAATTCGAGTACGACAACGCTGTACTGAACGGCAGCGTGCCAGCTTCTTGGAAAGTCTATGTTAACGGCAAAGAAACAGCTCGCTATGCGAAGAATGGCATGAAGTTCAAGGTATCTGAGGCTATGCCTGAGGGTTCGATCGTGCGAGTACGCGCCCTAGTGGAAAAGCGCGTAGAAACAGCAGAATAGAGAAACTGGTAAGTCGGAAATAGATTAGAGAAACGCTTCAAGGTTGCGCAGCGATTTCGGACGGAGAGACTCCGACGAACGACTGCGCAACACTCGTTTCTACCTCAATATCAAAGCTCGAATCTGTCTGCGAAGCGCCGGAACGAATGGTCTTGGTTACAACTGTCTGCTCCGCATCAGGCGTGCCGTACGAAACAATAACCGCAGTGGGAATCACGGTGGAAAGTGCCGCGCCGGACGCGTCGGTGATGCTACACTTCATGCGCGCTTTGTTGGCAGTAGCTCCCGTTTGTTGGCACTTTACCGACGTGCCGTCGATTTCCCAATCGCCAAAGCTTTCTCCGTTATCGGTGGCGATGACCATGCCTTCAAACAGAGTGCCGTCCAACCCAAGATCACCGCGGATGCCTTCTGTGGTTTTGATGCAAGAGGCTGAGCTTGTTGAAACAACGAGGGCGATAACCCATGAAAAAACGCGCATCGATGACTCCCGTGCTGGATTGCAGCTACTAGGTTAGCGAACGCGCGTCGAAGGTGCAAATAGAACCTGCCGCTTAGTGGGCAGATTCGCAGTCGAAGCTTTCAAAGTCCAATGCCCATTCGTTAAGCTTGCCGCTGTCAATGCGGTACGTGTCTTCGATTTTGAGTTTCCATTCGCCATCAGACCAGCCGGCATCGACCAGATCAACGGGGTAGGTCGCCTTGATTTGGTTGTCCATGGCGCGCGGCAAGCGGGCGACAAGAGTTTCCTTACCATTCGGTGCGACCAGACTGAGGATGACGTCGCTTGAATAGCTATGGAAGATGTCGACACGCACAAATGCGCGCTTTGGTTGAACGCGTGCGCTCGTGGAAATGGACGAATAAACAATGGCAAGATTCGGAATTTCCAACTCGGTCGAGTTAATGCCGCCTTCGCTGGTTTCGGGGCGACCCAATTGCAGCGTGAGCGAAGAACCGCCAGTGCCGCGATCGCTGGTCGCTGCAAGTGTGAATGGCACTTTGCTGCCGCAAGCAAGGCTACTATTTAGGTTGGCGGAAAGTTCTTGCAAATTTTGCGAGTTTTGATTCGGTGCCATGTCCGAAAAACGGGATGTGCCTGCATGAATCGTCACGCCGGAATGGGTTGAACTCAACGTGCCTTGGATGTTGCTGATGGCGTCCGTGGTGCGATTGGTGAACGGAAAGCTAAAACCAATGCGCTCGCCCGGTTCAGCCACGCCATTCATATTGCCCGACAACTCTTGCCACTGCGCAATCTCAGGAAAGAGTGCCATGAATGGCAATTGGGGTTTAAACCAGCAACGCGGCCGCAGTCCTTTGACTTGTCCCTTGGCTTGCATGCAACTTGTTGCTGCGCCTTCGAGTTCTGCGGCAAGACTTCCTTGCCCTTGTGGGTGTAGTCGCCCGGGGATCTTGTTGTCGTCGAACGTGTCCGTACAGGCGGCGCCGCCAATGTACGTATCAAGACGACACTGCGCTTGCGGGTGCGATTCATAGGTGCGTTCGACACTTGAAGCATCTGGTGTGCTGTAGTTGGGCGGAGTCGTACCACCGCCGATGGCGTTCAATAATTCTGCCAACGACTGCGAGGCATGGGCGATGCGGTAACAAAGATTGCGGTCGGCCGAGTCACTCCATGCACTGTCGCATAATGATTTTGCCGCAGCGTTGACGTTGCTGCCCGCTTGTCCGTTTTCTTGTGTGTCGTCTTGCCAGATTTTGCGCGCGCAGGCGTGGGTCGCGAAGTAATCCGATTGGCCTTCTGTTGCCGCCCAGCGGTCACCCTTAAGCGGGAAACCACCTAAATGGTGTCCGAGCTCGTGGCAAACGACAAGGGCAAAGCCGTCCTTCGTTATTTCAGGGCGACGGGCCAGACCTCCGTACATGTTGACGATCCAATTGGTTCCCTCTTGTACAGCGCTGGCATTGACCGTTGGGTCGGTCCACAACTTGTTTGCGACCAATGTTGCGCCGTGACCTTCGACAATGCTGCGATAGTGATCGAGCACCTGATCAATGACGGAGTGAAACTCGGTTTCACTCATGTTGTAAATAGCGTCCAAGCGGTCGTATTTGTCCCAATCGTTTTTCGGAAGAATCGAGCCGTGCGCAGTCAGGTTGCTGAGGGAGCAAATGGCGGTTACGGCCCAAGCATTTTTAGAAATCGTCATCAGTGAGTTCCTTTTTCGCAAATCAAGCTTTGGTTAAAAGCAAAGTGACGAGGGATGCTTCGGAGTGAACCCGTTGAAAGATTAGATGAGATCGCGGGTCTCTTTTTGAATTTGCGAAGTATCTTCGGTAAATTTCAAAATTGGCAAAAACAAAAATAGACCAAGTAAGTAAAAGAGAGTTCGAGTGGTACGTTGTTGACGGGAAGGAATGGATTCGCGACTTACGGCTGATCGCTCCATTGAGAACTTTTTTTTTTGCTGGATCCTAAACTGGCAATTAATGCCAATGATCGAGAGTGGGTAAGTGCTGACGAAATGTTTGAGAAAATCAGGTTTTCATTGTGGTGAAATGCTATGATTTTACAGGAAAAAGCAGCGAGTTAGCCATTGTCAGTCTTTGGCAGTTGTTCGTTTCGCGATTTCGAAGCATTTCTCGAGGCACAATGCGTGTCACGACAGGGGGAAATAATGAGTGTGCCCGGTAATGTAACCGGTGGCGGAGCGTTTCATTCCGACGGTTACGATCGATTGATCAATCTTGAGCGCTATCCTATTCATGATTTGCAGAAGATCTCTGCAGCCGAATGGAAGCGCATGCGCGACACATTCTCCGAAAAGGGAGTTCTGGTTCTCGATGAATTTTTATTGCCAGAACGTATGGCGGATTTCATCGCCGAAGCCAATCAGCTCGCGCCTGTTGCTTTTCACAACGAAGTCGTAGGCAACGCCTATTTGACTGAAACGGACATGACCCAAGCTGAAGATCATCCCGCACGCATGACCGAGCGAACCGCGCTGGGTGCCGTAGCTTATGATCAATTCCCCGCAAACAACTTAATGAGACGCGTGTACGAATGGCGCCCTGTGATGGACTTTGTGGCAGCGATTCTTGGTAAACCCGTTTATCAGTATGCTTGCCCTATGGGAGCGCTAAATTTGAGTGTCATGCGCGACGGTGATTACCTCCGTTGGCACTTCGACTTGTCCGATTTTGTCGTCAGCATCCACTTGCAAGAAGCAGAGATTGGCGGGCTGTTTGAGTACTGTCACAACATTCGCCAACCGGATCAGCCCAATCTTGCGGGGATTCGTAACGTGTTGCGAGGAGATATGTCGAGTGTTGAGACGTTGCACGCCGATCCCGGCGCGATGATCTTGTTTCAAGGGCGTTATACGATGCATCGAGTCAGCGAGATTCGTGGCAAGATACAAAGACTGGTGGCGCTGTTTGGTTATGTTGACCAACCGGGACAAACCTCGACAGAATATCTACGAAAGATTCGCTACGGACGGTCGTAATGATGAAAGCAAATGGGATGCTAGAGGGAACCCGCGCAACGTGGATGCCTGAAAACGGGGGCACTTCGTTAGCAACGCTGCATCACTCTGCCAGCGGGCGGACTCTCGGACAGTATCAAGGTTTGTGTGAGCGTCTTCTGCAGGTCAAGCAGGCATGTGCTAACGCGAACCTCCAGTCGCGGACAATTTCGACTGACGAGCACGAGCAGATCACGCGAGCCATCGCCCAACTCACCAGCAGCCCGTCCTCATCTGATTTTCCTGTGGACGCATTGCAGGGTGGTGGAGCCATTGCGATCAATACCAACCTGAACGAACGAATCGCGTGCATCATTGAATTCGCTCGTTACAAAGAATGGGCCGCGAAAATCAACACCAATCAGTCTACCGCCGATGTGTGTGCTACGGCGATCAGATTGAGCGTGCGCGACGAACTCTCGACTTTGGCGGTCGTATTGGACCGTAGTGTGGAAGTCTTGCAAAAATTTGCGCGCGACAACCAACGCATCTGGTCGATGGCGCGAACCTGTATGCGCGATGCGATGCCGGTCGCAATCTCGGAAAAATTTCGCGGAGCTGCCGAAGCTCTGAATCGTTCCCGCTCTCAATTGCTGCAACTTGCCGAACGTTGTTTACAGGTCAATCTTGGCGGAACGGTGATTGGTGACGCAAGTGCGACTCCACAAGCATACCGCGACGCCGTGATCGGAGAATTGTCGCGCACCACCAATTTGTCGGTGAGCTTGCGAGACAACTTGTTTGATGCAGCCCAGAATTCCGACGATCTTGGTGCCATCATCGGCAGTGTCGAATTGCTAGCATCGCAATTGATTCGCATCGCCAAGGATCATCGCCTGATGAACTCTGGCCCTATGAGTGGATTTGGCGAAATTATCTTTGCCAAAACCATGGCGGGCTCCAGTTACTTTTCCAACAAGTCCAACCCGATTCTTTGTGAGTCGATGATGCAAATGGGATGGACGGCGCTCGGACTGATGCGATCGGCGATGTCTGCCATCGAAAGTGCCGAGTTGGATCTCAATGTTTTTGATTGGTACTGCGGCATGCAGATTATCGATGCCACCACCATGTTGCGCAATGCCATTCGCAATCAATGTTTGCACGTGTGGGAGACCATGCAAGTGGACGAAGAACGCTGTCAGCAATGGATGAAAGCGTGGGAGAAAAAATGATGCTGCCGAAACCAAATCTGACACAAGTTCAATCGTGGCTGTTGCAGCCGAAGCACATGTTTGCCGGCAAAACCGCATTGTTGGGTAAGGGCAACGAATTTGCGTTGATCAATCCCGCACAAGAAAAAGAGCTTCTGCGTTACAAAATGTCGTCCGCTGAAGACGTAAAAGCCGTTATCGCGAAAGCATCGGATCTTCATCGTCGTCGGGATTGGGCAAAAATGTCCATGCGCGTCCGCGCGCAACTAATGCGCAAGATGGGCGAAGTGATTCGTCGCCATCACAATGAACTTGCAGTAATCGAGACTCTGCAAAATGGCAAAACCTATGCAGAAGCATACTTCGACGATATCCCTGATTCTGCAGATGTGTTTGATTACTATGCGGGATGGATCGGCAAACACTACGGTGACAACGTTCCTGTGGAAGATGGTTTTATCAATTACACGAGCAAAGAGCCCGTGGGCGTATGCGGCCTGATTGTGCCGTGGAACTTTCCGCTGTTGCTGGGCTGCTGGAAGATTGCCGCGGCGATCAGTTGCGGCAACCCCGTTGTTGTCAAGCCCAGCGAGTACACACCGCTGACCATGCTTTATATCTTCGAAGCATGGATGCGCGAGATTCCTGAGTTGCCTGATGGTTTGTTGAATCTGGTCTTAGGTGATGGACAAGTCGGTTCGTGGTTGAGTGCCGATAGCCAAATTGCAAAAATTACCTTTACCGGTAGCACCAACGTCGGTCGGCAGATCATTCGTAGTTCTGCCGACTCCAATCTCAAGAGCGTCACTCTTGAGTTGGGTGGGAAATCAGCGAACATCATTTTTTCTGATGCGCCGGATTTGGGTTTTGCTATTGAGCGTTCGTTCACGGCGATGTTCTCGCACAAAGGCGAAAAGTGCTCCGAGCCGACGCGTCTGCTAGTGCACGAGTCGCTGAAAGATCGCGTTCTTGCGGAGCTGAAGAATCGCGCGGACGCTGTCGTCTGCGGCGACCCTTTCGATGCTAAAACGACCCAAGGGGCGCAGGCACAGCAGCAACACTTCGAAAAAATCTTGAGCTACATCGTCATTGGTAAAACGGAAGCGTCGCTGCTTGCGGGAGGCAGCAGAGACGCTGGCGCAAATGGTGGCAAGGGGCTATTTGTGCGTCCCACGATATTCGTGGATGTGCCGATCAAAGCGAGAATTGCCCAAGAAGAAATCTTTGGCCCCGTCTTGAGTGTTAGCACCTTCAAAACAGACGAACAAGCGGTGGAGTTGGCAAACGGCACCCCTTTTGGACTGGCGGCGGGGTTGTGGACAGCCGATGTTTCCCGAGCGCATAGCGTTGCCGCACAGCTGGACGCCGGCATGGTCTTCGTTAACCGCTATGGCTGCTACGACTTCACAAGTCCGTTTGGCGGATTCAAGGCAAGCGGCTGGGGTAAGGAGATGGGGCGCGAGTCCTTGGAGGCCTTTACCAAAACCAAGTCCATTTGGATCAAACTGTAATTTGCCCCTAGTCAAATTGCGCCATGCAAGTGTAGAATCCTAGCAGCATTAGCTTATTTTATATTTTTGCTTAACTTCACGATTGAGTGGGGGCTTCGATGCGTTTGTTTTGGATTGGAATTTGGGGGTTGGGAATTACAGCAACTGCTTGTATGCAAAAGGGCGGACTCGGTTCGGGCGATCAAGGGGGCACTTCAGGCCTGTCCGAGATTTCCGTAAACATTCCGACCAAAGACAAGTTTCCCGCTGTGTTTGGTGAAAGGTGCGCCAATGTCAATTTGAGCGCAGAAGTCATGCAGCGCCTCAACAAGACTGACAAATGCGATGCGGTAGCTGTATTGTTGGACCAATTCCGCGTGCAAGTTCGCTCGGGCAAATGTGATGACGGTATCAATGCGACCAATACATCTAAAACGGGAAGTGTTGCTCAGTCCAAGATCCAAGAAAGTTTGAGCAAAGGTTGTAAGTACTCGCTGCTGCTGGAACTGGGGGAAATTTCCCAAGGGCGGGTTTACTACTCCAATCTAAACGCAGCTGTCGATAATTTAGATTTGCCAAAGACTGCGGCTGACCAAGTTCAATTGAAAGTAGTCCTCAACGTAACAGACATTGGTGCGGCGATCGGCTTTCCGAAAACGATCACCATCGTTTCAACGCAATCCAACGTCGGCATCGACGCTCAATTTGGGGATCTAGCAAGTCCGGCTCCTAACGCGTCATCTTCGCCAAATGTTGTTGTTCAGCCATCATCAGCTCCCTTAACAGCACCTCCGACATTTGCTGACGTGAATACACGAGTCTTTGAAAAGCGTTGTGTTCCCTGTCATGCCAACAATGGACCGGCCGCACGCGTGAAGTTTGTCGGAGTTGAATCCGCCGTTAAGAACGCAAAGGCTTCCATCCTTGAGCGTATCGCTGACAATGTGCCGGCAAACAAGGTGATGCCGCCAACCCCGCCGGCTCTCACGACAGAAGAGAAGAATCTCGTTCGGCAATTACTCTCAACATACTAATTTTCTTTTGACTCGTCCGGCACGGTTCTCGTGCCGGACTTTTTTGCACACATCCATGTGCGTATCTTTTTAAGATCACAAGACAAAGAGTTGATCATGATCTTTTTCCTAAAGTAAGCTACGACGTCATCCGAAACCCCTCCGTTCCCGCAATGTCGGGAATTTGGAGGAATATCAAGCGATGCGCTTCATTCGCGCCACAATTTTGCTGACTTCAGTCGCATTCCTAGTGAATTGCGGTACCGAAGTTGATGTTGGTCGCAACGATCAGCCAGAACTCTTTCAAACGGAAGAAGATCCTGCCGTTAGCACGGGCAGCGCCGATGCGACCGCGAGCGCTGCGCTGCTCAGCTGCCAAGAAACTTTGACCACCAAGGGAGCGCCCAAAGGAGTGGAAGAGTTTTGTGCAACAGCTCCGGCAAAGTTTCGCGCTAGTTTTGCAAAAGCATTCGATCTCTTATGTGACTCGAAAAAAGCGCTGCAGATGACGATTTCTGGTTGCGCATGGGACGGAAGCAAAGACATGAATGCATTCTTTCGTGTCTTTGAAAAGACGGATCTTACGGCAACGAGCATCCAAGAATTCACTTTTGTTGCCGCCTATGCCGTCGAGATTCCACGAACGGTAAACGAATACGAAAATGCCTTCTACAGAGGTTACGAGGACCCCGCATTCAAAGCCAAGATCAAAAAACTGGATGCATTCAAACTTTCCAACATCCAAGTTGATCGCAATGCGGGGACCGTGGACTATTTTGTCGAGGCGACAACCTCTGCAGCCACGGCAAAGTTCACCGGTCATATCGATGTCATGAAATTTCCATCTGGCGCGATGGCGATTTTTGATGAGGCCGTTGACGACAAGGTCGTCGTGAAGGAAAACCGCTATCTCATTCTGGTTCTGCCAGTTACCGATAAGCGCAGCATCGTTCTAGCCATTGACGACAAGGTTGTCGATGATTTGGGTAACCACCAGATCGCCTACAACACATCTGTAAAGGTCGATAAACAACGAATGGAGCTGACCCATGTCATGGGCAACATGCAAGCGCAGCTTCCTCCTTAGCGCAACCATTGTAGTGGGAGGTTGCGGTGTGGACGAATCTAATCAGTACGATGGGAAGAAATTCTCCGCCGATGCGACGCCGCGCGTGCCCAGCGATACGTCCGATGATTCTAGCGGCGCGGGTTCATCCAACACACCCACGCGAAGTTCAGTGAGCACCGGTGGTTCTAACGATGTTGGCGGTGGTGCGGACGACGCCAGCGATATCGCGCCCGAAACCATCGTCCTCAAAAATCAGTACCGTGCCCAGTTCGACACCACCCAGCTGTTTCGCCTGATGGACGATGGTACGCGTGACATGGAGCTGAGCGTGGCAGAAAGCACGATTAAGGACAAACTCGGTTTGGTAACCGCGCAAGACGGCTTGATTGTAAGTCAAACATACGGCGACGGTGTCGCTCTATCCAATGGGCAACAGGTGATTACTAACACCCCTGGCGATCAAGAAATCAACGTTGATGCGGGCATGACTTCGGCCAGCGGTACCCAGACGTATGTGCGCACAACAGCCGATCCTGACTGCCCATCGGACTTTATTTGCGTGCAGAAACTAACTTTTATGCCGATGCAGGGCGCACCCATTTCACTGTGCTTCAAAGATGAATTGGGTCGGCAAGTAAAAGCTATTCCGTACGCGATCTCGCCAACGATCAAGCGCGAATCTGTCGCAAAATTAGCAAAGTCATACGGACCTTTCATGGTGCAACGCTATCGATCGGCAAACATAGATTGCAACAACGCGGGCGGAGCTCCTGATCTTGTTGAAACTGTGCGCATCACCGTTGAGGCAGGGTCGAGTAATCTTTCGCAGGTAAAACAGTTTTTCCAAAATGCAGCCGCACCAGTGGCGGATCTTGAAGTAGTCATGCGCAACGAACGACTTGCAGGTGACGCGGCTTCGCCGTACATCGACGAAACGGTCAAAATGCAAAAGCAGACGCGATACCTCATCGATTCCAAGACTGCAAAGTTGGTGAAGATGATTAAGAACGTGCGGTCATCAGTGACGCTGCCGTTTTTTGCAGAATTGATCATGGACATGGATGGGCTGGAATCTGAATTGCACTTTGAGTTGTGCAGGGATTTGCTGAACGAAGCAAGTCCCGCGTTTTGTCAGTGAAGTCTTCACGGATTGAATGACTAGAGGATGGGGAGGACCTGTGCGATTTTTCGAGATGCTCATTGCAACGTTGTTGTTCATATCGACGGCAGCATCCGCAAATGATCTGTTCCCGATCGGTTCAGAAAACAAGGGCCGTGCTATGGAATCGACCGTGGCCAGTGAACGAGGGTCGGCAGTACTTTACAACCCTGCTAATCTCACGCTGACACCCGGTCGCCGCACCTATTTTGAAGGGGGGTTTGCCAACGTAAGTTATGCATACGAGCATCCTTCCTACGACACCGTGGTCATTAATACGAAGACTCCCATCTTTGCAGCCGGCTACGGAGGATTGCTCATCGGTGATTGGTACTTTGGTGGCGTGTTCTTGCCGACCAAGGGCGGCAGCATGGAAATTCCGGGCGTACCGCGTGACGTGAGTGGTACGGTCGTGCCGGTATCGGTCAAAACCAGTGATCTTGGTCTAAAGACGGCACTGGGATTGTCGCGAAAATTTTCGCGCGGATTTCGCTTAGGCGTTTCGCTGATTCACCAATATGACAAAAAGACCTTGTCGGCAAACGTCGTCGGCAATCCGCAAGAGGTAATTGCTTACGATGTATATTCTCATGTAATCACTCCCAAACTGGGGTGGCGCGGTCAATGGGATCACTTTGCAGCAGGAATGACCTATGCACCCGAGATCAAAAAAGACTTCGACGGTGCCTATGTCTCTGCAACGGATCCAAACAATACGGATATTCCCCTCAAAGAATACTCGCCAGCTGTCTTTGCAACAGGCGCCACGGTTACGGCGGGTGGCGCGTCGCTCGGCTTGGAATACCAAAAGGCACAATGGTCCAAGGGGCGTGAGTACTACAACAACGGCCAAGGCACAGCCAGCGAGGCGGATCTCAACGATACGTCCAGTTACGGTGTAAATCTCAGCTACGACACTGGGCGAAAATTAACTTTTGTGGGTGGTTATGCCAGCGATCCAACGCCATGGGGAGATGGACGTGGAGTGGAAGGCGAAGCCAGCGTTACCGGCGTTGATTTCGGCACGCTGAATGGCATGGATCGCAGTTGTTTTGCAATTGGCAGTCGCTTCGTAGCAACTCCGGAGTCTCGCATTGATGTTTCGCTGTTTCGTGCACAAGGCAAGCGCGAGACGGATGCTGAAGCTAGTGTCGAAGGCCGCTTTGAAATGGCGATCACGGCAGCAACAGCTACTTTTAGTCAGCAATTCTAGTGTAATCAAAATACAAAATTCTGCCAGAGTTGGCAAATTTGCACGACGCGCAACTCACACAGTTGCGTGCGGAATGCTCAACAACGTTTGGAATGGAGATTGTTCATCGAGTTTTGCTGCGCGGCAAAACGCCTGTTCGGTATTCAAGCCTGATGCCTTGAGTTGTCTTACAGACTCGGCGAGTGGCTGTCCGTGTTGAACCAACAGTCGCCATTCGTTGACCAAGTGGCGATGGCTGCGCTGTTGGAATATGGGGCGATTTTCGAGGAAAAATTCCACATCACCGACAGCACTTTGTAGCACAACATTGGCGCAATTTTCAGCGGCATGTAATTCAACTTTGCACGACAGCCCCGTTGCTGCACGGCAAATCTCGGCAATCTGTTCCGCTTCCGTCAAAGGGCTTTTCACATTTAACAATACATCCAGATCAGCTTCCTTGCCGCTGACGCCAATCAGCGATCCTCCTGAAGGCAACGGCTGATAAGCTGAAAGCAAGGCGAACAGATCGCACTTGGCATTCGCCGCTTGAAATATCTTTCCTTCTTCGCATGCGATCACGCAACTGAGTGGCAGATAATGAAACTTGATGGTTCCGGATTTCAGTTTGACTGCCAATTCAGCGTTCAAAGCCTTCTTCGTCAAATGGGCATGGAGGCCATGGCTGGAAAACTCGCTGTTCAATGTTTCCAGATCCCAAAACGACAACGCTTCGCAGTGCTCCCAGCCGGCCGCATAATCTTTTCCCGGTTTGGGGGCCGGAATCTCGAGGCATTCAATGCGCTGATCATCGACGACGATGGGTTGTTCCAGTTTCCACGTGGCGATGGGACGATTGTTTACGCTTGCTACCGTCAGCAGTGTTCCGCGGAAGTCGTGGTTCGCGGATTGTGACAACTGCCGGACTGTGTCGTTGTAAGTTGCAATGGTGTCGGTGCGGTAGCAAAGGTGGTCGATACTCATGGGGCGGATCGGCAAGGATAGCGTCTTGGCTTCCTGCAAAAGCTTGCGCGTGAAGTGCTCTGCATCGCTGCGACAAAATGTATTCACAACTCTCCGCCAATATGAGACGCCAGATTGAATTCCATAACCACAATCTTATCAAGTTCTAAAAAAAGTCTTTCGCTGGCTGATCGGCCAATGATATTGTCAAAACAGAAAATACGGGGAAATTTAGTTAATTGCATTTGGCTGTTATGGAGGACGTCCATGGTGCGCAACACTATTCTTGCGGCATTTTTTCTTTCATCGTCACTGGCATCGGCATTGCCAGCGGCAAACCCACAGGTACTTGCAAAGCTTTCGCCCTACGTGCGCAAGCAAATTGACCAAGACAACAACCAGATTGATGCGCTGATTGTTTTGAGCCAACAAGCTCGACTCAGCAACGATTTGGACAATTTGTCCGCGTCGGAGCGTCGTCATGCGGTTGTTGATTCACTCCGCGCCGTAGCGACGAAGTCACAAGCTTCCATCCGCGCGAAGTTGATCGCGAAAGGAATTCGCTTTCAGCCTTACTACATTCACAACATGATCGCCGTTTATGGAGTTTCTCAGAGTGATCTGATGGAACTAACCAGCCGTGATGACATCGGCCAAGTGATCGGCAACCCAGTTGTTCGTGCGCTTCCAGTCATTTCGATGGAACAATCCATCGCTGACGCGCGTACGGCTGTTGGTGCCAACATCACCTCGACCGGTGCAGACCGCGTCTGGAGCGAGTTCCAAAACAAAGGTGAAGGCATCATCGTAGCGGGACAAGACACCGGTTACGAGTGGACTCATCCAGCTCTCAAAACCCACTACCGCGGTTGGAACGGTTCCATTGCGGACCACAACTACAACTGGCACGACGCTATTCATGACGCGATCACCAGCGGCGGCACCAACAAGTGCGGCTTCAACGCGGCAGCGCCTTGCGATGACGACCAACACGGCACCCACACCATGGGAACCATCGTCGGTGATGACGGTGCAGGCAACCAGATCGGCATGGCACCAGGAGCGAAGTGGATCGGTTGCCGTAACATGGACCGCGGCATGGGTCGTCCATCGACCTACATCGAATGCTTCGAGTTCTTCCTCGCGCCATTCCCAGTCGGCGGTGATTCATTCACCGACGGTGATCCAGATCAAGCGCCACACGTGATCAACAACTCATGGGGCTGTACAACCGAAGAAGGTTGCACCGAAGCTGAGACGCTTCCCGTTCTTAAGAACTTGAAAGCAGCTGGCATCATGGTTGTTGCGTCTGCAGGCAATGAAGGCTCTGGTTGTAAGACCATAGGCGCACCGCCAGCGATGCACTCTGATGACACGTTCTCCGTCGGAGCTCATAACCACCAAGGTGGTGCCATCGCGTACTTCTCAAGCCGCGGTCCGTCCAAGCACGACAACCAAATCGGTCCAGACATCACGGCTCCGGGCGTCAGCATCCGCTCGTCCGTACCGGGCGGTTCGTACTCTGGTAGCATGTGGAGTGGCACATCCATGGCTGGTCCGCACGTAGTAGGTGCGGTTGCGCTGGCATGGTCTGCGGATCGTTCCTTGATCGGAAACATTGATGGTACCGTTCAATTGTTCCGCTCGACAGCGACACCCAAGACCACCACCGAAAACTGCGGCGGCGTAGCAGGCACGTCCATTCCAAATAATACGTTTGGCTGGGGTCATCTTGATGCCTACAAAGCAGTTGCATCACGACTCAAGTAATATCTCGCAGTTGATTGCGTTTTCCTCGGGCACCCCATCGGGTGCCCTTTTTTTTTAGCGCGCCCTTCGTTTGGCATGCTTTTCGCTCATTGGTCGATGAAAAAGGGAAATCTATCCGGAGGTAATATATGACAAACGTATCTGGGCTGAAGCTCGCTGTAGCTATTGGCTTAAACGAAAATGATGCGCAACTTTTAGAAAAAAGCAAAGAAATCGCCAAGCTGTGTAAAGGTTCATTGCATCTTGTCCACGGCGTTGAGGCGATTGCAAGTGTTGCGTGGGCCGAAGGTTACTATATTCCTGACCCTGCGTTTGAAAAGGCTCTGTTGCAAAGCGCACAACAAGAGCTGCAAAACCTACAGGCCAACTGCGTGAAAAGCGATATTCCCACAACCATCGATGTGCGCATGGCGCCTGCTGGCATCACTGTGGCAAATTCCGCAAAAGACGCCCAATGTGATGGCATCATCGTAAGTGTTCGCCCTATTGGCATCATGGGTGCGCGGTTTTCGACGGCCCTGACCTTGTGTGCAAATGCCCAAGTACCTGTCATCGTCATCAATGGCGGCGAAGTAAGTTGGAAAGGGGGAGGGCGCGCAGTCCTCGCTGACGATCTACAAAACGCCGACGCTAGAAACTTTGAACGTTCGGTCCGATTCCTCCACTCACTTGGATTCGATAAATTTGAGCATGTGCATGTGATCCCGCCCTTCCATGCCGAGTCATGGCGCACCAGCGTAAGGGAGTTCTTGGTTGCTCGTTGGCCGGGAGAAAACGCTTCCGCTGAATTTGAAGACCGAGTGGCTACATTGAAGACGGTGGCGATGAAAAAAATGACCGAAAAACGCAGTGCGGTCGATGGATTTCTGAAAGAGAATAAATGTGAAATGCGTGCGCACGTCCGCCGCGGAAGCGTCAGTGAAGAGTTGTTTCGGTTCTCTTCGGAACATGGTGGCAATCTCGTGGTCTTTGGCCGGCATCACGCGTTGCATACAAAACCACTTTCTCTCGGAAAAGTACCGCTCAATACCATGCTAACGTCTCGATTGCCGGTGTGCGTGTTTCCGTCAACGTAATATAGGTGTCTTGACAGCGGCAAAATCGACCCCATCTTGTATTTAGGTGGGGTCATGTTTTTTGAATACTTCAATCATTCAGGGGGGATGTATGGACTTTAACCGATTGACGCAAAAGTCACAGGAGGCTGTACAGTCAGCCCTCAACGCAGCGATTGAGCGTGGACAACAAGCGGTTTCCAACCCCCACCTTCTCTACTCGCTTATAAAGCAAGATGGCGGCCTGATTCCACGGATTCTTGCCAAAATGAATCTAGATGTCGCGAGTTTTTCCCGTGATGCGGAGTCTGCACTTGCACAGCTGCCAAAGGTGTCAGGTTCGGGATTTGACCCGAATCGAGTCGCACTTTCGCAAGAAACGTCGCAACTAATGATAAATGCTCAATCACAGGCTAAACGTCTCAAGGACGAGTACGTTTCTGTCGAACACATGTTTCTTGAGCTGGCTAAGCTCGAGGCGTCGTCAGCGGTCGGGAAGATCATGCGTAAGCACGACATTACCGAATCCGCGTTCTTGCGTGTACTGACTGAACTGCGTGGCAATCAGCGTGTATCGAGCGCCAATCCTGAAGAAACATACGAAGCCTTGGCAAAGTACGGTCGCGATCTCGTTGATATGGCTCGCTCTGGCAAACTTGATCCAGTGATCGGGCGTGACGAAGAGATTCGTCGCACCATTCGCATCCTGAGTCGCAAGACCAAAAATAATCCCGTCCTCATAGGTGAGCCCGGTGTCGGTAAAACGGCGATCGTCGAGGGTTTGGCTCAGCGCATCGTGCGGGGGGACGTGCCCGAAGGTCTCAAAGATAAGACCGTGTTCGCGTTGGACATGGGGGCATTGATCGCTGGGGCAAAGTTTCGCGGCGAGTTTGAAGAACGTCTCAAAGCAGTGCTCAACGAAGTGAAAAATGGCGAAGGTCGCATCATCTTGTTCATTGACGAGCTTCACACCATCGTTGGCGCGGGCAAGGCTGAGGGAGCTATGGACGCCGGTAATATGCTCAAGCCGATGCTGGCGCGCGGTGAATTACATTGCATTGGCGCGACGACGTTGGACGAGTATCGCCAACATCTTGAAAAAGACGCAGCACTAGAGCGCCGTTTTCAACCAGTCATGGTTGAACAGCCGACGGTAGAAGATGCGATCTCCATTTTGCGTGGACTCCGTGAAAGATTTGAAGCTCACCACGGCGTTCGCATTGCGGATAACGCATTGGTTGCTGCAGCCAAGTTGTCCGATCGATACATCTCCGAACGATTCTTGCCCGACAAGGCTATCGATCTTGTCGACGAGGCTGCGGCGATGATCCGCACGGAAATCGATTCGCTACCAGCCGATCTGGACGAACTAAAGCGTCGTATCATGCGGCTTTCGGTCGAAGAGGCAGCGCTGAAAAAGGAAGACGATACCAAAAGTAAAGAGCGGCTGAAAACGCTGCAAAAAGAGTTGCAAGATTTGAAAGTAGAAAGCCAATCACGCCAAGCCCAATACGATGCCGAGCGAAGCCACTTAGACAGCGTCCAGCAGATCAAGCTCAAGCTTGACAACCTCAATCGTGATATCGAGAAAGCTGAGCGTGCTTACGATCTCAATCGTGTGGCGGAATTGCGTCACGGTCAGTTGCCAAAGTTGCAAGAGGAGCTAGCCAAGGCTGAGTCGTCGCTTTCCAAGTCCAGCGAAACAGGCAAACGCCTATTGCGTGAGCAAGTCACCGAAGAGGAGATCGCTCAAGTTGTGGGACAGTGGACGGGAATTCCCGTGTCGCGATTGGTAGAGGCGGAGCGCGACAAACTCTTGCGGCTTGAGTCGGTATTGCATGAACGAGTTGTCGGGCAAGACGAAGCCGTGAAGCTTGTCAGTGACGCAATCATTCGATCGCGTGCGGGCATCAAAGATCCGCGTCGTCCGATCGGTTCATTTATCTTCCTTGGACCTACCGGTGTGGGAAAGACGGAACTCGCGAAGACACTTGCCGCAACGCTGTTTGATAGCGAAGAGTGTGTTGTGCGGTTGGATATGTCCGAGTACATGGAAAAACACTCGGTTTCGCGTCTCGTCGGCGCGCCCCCCGGATATGTAGGCTATGACGAAGGCGGACAACTTACAGAGGCCGTTCGTCGACATCCATACTCCGTGGTCTTGTTGGACGAGATTGAAAAGGCTCATCCTGACGTGTTCAACACGTTGTTACAGGTTTTGGATGACGGTCGACTCACCGACAATCAAGGAAAAACTGTCAATTTTACCAATTGCGTAGTCATCATGACTTCCAACGTTGGGGCGATGCATCTTTTGGATGGAGTGGGGCGGGACGGGGAAATTACCGAATCAGCGCGCAAGAAAGTCATGTCCGATCTCAAGTCGATGTTTAGACCTGAGTTTCTCAATCGCGTCGATGATGTCGTGCTGTTCAGTCCCTTGAAAAAGGACCAAATCAAATCCATCGTCGAATTGATGATGAAGGATTTGCGCCAACGACTCACGGAGCGCAGCATCACGATTGCAGTGGACGAGGAGGCCAAGGCGTGGATTGCGGATAAGGCTTATGACCCTGTCTACGGTGCACGGCCGCTACGTCGGTTTTTGCAACGCGAATTAGAAACTAAGATCGGTCGAGCGATGATCGCGGGTAAGATCGCCGATGGCAGTGAAATTAAGATTTCCGTAAGAAATGAGGAACTCCAAATAAATTGATGTCTAGGTAGTTGACAGTTGAATGCGCGAACTTATGTTTCGATCACAGGCAACAAGGAATAATCCTTGATGTTGTGGTTCTGGAAGTAGACGCGCATTCAACTGAATCTGCCCTTGAAGCTTACCTTATCGAACCTGCCTTACTCATCTGCTCAAACTTCAAAAGCGCGTCACTTCCAAAACTGCAAGATCCTACGCAAAAAAAACGCCACACTCACAAGGAGTGTGGCGTTTGCACGTCAACGGGATGCGTCAGCAACCTTCGGGTTGTGCGGGCTGCCAATCGCGGCCCGTCCCAAAGAAGTTCTCCAATATTTTTGCGCGTTCATGTACGTGAAAGTCGCAGTCAACCACCAAGCGCATGACATCGGACGATGTAACCATGCCGACAAGTTTTTTGTCGCGATCAACAACTGGAACCGAGTGGATGCGACGATCGAGCATGATGCGAACGGCTGTCCGCAGGCTGTCATCGGGAGACGCAGTAATCACTCTGGTAGTCATGACATCACTCACCAGAAGTTCTGGCGTGCGAATCTTGCCATTTTGATCTTTCGTTGCATCGATCAGCAGGTCGCGATCAGAAATGATGCCCACCAATCGTCCGTTGAAATCCAAAACAGGCAAGTGATGGATATCCTCCGCAAACATGAGATCCAGCGCCGCCTTCAACGAAGACTCTGCTGAAATGGAAGTAACTTGATGGATCATGAACTCTTTTAAACAGATGTGTTGCATAAAGCCTCCCTGTTCGATGTGATGCTTCGTTTCATCAGTCCATTAACTGACGACCAAAAACCCTCAGCGCATCAATTTCAGTGAAAATCCCTTCAACACTACCGTCCTTAGCCACAACAATAGCAGAACTGAATTTGCGCTCCGCCATTTCGCGCACTACCGCGCGTAGGCACGCATTCGCTTCAACACAAAATGGTTCTGGCACCATGACGTCACTGACGACCGTGTGAGATAATCCATTCTTGCTCACTGCCTTTGCGATGTCGATGTCGCGTTGCGTGAGCAATCCGACGACCTTGCCGCCAGTTCGTACGGGAAGGTGCCTGATGTCGTTGTCGCGCATCCGACGTGCTGCGACATCAAGTGTTTCCTCCGGCGCGATGCCGTGGACTGGCCGAGTCATGTATTCGTTGATCACCATGTTCTTGCTCATAACTAACTCCTCTTCTGCTAGGGTTGATCACACGCTTCAAACCGCGTGAATGGTTGCACACTTTTGTTCTGGTCCGATGCACCTTGCGTTTGCACGCCGACTGATACGGTCGGCGCGCTTTGCCGATCTGCGCCTCCGCCTTGGGTGCAATCCTTCTTTGCTTTCATGCCGATTTGCCCCTGCTTTTGTTCTCGGCGAAAAGTTGAGCCTGAATCCGCCGAAGACTGCACTGATGGGGCGACGGCCTCTTGGGTTTGGGGTTCATTTGTGTCGGAAAGGTTTGAGTTCTGGCACGCCACAACTGTAAGAACTGCAGCAAATGCTGCGCCAATTCCTAAACTTTGCTTCAGTTCCCACATACTCGCGCCTCCATCTGTGTTTCATGGTTCCGTTTGCAATTACCTTGCCTAATTTTTTGAGGATTTTGTCAGAAGCCGCGAATGCGGCATGCCGCTTGCAAGTCACGCAACGAAAGCGTAAAAGCGCCGTGATTTTGGAGGAATGAGAAATGAGAATTAGTACCTATACACACGTAATGGTGCAGTTGACTCTGTTTATTGGTGGCATTTGCCACACCGCTCAAGCCAAAGAGCGTGAAATGATGAGAAACGAGTTGGGTAAAATGAAGGCCGATCCGCTGGCTTACCAGCTATCGATTCCCGCAAAGTACAACGCAAACGGGACGGTCGTTACTTTTGATGCCTTGCCGTTTCCGCAAAGTATGATCGATGACGGTTCGTTCATAACCGAGAAAGATCTGTTGCGTCGTGACGCGCTTTTGCCGGCCAAGATTGATCTTACTAATGTAAATGTTCCGACTTTTGCGCCGATTAATACGGAAAACGACGATCCCAATCGTTTCTTGTCCGCTGAGCATCGCGGCGATGATTTGGTGAAGATGCAGTCGGATAATCTCACTTCAGGCAACGCGGCTGCTCAGCCATGGTCTGGCGATTATTGGGCGACCTACAAAGGTGGAACGGCAGCGCGTTATGAAGATCCGAAATTCCCCCATGACGACGATTGGAAGAAAAACTACGACTACGTGCAGTCCAAGCCTGTTCTCGACGTGGTCAATACCGGCAATGTTGATCTTGTGGCGCAACTTTCTCCGTCGGAAAAGTACGAACTCATTGTTGGTGATCATTTGCAGTTATTGACCAAGGCACAATGGCAAGGCGGCAAATCGTTTTTCGAACACTATGGTTCGGTCGAGCGTTGGTTCGGTATTTGTCACGGTTGGGCGCCGGCTGCTTACATGCTCGAACGTCCCTTGCGTGCAATTGAAGTACCGGCGATGAAACATAACATCAGCGTTCGTTTCTACCCGCACGACATCAAAGCACTGGCGTCGCTTTTGTGGGCAACTGCCCAACCAGAGACTCGCTTCATCGGTGGCCGATGCAACGACAAGAAGCCCAAGCGAGACGAAAACGGACGCGTCACCTCTGCCGATTGTTTTGACAACAATCCAGGCACTTGGCATCAAGTTGTCGTCGGTGAAATGGGGCGTGGTAAACGTTCGCTCGTAATTGACGCAACCTACGATTACGAAGTTTGGAATCAACCTGTAAAAAAATACACCTATGGATACTTTGATCCCCTGACTAACGAAGAAGTAGATACGCTGGAAAAAGCCAAACGCTCTTTGAGCGAGCTACCCAAGGATCGGTTCAAAACGTACCGTTCGCCCGCGGCTACCCACGTGGTTGGCGTCAGCATGGCGCTGACCTACATGGTTGAGACGGGCGCCGATCACGCACTTGAAAGTTCGGAAGAAGACGATGCTGAGCGTACCGTCGTGTACTTGTATGATTTGGAATTGGACGCGAATGGCAAGATCATTGGCGGTGAATGGTATTCAAACGCGCATCCAGACTTCGTGTGGTCGCCTGCAGCAGGGGCTAGGGCTGAATCCCAGATTGAGAATCTGTTGACTGAGCCTTGGACCGGTGGAGGAGCTGTGCCCGCGACTTGGACGCAGCCGGCACAATGGGCTGCCGACAACGACATGGTCTTGGCTGGTGTGATTGAAGAACTGATTCGTCGCTCACGCGCGCAAAACTAGGAGGTTCCCACATGAAATATTTTAATTTTTTGGTGACGTGCGTTGTGCTCCGGTTATCGCTTTCTTCGGTGGCATTTGCCGGCGATTGTCGCGCCGAAGGTCGTAACACAATTCTTTGCAACCAAATGAAAGCGCTGCGCGCGCACTTGATGATGTTGGAAGAAAATCGCGAACTTGTTCGCGCCAACTTTCCCATGCTCAAAGCTAACGGCGAGAGCATGTACCAGCTGGCGGTCAAAATTCTTACGAGCCCCAACAATACCGAGCACCTGACCGAATTGGGTGAGGTTAAGAGTTTGGCGGCCGCTTTGCGTGATCAATCTGCCAAGGGTGACGTCGCCGCATTTGCTACAGCTAATCGCATCAAAGGCAAGTGCCAAGCTTGTCACACACTCAGCCAAGGCGAGCACGGTGGAGGCTTTGCTTGGAGTGAAATTTTCTCGAAGAGTTGGGATGATATTGCCCAACACTGCAACCAAGATCAGCGCAATCCGTACGTTTGCAAAAACATGTACGGCATGGCGTCCATGTTTGCTTACTTTGAGCCGGCCATGCGGGCGAATCATTTGAGTTTTGAATTGGCGGATGAAGCCGCAACAGAAGTACGCCGCATCGCTTTGGATCTAAAAGTTCTTGGTTCAACCAGCGAAGAACATACACTCGAAGCGTTGCAAGAGGTGGTGGTGTGGGCGGAAAGTTTGTCGACTTTGGCTAAACGCCGCGATTCCTATGTGTACCAACGTGCACTTGAAGTGCAAAAAGCTTGTGGCCAGTGCCATGCTACTCCGCAATAAGGGATCTGCTTAAATATTCATCAGTTTTTGAGGCCGAAAAACACCGTTTTTCGGCCTCATTGCTTCCTCGGGTGTGCAAAATTACTGCAGATTTATCCGCTATTTATACGTTCTTAATTGACAGATGCCATGGTACTCATGTTTTTGTGCGCAACCTACCGTTATGAAAGGTGAATCCATGAGCAAGCAGCGATTGGTTCTAGTCGTCGAAGATGATACCGATATCCGCGAGATCCTCGTCTATCATATTGAGAAGCTCGGATGGAAAGCCCACGGCGTAAGCACCGGCGAAGAAGTAGAACAGCTGGTGTTGAATCTGAAACCTGACCTCATCCTGCTCGATTGGATGTTGCCGGGAATGAGCGGCCTCAACGTATGTAAGACCATTCGTCAAAACGAGAGCATTGCCAAGACGCCAATCATCATGATCACAGCCAAGGACCAAGAGTCCGATGTGATCACGGGTCTTGAGTTCGGTGCTGATGACTATATTTCAAAACCGTTTAGCCCCCGTGAAGTAGTTGCACGCATCCAAGCGCAAGTTCGCCGTAGCGACATGAGCACAACGGAGTCCAAGGTCGCAGTCGCCACTGATGAGCAACTTGTCGTCGGTCCGATCGCTGCGAACTTGTCCAAGCATCAGGTACAGCTCCGCGGGCGCCCATTGCAACTCACGTTGGCCGAGTTTCGCATCCTGACCAAATTGATGCTGCGGCCGGGAATCGTGTTCTCGCGCGATCAATTGCTCGAATCCATGAACGGTGGTGAAGTTTACGTCATCGATCGTAACGTTGATGTGCATGTTCGTTCCATCCGAAAGAAACTAGAAACAGACGCTTCGCTGATTGAAACAGTTCGCGGCGTTGGTTACCGCATGAGTGAGATCACGAATTGAGCCAAGGCTTGCAAAGCATACGGCGCAAACTCGCCGAGTCCTATTTCAGCCATCTTTTGCTTGCTGCGAGCGTTGGCGGTGTCTTGGTGACGTTGATTTGGTTTATCAGTTTGCACGACCTCGTCGATGCCGGAGCAGACTGGACTAGGACCGTGTGGCAGCAACTTCGCAGTTCTAGTTCACTTTCTTGGTGGGCAGTCGTGGGTTCCGTAGTGACTGCAGCCATCATTTTACGAACGTTGGCTTATCGAGCCATCGAACCGCAGGCGCGTTTGGTGGAAACATGTTTTGCCATGCTGGGCGGAGTTTATCGTAAGCGTACCGATGTGCAGGATGGAGCGTTGGGCATCTTTGGACGAACAATCAATCGCTTGGGCGAGGAAGTTTCCCAAAAGCTCACGGAACTAAACGACGAGCGTCTGCGATTGTCCGCAATCCTCGGTAACCTAGAAGAGGGTGTGATCTGTTTGGATGCAGACGGTCGCGTCCTATTCTTGAATCACGTGGCGATCAGTATTTTTGCCGTAAGCGAGACGAACGTGCGTGGCAAAAGAATCGCCGAACACCAGTCGTTGAAGGTTTTAACACCCATCATTGAATGCGCTAAGTCAGAAGACGGTCGCTCGTCGAGTTTGGTCGAGCTTACACGGGACGAATTGGCTACGCTCAACGTCGAAGTCCAAGCGTCACGCGTTGTTGGCGAGAGTTTTGATGGCTACGTAGTCGTAGCTCGTGACGTCACGCGCATGCGCCAGTTGGAAGTCATGCGCCGCGAGTTTCTCGGCAATGTGTCGCACGAATTCAAGACTCCTCTCACAGCTATACGTGGTTACATCGAGACGTTGCAGGGCGATGAGTTTTCGTTTGAGCCAGCCGCGAAGACTTTTTTACAAAGGATGCGACAGAGCGCGATGAAGATGGACGCGCTACTGAGTGACATCATGCACCTAGAACGCATCGAGAACAGAGTGAAGCGAGAGAGTCACGAAACTACGTCGCTTGCGGAAGTTGTCGAAACCGTACTGAGGGATTGGGCTGAAGAATGCAAGAGAAAGTCTATAGTGTTAGAGGTCAATCTTTCTGAACCCGATCGTCGCATCGCTGGCGACCGAGAGAGTGTGCAGCTTATCTTGGATAACTTAGTTAGCAACGCGGTTCGCTACACAAATGCAGGCGGCAAAGTTGAAATCAGCGACGAGGTTTCCGACGGACGTTACGCGTTCAAAGTTTGCGATTCAGGTATCGGCATTGCGCCCGAGCACCAAGCGCGAGTTTTCGAAAGATTCTATCGCGTGGATCAGGCGCGCTCTCGTGAATTGGGCGGCACCGGCTTGGGTCTGTCCATCGTCAAACACGTGATGAAAAATCTGGGTGGCAATATCAGCATCGCTAGCGAAGTAGGGGTCGGCAGTACCTTTACCGTTCAGCTTCCGTTGCATCACTAGAACTGGTTCTTACTTGTGGCCCAGTTCTAGCGATGCAATGAAAATTACTTCTTGCACTCTCCATATTTATCCAGGCGATATTGCAGTTCGTCCGAGCGCTTCTTTTCATTGGGAGTAAGGTTTTCGCCTAAAAGCTCCCGCGTGTTATTCATGCTTAACTCGCGTCGCTCAGGTTGCGTCAGGCAAGTTGCTTTCTTGGGCTGGGATGTGACGGATCCTTGCTTGCTAGTGCTTTTGCCGAGGGGTAGGTTCGAAGGCAACGAAGTGAAACTATCGGGTGAGTGGGCGTCCCTACGGTCGCGAGCGGTTAGTGTCGCTCCGGAATAGTATTGACTATTAAGCTTCGTATTGGCGAAGACAAAGGAAACATCAGAATCTTCCAAGTAACAATTTCCATGGCCCGGACCATCTGGGTTCCTGTCCAAGTCATATTGTAGACTCACAGAGCAATCGGCCGGAAAGCTTTCAGCACACGCACCCACTTCGATTTTGTATTCCGGTTTGTATCCCCTTTGGCATGCGTACTTTTTTACGGAAAAAACGATTTTCCCCGTTCGGCCATCGTACTTTACACCGTTGGTAGAAATGCCGTACCAGTTGTCTTTATCTTGCTTGCGGCTCTGTAATGCGCTTTCAGAACTTGTTGATTTGCAATGCACGGTTATGAGGGAAATGGCTGATAGTGCAATAGCTTTCAGGAACATATTCATGGGTAAACTCCGTGTTGAACGTTTGCTGGATAAAAGTTTCGTATTTGTAGGAGCAAGCCATTTGCCAAATGCAACTGGCGGAAATGATTAGGATGACTTTGTGCGAAAGTACGCCAACGCTGGGGGCTGAGATGATCAAGACTCGGAATTTACTTGGATATTTGCCAGTCTCGAGTTGGAATCGAGAAGTTTAGTCACAATTCGGCAATTCTGCTGTAATTACAGTGATAAAGGTTAGCGTCGCGTGATAGGGCCGCTCAATGCACCAATTTATGGCAATTAAGCGCGGACCATCTAGGTATTTGAGCGGATTTTACCATGTGGGCACATATAAGGATCCTCCTTTGCGGGGAGGATCCGGAATTCGTCGGCTACCATGAAACGGCAAGAAGCCGCATCGAGGACATGTCACGGGACTAGTTCAAGGGCAGTAACCAAGATCCATAGTCCAGTAGGTACCTAACCAGTGGATGCCGTAGCAGTTCACATCAGTGGCATTGAGATTTACATTGTGACCAGAAGAATGGTGCCATCCATTCATCACGGCTTCGATGCTGCCATAATTCCACGCGGAGTTTTGCCGGCGAGTTCCGCGCCCCATGTAATGGTGACCTAAACCATACTGCTGCTGCATGATGTTGTTCTGTCGGGCGTTCTCAAGCAATTGATTATCGAGGCGCACCGCTTGGCGTCCGTTGCGTGCGCGATAGTCATTGAAATATTGAGTGAACTTCTCAACATCAACCTGATTGTTGTCTGCGTCTTCTGCGTTAGACCTAGAATGATCTGGGTTTGAGCCACAGCCATGGCTAGCGAAGCCTGCTGCGAGAGTGCACAAAATGAAAACTGATTTGTGAAATTTCATGGATCCCTCATCGAAAGACGAGGGGCTTTGTCGGGAATCAAACTAAACCATACATAAATTTCCTTTGCAACAGACAAAGCCAAAATGCCGCGGTTGAGATATAATGCAATTGTTTCAGCACGCTACGAAGGAGTCGATGCATGTTCAAAAAAGTAATTTTGACCGGTACCATTTCGCTCATTTCTCACACGGCATGGGCGGAGTCTGGGGTCGCGTCCAATCCCGAAACCAAAATGATCATGAATGAAATCTTCGAATCGATCGCAACATTGTTGCCACTTAGCTTGAACGATAAGTCATTCTACGATGCTAAAAACAAGGACAACATCCAAGGTCGTCTCGACAGTTTGGTGGGTTCAGCTAAAAAATTGAAGTCCCACGGCAAAGTGCAGGATGAAGGTTTTCGCTTCGTTAGCCGTAACCTAGAGCAAGATGCGACCGACGCGCGCAATTGGTTTAAAGAGGGCCGTCAGGATGAAGCGCGCTACATGCTTCACAATATCACCGAAAATTGTATCAGCTGTCACACCAAACAAGAATCAAAGAGCGATTTTCCGGGAGTTTCCAAGTTCTTCTCCAAGGTGGATATCCAGCAACTAGCTCCCATTGATCGTGCACGTCTGTTGATGGCTATGAGGCAGTTTGACGATGCCATGAATGCTTTTGAAGATATCATTTTGAAAGGCGGCATGAGCCCGTCTGATCTTATTTTCCTCGATGCCTTCACCGACTATTTGAAATTGACCGTGCGGGTGAAGAGAAACTACGAACGCGCGCTGCAAACTTTGCAGAAGTTTGCGGCCAACTCCAAGTTGCCTAAGTTTGTGCAGACACAAATGGAAGACTGGACGTCGGCCTTGAAGGAACTATCCAAATCTAAATCCGGTTCCACTAAGGATCTAGCGTTGGCACGACAGTGGATGAGTAAAGCCCAAGGACAGATGAAATACCCTCGCGATCGTGATGGAATGGTCTACTACATCGCAGCTTCAGGCGCTTTGAATGCGGCCCTCGCCGATGGAAAACTATCTGCCGATGAAAAGTCGGAAATTTATTTCCGCTTGGGTTTTGTCGAGGAAGTGATTGGTCGCTCGTTTTGGGTCTCTCAAAGCAGCAACATGTTGGAGTCGGCGATTCGCGTTGCGCCTAAATCAAAGTTTGCTCTCGATGCTTATAACTTGCTCGAAGAGTATGTGTACCTCGATTATTCGGGATCGTCGGGAACTGATATTCCTCAAGATATCCAAGATAATCTTGTCGAGCTTAAGAAACTCATTGAAGGCAAGTAGCGCGCCGCCGTCCGGCAGCGTCATGGCGATGCTGCCTTTGCTCCGCTTAAAACGGTCCCCAAAACTGCGGTTCAGGCTCTAAAGTCACGCCAAATTTTTCCAAGACCCGAGACTGGACATGCAGGCAAAGCCTGTGCACGTCCTGTGCTGAATCGCCACGGTTGACGATCGCAAGAGCGTGTTTCTCGCTGATGCAGGCGGTCCCTATCGCAAACCCCTTTTGCAGCCCGCTTAGTTCGATTAGTCGCGCCGCAGAAACTTTGAATTTGAAATCAGAAGTCAAATACATCGGAATTTCTGGCCAACCATTTTGCTTGGCAAGATTTTGTAAGCGTTCACCGTCATCTGTGCTCAAAATGGGATTGGTAAAAAACGAACCACAGGACTGTGACCAGGGGTCTCGTTGGTCCAAGACCATAGATTTCTGACGGCGAATGGCCAGCACGTGTTCTCGGATTTCTTTTGAACTCAGTGGCTGCTTGCGACCTTGCATGCTAGATTTCAGTCGCGCATTTAGTTCGGGGTAAGCAGGAAGCTCGGTTTGTTTGGTCAGCAATGATAGTCGAATGGCCGTGATCACATAAGGTGTGGGGGTATGGCTTAACTTCAAGGTACTGCTCCGGTACCGCAACTGCAGGAACGAAGGATCAACCCAAAAAATATTTTTTGTAGCTACTGACATTAGTTCGACGGCCTGCAGGGTGTCTGCAAGCTCCTGTCCATAGGCGCCGATATTTTGCACGGGAGCGGCGCCGACGGTGCCGGGAATGCCTGACATGCACTCCACGCCATAGAGGCCGCGTTTGCACGTTGAATCAACAAATTGATCCCAGTTTTCGCCCGCATCTACAGTGACGGATGTGCGGTTTTGCTTGGTATCGGGTTCGTAACGAATTTTGTTTTCGTTGAGCAGATTCAAAACGGTGAGCCCCGTCAGGCCTTGATCCGAAATGACCAGATTAGAACCACCTCCGAGTAAATGAATCGGTAGACTGAGCTTCTGCGCTTCGTCGTAGCAAGCGACAAGTTCCGCGCGGGTGCGGACTTCGCAGAAAAACTCAGCTAGCCCACCCAGTTTCATGGAAGTAAATTCCGCAAGGTGAACGTTGCGTCTCCAGTTCTTCGGTACATTCATGGTGAAATGGTCTCCACATAAGGAAATAACTCATTTGCAGGTGCTGCATTGGCAAGACCATCGGTCATTTTTAATCCCGTCACGGCCTCATAGGCCTTGTCCAGTGTGTCACCACCAACTTTCACATGCGTTTTTGCATCGTTCGCATCTACGGAGATGACGTTGGGTAAGATCAAGTCGAGTACATCGTCTATCGAGGCGTCTATTCTCTGAAAATCGTCCGTCAGCGCGTCCTCATGCAAGGACTGCAGCAGCACAAACGTCTCAAGGCGGAAATTCGCATGATCAGTGCGAGGTGTGGTTGCGTTTAATCGATCGGATGCAAGAGCTGATGCAGAGTGCAATAGCGTTAGAATTCCGGACCCTGCGCGGTCAACCGGCGAAAAACTTGCGGCGCGCATAGATGCGAACCAATCGACTTGCGAGTCATCATCCAGATCGGCTTTACACGAGCACAAGCCCGCAAGAGACAGGGTCATGACCAGTCTACGCACGGATAGTATGTTTTTATTCACGATGACGAATGGTCTAGCGTACAACATCAAATTTTGTTCCCAGTGGTTGCCCAAACATTGTACCGTCCCGTAGAGCGCGCAGTACTTAGCGAACTCAAAGGAATCTCCATCGACAGGAAACCCGTTACCATGTCAGCATAGTCATCCGTAGGTTCTGTTTTTGAAGAAGGGAAACAACGTAAATCGCTCGCCGCCGTTGGTGTGCAGCGCCTAGAACTCATGATCCACTGCTTGAGAGAATGCGAGTCACCGAACTCCGGACTTTTACTGATGCCCGCCATGGCGAGTGTGCCTTCACTTTGTATGGAGTCGTTTAAAGTCGCTCGCCATTCTTGTGAATAGGCCTTGAGTAGAACCTCGCCTTTGGCTGATACAAAAAATTCATAATCGAAATCAGGACGAAGGTCTTCATCAGTGTCTACGTGGATGACGTAGCGACCGCGCGGCGAAAAAAATGCATAGGCCTCAAACTTCGTCGGCGGTTTCTGTGTGCCGACGGTGACTACAATCTTCAATTTTTCATCGGCGACCCATGCATAGACCGCGCTCAAATCGAGATTGATATTTTGTCGGGTGAGTTGGCTGTCCCATGCATCCGTTGCACGGGCTTGCGACCAAGTATGAAGCACAATCAAAATGAAGCTGACGAATTTCATATGGTTAAGATCCTGCTCGTGTAAACAGGTTAGGGTCTTGTGCCGCTGGTGGCAAGGGTAATTTATGCTAAGTTGTGGAAATAACTTCTAATTCGAGGGTTAGAGGGAAGTGATCTGAGCTAACGACTTCGTGCTGAACCGAGGCCGAGAGGCATTGCATACCGCGCAGAAAGACATGATCTAACTTTGCCCAAAAACCACGCGGATCGTCCTTGATGTGAACGTACTCAAAGCCGATTCTAGCTAGCGCATTCCGCATCACGCGAAAATGCGTACGTGTAAAGGTATTGAAGTCCCCGCAAACAATCGCGGGGCCTTGGTGTGTGGGGAGGCTGCTCAACAGATGTTCGATCTCTTCTTGTGCTTTGCCTGCTCGTCTGATGAGGGTGGCATGCATGTTCACCACCATCAAAGATTGATCGTGGTCGGCGATCTTGTGCCAGCTCGCAAAGGAAACCTTTGGTGTATTGAAAATGGGTTCGGAAAACTTGCTTTGGATCCGTAACTTTTTTTCGAGAAAGGGGGCGCGTGAAAGCGTGGCCACACCATCGCGCAATTGGTCACGCCGCGTGTAAGATCCGGCGTGAACAATGTTGAAACCCTGATCGGCGAAGCGATTGAGTGTTTTGCGCGACAAAAGAGCTTCTTGCAGAAGTAGCAACTCCGCCTCAGAAGCTAGTTGTTTGAGGTCGCGGAGGAAGGCGCGTCCGCCGCCACCTTTGCAGATGTTCCACACGGCGATCTTGAATCTCTTTGGCAGTTCTGGAATCGCCGAAGCTCCGGCCATCCACAAGTGCTCTTGGGTGATCGGGTTGATGCGCCACGCCTTGCTCAAGTTCGAAATCATCTGTCCGTAAGAGCGTGGCGGGCGCTTGGATGGCATCATTCCTCTTGATGTGGTTGCGCGAGTCCGTGTTTCTCTAACCGATAACGCAAAGTATGTCGGGAAATACCGAGCAGCTTAGCTGCTTTAGTTTGATTGTTGCGCGAACGTTCGAGAGCTTGCTCAAGAAGGCTGCGTTCCAATGTTTCTAGATTGATTCCTGCGTCCGGTAATTGAAATGTATCACGACCTGACAGTGTCTGAGAAGTTGGCGCTGATCCAGAGCGATCAGCATGCGAAGCGGCATTCGTGGCTGTTGTAGACGAAGTTGCTGGAACAATTGTAGGATTTTCTAAATCATGCCAATCATCCAATTCTAGATGTTCCGGCAGGAGTTCGGTAGGTGAAAACAGCACCAAAGCACGCTGCAAAGCGTTGCTAAGTTCGCGGACGTTACCGGGCCAATCATACTGCGCCATGAATTCGACCGTCGCTGGTACGACCTTTGGTGGTTGCATCTCAAGTTCTTTGGCGTGCTTGCGGATGAGAAATTCTGCCAACGCCTGAATATCTTCTTTGCGTTCTCTGAGAGACGGCAAATTCACGGGCAAGACGTTTAAACGATAGTACAAGTCAGCTCGGAATCGCTGAGCGGAAACTTCGTTCAACAAATGGCGGTTGGTAGCCGCAACGATTCGCGCCGAAAACGCGATGTCTTTCGTGCCGCCAATTCGTTTGAATCTATGGTACTCAAGCGCTCGTAGCAACTTAGCCTGCAACTTCAACGGCAGTTCCCCGACTTCGTCGAGAAAGACAGTACCATTGCGCGCGATTTCAAAAAGACCCAACTTTCTTTCGCGTGCGTCGGTGAACGCGCCCTTTTCATAACCGAAGAGTTCGCTCTCCATGAGGTTTTCGGGGATACTGGCGCAGTTGATTTCGACAAAGGGTTCGTTCTTGCGATCGCTCCACTCGTGCAGGGCACGCGCGGCCAATTCTTTACCTGTACCCGATTCTCCAAGAATCAGGATGGTATTCGCTTTGCTCTGGGCGATTTTGCGCAAGTTTTCACGTACGCGCTTCATGCGGGTGGATTCACCGATGATCTGTACGTCGTCGGAGACCAGCTCGATGCCTTGCATGCGGCTGACTTTGTGACGCAACGTCGAAATTTCAGATGCACGTCGAACCGCCGCCACAAGATCCTTCATGTTGAAGGGCTTTTGGAGGTAATCAAAAGCCCCCAGACGCAATGCCGAAACCGCGGAATCAATGGCGCCATGCGCTGTTACGAGGATGACTGGCACGTTGGGAGCAAGCTTGCGCCAGCGCTGCAGAAGTTCCATACCGTTGCCGTCGGGCAATCTTAAGTCGCAAACAACTACGTCAGCGTTGGCACCCGGAAAACGGTCGAGGGCTTGCCGCACCGAAGCCGCCCTTGTGACTTGTGCGCCGTGCGCCTTGAGCTCTGTTTCCATGCCCCATGCGAGCAGGTCTTCATCGTCGACGATGAAAACGTTGACGTCTTGCAGGTTAACACTGACGGAATCATTCACAGACATGTGCTGAAATCTCCAAAGGACGCAATGACATTAGAAGCTTGGCTTATAGCTTTGATCGACACGAATGGGCAAGTGAAGGGTAAAGCAGGCCCCATTTAGAATGGTTGATGGGCGATATTGCACATGACCGCCATGAAGCTGGGCAATTCGGTGGGCGATCGCAAGTCCGAGGCCCGTACCAGCCTCCTTTGTTGTGTAAAACGGTCGAAACATGGATGTTTGCACATCGTCTGGCACGCCGTTTCCATTGTCATGCACACTCATCTTTATCCAGTCGCCATCGACACTGGCTTCAACCATCACGGCGGGACGGCGATCGTGGGGCACAAACTCAACGGCATTGAGCAGCAAGGCTTGCAGAGCCGAGCCCAGCGCGTTGCGATCCCCATAAACGGTAAGATCTAAGGGTTCGATTACGAGTGTGCAGTCGACCGATGCTTTGGTCAAATCACGTACTCTTGCCAACAAAGGGCTGATCAAATCCAGAACTAGTGTGCTAGTGAAACGAGGATCGGGGCGTGAGCAATAGCCTGTTATCTCGTCGAGATATTCGCCAAGTAACTGAACCCTTTCGCGAATCAAGCGGATCGCTGTATTGGTTTGTTGCTTATCCTCTTCCGATGCAAAGCTCGCTCTGGCGGTGGATCTTTCGAGAATATCAACCGCCGCTTGCACCCCAAACAGCGGATTGCGAAACTTGTCGGAAATGGAGGCGAACCAAGCCGTCAGCCCTCGTTCGGCCACGCTGCTGTCGCTAGGCGTCTTCAGCTCAGTTGTCATCGCGCGAACTTTCACACAGACCTCCACGGCATGATGGTTGCAAATCAAGTGCCAAGGTAAAATCATTGGAATTGTGTAAATTCCTTAGATATTTGTGGCTTATATGCATAGCTTGCTGCTAGAAGCTGTGTGATTTGCAACCAATATGGCATGGTTTCATGCAGAGTGCGTGAGATGACGCGGGTTGCGTTGGGAGTAGGATGGCTGTTTTTGGTGAGTTTGACTTTCAGGCAGTGATCGATGCGGCACCCGATCCTGTGCTTCTGGTGGCGCAAAATGGCAACATTGCCTACGCCAACGTCCAAGCCGAGCGAGTTTTCGGTTACGAGCGACATGAGCTCGCAGGTGCAAATGTCGATCTTTTGGTTCCTCGAGCCCTGCGTCCGTCGCACGCCGATTTGCGTAACGGATATTACAGCCAAGCGAAGGTTCGTCCCATGGGCGTCGGTTTGGAGCTGGCGGGAGAACGGAAGGATGGAAAGTTGTTTCCCGTCGAGATCAGTCTCAGTCCGATAGCCAATGAAAGCGGACGTTGGGTCATGGCCATCGTGCGCGACGTAACCAATTCCAAACTCATCCAAAGACGACTTAAGAAACAGGCAGAAGAACTCCAGCGATCTAATGCTGAACTTGAGCGTTTTGCCTCGGTGGCTTCACATGACTTGCAAGAACCGCTCAAAATGATTGAGCGTCACCTGGTGCTTTTTAAGCGTGAATGCGAAAGTCATGATTGCACATGCAGCGAGCATTATGCAACGGCCTATGTTGGGGTGCGCCGCATGCAGGCTCTCATAGAAGACTTGTTGGCGTATTCACGTGTAGGACGCAAGAATCGTCGCGTGCGCCAAGTGCCTCTGAGCGAAGCTCTGGAGCATGCCATTGCCAATTTGGATGCAACGATTGAAAAGTGTGGTGCGTCTGTGGTGGTTAAGAATGTTCCTGATGTTCCCGTGGACGAAACCGAAATGGTACAGTTGTTTCAAAACTTGATAGGTAACGCGCTCAAGTTCTGTCCTGCCGAACGCAAGCCCGTGGTTGAGATTGAATGCGTGACGCAAACTGATGCGGTCGAAGTGAAGGTTCGTGACAATGGCATCGGCATTGACCCGAAGCATCATGAACGAATCTTTGATGTCTTTCAACGATTGCACCGGCGCGACGAGTTTGAGGGAACTGGTATCGGTCTGGCCATCTGCAAAAAGATCGTTGAGTCAGCCGGCGGCAAAATTGCTCTTCAGTCCGAGGTGGGCAGCGGAGCTACATTCATCGTCACCCTACCGATTGTGGGTGCGGACTTATGAATAAGCAAATCTCATTAGCGAATGCGGGCAAACACATTCTTGTGGTTGATGACAACGTGGCGACGCTGTCGCTATTGAAAAAACTTTTCCAAGAACACCAAGTGGTGGTGACCACGGCGCAAAATGTGCCAGAGGCTTGCGCCCTACTCGCCAGTGGAAAAGAAAAATTCGACCTCGTGCTTAGCGATATTTCCATGCCCGGAGAAACGGGCTTTGATCTTTTGCGATGGATCAAAGGTCAGCCGTTGCTGGATCCTGATATGCCCGTCATTCTGATGACCAGCCAACTTCCCGAGGCCGAGCATCGCATACTTGGATTGCAACTTGGTGCGGTTGATTACGTTGTGCGCCCCATTGAGCTACAAGAATTAGTACTCCGCGTCATGCACGCCATGGAACAGTTTGGTAAAGTTCGGTCACTTGAATTGCAACTCAAAGATTCCGAAGGCTTAGCGCAATTAGGTAGAGTGCTGGCGGCCAACAATCACGAGATGAGAAATCTCGCAGCGGTGATGGTTGCAGGGATGCGCATCCTCAAGTCTTTGCTCGACGCGATGCCCAATCCTTCTCCGGATCTAAACAAATTATTCGCGGCATTGTCTTCCAACGCTGACATGCTGGTTGATGTGACTCGTCTCGGGCGCATGTTTGTGGATGGTAGCGATGTTCAGTTACAAGTAGTGAGTGTGAAAGAAGTTGTGGACGACGTGCTGCAGTTGCTCACGCCCAAGCTCAAGGGGACTTTTGTTGCCAACCGCATCAAAGGCGAGCAGGCCAACATTCGCATTCATTGCCAGCCAACGTTGCTCAAGCAAATCCTGATCAACTTTGTGCTCAACGCGCTAGATGCCATCGCAGACGAAAATCCAGCTGCGGGCGGCAGTCTTTCAGTCAATGTACGACTCGACGATAGCAGGCGAGTAATTCTGTCGGTAACCGACAACGGCATGGGCTTTGCGGAAAAGGGCACGCGGACGGAGTTCGAAGCGTTCAAATCGACCAAGAAGTTGCGTGGAGGCCAAGGCCTCGGGCTTTGGTTTAGTCAGAAGGTCGCTCGTTCCATGCAGTCATTCATCAGTCTGACGTCGCAAGGGCCTAGCTTAGGGG
>Ga0255089_1000065_pt1 | contig 60677 bp, 57 predicted proteins | sample Colum_Miss_RepC__2_FD_188468 | JGI IMG/M metagenome (GOLD analysis project Ga0255089, IMG submission 188468) | Freshwater microbial communities from Columbia River, Oregon, United States - Colum_Miss_RepC_8d | ecosystem: Environmental > Aquatic > Freshwater > River | place: USA: Oregon... | reverse complement strand
CACTGGGCGGCGTTCAGGCTGAAGCTGCGTCCAGTCGTGAGGTCGATGGCATCGAGGCTGTCAAAACGGTCTTGAAGCTCGACGCCATAGGCCCCGATGTTTTGCACCGGGGAGGCGCCGACGCTGCCCGGAATCAAGGCCATGTTCTCCAGCCCGGGCCAGCCTTGGTCCAACGTCCAGGCCACAAAGTCATGCCAGGGCTCGCCGGCAGCGGCTTCGATCACCCAATGCCGCTCATCTTCGCCCACCAAACGCCGGCCCAGCAGCTCGACTTTCAGCACCAAAGGCTTGACGTCGCCGGTCAAGACGATGTTGCTGCCGCCCCCCAGCACGAACTTGGGCGCAGCCGCCAGCGCCGGGTCGGCCAACACCGCCTGCACGTCCGCTTCGGACGTGACGCGCACCAGCCGCAGCGCCTTGGCGGCAATGCCAAAGCTGTTGTAAGGCTGAAGGGACAGGTTTTGCTCTACCATCATGGGAGAATTGTCTCATTCCCCTAGCCTTTCCTGAACTGCCATGCCCTCTTTTGATACTGTTTGCGAAGCCAACCTGGTCGAAGTCAAAAATGCCGTCGAAAACGCCGCCAAGGAAATCGCCACCCGTTTCGATTTCAAAGGCACTTCCGCGGCCATTGAACTCAAAGACAAGGACATCACGATGTTCGGCGATGCCGAGTTCCAACTCACCCAGGTGGAAGACATCCTGCGCAACAAGCTCACCAAGCGCAATGTCGACGTGCGCTTTCTGGACAAAGGCGATGTCCAGAAAATCGGTGGCGACAAGGTCAAGCAAGTGGTGAAGGTGCGCAACGGCATCGAAAGCGACGCCGCCAAGAAAATTCAGCGCCTGATCAAGGACAGCAAGCTCAAGGTTCAGGCCGCCATTCAGGGCGACGCCGTGCGGGTGACCGGCGCCAAGCGCGACGACCTGCAAGCCGCCATGGCCGCCATCCGCAAGGACATGGCCGACTTGCCCCTGAGCTTCAACAACTTTCGCGACTGAGGCTCAGTCTTTTTTCTTGCTGCCGCCAATTTTGGATTCTGTGCCCGCCAGCAACCGCGCGATGTTCTCGCGGTGACGGTAAAGCAGCAAAGCGCTCATGGCGGTCACCGCCACCGCAATGCCTTGGTGGGCGTACCAGAGCTCGCGGTCACCCAGCAGGTAATACGCCGGCGCCAGCACCGAGGCGGCCAGGGCCGCCAAGGACGAGTAACGCGACACAAAGGCCACGAGCAGCCAGGTCAGCAGCGTGGCCGTGCCCAGCCAGGGCTGCACGCCCATCAGCACACCTGCGGCCGTGGCCACGCCCTTGCCACCTTGAAAGTGGAAAAACACCGGCCAGAGGTGCCCTAAAAAGGCCCCCAAGGCCACCAGCGCGACCGTACCCTCGCCCAGGCCCAACAAGGGGCCATAGATTTTCACCACCACCACCGGCACCCAGCCTTTGACGGCATCGAGCAACAAGGTCAGGATGGCGGCTTTTTTGCTGCCCGAACGCAGCACATTGGTGGCGCCGGGGTTCTTGCTGCCGTAGGTGCGGGGGTCGTGCAAGCCCATCACGCGGCTGACGATCACCGCAAAAGACAGCGAGCCGATCAGGTAGGCCGCCAGCGCTGCCAGCCAGGTCAGCGCCCAAGGATGTAAAGCCCAACCACTCATTGCGCCGGATCCCGCAGTTCCCAGCGAATGGCGTCCACGGCCGCCAACAGCTCGGGCGACAAGGCGGTGTTCCAGGCATCCAGGTCCTGATCGAGTTGCGCCACCGAGGTGACACCAATGATGGTGCTGGCCACCCGCCACTGACGGTAGCAAAAGGCCAAGGCCAATTGCGTGGGCGTCATGCCATGTGCGCGGGCCAGGGCGTTGTAGCGACGGGCCGCTTCCAGCGCCTCGGGGCGTCCCCAGCGCTGCTTGCGCACGCTTTCATAGCGTGCGATGCGTGCGTCTTGGGGTGCGGCCGGGTCGGTGGGATCCACTTGGTCGTATTTGCCCGTCAGCAAGCCAAAGCCCAGGGGCGAGTACGCCAGCAAGGACACATTCAGGCGGTGCAGGCTTTCGTCAAGGGCGTTCTCGTGGCTGCGGTTCACCAGGCAATAGGCGTTTTGAACACTGGCCACGCGCGGCAAACCATGTTGCTCGGCCAAACGCACAAACTCGTGAACACCGTAGGGCGTTTCGTTGGACAGGCCAATGGCGCGAATTTTGCCCTGCTTGACCAGGCGGCCCAGGGTTTCCAACTGCTCGTGAATCGGGGTGGCCGAATTCTCTTTGGCCGGGTCGTAATAGAGCGCGCCAAAGGCCGGCACATGGCGCTCGGGCCAGTGGATCTGGTACAGGTCAATGACATCGGTTTGCAAGCGGCGCAAGCTGTTGTCACACGAGGTGACGATGTCTTGCGCCGTCATGCCCGCGCCAGGCCGCACCCAAGGCATGCCACGCGAAGGGCCGGCCACCTTGGAGGCCAGCACCAGTTTTTGGCGCGCGCCGGGGCGCTGGGCAAACCAGCGGCCCAAAATGGTTTCGGTCGAGCCGCAGGTCTCGGCGCGCGCGGGCACAGAGTACATCTCGGCAGTGTCCAGGAAATTCACGCCGCGCTCGAGCGAGCGGTCCAGAATCGCGAAAGAAGTGGCTTCGTCCACTTGCTCGCCAAAGGTCATGGTGCCCAGGCAAATGGGGGTGACGTGCAGGTCGCTCTGGCCGAGCGTCACGGTTTGGGTGTAGGGTTGAATCATGGTGATAGTTTACGTTTGTCGGGCACGGGCTTCTTCTTGCAGGCGCAAGACGCGCCGCTGCACTTTGCCGGTAGTGGTCATGGGCAATTCCGCAATGAACTCAATCTCCTTGGGGTATTCATAGGGCGCCAACTGGCCGCGCACATGCTTTTGCAAGTCGGCCACCAAGGCATCGCTGGCCTGGTACCCCGCAGCCAGCACCACATAGGCTTTCACCAGGGCGCCGCGCTCGGGGTCGGGCTTGGGGACCACGGCAGCATTGCCCACCGCCGGGTGCTTGACCAGACAGTTTTCAATTTCACTGGGGCCGATGCGGTAGCCCGCGGACTTGAAGACATCGTCTGCCCGGCCTTGGTACCAGAGGTAGCCGTCCGCATCGCAGACTGCCAAATCGCCCGTGCGGCACCAGTCTGCGGTGTATTTCGCTTGGGTTGACCCCGGGTTTTTCCAATAGCCCAAAAAGAAAATGGGATCGGGTTGCCCATGCTGGTTGAAGCGGTGCAGCGCCACATCGCCTGGCACGCCGGGTGGGCACTCGCGCCCTTCGTCGTCGATCACGGCCACGCGGTGACCGGGATAGCCCTTGCCCATGCTGCCCGCGCGTGCGGGCCAGCCCACGCCCCCAGCGCGCTTGTCGTTCATGGCGCAGTTGCCCACGATGTAATTGATTTCGGTTTGCCCGAACATTTCATTGACGATCACACCCAACTGCTCTTTGCAGTAGGCGAACACCGCATCGCCCACGGCCTCGCCCGCGCTCATGATGGCGTGCAGCTTGAATTGGAAATGTTGGCGGGGCTGCGGATAGGCTTTCATCATGGCTTTCAAGGCCGTGGGGAACAGAAAGCTGTGGGTGACGCGGTGTTGCGCCATCAACTGAAAGGCCAGTTCCGGGCTGAAGCGCCCGGCCCAGGCCACGATGGGCCGTCCGAAATACAAGGTGGGCAACAGGGCGTCCATCAGCCCGCCGGTCCAGGCCCAGTCGGCAGGCGACCAAAACACGGCCTGGCTTTCATGGGGCTTGGGGTTTTGGGGGTCAAAGCCAAACCAGTTTTGGCTGCAGACAAAGCCCGTCAAATTGCCGATCAGGGCACGGTGCGGAATGACCGCGCCTTTGGGGGGCCCCGTCGTGCCACTGGTGTAAATCAGCACGGCCGGGTCGTCGGCATGGGTTTGGGCCGCCACGAAACGGGCTTGCATGCGTGCCGTGGCCGCAACGTAATCCACATCGCATTGCGCAGCAGCGGTTCCCAGGCCAATCACTTGCCGCAGCAAGGGGCACTCGGCGCGCACGCTCAGCAGGTTGGCCACCGAGGTGTCGTCCACGATGGCGGCGACGGCTTCGCTGTTTTGCAAGCGGTAAGACAAGGCCTCCGGCCCAAACAGCAGTGACAGTGGCATGGCCACAGCCCCCATTTGCATCACGGCCATGTAAGCCACCGCGGTTTCAAACCGTTGCGGCAACACGATGGCCACACGGTCGCCGCGCTGCACACCCAGGCTCACCAAGACATGGCTGAGCGCATCGGCGGCAGACTGCAATTGCGCATAGCTGTAGCGGCGCGCCCGGCCTTGGGCGCTGTGCTCAATGATGGCCGTGCGACGCGCTGCCCCGGGCTGGCGGGCCCAGCGGCGCGCGCAAGCCTCAGCCATGTTGAAGTGTTCATCGACATGCCAGCCAAACTGCTGCTGCATGCGCGCATAGTGGTCTTGGAGGTGACGGGAAGTCATGCACGAGGTCCTTATGATGGAGGGAATGTACAACGTTCAAAAAGCTTCGCGCAGCGCGTTTGTCCCGATTCGCAACCTGCAATACCACGTCCGACTCTGGGGTGAGCCCGGCCCGGGCAAGACGCCGCTCTTCATGGTGCACGGCTGGATGGATGTGGCCGCCTCGTTCCAGTTCGTGGTGGACGCCTTTGCCAAAGACCGCTATGTGGTGGCCCCCGATTGGCGCGGCTACGGCCTGACCGATGCGGGTGGCGTGGACAACTTCTGGTTCCCCGACTATTTGGCCGACCTGGATTTTTTAATCGACCACTTCCAGCCCGAGGGCTCGGTGGACCTGGTGGGGCACAGCATGGGCGGCAACATTGCCATGCTCTATGCCGGCGTGCGCCCCGAGCGCATTCGCCGCCTGGTCAACCTCGAAGGCTTTGGCATGGCGCAGACCCGCCCCTCGCAAGCGCCCGGTCGTTACGCCAAATGGATGGACGAGCTCAAAGCGCTCAACCGCGGCGAGATGGCGCTCAAGACCTACCCCGATGTGGCCGCGGTGGCGCAGCGCCTGATCAAAACCAACCCGCGCATCAGCCTGGACAAAGCCGAATGGCTGGCCCGCCACTGGGCGCAGCCCAATGCGCAGGGTGAATGGGCGATTCTGGGCGATGCGGCCCACAAGGTGATCAATGCCAACCTGTACAAGGTGGAAGAGGTGCAGGAAATTTTCAAGCGCATCACAGCGCCAACGCTGTGCGTGATTGCCAGCGACAACAGCCTGGACACTTGGTGGAAAGGCAAATACACCCTGAATGAATTTCAAGAGCGCATGAAAGCGGTGGCGCAATTGCAAAACGCCCTGGTGCAAGACGCCGGCCACATGATGCACCACGACCAACCCCAGGTGCTGGCCGAGTTGATGGAAGCGTTCCTGGACGCCCCCGATGCATGACACCGATGTCTTGATGGTGGGGGCCGGCGCGGCCGGCTTGTTTTGCGCCGGCGTGGCCGCCCAGTTGGGCTTGAAGGTTTTGCTGATCGACCACAGCGCCAAAGTGGCGGAAAAAATCCGAATTTCTGGCGGCGGCCGCAGCAACTTCACCAACCGGGACATCGATGTGCGCGCGCCGCACCGGCATTTTTTGGGCGAGAACCCCCAGTTTTGTCGCAGCGCCCTCTCCCGCTACACCCCGGCCGATTTCATTGCCTTGGTGCAACGCCATGGCATCGCCTTTCATGAAAAACACAAAGGCCAGCTGTTTTGCGACCACTCTGCCGAAGACCTGATCCAGATGCTGCTCAGGGAATGCGCGGCCGGCGCCAACGGCGGCAGCGTCACCCGCTGGCAGCCCTGCGGTCTGAAAGCCTTGCGCCATCACGACAGCCCCGAGCCCCATTACGAAGCCGACACCGACCAAGGCACGGTGCGAGCCCGTGCGGTGGTGGTGGCCACCGGTGGGTTGTCCATCCCGCAAATTGGCGCCACCGATCTGGGCTACCGGCTCGCCACCCAATTTGGCCTGCGCATGGTCACGCCGCGCCCGGCCTTGGTGCCCCTGAGCTTTGATGCCCAAGCCTGGGCCCCGTTTGCCCAATTGGCTGGGCTGTCCTTGCCAGTCACCTTGGCCACAGGCGCCAAGAAAACCCGCATGGCTTTTGACGAAGACCTGCTGTTCACCCACCGCGGCCTGTCCGGGCCGGCCGTGCTGCAAATTTCCAGTTACTGGCAGCCCGGCCAAGCCCTCAGCGTGGATCTGGCTCCCGGGGTGGACCTGGCCGAAGCTTTGGTGCAGGCCAAGCACCAATCCCGCCGCTTGCTGGCCAATGCACTGGCCACCTGGTTTCCGGCCCGCCTGGCCGACACCTGGGTGCAGCGCGACCCCGAATGGCAGCGGCCACTGCCAGACACCCCCGACCGCGCCTTGACCCGCCTGGCCGAACAATTGAGCCAATGGCAAATCACGCCCACCGGGACCGAGGGCTACAAAAAGGCCGAAGTGACCGCCGGCGGCGTGGACACCCGCGACCTGTCGCAGCAAACCCTGGAATCGCGCCAGCCCGGGCTGTATTTCATTGGCGAAGTGGTGGACGTCACCGGCTGGCTGGGGGGGTACAACTTCCAATGGGCCTGGTCCAGCGCCCATGCTTGCGCCCAGGCTTTGGCAAGCCGGCTGAAACCGCTATAATCGCTGTATTTGCTGGCAAAACCCCGACGGCCTGATCACCTGAAGTCGGGGACAACCGCGAACATGGCCGCCCGGGCCCGATCTTCCCAGGCACCCTCTGCTCGCACATTTTTGAAAATTGTTCGTCAATGACCACCATTCGCGTTAAAGAAAATGAGCCCTTCGACGTGGCTCTCCGCCGCTTCAAGCGCACCATCGAAAAATTGGGCCTGCTCACCGAGCTGCGCGCCCGTGAGTTCTACGAGAAGCCCACGGCCGAGCGCAAGCGCAAGAAAGCCGCTGCCGTGAAGCGCCATTACAAGCGCGTGCGCAGCATGCAATTGCCCAAGAAGATGTATTGATCGCCGGCTGATTCGTCAGCGGTCAAACACCGATTGGCTCGCCCGGGGACGCCCGCGCGGGCCATTGTTTTTTTTGCAGGAGTACACGATGAGCTTGAAAGACCAGATCACCGAAGACATGAAAACCGCCATGCGCGCCAAAGACAGCGCGCGCCTGGGCACCATCCGCCTGTTGCAGGCGGCCATGAAGCAAAAAGAAGTGGACGAGCGCGTCACCCTGGACGATGCCGCGGTGATCGCCATCGTCGACAAGCTGATCAAGCAGCGCAAAGATTCCGTCACCGCCTATGTGCAAGCCAACCGCCAGGATTTGGCAGACCAGGAAAGCTCGGAAATCAAGGTGCTGGAAGCCTACCTGCCGCAGCGCCTGTCGCCCGAAGAAATTCAGGCCGCGGTGAAAGCCATCGTCGCCCAAGTGGGGGCCAGCGGCCCTGGCGACATGGGCAAGGTCATGGGTGCGGTGAAAGCCCAACTGGCCGGCAAAGCCGACATGGGCTTGGTCAGCGCCGCCGTCAAGGCGGCCCTCGCGGGTTGACGCGACTCAGGCGCCAGCCACCTTCATGCGGTTGATCAGCACCGAACCGATGGTTTTGGCGCCGTAGTTGTAGGTGTCGGCGCCCACGGCCTCCAGGCCCTTGAACATCTTGGGCAAGTTGCCAGCGATCGTGATCTCTTGCACCGGGTAGGCAATCTCGCCTTTTTCCACCCAAAAGCCGCTGGCGCCACGGGAATAGTCGCCGGTGACGTAGTTCACGCCCTGCCCCATCAACTCGGTCACGAAGAGGCCCGTGCCCAGCTTTTGCAGCATGGCCTTCAAGTCGTCATGCGCCTGGGTTTGGCGCGAGGTCAGCACCAGGTTGTGCGAGCCCCCGGCGTTGCCCGTGGTGGCCATGCCCAGCTTGCGTGCGGAATAGCTGCTCAGGAAATAGCCCTGAACGCGCCCACCCTTGACCACTTGGCGCGCACGCGTGATCACACCTTCCTCGTCGAAGGGGGAGCTGCCTTTGCCGCGCATCACGAACGGATCTTCCAGCACATCGATGTGGCGCGGAAAAACCATCTTGCCCATCGAGTCCAACAAGAAACTGCTCTTGCGGTACAAAGAGCCGCCGCTGACCGCTTGCACAAAATGGCCCAACAAGCCTGCCGCCAAGGTTGACTCGAACAACACCGGGCATTCGCGCGTGGTGATCTTGCGCGCTTTCAGGCGGCTCAAGGCGCGCTCGGCTGCGTAGCGGCCCACCGCCTCGGGCGAGGCCAATTCGTCGGGCGAGCGCATCGAGCTGTACCAGGCGTCGCGCTGCATGTCGTCGCCTTTGCCCGCAATGGGCGCCACCGAGAAGCTGTGGCGGGAGCTGGCGTAGCCACCGCGAAAACCACGGGTGTGGGCGCTGAAAAAATGGCTTTGCTGGGCCGACACAGCGGCCCCTTCGCTGTTGGTGATGCGGCGATCCGTCTTGAGGGCCGCAGCTTCGCAACGCAAGGCGAGCTTGGCGGCCGCTTCGCTGCTCAGGTCCCAGGGGTGAAACAGGTCCAGGTCCGGATGGTGCTGGGCAATGTCTTGCGCATCGGGCAAGCCGGCCGCCGGATCTTCCGCCGTGAAGCGTGCAATGTCATACGCCGCTTGCACCGTGCGCTCGATCGCGGCACGTGAAAAATCCGAGGTGCTGGCATTGCCACGGCGGTTGCCGATGTACACCGTCACCCCGAGGGATTTGTCACGGTTGCGCTCCACGGTCTCCAGGGTGCCCTTGCGCACCGAGACGCTCAAGCCACAGCCTTCAGAGGCTTCTGCGCCTGCGTCCGTCGCCCCCAATTTCTTGGCGTGCGCCAAGGACAGGTCGACCAGCTCCTCGAAAAAAGGACGGCTGTAACTGAACCCTTGCAAAGGGGCTGAAGAAGCTTGAACGGAGGTGGATTTGGCGGTTTTCATGTGCCGGCTATGATACTTGCCACCCTGTGAGCGGTTTGACCGCTCTGAGATTCACCCCAAGATGTCTAGAAAACCCAAAAAAGGCTACTTTGTCCGTGGCGTGTTCGTGGCCGAAGGCAGCGAGCTCGACCTGGCCTACAAGCGCGAGCTCAAAGGCACAGACACGGCCAGCAAAACCGACCTGAAACGCGAAAGCGACGAACGCCAACAGCTTGGCGAAGACCTGCTGACGCTGCGCGCCGATCTGAGCCAACGCCTGTTGGACCAAGGCCACCTGAACGACAAGCTGATGGACGCCGTGGCCGAGGCCAAGCGCATCACCAACTTTGAAGGCCGCCGCCGCCAAATGCAATTCATCGGCAAGCTGATGCGCAAACTCGACGAGGAAGACATCGAGGCCATTCGCGAAGCCCTGCGCGCGCAACACAGCGGCAGTGCCAAAGAAACCCTGGCCCTGCACCAGGCCGAGCATTGGCGCGACCGCCTGCTGCAAAGCGACGATGCGGTGGCCGAATGGATGGCCGCCTACCCCGCCACCGACAGCCAGCAGCTGCGCGCCATGGTTCGCCAGGCGCGCAAAGACAACACGGCCGACAAGACCACCGAGTCCCAAGGCCTGGCGCCCCGTCAGGGACGCTCCTACCGTGAAATTTTCCAGCTGGTGAAGCAAACCCTTCAAGAAGCCGAGAACGCGCATGAGTGACACGCCCCTGCCCACCCCCGACCTGCGCTGCGACCCGGTCAAGGTCGGCATCGTGTCCATCAGCGACCGCGCGTCCAGCGGCACCTACGAAGACAAAGGCCTGCCCGCCCTGCGCGACTGGCTGGGCCAGGCCTTGCTGAACCCCCTGAGCTTCGAGGCGCGCCTGATTCCCGACGAACAGGCGTTGATCAGCGACACGCTGATCGCCTTGGCCGATCTGGGTTGCTCATTGATCCTGACCACCGGCGGCACCGGCCCGGCCTTGCGCGATGTCACACCCGAGGCCACCCTGGCCGTGGCCGACAAAGAGATGCCTGGCTTTGGCGAACAAATGCGCCAGATCAGCCTGCGATTTGTGCCCACCGCCATTTTGTCGCGCCAAGTGGCAGTGATTCGAGGCCAAAGCCTGATCATCAACCTGCCAGGTCAGCCCAAATCGATCCAGGAGACCCTGGGAGGCTTGCGTAACGCCGAAGGCCAGCAAATGGTGGATGGCATTTTTGCAGCGGTGCCCTACTGCATTGACCTGATGGGCGGCCCATACTTGGAAACACGCGACGCCTTCTGCAAAGCGTTCCGCCCCAAAACCGCCCAGCGCCCTGCGCGCCACTGATCTTTTATTTACCGACCAACTGGTTCAGCTTTTCGGCCTCAAACTGCTCATGCTTGGCCGCATCTTGCGGCACGCAGTCGGCGCCTTGCTGCGACAGGCTTTCCAGGGCTTTCCACAGCAAGGCAATCTGGTGCTCTTGCGAGGAGGCGTTGTCAATCAAGCCGCGCATGGCTTGGCTCAAGGGGTCATCATCCTGGGTGATGCCGTAGGCGTTGAACTTGCGCGTCCCTGCAGACACATCGGCGCTTTCGCCCTCCTTGGCAGGAATGATGCGCGCAGGAATGCCGACAGCGGTCGCGCCCGCGGGCACGGGCTTGATGACCACGGCATTGCTGCCGATCTTGGCCCCATCGCCCACCACAAAGCCCCCCAGCACTTTGGCGCCGGCGCTGACCACCACATCGCGCCCCAGGGTGGGATGCCGTTTGGTGCCTTTGTACAAAGAGGTGCCGCCCAAAGTCACGCCCTGGTAAATCGTGCAACCGTCGCCAATTTCAGCCGTCTCGCCCACCACCACGCCCATGGCGTGGTCGAAAAACACGCGGTCTCCGATCTTGGCGCCGGGGTGAATTTCAATGCCGGTGAGCCAGCGCGACAGGTGCGAGATGAAGCGCCCCAACCACTTGAAACCCATCTGCCAGCAGGCATGGGCCATGCGATGCATCCAGATGGCGTGCAAGCCGGGGTAACAGGTCAGCACCTCCCAGCGGCTGCGGGCGGCCGGGTCCCTGTCCAAAATGCACTGAATATCGGATCGCAAACGGGCAAACATGGGGGAAGTCTAGCCTTTTTGGCGGTTGGCCACGCTCATCTGCTTGGCAACACCGCGCAGGATGTGGACTTCCTCCTGCGTCAGCTGCGCCCGGTTGAACAATTGCTGCAAGCGCGGCATCAGCTTTTTGGGGGCCGCCGGGTCCAGAAACCCAATCTCGGTCAAGGACGCTTCCCAGTGCCCCAGCATGCCCGCCACCTGCTGGGCGTCGGCCAGGTGGGGCTCGGGCGTGGCCGATTGAACCTCGTAGCCGCCCAGCGCCAGACGCCACTCGTAGGCCAACACTTGCACCGCGCTGGCCAGGTTCAGCGAGCCAAACTGCGGGTTGGTCGGAATGCTCAATGCCACATGGCAGCGGTACACGTCTTCGTTGCGCATGCCAAAGCGCTCCGAGCCAAACAGAAAGCCCACCCCTTCGGGCCGGGGCTGTTGGGTCAGCAACGCCTCAAAATGCGGGCGCGGGGTGGAGGTGGGCGGGCCAAAATCGCGCGGCGTCATGGCAGTGGCGCACAAATGCGTCAGACCGTCCAGCGCCTCCTCCAGAGTGTCCACAATGCGGGCCTGGTTCAGCACATCCAGCGCACCGCTGGCGCGCTGGATGGTTTCCTCGCGGCGCAACACGTTGTCCCATCGGGGCGCGACCAGCACCAATTCGTCAAAGCCCATGACTTTCATGGCACGGGCAGCGCCGCCCACATTGCCGGCGTGGCTGGTATGAATCAGGATAAAGCGGGTCTTCATGGCAACAGGCGTAAAATAGCCCCTATTGTCGCCGCCCGCATCGCCGGGGGGTTCCCTCTTGCTCTTAACGCCACTGCAGACACTTCTCAGGTGTCGGCCCGGCCCACAATCCATGTCGTCCACACTCCACCCCATGCTCAACGTGGCCATCAAGGCCGCCCGCGCCGCTGGCGCCATCATCAACCGCGCCGCGCTGGACGTGGAGTCGGTTCGGGTCTCGCTCAAACAGTCGAACGACTTTGTCACCGAAGTCGACCAGGCCAGCGAGAACGTCATCATCGACACCCTGCTCACGGCCTACCCTGACCACGGCATTCTGGCCGAAGAATCAGGCAGCACGCGCGGCAACCCCGATGCCGAAGCCATCTGGATCATCGACCCGTTGGACGGCACCACCAACTTCATTCACGGCTTCCCGGTCTACTGCGTCAGCATTGCGCTGCAAGTCAAAGGCCGCCTGGAGCAAGCCGTGGTGTACGACCCCACCCGCAACGACTTGTTCACCGCCACCCGTGGCCGTGGCGCTTTCATGAACGAGCGCCGCATCCGCGTGGGCAAGCGCACCCGTCTGCAAGAGTGCCTGTTGTCCACCGGCTTTCCCTTCCGCCCGGAAGACGACTTCAACACCTACCTGCGCCTGATGGGCGACATGATGCAACGCACCGCAGGGCTGCGCCGCCCGGGTGCGGCCGCGCTCGACCTGGCCTATGTGGCCGCAGGCTTCAGCGATGGCTTTTTCGAGCTCGGCCTGCAGCCCTGGGACATGGCCGCTGGCGCCTTGCTGATCACCGAAGCCGGCGGGCTGGTGGGCAATTTCACCGGCGAAGCCGACTTCCTGCAACACCGCGAATGCCTGGCAGGCAACCCGCGCATTTATGCGCAAATGGTGGCCGTGTTGCAAAAATATTCCAAGTTTGCCGGCGTGCAAGACAAAGCCGCCGTGGTGCAAGCCGTGGCCGAGTTGCAAGCGCAAGCCGGCACCGACCCGGTCGCACCGCTGTAACGGGCACCGATACCCGACACGCGCATCGCAGGCGCTGCAACGGCATGGCAACCGCAGACCTCTCTCAGCACACCCCCATGATGGCCCAGTACTTGGCCATCAAGGCCGAGTTTCCCAGCACGCTGGTGTTCTATCGCATGGGCGATTTCTACGAGCTGTTTTTTGGCGATGCCGAAAAAGCCGCCCGCCTGTTGGACATCACTCTGACTCAGCGCGGCCAGTCTGCAGGCCAGCCGGTGGTGATGGCGGGCGTGCCGTTTCACTCGGTTGAAAATTACCTGGCACGGCTGATTCGCCATGGCGAATCGGTGGCCATTTGCGAGCAAGTGGGCGAAGTCAGCGGCAAAGGGCCAGTGGAGCGCAAGGTGGTGCGGGTGGTCACGCCCGGCACCCTGACCGACAGCGAATTGCTCACCGACAAAAGCGAATCCTTTTTGCTGGCCGTGCATGCCAGCAGCCGTGCGGCACGTGCCGGCGGTTGCGGCCTGGCCTGGCTGAGCCTGACGCAAGGCGAGCTGCACCTGGCCGAGTGCGCTTCCGATGAGTTGGCCAACTGGCTGGCGCGCATTGCGCCCAGCGAAGTCGTGTTCAGCGCGGAATTGCCCGACGATCTCCGCGCCTTGCTGCAAGGTCCGCACAGCCTGACCGAACGTCCCGCCTTTCAATTCGATGCCGCCTTGGGCTTGCGCAAACTCTTGGCGCAATTGCAAACCACCAGCCTCAGTGCCTGGCAAGGGCAAGACCTTGGGCAAGCTCACGCCGCCGCTGCCGCTTTGCTGGGCTATGCCGAGCACACCCAAGGCCGCAGCCTGAGCCATGTGCAAAGTCTGCATGTGGAACGCGACGACCGCCTGATTGAATTGCCTGCGGCCACGCGCCGCAACCTCGAGTTGACGCAAACCCTGCGCGGCGAAGACAGCCCCACATTGTTCTCCTTGCTGGACACCTGCATGACCGGCATGGGCAGCCGCACGCTCAAGCAATGGCTGCTGGAGCCCCAGCGCGAGCGCACCCAAGCCCTGCAACGCCTGGAAGCCATCGCCGCCTTGCAAGGTTTGCAAGGCCACGGCCCCTGGCGCAACCTGCGCGAGAACTTGAAGGGCATGGGCGATGTGCAACGCATCAGCGCGCGCATCGCTTTGCGCCAGGTGCGCCCGCGTGAGTTGGTCGCATTGGGCCTGTCGTTGAACAAGTCTTTGCAAGTTCAGGCCTTGGTGCCCGAGAGCCCCTGGCTGGACGGCTTGGCCAATGACCTGCAGGCGCCACCAGACTGCGCCGAACTGCTGGGCCGCGCGCTGTTGCCCGAGCCAGCGGCCTTGGTGCGCGATGGTGGCGTGATCGGTCACGGCTTTGACGCCGAGCTCGATGAATTACGGGCCATTCAAAACAACTGCGATGACTTCTTGCTCGACCTGGAAATGCGCGAGCGCGCCCGCACTGGCATTGCCAACTTGCGGGTGCAGTACAACAAGGTGCACGGCTTTTACATCGAAGTCACCCAAGGCCAGCTCGACCGCGTGCCCGAAGACTATCGGCGCCGTCAAACGCTGAAGAACGCCGAGCGCTTCATCACCCCTGAGCTCAAGGCCTTTGAAGACAAAGCCCTGTCCGCCCAAGAGCGCGGCCTGGCCCGAGAAAAATGGTTGTACGAACAACTGCTGGACGCGCTGCAAGCCTTCGTGCCAGCCCTGGGGCGGGTGGCCCGCGCGCTGGCCAGCCTGGACGCCTTGTGCGCCCTGGCCGAGCGTTCGCTCACGCTGAACTGGTGCGCCCCGCAATTTGTGAAAACACCCTGCATTGAAATTCAAGCAGGACGCCATCCCGTGGTGGAAGCGCGACTGGCCGAAACCAGCGGCGGCAACTTCATTGCCAATGACACGCAGTTGGGGCCGACGCAGCGCATGCAAGTCATCACCGGCCCCAACATGGGCGGCAAGTCCACTTACATGCGTCAGGTCGCCTTGATTGTGTTGCTGGCCTCTGTCGGCAGCCATGTGCCGGCGCAAACGTGTCGACTCGGCCCCATTGATGCCATTCACACCCGCATTGGCGCGGCCGATGACCTGGCCAATGCCCAATCCACTTTCATGCTCGAGATGACCGAGGCCGCGCAAATTCTGCACGCCGCCACGCCGCACAGCCTGGTGCTGATGGATGAAATCGGGCGTGGCACCTCCACCTTCGATGGCCTGGCCTTGGCCTCGGGCATTGCCACGCATTTGCATGACAAGACCCAGGCCTTCACCTTGTTTGCCACGCACTATTTCGAGTTGACCGAGTTTCCGTCCAGCCACCGCGCGGCTCTGAATGTGCATGTGAGCGCCACCGAGGGTGGCAACGACATTGTGTTTCTGCATGAAATCCAGCCGGGCCCTGCCAGCCGAAGCTACGGCATCCAGGTGGCGCGCTTGGCCGGCATGCCAACGCCAGTGCTCAACCATGCGCGCCACGCCCTGAGTGCGCTCGAAGCCACGGCCGATGCCTCACGCACGCAGGTGGACCTGTTTGCGCCGCCGCCCGAGGCCGCGCACGCCGGGCCTACGCCGCTGGAAGCCCGGCTTTCACAAATTGATCCCGACGCCCTCAGCCCCCGTGAAGCGTTGGACGCCCTTTACTCTCTGAAAAAATTGCTATGACGTACTGTGTAGGCATCAAACTCAAAGCTGGCCTGGTCTTCTTGTCCGACTCCCGGACCAATGCGGGGCTGGACCAGATCAGCACGTTTCGCAAGATGATCGTTTACGAAAAGCCGGGCGACCGTTTCATGGTCTTGCTGTCGGCGGGCAATTTGAGCATCTCGCAATCGGTGCGTGAAATCCTGCAAGTGGAACAACTCAAAGAAACGCCCGAGAGCGAGCCCATCACCATCTGGAACGCGCAAAGCATGTTCGATGCAGCGCGTGTCTTGGGCTCCGCCGTGCGCCATGTGCACGAGCGCGATGCCGCTTCCTTGAAAGCCTCTGGCGTGGACTTCAACGTCTCGCTCATCTTTGGCGGCCAGATCAAGGGCGAAGGCATGCGCCTGTTCCAGGTGTATTCGGCCGGCAACTTCATCGAGGCCACTTCTGAAACGCCCTACTTCCAAGTGGGCGAGTCCAAATACGGCAAGCCGGTGCTGGACCGCGTGCTGACACCGCAAACCCCTTTGAACGAAGCCGCCAAGTGTGCCCTGGTGTCCATGGACTCCACCCTCAAATCCAACCTGTCGGTGGGCTTGCCGCTGGATATGGTGGTCTACCAGGCCGACCAGTTGCAAAGCGACCAAGTGCTGTGCATCGACGACAGCAACGCCTATTTCAAAATGCTGCGCAACAGCTGGGGACAAAAGCTGCGCGAGGTGTTTGACGAGCTGGAAGACCCGATGTGGCATGGCGAGGCCACCGATGTGCCGATCCTGACGCCCGAAGCCCAATCGCGCGCCCTGAAAAAGATCGCCACGCCCGACGAGAAATTGATCTGAGCTTGTGAGCGCCAACGCCCCGCTGCTGATTTTTGCGCACGCCAACAGCTTTCCTGCCAGCACCTATGGCAAGCTGTTCGCGGCCTTGCAAGGCCGTGGCCTGGCCGTGCAGGCCATCCCCATGCTGGGTCACGATCCGGCCTATCCCGTCACCAACAACTGGCCGCACCTGGTGCAGCAGTTGGTGGACTTTGCGCTGCCGCACATTCGCAACCACACAGGCTCGGTGTATTGGGTTGGCCATTCCTTGGGGGGATTTCTCAGCCTGATGGCGGCAGCGCTTCACCCCGCGTTGGCACAGGGCGTGGTCTTGGTGGACGCGCCCATCGTGGGTGGCTGGCGCGCCAGCTTGCTGGGCATCGGCAAGCGCACGGCCTTGATTGGCAGCCTCTCCCCTGGAGCGGTCAGCCGCAAGCGCGTGCAAAGCTGGGAAGACGAAGCCGCTGCCCTGCGGCATTTTCAGGGCAAGAAAAACTTTGCCCGTTGGGATCCCGAGGTCCTGGCCGACTACATTCATCACGGCACCCATGATGAAATGACGGCACGTGGCACACGCCGCGTGCTGAGCTTTCAGCGTGACATCGAAACACGCATTTACAACACCTTGCCCGACCACCTGGACCGCTTGTTCAAGAAGCACCCGCTCCAGTGCCCTGTGAGCTTCATTGGCGGGCGCCATTCGCGTGAAATGCGGCAAGCAGGTCAAGCCTTGACAGAGAAAGTCACGCAAGGCCGCATGCTGATGCTCGATGGGGGGCACCTGGTCCCCATGGAAAAGCCCTTGGTGACGGCAGCCGCCATCGAGACCGCGGTGTTGAACCTCGACAGCCTCAAGCCGACCAGCTGATCCAACCGCCCCAGGAGGTGATCAGCACCACGCAGCCAAAGGCGATGCGGTACCAGGCAAAGGGCACAAAGCTGTGTGTGGCGATGTAGCGAAGCAACCAGCGCACGCACACCCAGGCACTCAAGAAAGAAAACAGCAAGCCCACCAAAAACACGGGCAAGTCGGCCATGCTGAGCAAGGCGCGTTCCTTGTAAAGGCTGTAGGCGCCGGCACCGATCAAGGTGGGGATGGCCAGGTAAAAGGAAAAATCGGTAGCGGCCTTGCGGCTCAAGCCCAGCAACATGCCGCCAATGATGGTGGCGCCACTGCGGCTGGTGCCCGGCACCATGGCCAAGCATTGCACCAGGCCCACCTTGAAGGCGTCTTTGGGCGTCATGGACTCGACGTTCTGAATGCGCGCACGGTCGTTCGGATGCTCATCGGGCTTGCGGCGACTGCCCCAGCCCTCGACCCACAAGATGATGAAGCCGCCCAAGATGAAGGTGCTGGCCACCACCGTGGGCGTGAACAAATGCGATTTGATGAATTTGCCAAACAACAGGCCCAGCACCACCGCGGGCAAAAAGGCAATCAAGACATTGAGGGCAAAGCGCCGCGCCATGCGTTGCGTGGGCAAGGCCACCATGGTGCCGGCAATCTTGTGCCAATACACAATGACCACCGCCAAAATGGCGCCTGTCTGAATGGCGATGTCGAAAACCTTGGCCTTTTCGTCTTCAAAACCGAGCAAGGCGCCGGCCAGGATCAGATGGCCGGTGGATGAGATGGGCAAAAACTCGGTCAGCCCTTCGACCACACCCATCACGGCGGCCTTCAACAACACTATGAAATCCACACCTGCTCCGCAGATCCAAAAATGACAATTATCGCGCTTCGCGCCGCGGTATCGGGAGGACGCCCTAAAATGTCAGCCATGAGTTCGTCCCCCGCATCTTCCCAGCCAGCAGCAGACGCTGCCGAAGCGCACAAGCCCAGCCATTTTTTGCGCCAGATCATCGAGAGCGACCTGGCACACAACCGCTATGCCAGTCGGCGTTGGGGCGGCTCACCGGGCGATGCACAACACCACGCCAAGGGCGAGCCCGACCCGGCCAAAATTCGCACCCGCTTTCCGCCCGAGCCCAATGGTTACCTGCATGTGGGCCATGCGAAAAGCATCTGCATTAACTTTGGCTTGGCCCGAGACTATGGTGGCGTCTGCCACATGCGCTTTGACGACACCAACCCGGAAAAAGAAGACACCGAGTACGTCAACGCCATTCTGGATGCCGTGCAATGGCTGGGCTTCGATTGGGACAGCCACTACAACGGCCAGACCACGACCCACCTGTACCAGGCCAGCGATTACTTTGACTTCATGTACCGCGCCGCCGAAACCTTGATCGAGCGCGGCCATGCCTATGTGGACGAGCAATCTGCCGAAGAAATGCGCCTGAACCGCGGCGACTTCTCCACGCCTGGCAAAGACAGTCCGTTTCGCACGCGCACGCCGGCCGACAACCTGGCGCGCTTTCGCGCCATGCGCGACGGCGAACTGGCCGATGGCGCTGCCGTGCTGCGCGCCAAGATCGACATGGCCTCGCCCAACATCAACTTGCGCGATCCGGCCATTTACCGCATTCGACGGGCCACGCATCACCACACGGGTGACCGCTGGTGCATCTACCCGATGTACACCTTTGCGCACCCGATCGAGGACGCGCTGGAACAAATCACGCACAGCATTTGCACCCTGGAGTTTGAAGACCAGCGCCCGTTCTACGACTGGCTGCTGGAACGCCTGAGCGAGGCCGGCCTGCTGCAAGCGCCACCGCCACGGCAGTATGAGTTCGCCCGCCTCAACCTGACCTATGTGGTCACCAGCAAGCGCAAACTGGCGCAACTGGTCAACGAGCAGCGTGTCAGCGGCTGGGACGACCCGCGCATGCCCACCATCGTGGGCTTGCGCCGCCGCGGCTACACACCGGCCAGCCTGCAGTTGTTTGCCGAGCGCATTGGCGTGACCAAGAGCGACAGCTGGATCGACTACAGCACGCTTGAAGGCTGCTTGCGCGAAGACCTCGAAGCCCAGGCCGCACGCGCCATGGCCGTGTTGGAGCCCCTCAAGCTGGTGCTGACCAACTGGGACGAAGTGATGGGCGCCGGCGTGACCGACACCTGCAGCGCCCCGGTGCATCCGCACCACCCCGAGCGCGGCCAGCGCAGCTTCCAGATCGGCCGTGAGGTCTGGATCGAACGCACCGACTATGAAGAAACGCCCCCCAAGGGCTTCTTCCGGCTGTTCCCCGGCAACAAGGTGCGCTTGAAATACGGCCATGTGATCGAGTGCACTGGCGCCGAAAAAGACGCACAAGGCCAGGTCACCCAGGTCTTGGCCAAGCTGATCCCCGACACCAAAAGTGGCACACCCGGCGCGGACAGCGTCAAGGTCAAGGGCGTCATCACCTGGGTGGGCGCCGACGACGGCGTGGCCGCCGAGGTGCGCCTGTACGAGCGTTTGTTCAGCGACCCGCAGCCCGATGCGGGCGGCAAAGACTTTCTCGCCTGCCTCAACCCCGACAGCTTGCGCGTGGTCACGGCCTATGTGGAGCCTTCACTGGCGCAGTGCAGTGCCGACACCCGCTTTCAATTCGAGCGCCACGGCTACTTTGTGTCGGATCGCATCGACCACGTGCCCGGCAGCCAACCCGTGTTCAACAAGGCCACGGGGCTGAAAGATTCCTGGGGCAAATAAAGCTTACTGAACCGGGCCTTTGAACGCGGCCGGCATGGGCAAGGGCATGACGGCAATGCCCTCCTCTTGCAGCGCTTCGGTTTCTTCGCGGCTGGCCTGGCCGCGGATGTTGCGCTCTTGCGATTCGCCGTAATGAATCTTGCGCGCTTCGTCGGCAAATTTTTCACCCACGTCTTCGGTGTTGGCCATCACGTGCTGGACCATTTGCAGCCAGGCAGCTTGCAATTGCTGGGGCGCCAGACTGGCCACCTCTTGGGATGCAGGTGCACTACCCTCTGAGACGGCAGGGGTTGCCAGTTCGCGCTCTTGTGACTTGTCACCGCGTGCAGTGGCCAGGTTCAGCCGAGGTGCACTGAGCTTCTTGGTGATGTCGCGATCGCCGCACAAAGGGCACTCCACCAAGCCACGGGAAAGCTGGCCCTGGAAGTCTTCTTCCGAGGCAAACCAGCCTTCAAAGGCATGCGAATGGGTGCACTGCAGGTCCAGGACTTTCATGGTTGGAATTATGGCCCAGGAAGAGATTTCAGCGCATCAAGCCCAGGACAAGTCCCAAGTGCCGGCCAGGACGTTTTGCAACCACAGGGCCCCCGTCAAAGTCTTGGCATCGGTCACTTGGCCCTGACGACACCAGTCCAACAGATCTTGGGGCGTGGCAGTGAACACCTCCAAAAATTCCTCGTCGTCGAGTTGTCGGGACCCAGCCTGCAAACCGCGCGCAAACCAGATCTCGATGAACTCGGTGGAATAGCTGATCACCGGGTGCAACACGCCTGCCCGCGCCCACTCGCGCGCGGTGTAGCCGGTTTCCTCGAGCAACTCTCTGCGCGCGCAGGTTAAAGGTTCCTCGCCTGGGTCCAGTTTGCCCGCCGGAAATTCGATCATCACCTGTTGCACGGGGTAACGGTATTGGCGTTCCAGCACCACACGGCCATCGTCGAGCAGGGGAATGACCATCACCGCGCCCGGATGCACCACATACTCGCGCGTGGCCTCGCGCCCGTTGGGCAGGCGCACCGTGTCGCGAAAGGCATGAAGAAAATGGCCCTGGAGGAGCTCCACGCCGTGCAGGCGTTGCTCGATCAGGGCCTTGTCATCCATGACGGATGAAGAAGAAGTCTCAGGTACCGAGTGACTGCACGATGGCCTGGGCGCACAGCGCCATCAGCCCACCCGGCACCAGGCCCAGAATCAGGATCAGTGCGCCATTGATCGACAGCACCACGCGCACATCGGCACCGGCCGACACGGTGGTGGCGGTCAGCGGCTTGTCGAAGTACATGACCTTGATGACGCGCAAGTAGTAGAAGGCGCCAATCAGCGACATCATCACGGCAAAGATGGCCAGGGCCACAGCGCCAGTCTGGCCTGAAGCCACCAGGGCCTGCAACACCGACAGCTTGGCATAGAAGCCCACCAGCGGGGGTACGCCGGCCAGCGAGAACAGGCACACGGCCATCACGCCAGCGTACAAGGGGCTGCGCTGGTTCAGGCCAGCCAGGTCTGCAATTTCTTCGCTCTCGAAGCCTTCGCGGGCCAGCAGCAAAATGACGCCGAAGCTGGCCAGCGTGGTCAGCACATAGGTGATGACATAGAACATGGCCGAGCTGTAGGCATTGGCAGCCGAAGCCGTGTTGCCATTGACCACGCCCGACAGCAAGCCAATCAGCACAAAGCCCATTTGCGAAATGGTCGAGAACGCAAGCATGCGCTTGAGGTTGGTCTGCGCAATGGCGGCGAGGTTACCGACCAGCAACGAGGCCACCGAGAGCACCATCAGCATCTGTTGCCAGTCGATGGCCAGGGGCAGCAAGCCGTCCACCAGAAGGCGCATGGTCATGGCGAAAGCGGCCAGCTTGGGCGCACCGCCAATCAGCAGGGTGACCGCCGTGGGAGCGCCCTGGTACACATCGGGAATCCACATGTGGAAAGGGACCACGCCCAGCTTGAACGCCAGGCCGCAGACCACGAACACCAGGCCCAAGACCAGCACTTGGTGCTTGACCTGGCCTGAGGCCACCACTTGGAACACAGTGTTGACGTCCAGCGAGCCGGTGGCGCCGTAGAGCATCGACAGGCCATAGAGCAAAAAGCCGCTGGCCATGGCGCCGAGCACGAAATACTTCATGGCAGCTTCCGTGGCCACGCCATTGTCACGGCGCAAGGCCACCAAGGCGTAACTGGACAAGGTCAGCAATTCCAGCCCGAGGTAGAGCACCAGGAAGTTGTTGCCGGAAATCATGACGAACATGCCCAGCAAGGAGAACAAGCTCAGGGTGAACAGTTCGCCGCCGCGCAGCATGTCACGGTCTGCCGCATAAGGGCGCCCATAGACCAAGGTGGCCATCATGGCGATGGCCGCAAAGCATTTGAGCCAGTTGCCCATGGGGTCGGACACCACCATGTTGCCAAAGCTGTACACCGTGGCACCGGTGCTGGCGTACAGGCCTTGCAAGATCGCCACAGCGGCCAGGGTCAGCAGGGACAGGACATAGGTCACTGTGCGGGTGGGGGTTTTCACGCCCAGGTCGACCAGCGCAATCACGCAAGCCATCACCAGCAGCAAGATTTCAGGGTAAGCCGTCACCCAACTCAGGTTGTCAATCATCTTCTTATCCCTCTTATTTGGGCAGCTTGGACTGAGCCACGTGGTTCAGCAACTCAGCCACCGAGGCGTCCATCACGTCGGTGAAAGGCTTGGGGTCAATGCCCATGGCCAACACCGCCACCGCCAGCAGCGACAGCATCAGGAACTCGCGGCCATTGATGTCTTGGAGTTCGCGCACATGGTCGTTGGTCACCGGACCCAGGTAGACGCGCTTGACCATCCACAAGGTGTAGGCGGCGCCAAAAATCAAGGCAGAGGATGCGGCCGCGCCCAACCAGAAGTTGGCTTGGATGGCGCCCAGAATGACCATCCATTCGCCGACAAAACCCGCGGTGCCCGGCAGGCCGCAGTTCGCCATGGCAAACAACAAGGCAAAGGCCGCAAACTTGGGCATGGTGTTGACCACGCCGCCGTAACTGGCAATTTCACGCGAATGCACCCGGTCGTACAGCACGCCGATGCACAAAAACATGGCGCCCGACACAAAGCCGTGGGCAATCATCTGCACCAGGCCGCCGGCCACGCCCAGGTCGTTGAAAATGAAGAAGCCCAGGGTGACAAAGCCCATGTGCGCCACCGAAGAGTAGGCCACCAGCTTTTTCATGTCCTGCTGCACCAGCGCCACCAGGCCCACATAAATCACGGCGATGAGGGACAAGGCAATCATCAGCCAGGCCCACTCGCGCGCCGCATCAGGGGCAATGGGCATGGAGAAGCGCAGGAAGCCATAGGCACCCAACTTCAGCATGATGGCCGCCAGCACGGCCGAGCCGCCGGTGGGCGCCTCCACGTGCACATCGGGCAACCAGGTGTGAACGGGCCACATCGGCACCTTCACGGCAAACGCCGCAAAGAAGGCGAAGAACAGCAAGGTTTGCACCGTGCCCGGCAGGGGCAGCTTGTGCCAGGTGGCCAGGTCAAAGCTGCCGGCCGACTGGATGTAGAGGTAAATCAGCGCCACCAGCATCAGCAGCGAGCCCAGCAAGGTGTAGAGGAAGAACTTGAAGGCGGCGTAAATCTTGTTCGGCCCGCCCCAGATGCCAATGATCAGGTACATCGGGATCAGCGTGGCCTCGAAGAACACATAGAACAGCATGGCGTCGGCGGCCGAGAACACGCCAATCATCAAGCCGCTCAGGATCAGGAAGGCGCCCATGTACTGGTTCACACGCTCGGTGATCACTTCCCAACCGGCGATCACCACGATGACGGTGATGAAGGCGGTCAGCAACACGAACCACAGCGACAGGCCATCCACGCCCAGGTGGTAGAACACATTGAAGCGCTCGATCCACTCGGATTTTTCAACAAACTGCAGGGCTGCGCTGCCGTTGTCGAAACGGCTGTACAGCGGCAGGGTGACCAGGAAGCTGACGACCGACCCGATCAGGGCCAGCCAGCGCACGGCTTTTGCATGCTCGTCACGCCCCAGGGCCAGCAACACGGCACCGAAGACAATCGGTGTCCAGATGGCAAGGCTTAACAATCCCATTTGTTTTCTCTCTGTTCAGTGTCGGGTGATCTTGCGGTCAGCCCAGTTCAAGGATTCAGCCAGACGAACCAGGTCATCAGCAGGAACACGCCCAGGATCATCACCAAGGCATAGTGGTAGAGGTAGCCCGACTGGAAGTGGCGAGCAATGCCCGACACCCAGCCCACCAGTTTCCAGGAGCCGTTGACCAGGCCACCATCGATGATGGCTTGGTCGCCGCCCTTCCACAGGCCCAGACCCAAACCGCGTGCGGCGCGGGCCAGAATGTTTTCGTTGATCCAGTCCATGTAGTACTTGTTTTCCAACAAGGTGTAGACGGGTTGGAACGCGCGCTTGATCGCGGCCGGCACAGCCGGGTTGATCATGTACATGTAGTACGACACCACCACGCCACCCAACGCCAGCCAGAACGGCAAGGTGGAGAAGGCATGCATGGCCATGGCCACGGGACCATGGAAAGCCTCGCCCAGCTCTTTCATCACATGGTGACGCTCGGCGTCCACAAAGATGGCATCTTTGAAGAAGGCGCCAAACAACATGGGGTCGATGGTCATGTAGCCAATCACCACGGACGGGATCGCCAGCAGCACCAGCGGCACCGTCACCACCCAGGGCGACTCATGCGGGCTGTGATCGCCGTGGTGGCCGTGGTCATCGTGCCCATGGCCGTCATGGTGGGCCTCCGGGTTTTGGTCATAGCGCTCTTTGCCATGGAACACCAGGAAGTACATGCGGAAGGAATAGAAGGCCGTGACAAACACCCCGGCCATCACCGCCAGGTACGCAAAGCCAGCGCCCGGCAGGTGGCTTTCGGCCACCGCTTCAATGATGCTGTCCTTGGAGTAAAAGCCAGAGAAGAACGGTGTGCCAATCAAGGCCAGCGAACCCAGCAAGGACGTGATCCAGGTGATGGGCATGTGCTTGCGCACGCCGCCCATCCAGCGAATGTCCTGGTTGTGGTGCATGCCCATGATGACCGAGCCTGCGCCCAAGAACAACAGGGCCTTGAAGAAAGCGTGCGTCATCAGGTGGAACACCGCCACCGAGTAGGCCGAGGCGCCCAGGGCCACGGTCATGTAGCCCAGCTGCGACAAGGTGGAATACGCCACCACGCGCTTGATGTCGTTTTGAATGATGCCCAGAAAGCCCATGAACAGCGCCGTGATCGCACCGATCACCAGCACAAAGTTCAACGCGGTGTCGCTGAGCTCATAGAAGGGCGACATGCGGGCCACCATGAAGATGCCGGCCGTCACCATGGTGGCGGCGTGAATCAGGGCCGAGATGGGGGTGGGGCCTTCCATGGAGTCAGGCAGCCACACATGCAAGGGGAACTGCGCGCTCTTGCCCATGGCGCCGATGAACAAGCAAATGCAGATCACGGTCACCAGCATCCAGTCGGTGCCGGGGAAGCTCAGCTTGCCCAGCTCGCCGGCTTTGGCAAAGGCTTCAGCATAGTTCAGCGTGCCACCGTAGGCGGCAATCAGGCCAATGCCCAAAATGAAGCCGAAGTCGCCCACGCGGTTCACCAGGAAGGCTTTCATGTTGGCAAAGATGGCGCTGGGCTTGTTAAACCAGAAACCGATCAACAGATAAGACACCAGGCCCACGGCTTCCCAACCGAAGAACAGTTGTAGCATGTTGTTGCTCATCACCAGCATCAACATGGAGAAGGTGAACAGGGAGATGTAGCCAAAGAAGCGGTTGTAGCCCTCATCTTCCTCCATGTAGCCAATGGTGTACAGGTGCACCATGAGCGAGACGAAGGTGACAACGCACATCATCATGGCGGTCAGGCCATCGACCAGGAAGCCGATTTCCATCTTCAAGCCACCGACCACCATCCAGGTGTACAGGGTTTCGTTGAAGCGCGCGCCGTCGACCACGACGCTTTGCAAGGTCAGCGCAGACAGCACAAAGGCGATGAACACGCCCAGGATGGTGAAGGTGTGGCTGAGCTTGCGGCCCAGCCAGTTGCCGCCCAGCTGGGTTCCGAACACGCCGGCCAGAACCGCGCCCGCCAGCGGGGCCATCGGAACCGCCAACAAAGTGGATGCTTGTAATGTTTGACTCATGGCTCAGCCCTTGAGGGTGTTGAGTTCGTCCACATTGATGCTGGACCGGTTGCGGAACAGCAGCACCAAGATGGCCAGGCCGATGGCCGACTCGGCGGCAGCGACCGTCAGAATGAAGAACACGAAGACCTGGCCCTGGATGTCTCCCAGGTAGTGCGAGAAGGCCACGAAGTTCATGTTGACCGCCAGCAGCATCAATTCGATGGCCATCAGCAACACGATGAGGTTTTTGCGGTTCAGAAAAATGCCTGTGACCGACAGCGCAAACAGCACCGCGCCCAAGGTCAGGTAATGGCCGAGCGTGACACTCATGCTTGTTTCTCCTCAGCGGCGACCGGCGCAGGCGCGGAACGCACGGGGTCCATCTTGACGATTTCAACGCGGTCACGCGCTTTCACGCGAACCTGTTGCGACGGGTCCTGGAACTTGCTGTCCTTGCGCTGGCGCAGGGTCAGGGCAATGGCCGCGACGATGGCGACGAGCAAAATCACGGCGGCAATTTCCACTGGGTACAGGTACTGCGTGTACAAGGCAATGCCCAAGTCTTTGGTGTTGGACACTTGGGCCGCAACCGCGCCCACGGCTTGCGCAGCCACCGGCGGCTCGCTCACGCGGAAGCCCCCGAGCAACACAGCGGCCAGCTCCAGGGCGACCACCGCTCCCAGCGTGGCCGCCAGCGGAAAGTTTTTCCAGAAGCCTTGGCGAATCGTGTCCAGGTTGATGTCCAGCATCATCACCACGAACAAGAACAACACCATCACCGCGCCTACATAGACGAGGACCAGGGTGATCGAGAGAAATTCGGCCTTGAGCAGCATCCAGACGCCCGAGGCCTGGAAAAACGCCAGCACCAGGTAAAGGGCGGCGTGCACAGGGTTGCGTGCCGTGATCACCCGGAAGGCTGCAAACAGCAGCACCGCCGAGAACACGTAGAAAAGAGCTGATTTGATGTCCATGATGGTTTCGCGTTCGGCGGCTTTCAGCGGTATTTCGCGTCCGCTGCCTTGTTGGCAGCAATCTGCGGCTCGTAACGGTCACCGACCGCCAACAGCATCTCCTTGGTGAAGTACAGGTCGCCCCGCTTCTCGCCGTGGTATTCGAAGATGTGGGTTTCCACGATCGAGTCGACCGGGCAGCTCTCTTCGCAAAAGCCGCAGAAGATGCACTTGGTCAGGTCGATGTCGTAGCGCGAGGTGCGGCGGCTGCCGTCGTCACGCACGGTGGACTCGATGGTGATGGCCATCGCCGGGCACACGGCCTCGCACAACTTGCAGGCAATGCAGCGCTCTTCGCCATTCTCGTAGCGGCGCAAGGCGTGCAGGCCACGAAAGCGCGGGCTTTGCGGCGTTTTCTCTTCAGGGAACTGAATCGTGATTTTGCGCGCGAACATGTACTTGCCGGTCAGGGCCATACCCTTGAACAACTCGGTCAGCATGAAGCTCGACAAAAAGTCGCGCCAGGAGAACGGGGCAGATGAAGTGATCGTCGTCATGAAGGGCTCCGGATCATTTCCAAATGGACAGGGGGGACTGCATCCACAGGCCCACCACCACCAGCCACACCAGGGTGACCGGGATAAAAATCTTCCAACCCAGGCGCATGATCTGGTCGTAACGGAAGCGCGGGAAAGTGGCACGGACCCAGAGGAACATGGTCACCACCACAAAGGTTTTCAGGCCCAACCAAATCCAGCCAGGAATCAGGTTGAACAAGTCGCTGCTGATGGGCGGCAACCAGCCCCCCAGGAACAGAATGACGCACAAAATCGACACCAGGATCATGTTGGCGTATTCGGCCAAGAAGAACATGGCGAACGACATGCCTGAGTACTCGATCATGTGGCCGGCCACAATTTCCGACTCGCCTTCCACCACGTCAAAGGGGTGGCGGTTGGTTTCGGCCAAGCCGGCAATGAAATACACCACGAAGATCGGCAGCAGCGGCAACCAGTTCCAAGAGAGGAAGCTCAGGCCATTGTCGGCAAACGATCCCTTGCCCTGCCCCATCACGATGTCGGTCATGTTCAGGCTGCCCGAGACCATCAGCACCACCACCAGGCAAAAGCCCATGGCGATCTCGTAGCTGACCATCTGCGCCGAGGCGCGCATGGCGCCCAGGAAAGCGTACTTGGAGTTGGAGGCCCAACCGGCAATGATCACGCCATAGACTTCCAGCGAGGTGATGGCCATCAGGAACAACAGGCCAGCGTTCACATTGGCAAGCGCCACCTCGGGGCCAAACGGCACCACCGCCCAGGCGGCCAAGGCCGGCATGATGGTCATGATCGGGCCCAGCAAAAACAGGCCCGTGTGGGCGCGCGTGGGCACAATGATTTCTTTGGTCAGCAGCTTGAGCGCGTCGGCAATCGGCTGCAACAAGCCGCCCGGGCCAGTGCGGTTGGGGCCCAAACGGATTTGGGTGAAGCCAATCGCCTTGCGCTCCCACAGCGTGAGGTAAGCCACGCAGCCCAGCAAGGGCAAGAGCACGGCCACAATTTTGAGCAAGGTCCACAGCACCGGCCAAGCCAGTGACGTCCACCAAGCCTGGCTGGACAGGCCCAGGCCTGCATTGAAAATGGCATCAACCATGGTCAGGCTCCTCCCTTGGCGTCGGCCGTCTGCTGCAGCGACGCTGCACGACGCACCAGGCCATCGAGTTGGTAGATGGACGCGCTGGCCGGCTGACCGGGCACAGGGTTCACATCGATCCAGGCGCTGCACGCATTGGACAGGCGTGCGGCCACATCTTGCGGCAAGGCCTGCGCACGCACTTGCTCCAGGGTTTCCTGGTCAAAGCCGGGCAAGCCCAGCATGGAGCCCAGCACGCGAAGCACCTTCCAGGCCGGGCGTGTTTCGCCCAGCGGACGCACCACGCCGTGGAAACTTTGGGCACGGCCTTCGGTGTTGACGAAGGTGCCCGCCGTTTCGGTGAAGGGCGAAATGGGCAAGAGCACGTCGCTGATGTCGAGGTTGGTCTTGAACGGCGAAAGCGTCACCACCATGTCGGCGCCGGACAAGGCAGCACGTGCGGCAGCGCCGTCGGCGGTGTCGAACTCGGGCTCGTTGTTCAGCAGCAGCACGGCCTTGAGGGCGCCGGCTTGCAACATCTGGCCGGCATTCAAGCCATTGGCCACGGGCAAGGCCCCGACCAGTTGTGCGCCCACTGTGTTGGCGGCTTCACCCAGGAAGCCCACGGTCGCACCGGTTTGGGCGCCGATCCAGTTGGCCAGGGCCAACAGGCTGGAAGCACGGGCGTGGTGTGCTGCGGCGTTGCCCAACAAAATGGCTTTGCGCTCGCCACCCATGAGCGACTTGGCGATGGCCTGCGCTTGTGGCTGCTCGGCGTTGCCAGCCACCGGGGCCAGCACGCCGGTGTGCGTGCTGATGGCGGCTGCAATGTCGGCCAGGGCTTGCACCCAGTGGGACGCATCGGTCAACAGGCTGTGGGCCACAGGCATGGCCCAGTCGAAGGCCACGGCATTCAAGGAGTTGACGTGGCCGCCTTTGCGTGCTGCCTGGCGAATGCGTTGCGCCAGCAAAGGATGGTCTTTGCGCAGGTTGGAGCCGATCACCAGGGCGCGCTGCAGATCGGACAGTGCGGCAATCGAGGTGCCCAACCAACGCACGCCGCCTTCATGGAAGAAGTCGGCCGCGCGCAAGCGGCTGTCAATGTTCTGGCTGCCCAGGGCACGCGTCAGGTTGGCCGCAAGGTACAACTCTTCGGCGGTGCTGTGCGGGCTGGCCAAGGTGCCGATGGCGTGTGCGCCATGGGTGTTCTTGACCTGTTGCAGGCCATTGGCCACGTACTCGAGGGCGGTTTGCCAATCGACGGTTTTCCATTCGCCGCCCTGCTTGAGCATGGGCGCGGTCAAGCGCTGGTCGCTGTTGAGCGCTTCGTAGGAGTAGCGGTCGCGGTCGGCCAGCCAGCATTCGTTGATGGCCTCGTTTTCCAGGGGCACGACGCGCATGACGCGGTGGTTTTTCACCTGCACAATCAGGTTGGCGCCGGTGGCATCGTGCGGGCTGACCGACTTGCGACGGCTCAGCTCCCAGGTGCGGGCGCTGTAGCGGAACGGCTTGTTGGTGAGCGCGCCCACGGGGCAAATGTCCACCATGTTGCCCGACAGCTCGGAGTCGACGGTGGCGCCGACAAAGCTCTCGATCTCGGAGTGCTCGCCACGGTGGGACATGCCCAGCTCCATGGCGCCAGCAATCTCCTGGCCAAAACGCACGCAGCGGGTGCAGTGAATGCACCGGCTCATTTCTTCCATGCTGATCAGCGGGCCCACGTCTTTGTGGAAGACCACGCGCTTTTCTTCTTCGTAGCGCGAAGCCGAGCCGCCGTAACCCACTGCCAAGTCTTGCAGCTGGCACTCGCCGCCCTGGTCGCAAATCGGGCAGTCCAGCGGGTGGTTGATCAGCAAAAACTCCATCACCGACTTTTGAGCCTTGATGGCCTTGTCGGTTTGGGTGCGCACCACCATGCCCTGCGTCACGGGCGTGGCGCAGGCGGGCATGGGCTTGGGCGCTTTTTCAACATCCACCAGGCACATGCGGCAGTTGGCGGCAATGCTCAGTTTCTTGTGATAGCAGAAGTGCGGAATGTAGGTGCCGGCCTTCTCAGCCGCATGCATGACCATGCTGCCTTCGAGGACTTCAACCTTCTTGCCGTCGAGTTCAATTTCAACCATGGTGACTCGTCCGATCAAACATACGCGGGGACCATGCAGGTCTTGTGCGTGATGTGGTGTTCAAATTCGTGGCGGAAGTGCTTGAGCATGCCGCGCACCGGCATGGCCGCTGCGTCGCCCAAGGCGCAAATGGTGCGGCCCATGATGTTTTCGGCCACGTTGTCCAGCAAGGCCAGGTCGCTCTCGCGGCCCTGCCCGTTTTCAATGCGGTCCACCATGCGCCACAGCCAGCCCGTGCCTTCGCGGCAAGGCGTGCATTGGCCGCAGGATTCGTGCTGGTAGAAATAGCTCAGGCGTTGCAGGCTCTTGACCATGCAGCGCGTGTCGTCCATCACGATGACCGCACCCGAGCCCAGCATCGAGCCGGCCTTGGAGATGGCGTCGTAGTCCATCGTGATGTCCATCATGATGTTGGCGGGCAGCACGGGGGCCGAAGAGCCGCCGGGGATGACCGCTTTCAACTGGCGACCCTTGCGCACGCCACCTGCGAGTTCTAACAGCTTGGCAAAAGGCGTGCCCATGGGAATTTCGTAATTGCCCGGACGCTCCACGTCACCACTGATCGAGAAAATCTTGGTGCCACCGTTGTTGGGCTTGCCGCACTCGAGGTAGGCTTGGCCACCGTTGCGGATGATCCAGGGCACGGCCGCAAAGGTCTCGGTGTTGTTGATGGTGGTGGGCTTGCCGTACAGGCCAAAGCTGGCGGGGAACGGCGGCTTGAAACGCGGCTGACCCTTTTTGCCTTCGAGCGATTCGAGCAGCGCGGTTTCTTCGCCGCAGATGTAAGCGCCAAAGCCATGGGCCGCATGCAACTGGAAGTTGAAGCCCGAGCCCATGATGTGGTTGCCCAAATACCCTGCGGCACGCGCCTCTTCGAGCGCTTCTTCAAAACGCTCGTAGGTCTGGAAAATTTCGCCGTGAATGTAGTTGTAGCCCACGCTGATGCCCATGGCGTAGGCCGCAATGGCCATGCCCTCGATCACGATGTGGGGGTTGAACTGCAGAATGTCGCGGTCTTTGCAGGTGCCCGGCTCGCCCTCGTCAGAGTTGCACACCAGGTATTTCTGGCCCGGGAACTGGCGCGGCATGAAGCTCCACTTCAGGCCGGTGGGAAAGCCTGCGCCGCCACGACCGCGCAAGCCCGACTCTTTGACCGTGGCAATCACCTGGTCTTGGGTCAAACCTTCGCCGCCGTCCTGGCCCAGAATTTTGCGCAAGGCCTGGTAGCCACCGCGCGCCTCGTATTCTTTCAACGACCAGTTGCGGCCGTTCAGGCCGGCGTAAATCTGGCTGTTGATGTGGCGGTCGTGGAAGCAGGTTTCCAGGCCCTGGGCCTGAAACTGCGAGAGAACTTGATGGACGTTCATGCCTGACCCTCTGCGCTGCGCAAGCCATCGATCAACTGATCGAGCTTGTCATGACTCATGAAACTGCACATGGTGCGGTCGTTCACCAGCAACACGGGCGCATCGGCACAAGCGCCCATGCACTCACCGGGCTGCAGGGTGAACATGCCATCGGCCGTGGTGCCGCCCACTTCGACACCCAGCTTGTCGCACAGGTGTGCAAGCGCCTTGCCGCCATCGCGCAATTGGCACGGCAGGTTGGTGCAGACGTTGATTTTGAATTGGCCAACCGGTTGCTGGTTGTACATGTTGTAGAAGGTGGTGACCTCGTGCACGGCCATGGGCGCCATGCCCAGGTAGTGGGCCACCGCCAGCTCCGCCTCGGGGCTGACATGGCCCTGCTCCTGCTGAACGATGGACAGGCAGGCCATCACGGCCGACTGCTTTTGGTCCGCAGGGTACTTGGCAACTTCGCGTGCGAAGCGCGCTTGGGTCTGCGCCGACAGGGCGGCGGCTTGAACAGTTTGAGAGCTCATCGGTCAATTTCCCCGAACACGATGTCCATGGTGCCAATCACCGCCACGGTGTCGGCAATCATGTGACCGCGCGCCATTTCATCCATGGCCGCCAGATGCACAAAGCCCGGCGCGCGAATCTTCAGGCGATAAGGCTTGTTGGCCCCATCGCTCACCAGGTAAATGCCGAACTCGCCTTTCGGGTGTTCGACCGCTGCATAGGCCTCGCCTTCGGGCACATGGAAACCCTCGGTGAACAGCTTGAAGTGGTGAATCAACTCTTCCATGCTCGACTTCATGGACTCACGGCTGGGCGGCGCGACCTTGTGGTTGTCGGTGATGACCGGGCCAGGGTTGGCGCGCAACCAGGCCACGCACTGCTGAATGATGCGGTTGGACTGGCGCATCTCTTCCACGCGCACCAGGTAACGGTCGTAGCAGTCACCGGTTTTGCCAATGGGGATGTCGAAGTCCATTTGATCGTAGACGTCGTAGGGCTGCTGCTTGCGCAGGTCCCAGGCGATGCCCGAGCCGCGCAACATCGCGCCGGTGAAGCCCAGGTTCTTGGCACGCTCGGGCGTGACCACACCGATACCCACGGTGCGCTGCTTCCAGATGCGGTTGTCGGTCAGCAGGGTTTCGTACTCGTCGACCAGCTTGGGGAAACGGCGCGTGAAGTCTTCGATGAAGTCCAGCAGCGAGCCCTGGCGGTTTTCGTTCAGGCGGGCAATCGCCTTGGCGTTCTTGACCTTGCTGACCTGGTACTGCGGCATGCTGTCAGGCAAGTCGCGGTAGACACCGCCCGGGCGGAAATACGCTGCATGCATGCGCGCACCGGACACGGCCTCGTACATGTCGAACAGGTCTTCCCGCTCGCGGAAGCAGTAAATCAGGATGTTCATGGCGCCGCAATCGAAGCCATGGCAGCCCAACCACAAGAGATGGTTCAGCAAGCGGGTGATCTCGGCATACATCACGCGGATGTACTGTGCACGCACCGGCACCTTGATGCCCATGAGCTTTTCGATCGCCAGGCAATAGGCGTGCTCGTTGCTCATCATGGACACGTAATCCAGGCGGTCCATGTAGGGCAAGGACTGGATGTAGGTTTTGCTTTCGGCCAGCTTCTCGGTCGCGCGGTGCAGCAGGCCAATGTGCGGGTCGGCACGCTGGACCACTTCGCCGTCGAGTTCGAGCACCAGGCGCAGCACGCCGTGCGCGGCCGGGTGTTGCGGGCCCAGGTTCAGGGTGTAGTTCTTGATGTCAGCCATGCTCTGCTCTCAGTGCAAACCGCCGTAGTTGTCTTCGCGAATGATGCGCGGGGTGATCTCGCGCGGCTCGATCGTCACGGGCTGGTACACCACGCGCTTTTGCTCTGCGTCGTAACGCATTTCAACGTGGCCCGAGGTCGGGAAATCCTTGCGGAAGGGGTGCCCAATGAAGCCGTAGTCGGTCAGGATTCTGCGCAGGTCCAGGTGCCCTTCAAGCACGATGCCATACAGGTCGAAGGCCTCGCGCTCAAACCAGTTGGCCGCATTCCAGATGTCGTTGACCGAGGCCAGCACCGGCATGTCGTCGTTGACGGCAAACACGCGCAAGCGCAGGCGCCAGTTGTGCTGGATCGACATCAGGTGGCTGACGATTGCAAAACGCGGGCCGTCGGTGTAGACCGAGGGCGCACCGTCTTTGTAGGCCGAGTAATCCATGCCGCACAAATCGATCAGCTGCTCGAAAGCCAGCTGCGGATGGTCGCGCAGGGTCAGCGCAATGGCGTGGTAATCCTGTGCAGCCACAGTGAGGGTCAGCTCGCCCAAGGCCAGCTTCAGGTCTTTGATTTTGTCACCCAGCACCGCTTGCAAAGCAGACTGCAGGGTCTCGAGAGATTGACTCATGGTCTCGGTGTCCTTGGCTCAGCGAGCGATGGTGTTTTCGCGGCGAATCTTGGTTTGCAACTGCAAAATGCCGTAGAGCAAGGCCTCTGCCGTGGGCGGGCAACCCGGCACATACACATCCACCGGCACGATGCGGTCACAGCCGCGCACCACCGAGTAGCTGTAGTGGTAATAGCCACCGCCATTGGCGCAAGAGCCCATGGACAAGACCCAGCGCGGCTCGGACATTTGGTCATACACCTTGCGCAAAGCCGGCGCCATCTTGTTGCACAGCGTGCCGGCCACGATCATCAGGTCGGACTGTCGCGGGCTGGGACGGAACAACATGCCAAAGCGGTCGATGTCATAACGGGCCGCGCCGGCATGCATCATTTCCACCGCACAACAGGCCAGACCGAAGGTCATGGGCCACAAGGAGCCGGTCTTGGCCCAATTCACCACCGAGTCGTAAGACGTGGTGATGAAACCTTCTTTGAAAACGCCTTCAATAGCCATGCTTCATTCCCAATCGAGTGCGCCTTTTTTCCACTCGTAGACAAAACCTACGACCAGAATGCCCAGAAAAACCATCATGGCCCAGAAACCGGTGGCCCCAATTTCCTGGAGCGACACCGCCCAGGGAAACAGGAATGCGATTTCCAGGTCAAACAGGATGAACAAAATGGCGACCAGGTAGTACCGGACGTCAAATTTCATGCGCGCGTCTTCGAACGCTTCGAAGCCGCACTCGTAGGGGGAATTTTTGGCCTCGTCGGGGCGATTGGGCCCGAGGATGTAGCCGATGACTTGGGGGGCTACGCCGACCACAAGGCCGACGAGGATGAACAAAAGGACGGGGAGGTATTGCTCAAGGTTCATCTCAAACTCGCGGTGTGACTGCGTGGTCGATCTCGTCAGTGTGCTGCAACTGGTTGACACCAGGGTTACAACAAACTTTGAATGGTGCCGTCGGCGAGACTCGAACTCGCACAGCTTTCGCCACTACCCCCTCAAGATAGCGTGTCTACCAATTTCACCACGACGGCTGATTTGCCATTTGACGCGTCACAAGAGGAATCAGTGACGTGTCAAACAGCCTCTGAGTTTACCCTGAAAAACCCCTTTTTTCATAGGCAAAATCTGATTTTTACAAGATGAAAACGCGACCTTATTTGGTGGGGATCTGCGATGCCCCACCGGGCACCGTGGCAGGGGCCGCCGGCGCAGGAACAGTCGATGCACCTGAAGCAGGAATTTGCGCGTCAGGGGCTGCCGGCGTGGTGACCGTGGCACGCTCGAGCACACTGCCGCCTGAGGAAGCCACCGGACGGGCATTGCCCAAATAGGCCAAGGCCAAGGTGGCGACAAAGAACACCGCGGCCAACACACCCGTGGTGCGTGAGAGGAAGTTCGCGCTGCCAGAGGCTCCGAACAGGCTGCCCGAGCTGCCGCTGCCGAAGGCGGCGCCCATGTCGGCACCTTTGCCGTGCTGGATCAGGATGAGCCCGATCATGGCCAGGGCGGACAGGATTTGCACCAGCAAAATGATGTTGGTCAGCATGTTCATAAGTTCTCCGTGAAGGGTCAGCGCGAGGCCGCCCCAATGATGGTCAAAAAGTCAGCCGACTTCAGTGCGGCGCCGCCAATCAGGCCACCGTCAATGTCGGCTTGGGCCAAGAGTTCGGCCGCGTTGGCGGCATTCATGCTGCCGCCGTAAAGAATGTGGATGCGATCTGCCCGATCGCTGGCAGCCTTCAACTGCGCTCGCAACACCGCATGCACGGCTTGCGCTTGTTCAGGCGACGCGGTTTTACCGGTGCCAATGGCCCACACGGGCTCATAGGCCACCACGATTTCGCTGATGCAATGCCCATTGGTGTGAATCACTGCCGCGAGTTGGCGCTTGACCACTTCTTCGGTCTGGCCGGCTTCACGCTGGGCCAAGGTTTCGCCCACGCAAACGATGGGCGTGATGCCCGCAGACAGCGCTCGCTGCGCCTTGGTGGCCACCAGGACATCGGTTTCGCCATGGTATTGGCGACGCTCGGAATGACCGACGATGGCATAGCGCACGCCAAAGTCTTTCAGCATGGCCGCAGAAACCTCACCGGTGTAAGCGCCCTGCTCGTGGGCAGACACATCTTGAGAACCGAGGTCGATGCCCTTGCCCGCCACGAGCGCCTGCACTTGCGCCAGGTAAGCCGAAGGCACACACACTGCGACCTGGCAAGCAGAAACAGGCAAGCCACCCAGAACGCCCTCAAGCAAAGCTTGATTGGCGGCCAAGTTGCCGTTCATTTTCCAATTACCCGCAATGAGCTTTTTCTTCATGTCGCTTCACTCCACCCAGCCGTTCCTGGCCAGGCCACGCGTCATTGAGAGGCCTTCAAGGCCGCGGCAATCTCTCTGCGCAGAGGATTTGCCGCGGCCCCTCACGGGGCCTCGCAAAGACGTCACTGTTGCTGTTGTTGCTGCTGCTCGTCCGATTGCGCAGGACGGTCCAGCAAAGCCTTCATCGACAGCTTGACACGGCCTTTTTCATCGGTTTCCAACACTTTCACGCGCACCACTTGGCCTTCGGCCAGCACGTCGGTGACTTTGCCGATGCGCTCGTGGCTGATCTGGCTGATGTGCAACAAGCCATCTTTGCCGGGCAACAAGTTGACCAGGGCACCGAAGTCCAGGATCTTGGTGATCGGGCCTTCATAGACCTTGCCAATTTCCACTTCAGCGGTGATTTGCTCGATGCGGCGCTTGGCCTCATCGGCCTTGGCGCCGTCGGTGGCAGCGATGGTGATGGTGCCATCTTCCTCGATGTTGATCTGGGTGCCGGTCTCTTCGGTCAGCGCACGAATGGTGGCGCCGCCCTTGCCGATCACGTCACGGATCTTCTCGGGGTTGATCTTCATGGTGTAGAGCTTGGGCGCAAAGTTGGACACTTCGGTCTTGGCTTCGCCCATGGCGTCTTGCATCTTGCCCAGAATGTGCATGCGAGCCTCCTTGGCTTGCGCCAGCGCCACTTGCATGATCTCTTGCGTGATGCCCTGGATCTTGATGTCCATTTGCAAAGCGGTGATACCGTTGGTCGTGCCGGCCACTTTGAAGTCCATGTCGCCCAGATGATCTTCGTCACCCAGGATGTCGGTCAGCACGGCGAAACGGTTGCCGTCCTTGATCAGGCCCATGGCGATGCCGGCCACGTGCGCCTTCATGGGCACGCCAGCGTCCATCATGGACAAGCAACCGCCGCACACCGATGCCATCGACGACGAACCGTTGGACTCGGTGATTTCCGACACCACACGCACGGTGTAGGGGAACTCTTCCTTGCTCGGCAAGCAAGCGGCCAAGGCGCGCTTGGCCAAACGGCCGTGGCCCACTTCGCGGCGCTTGGTGCTGCCCATGCGGCCGACTTCGCCAGTGGCAAAGGGAGGCATGTTGTAGTGGAACAGGAAGCGGTCTTCGAATTCGCCGGCCAGGGCGTCGATGCGCTGGGCGTCACGCTCGGTACCCAGCGTGGTGATGACCAGCGCCTGGGTTTCGCCACGCGTGAACAAGGCAGAACCGTGGGTGCGGGGCAACACGCTGTTGCGAATTTCGATGGGGCGCACGGTACGGGTGTCGCGGCCATCGATGCGGGGCTCGCCCGACAGAATCTGGCTACGCACAATGCGGGCCTCGATGTCAAACAGCATGCCTTCGACCTTGACGCCATCGAACTCGACGCCTTCGGCTTTCAGGCTGTCCATGACGCCGGCATAGGCTTCACGGCAGGCTTGGGTACGGGCTTGCTTGTTGCGCAACTGGTAAGCCGCACGCAGTTTTTCTTCGGCATGGGCCGTCACTTTGGCGATCAGGGCTTCGTCCTTGGCGGGGGCGGTCCAGTTCCAAGCCGGCTTGCCCGCATCGCGCACCAACTCGTGAATGGCGTTGATGGCCACGGCGCCTTGCTGGTGGCCAAACACCACCGCGCCCAACATGATTTCTTCAGACAGTTGCAGGGCTTCGGATTCCACCATCAGCACGGCGGCTTCGGTGCCGGCCACGACCAGGTCCATCTGGCTGTCTTTGCGCTGGGTCTGGCCCGGGTTCAACACGTACTCGCCGTTGACATAGCCCACGCGCGCAGCGCCGATGGGGCCATTGAACGGAATGCCAGACACCGACAGTGCGGCGCTGGTGGCGATCATGGCGGCGATGTCGGCATCGACCTCGGGGTTCAAGGAAATGGTGTGGATGACCACATGCACTTCGTTGAAGAAGCCCTCGGGGAACAGCGGACGGATCGGGCGGTCGATCAGGCGGCTGGTCAGGGTTTCAAGTTCGCTGGGCTTGGCTTCGCGCTTGAAAAAGCTGCCAGGGATCTTGCCGGCGGCGTAGGTTTTCTCGATGTAATCGACGGTCAGCGGGAAAAAGTCTTGGCCAGGCTTGGCCGACTTGGAGGCCACCACGGTGGCAAGCACCACGGTGTCATCGATGTTGACCAGCACGGCGCCGGTGGCTTGGCGAGCGATTTCGCCGGTTTCAATGGTGACCGTGTGCTGGCCCCACTGGAAGGTTTTCGTCACTTTGTTGAACAGGGACATGTGTCTCTCCTAAAACGTTTGGGAAGTGCAGGCCACTTCACCGGAGCCCGGAGCTGGCTGAACAGAACACGATGCCATTCCAGAAACGGGCCCCAAGGCCTGGCTTTTGGAATGACACAGCTTCGATCCGTGTCAGTCGTTCCGAATTTCTAAATGAGCAAAAGGCGCCTGAGCTATCAAAATAACCCAGACGCCTTTTGTTCGTGTGCCCAATTACTTGCGCAGGCCCAATTTGGCGATCAGCGCGGTGTAACGGTCAGCGTCTTTGGCCTTGAGGTAGTCCAGCAGTTTGCGGCGACGGCTCACCATGCGCAACAGTCCACGGCGACCATGGTGGTCTTTGGCGTGGGTCTTGAAGTGCGGGGTCAGTTCGTTGATGCGGGCGGTCAGCAGTGCAACTTGCACTTCGGGGCTGCCCGTGTCGTTGGCGGCGCGCGCATTGGCCTGGACGATCTCGGCCTTGTTCAGTGTGGTCATGTTTTTTCCTTGAAAGTTTGACTTGCGCCATTCGCTGGAAATGCAATTGGCGTGCGCTGTGCGGTATGCAAAGCCTTGGAATTATAGCGCGCCGCTTGCGCCTTGAAAAGAAAACTTTAGGCCTCAGCCTTCAGGCTTTGGCCAGCCACTGCTGCAAGCGGTCCACGCCTTGGGTCAGGCGGCCCAGGTCGCGCGAGGCAAAACACCAGCGCAGCCAGCCTTGCGCCTCGGGGGCAAACGCATTGCCCGGCGCCAGGCCCAAGCCCGCTTGCGCCACCAACTGTTTGGCGGCCTGCAGCGAATCCGTGGTGCCCGGGCATTTGAAAAAAGCGTACATCCCGCCTTTGGGGCAAGCCACTTCCAGGCCTGGAACCGCTTGCAAGGCCGTCACCAGGGTGTCGCGGCATTGTTTCAAATGCGCCACCACCCGCGGCGTCACTTCGTCGCCGCGGCGCAAAGCCACTTCGCCAGCGCGCTGGGTGAAGACGCTGGCACACGAGGTGTTGAATTCAATCAGCTTGCCCATGGCCTCGGTGGCCGAGGGCGGCAGCACCAGCCAGCCCAGGCGCCAGCCGGTCATGAGAAAGCTCTTGGAGAAACTGTGGGCCACCATCAAGCGGTCTTCGGGTTCGGCCCTGTCCAAAAAGCTCGGGGCGCAGTGCTGGGCGCTGGGCTCGTAATACAGGCTTTCATAGACCTCGTCCGCCAGGATCCAGGTGCCGGTGCGACGGCAATGCGTCAGGATGGCGCCTTGCTCATCGGCCGTGAGGGTCCAGCCTGTGGGGTTGTTGGGCGCATTCAGGATCAGCAAGCGGGTCTTGTCTGTCACAGCAGCCAACAGCGCCTGCAAATCCAGGGTCCAGGCGCCGGCACGCGGCACCAGGGACACGGTCTTCAGCTGCGCCCCCATGATGAGCGGCTGCGCGGTCAAATTGGGCCAAATGGGGGTGACGGCCACCACCTCGTCGCCCGCATCCACCAGCGCCTGCACCGCCAACATCAGGGCATTGACGCCCCCGGAGGTCACGGCAATGCGCTCAGCGCCAATCGTTGCGCCTCCCACGGCAGGGCCATGGCGCGCCGTCATGGTCTGGGCAATGGCTTGGCGCAAGCTGGGCAAGCCCAGGTTGTGGGCATAAAAGGTTTCGCCCTGCTGCAAGGAATCCATGGCCGCCTGCCGGATGAAATCGGGCGTGATCTCGTCGCTCTCGCCAAACCAGAAGGCCAGCACATCGCTGCGGCCCAAGCCCGCATTGGCAACCTCGCGAATTTTGGAGGCCTCCAGGTTCAAGATGGCAGAGCGCATGGTCTTCTCTCCTGCCCTTCAAGGGCGTTGCATGTTGCAGCGGGTCGGTTGTTCGGCCTGCGCCGGCGTCAATGTCTTGACCACGCGAAAGCCATAGCCTGAGCCTTCCACGTCAAACTTCACGCCGGGCGTGCCCTGGCGGTCCATCACGCCCACCACCAGCGGCTGCTGAAATTGATGGTCGCTGGCACGCATCTGCGCCGCCTGGCCAAAGCGCTCGATGCGCGCATTCTCCAACTGCCGTGCCACGGCCAGGGCCTCGGCACTGCGCGCTTGCGCCATGGCCTGCACCAGCGCCTCCACCATCAATTGCATGCGCATGTGCACATAGTCATCCGAGGGCTTAGGGAAGCGTTGCCGAAAGGCCTTGTAAAAATTTTCAGAAGCCGCGCCCGGCACATTGGGCAACCAGTCGGCCACCGCCACCACCCGGCCCACGCCGGCCTCGCCCATGGCCGCAGGCGCGCCCAAGGCGTTGCCGTAAAAGGTGTAGAACTTGCCCTCATAGCCCACTTCGCGGGCGGCTTTGACCAGCAAGGTCAGGTCGTTGCCCCAGTTGCCCGTGATCACCGCCTGCGCGCCGCTGGCCTTGATCTTGGTGGCATAGGGCAAAAAGTCTTTGACGCGCCCCATGGGATGCAACTCTTCCCCCACCAGCTGCGCATCCGGGCGTTGGGCTTGCAGCTGTCGCTTGGCTTCGCGCAACACGGCTTGCCCAAAGCTGTAATCCTGGCCAATCAGGTAGACCTTTTTGACATCGCGATCGGCCTTCAAGACGGACATCAAGGCGGCCATGCGCATGTCGGCATGGGCATCGAAGCGGAAGTGCCAGAAGCTGCAGCGTTCGTTGGTCAGAATGGGATCCACGGCCGAGTAATTGAGAAACAGCACGCGGCGCGCAGGATCGCGCTCGTTGTGTTTTTGAATGGCCTCGATCAATGCGGCCGCCGTGGCAGAACTGTTGCCCTGAAAGATGATGCGTGCACCATCGTCTATGGCCATGCGCAAAGCCAGCAAGGCCTCTTCGTTTTGGCCTTTGCTGTCGTAGCGCTCCAAAACCAAGCCACGCGCCCCGTCGGCGAGTTCGACGCCACCGCGGTGGTTCACCCGCTCCAGCGCCCACACCAGGTTGCGGTGCACCGCCTCGCCAGTGTTGGCAAAAGGGCCGCTCAGGCTTTCGATCAGGGCCAGCTTGATGGGCGGCTGCGCAGCCCCTGCGCCCCATGCAAAAACCGCGAGAGATAAGGCGAGGCCCGCTTTTTTCAAGACCTGAAAGAAGAAAAAAAACATGCAAAGAAATCCCTTGAAAACAACTGGCCCGCGCTTAAGTGTGGTGCATGCGGCCAACCTGGCCGCGCAGTTTAAACCCAAGGAGAATCCTCATGTTGTTCGCACCCGTTGCCACCGCCTACCGTCGCCCCACCCTGCACTCTTTCGAGCGCTTTCTGGACGAGGTCATGCGCACCCCCAGCCAACCCGGCCAAAGCTTCGCGCAAGACGAGAAGGCCTACAACCTGCGCTTTGACATGCCCGGTATCAGCCGCGAGCAATTGTCTGTGCAAATTGAAGACCACATGGTGCGTATTCAAACCACGGCCGAGGCGCCGCGCCAGTACAAAGGCAGCTATGAGTTGCCGCAAGCCATCGACGCCCAATTGAGCAGCGCCAAATTGGAAAACGGTGTGCTGACCCTGACGCTGACCAAGCAAGTGCCAGTCAGCCGAGCCACCACGCTCAGCATTCAATGAAAACGCTTTGTCTCAAGCCTGCAACTCGGCCAAGGGCCAGCGTGGCTTGACGTCAAACGAATAGCGGGTCGTTGCCTGGGCCACACCCGCTTGCAAGCGCATGGCAGCGGCCATGGCAATCATGGCGCCGTTGTCGGTGCACAAATGCAGCTCCGGGTAGTGCACCCGGATGTTCTGTTTCTGGCACAGCGCGTTGAGTTGTTCGCGCAGTGACTGGTTGGCGCCCACGCCACCGGCCACCACCAGCCGCCGCAAGCCGGTCTCGCGCAGGGCCGTCATCGATTTCTTCACCAAGACTTCCACAATTGCCGCTTGAGTGCTCGCGGCCAGGTCGGCTTTGCGCGCTTCCAAATCCTGGCCCAATTTGCGGGCCTGCGTCATCACGGCGGTTTTCAAACCTGCGAATGAAAAATCCAGGTCGCCGCTGTGCAGCAAAGGGCGTGGCAGCTTGAACGCTTGGGGGTCCCCTGTTTGAGCGAGCCGCGACAAGGCCGGCCCACCGGGGTAGCCCAGTCCCATCAGCTTGGCCGACTTGTCAAAGGCCTCGCCAGCCGCATCATCGATGGTCTCGCCCAGCAAGGCATACTGCCCGACGCCATCCACGCGCATGAGCTGCGTGTGCCCCCCCGACACCAGCAAGGCGACAAAAGGAAACTCGGGGGGGTCCTGGCTTAAAAAGGGCGACAGCAAATGCCCTTCCAGGTGGTGAATGCCCAACACCGGCTTGTCCAAGGAAGCCGCCAAGGCACAGGCCACACCCGCGCCCACCAGCAAGGCCCCCGCCAAGCCAGGGCCTCGGGTGTAGGCCACCACATCCACGGCTTGCAAATCGCAGCCACTGGCCTGCATGACTTCATCGGTCAGGGGCAAGACGCGGCGAATGTGGTCGCGGCTGGCCAATTCCGGCACCACGCCGCCATAGGCCTGGTGCATCTCGATCTGGCTGTAAAGCGCATGCGACAACAAAACAGGCACCCGCGACGGCGCATCGGCCGTGGCCACCAAGGCCACGCCGGTTTCATCGCACGAGGACTCAATTCCCAAAATCAGCATGCGGGAAGTGTAGTGCCTGCCTCTGGCGCGGTAATTGCAAGAAGACATCAGCATGAAATTGAGATCGGCATGAAAGAGGCTTTGCGAATCGTGGTGGTGGCACCGGACCTTGCGCTGGAAGATCCGCAAGACGACCACGCCGTCACGCAAGCAGAGCGATCGCGTGCCCTGCGCATTGGCTTGCTGGAAAACGGCTTCAATCTGGTGGCCACGCTGCCGGCCGATGTGTTTTTGAACGAGCGCATAGGCCAGCTGCAACCCGACCTCATCATTGTGGACGCCGAGTCCGAGGCGCGCGATGCGCTCGAGCATGTGGTGTTCGCCACCCGCGAAGCGCGCCGTCCCATTGTGTTGTTCACCGAAGACGAAGACACCACCCACATCGGCGAGGCGGTGGCCGCAGGGGTGTCCGCCTACATCGTCGATGGCCTGGCGCCCTCGCGCATCCGGCCCATCCTCGAAGTGGCGATGGCGCGCTTTGAGCACGAGCAGCGCTTGCGCGCGGAATTGGCCGAAGCCCAATCGGCCCTGAAAGACCGGGGCGTGGTGGCCCAAGCCAAGGCCCTGCTGATGCGCGCCCAATCGCTGGACGAGTCGCAAGCGCATGCCAAGCTGCGCAAGATGGCGATGGACCGCAGCCTCAAGCTGACCGAAATGGCGCAGCGCGTGCTGGACATGGCCGATCTGCTGACCTGATTTGGTGCATCGCACCATCTCCGTGCTTTGCGACCGGGGCCTGGCTTGAAAAACAGCCGAATATTCCTGGCACACGATTTGCAAAGCCATGCACAAGAACTTTCCAAGGTTCAAGAGGTACACCGCCAACGGCGGCGGCGCACCTCGCAGGGCAAAGGCGTCCTCACTTTGATTGCGTGTCAAGCGCATCACTGTGTGGGCGCCTTTTTCTTTGGGGTTTGTTGTTTGTTTTGTCCAGGAGCACTGCCATGACCGATTTATTGAAAACTTCCTTGAACCGCCGCACCGTGTTGCAAGCAGCCACCGTGGGCGCCATGGGCATCGACCCCGCATTGCGCGCGGCGGTGTACGCCCAAGGTTCGGACAAGCCCGAGAAAGAAGAGGTCAAGATTGGCTTCATCCCGCTGACCGATTGCGCCAGCGTGGTGATGGCCTCGGTGTTGGGCATCGATCGCAAATACGGCGTGAAGATCATTCCCACCAAAGAGGCCAGCTGGGCCGGCGTGCGCGACAAGCTGGTGAACGGCGAGCTCGACTTTGCCCACGTGCTCTACGGCCTGATCTACGGCGTTCACATGGGCACCTCGGGCCCGAAAAAAGACATGGCCATCTTGATGACGCTGAACCACAACGGCCAGGCGATCACGCTTTCGAAAAAGCTGGCCGACAAAGGCGCTGTGGATGGTGCCAGCCTGGCCAAGCTGATGGCCACGGAAAAGCGCGAATACACCTTTGCGCAAACCTTCCCCACCGGCACCCACGCCATGTGGCTGTATTACTGGCTGGCCAGCGTGGGCATCAACCCCTTGAAAGATGCCAAAGTCATCACCGTGCCGCCGCCGCAAATGGTGGCCAACATGCGGGTGGGCAACATGGACGGCTACTGCGTGGGCGAGCCCTGGGGGCACCGCGCCATCGCCGACGGCATTGGCATCACCGCCATCACCACCCAGGACATCTGGCGCGACCATCCTGAAAAAGTGCTGGGCACCACCGGTGAGTTCGTCAAGAAATACCCCAACACCGCGCGCGCCGTCACGGCGGCCATTCTGGAGGCCGGCAAATGGATCGATGCGGGCTTGCAGAACAAAATCAAAATGGCCGAGACCGTGGCCGACAAGGCCTATGTGAACACCAGCGTGGACGTGATCAACCAGCGCATCCTGGGCCGCTACCAAAACGGCTTGGGCAAAACCTGGGACGACCCCAACCACATGAAGTTTTACAACGACGGCCTGGCCACCTTTCCCTACCTGTCCGATGGCATGTGGTTCATGACCCAGCACAAGCGCTGGGGCCTGATCAAGGAGCATCCCGACTACCTGGCCGTGGCCAAGCAAATCAACCAGATCGACCTCTACAAGCAAGCTGCGACGGCCTCCAAAACCCCGGTGCCCAAGGAGGTGATGCGCAGCAGCAAGCTGGTGGACGGCGTGGTCTGGGACGGCAAAGACCCCAAGAAATACGCCGACAGCTTCAAAGTTCAGGCTTGACAGGAACGCACCGTGCAAGACCTTCTGCGCAAAGTGCTGGCACCGCTGATGGGCTTGGGCCTGTTGGTGTTGCTGTGGGCCATGGTGGCCCTGAAAAGCAGCAACAACTTTCCCTCGCCGCTGGAAACCTTTCAGCAAGCCGTCACCGTCTTCAGCGATCCGTTTTACAGCAACGGACCCAACGACCAAGGCGTGGGCTGGAATGTGCTGAGCTCGCTCAAGCGGGTGGCCCTGGGCTTTGGCTTGGCAGCCCTGGTGGGCATTCCCTTTGGCTTTCTGATTGGGCGCTTTGACTTCTTGTCACGCATGTTCAACCCGCTCATCAGCCTGCTGCGACCGGTGTCGCCGCTGGCCTGGCTGCCCATTGGCCTGCTGGTGTTCAAGGGGGCCAACCCTGCGGCCATCTGGACCATCTTCATTTGCTCGATTTGGCCCATGGTCATCAACACCGCGGTCGGCGTGCAGCGCGTGCCGGCCGACTACATGAACGTGGCCCGGGTGCTGAACCTGTCCGAGTGGAAGATCGTCACCAAAATTTTGTTTCCCGCAGTGCTGCCCTACATGCTGACCGGCGTTCGTTTGGCCGTGGGCACCGCCTGGCTGGTGATCGTGGCCGCCGAGATGCTGACCGGTGGCGTGGGCATTGGTTTTTGGGTGTGGGACGAGTGGAACAACCTGAACGTCAAAAACATCATCATCGCGATCTTTGTGATCGGCATTGTGGGGCTGGTCCTTGAGGCGTTGCTGATTCGCTTGGCCACCGCCTTCACCTTCGAGGACGTCAAGCAATAAAGGCACGCCATGAACGACTCACTCACCACCAAGTATTTGCAAATTCAGGGCGTGGCCCAAAGCTTCAAAACACAAAAAGGCGTTTTTCAGGCCTTGCGCGACATCGACCTGAACGTCGCCAAAGGCGAGTTTGTGGCGCTGATTGGCCACTCCGGCTGCGGCAAGTCCACCTTGCTGAACCTGATCGCCGGGCTGACCCAACCCACAGAGGGCAACCTGATCTGTGCCAACCGCGAAATTGCCGGCCCAGGCCCTGAGCGCGCCGTGGTGTTTCAAAACCATTCCTTGCTGCCCTGGCTCACCTGCTTTGAAAACGTTTACCTGGCGGTCGAGCGCGTGTTCGGCGCGTCGGACCGGGTGAGCGGTCGGGCCTCGGAAAACAAGGCCCAACTCAAAGCGCGCACCGAAGCTGCGCTGCACTTGGTCGGGCTGGACCATGCAGCGCAAAAGCGCCCGGGCGAAATTTCCGGGGGCATGAAGCAACGTGTGGGCATTGCCCGCGCGCTCTCCATGGAGCCCCAGGTGTTGCTGATGGACGAGCCGTTTGGCGCGCTCGACGCCCTCACCCGCGCCAAGCTGCAGGACGAACTCCTGACCATCGTGGCCAACACCCGCAGCACGGTGGTGATGGTCACCCACGACGTGGACGAAGCGGTGCTGCTGTCCGACAGGATCGTGATGATGACCAATGGCCCGGCCGCCACCATCGGCGAAGTGCTTCATGTGGATTTGCCCCGGCCACGCTCGCGGGTCGAATTGGCAGAAGACAGCCGCTACCTGGCCTACCGCAAAGCCGTGATTGACTTTCTCTACACGCGCCAGGCGCATGTGGAAAAAGCCGCCTGAAATTGGAGAGACCGATGACAACCCCGCAAAAACTTCGTCTGGTCATGGTGGGCAATGGCATGGCTGGCGTGCGCACCCTGGAAGAACTGCTGAAGCTCTCGCCCGACCTGTACGACATCACCGTGTTCGGCAGCGAGCCACATCCCAACTACAACCGCATCTTGCTCTCGCCGGTGCTGGCGGGCGAGCAAACCCTGGATGAAATCATCCTGAACCCGCTGGACTGGTACCGCGACAACGGCATCACCCTGCACACTGGCTGGACCGTGACCCAGGTGGACCGCGTGCGCCGCATCGTGCATGCCGAGAACGGTGCGGGCGAAAAACGCACCGCACCCTACGACCGCTTGCTGCTGGCGACCGGCTCCAACCCTTTCATCTTGCCGGTGCCAGGCGTAGAGCTCGATGGCGTGCTGGCCTACCGTGACATTGCCGACACCCAGGCCATGATTGACGCAGCCACCCAGTACCGCAAAGCCGTGGTGATTGGCGGCGGCCTGCTCGGTTTGGAAGCGGCCAATGGCCTGATGAAACGCGGCATGGACGTGACCGTGGTGCATGTGGCACCCTGGCTGATGGAGCGCCAGCTCGACAAAACCGCTGGTCAGTTGCTGCAAAAGTCATTGCAAGAGCGGGGCATGAAATTTCTGATCGGCGCGCAAACCCAGGCGCTCGTGGGTGGCCCCCAGGGCCGGGTGCAAGGCATTCGCTTCAAGGACGGCAGCGAAGTGGCCGCCGACCTGGTGGTGATGGCCGTGGGCATCCGACCCAACACCGCCTTGGCCGAAAGCATGCGACTGCATTGCCAGCGCGGCATCGTGGTCAGCGACACGATGCAGTCGGTCACCGACCCGCGCATTTATGCGGTGGGCGAATGCGCCTCGCACCGTGGCATCGCCTATGGCCTGGTCGCGCCTTTGTTCGAGCAAGGCAAAGTCCTGGCCAACCATCTGGCGCAGTTTGGCATTGGCCGCTACAGCGGCTCGCTGACCTCCACCAAGCTCAAGGTCACCGGCATCGACCTCTTCAGTGCGGGCGACTTCATGGGCAGCGACGATGGTGAAACCGAAGAAATCGTGCTGAGCGATCCGCACGAAGGTGTCTACAAAAAATTGGTGATTCGCAACGACCAGCTGGTGGGCGCTTGTTTGTACGGCGACACCGTCGATGGCAGTTGGTACTTCAAATTGCTGCGTGAGGGGCGCAGCGTGGCCGACATTCGCGACAAGCTGATGTTTGGCGAGTCCAACATCGGCGATGTGGGCCACGAGGGCCACAGCAAGGCGGCCAGCATGCCCGACGATGCCGAAGTCTGCGGCTGCAACGGCGTGACCAAAGGCAGCATTTGCAAAGCCATCCAGGACAAGGGCCTGTTCACACTCGATGAAGTTCGCAAGCACACCAAGGCCAGCGCCTCTTGTGGGTCTTGCACCGGCCTGGTCGAACAAATCCTGATGTTCACTGCCGGTGGCGACTACTCGGCCACGCCCAAGAAAAAAGCCATCTGCGGCTGCACCGACCACAGCCACCAGGATGTGCGCGAAGCCATCCGCTTGGGCAAGCTGCTGTCGCTCACCGAGGTGATGCAGGCCTTGGAATGGCGAACCCCCAACGGTTGCGCCACCTGCCGCCCGGCCCTGAACTATTACCTGATCAGCACATGGCCCAAAGAAGCCCAAGACGATCCGCAAAGCCGTTACATCAACGAGCGCAGCCATGCCAACATTCAAAAGGATGGCACCTACAGCGTGATCCCGCGCATGTGGGGCGGCGAGACCACCGCCGATGAGCTGCGCCGCATTGCCGATGCCGTCGACAAATACAAGATCCCCACGGTCAAAGTCACCGGCGGGCAGCGCATCGACCTGCTGGGCGTGAAAAAAGAAGACCTGGTCAATGTCTGGAAAGACATCGGCATGCCCAGTGGCCATGCCTATGCCAAAGCCCTGCGCACGGTCAAAACCTGTGTGGGCTCCGAGTGGTGCCGTTTTGGCACCCAAGACAGCACCCAGATGGGCAAGGACCTGGAACGTGCCTTGTGGCGTATGTATGCCCCGCACAAAGTCAAACTGGCCGTCAGTGGCTGCCCGCGCAATTGCGCCGAAGCTGGCATCAAAGATGTGGGCGTCATCGGCGTGGACAGCGGCTGGGAAATTTACATCGCCGGCAATGGCGGCATCAAAACCGAGGTGGCGCAGTTTTTTGTCAAGCTGAAAACGGCGCAAGAAGTGCTGCAATACAGCGGCGCCTTCTTGCAGCTGTACCGCGAAGAAGCCTGGTACCTGGAGCGCACTTGCCACTACGTCAGCCGCGTGGGCATGGACACCGTCAAGAAAAGAATTCTGGACGATGCCGAAGGCCGCCGCGCTTTGTGGGAGCGCCTGCAATTCAGCCTGGATGGCGAGCCCGATCCCTGGTTCAACTTTGAAGAGGCCAAGGTCGACACCCGGCAATTCACCCCTGTCACGCCAGGAGCCTCGCATGCCTAACTGGATTCCCATTTGCCGTGTGGACGATATTCCGGTGCTGGGCGCACGCCGCGTTGCGCGCGCCCAAGGGGCCGAGGTGGCGGTGTTTCGCACCAGCAACGACAAAGTGTTTGCCGTGCTGGACCGCTGCCCACACAAAGGCGGCCCCTTGAGCCAGGGCATTGTGTTTGGCGAGTCGGTGGCCTGCCCCCTGCACAACTGGACGATCGACCTGGGCAGCGGCTGCGCCAAAGCTCCCGACGAGGGCTGCACACAGCGCTTCGCTGTGCAGGTAGCCAACGGCCAGGTCGCGCTGGACGCGGATGAGTTGGCCACACTGGCCACCGACGCGCCCGCTTGAGAGGCAGCGCATGGCCGCCAAAGAAACGCGCTCTACCTGCCCTTACTGCGGTGTGGGCTGCGGCGTGCTCATCGCCTCCGAGCAGGGTCAAATTGTGGGCGTGCGCGGCGACCCCGATCACCCAGCCAATCTCGGTCGTCTGTGCAGCAAAGGGGCCAGCCTTCACCTCACGGCGACACCGGCGCTGACCCAGACCACGCGCTTGTTGCAACCCCAGCGCCGCCTGGTGCGCGGGGGCAGTTTGCAGCCCATGCCATGGGACGATGCCTTGCAGTGGGCCAGCCACACTTTTGCCAGCGTGATTCGGGCCGACGGCCCCGATGCGGTGGGGTTTTATGTGTCCGGCCAATTGCTGACCGAAGACTACTATGTGTTCAACAAGCTGGTGAAAGGCTTGATCGGCACCAACAACATCGACACCAACTCGCGCCTGTGCATGAGCAGCGCCGTGGCGGGTTACAAACTCACCCTGGGCGCCGATGCGCCGCCGGCCTGCTACGACGATTTGCAACATGCGCAATGCCTCTTCATCGCCGGCAGCAACGCAGCCCATGCCCATCCTGTGCTGTTTCGCCGAGTTGAAGAGGCGCGTGCCCAAAACCCTGCGCTGAAAATCATCGTGGCCGACCCCCGGCGCACCGACACCGCCAGCTGCGCCGATTTGCATTTGCCCTTGCAGCCAGGTACCGATGTCATGCTGTTCCATGGCCTGTTGCACATCATGCTGTGGGAAGGCTGGATCAACCCCGGCTACATTGAAGCCCACACCGAAGGCTTCGAGGCTTTGAAAACCGTGGTGCGTGAGTGCACGCCCGAGAAAGTGGCGCGCTTTTGTGGCCTGCGGGTGGAAGACCTGGTGCAAGCCGCGCGTTGGTTTGCGACCTCCAGCGCCACGCTCAGCCTGTATTGCCAAGGCCTCAACCAGTCCAGCAGTGGCACCGCCAAAAATGCGGCCTTGATCAACTTGCATCTGGCCACCGGCCAGATTGGCAAGCCGGGCGCGGGTCCGTTTTCCCTGACCGGCCAACCCAATGCCATGGGCGGGCGGGAAGTGGGCGGTCTCGCCAATTTGCTGAGCGCCCACCGCGACCTGGCCAACCCGGCGCACCGCGCCGAAGTGGCAGCGCTGTGGGGCGTGCCCAGCGTGCCTGCCACGCCCGGCAAAACCGCCGTGGACATGTTTCAAGCCGCTGCCGACGGCGAGATCAAAGCCTTGTGGATCGCTTGCACCAACCCCGCGCAATCCATGCCCGACCAGGCCACGGTGCGGCGTGCCTTGCAACGCGCCGAGTTTGTCGTGGTGCAAGAAGCCTTTGCCGACACCAGCACCACCGCCTTCGCCGACTTGCTGTTGCCCGCCACCACCTGGGGCGAGAAAGAAGGCACGGTCACCAACAGCGAACGCCGCATCACGCGGGTGCGCGCGGCCGTGCCGCCACCCGGCCAGGCTCGCCACGACTGGCGCATTGTGGTGGACTTCGGCCGCTTGCTGGAAAACGAGCCGGGCGTGCGCGCCAAAGACATTTCGCACAGCCTCTTCCCCTACGAAAACCCCGAATCGGTTTGGCTGGAGCACCGTGAATCCACACGCGGGCGCGACCTGGACATCACCGGCCTGAGCTACACCGCTTTGGAAGCGGCACCGCAACAATGGCCCTGCCCCGAAGGCGCCCCCCAGGGCCGACCGCGCTTGTACGAAGACGGACAGTTCCCAACGCCCAGCGGCCGTGCGCGCTTTGCGGCGGTGACGCCAGCGCCCTTGGCCGAAGCGCGCGAGTCGCGTTACCCCTTCTCCTTGAACACCGGGCGCCTGCGCGACCAATGGCATGGCATGAGCCGCACCGGCTGGATTGGCCGTCTCTTTGGGCATGTGCCCGAACCCGTGGTGCAAGTTCACCCGCAAGACCTGGCCCGCCACGGTTGGCACGAGGGCGACTTGGTCCACCTCACCAGCAAGCGCGGCTCCATTGTGGTGCCCGTTCAAAGCAGCGCCGAACTCGGCCTTAACCAGGCCTTCATGGGCATGCATTGGGGCAGCGAGTTTCTCAGTGGCCGACAACACAATGGCCAGCCCCTGGCCGGTGTGAATGCCTTGACCACCTCGGCCTATTGCCCCAGCTCCAAACAGCCCGAGCTGAAGCATGCGGCCGTCAAAATTTTGAAAGCCGAGCTGCCTTGGAAGCTCTTGGCCGTGAGCTGGCTGCCAAACGATCAGGCCGCTGACGCCCTGCTTCGCTTGCGCCGCTTGATGCCTTTGTTTGAGTTCGCGACCTGCGTGCCTTTTGGCCAAACACGCAGCGGCGTCTTGTTTCGTGCAGCCAGCGCCGAGCCGGTGGCCGACGAACTGGTGTCCGAGGTCGCCGACATCCTGCACCTGTCCGACAGCGATGTGCTTCATTACGCCGACCGCAAGCGTGGCCAGCGGCGCAGCATGCGCATGCAGCGCAGCGGCGAGGTTTCGCACCTGGAGGGCTTCCTGCTGGCGGGAGACATTGGCGCGGAAGCCTGGGTCAAAACCCTGTTGCAAGAGGGTTTGCCGGCGCAAGCCTATGGCCGGCAGTTGCTATCCCCGGGCAGCCAAGCCCCTGTTGGCGTGGCGCCCCCCTGCAAAACCGTGTGCAGCTGTGTGGGCGTGCGTGAAGACGCGATTCAAGCGCACCTGAAAGCCGTCGCCCCCGCCGAGCTTGGCACGGAGGCCGCCGTGGCCTCGCTGAAAACCAAGCTGGGTTGTGGCACGCAATGCGGTTCCTGTGTGCCGGAGTTGCAACGCCTGGCGCGGCTGGCACAGCCGTCATTGACCATATAGCCCAAAGTCATCAAGCATCCTGGACAATCGGGGCATGGGCATTGCACACTACCTCAAGGAAATTGGCCGCGGACACGCCGGCGCGCGCGCGCTCACACGCACGCAGGCCAGCGATTTGATGGGTCAGATTCTGGACGAGCAGGTCAGCGACCTGGAGGTCGGAGGCTTCTGTTTGGCCATGCGCATCAAGGGTGAAACCCCTGAGGAAATGGCAGGTTTTCTCGATGCCGTCGAAGCCCGGCTGACGCGCTGGCCCAGCCCCAGCGAACAGGTCACCGTGGTCCTGCCCAGTTACAACGGCGCCCGCAAGTTGCCGGTGCTGACGCCCCTGCTGGCACTGCTCCTGGCACGCGAAGGCCTGCCGGTGGTGGTGCATGGCACGCCCACCGAATCCAGCCGCGTGCTGAGCCAGGAAGTGTTTCAGGCCCTGGGCATCGCGCCGCGCAGCACCCTGGCCCCCGTGAATGCTGGTGAAGTGGCCCTGGCGCCCACCGAGTTGCTCAGCCCGGCCCTGCAAAAGCTGCTGAACGTGCGCCGCGTGGTGGGCCTGCGCAACTCGGCCCACAGCCTGGTCAAACTGATGAATGTGGTGTCGGGGCCGTCGCTGCGTGTGGCCAGCTACACCCACCCCGAATACGCTGTCAGCATGGCCGCCACCTTCAGCCTGCTGCAGGCCCATGCCCTGTTGCTGCGTGGCACCGAAGGCGAAGTCGTGGCCGACGCGCGCCGCCAGCCGCAAATGGATGGCTTTGTGGCGGGCGAAAAAATCAGCCTGCAAACCCACCAAGCCGGACCGCTGACCCAACTGCCCCAACTGCCCACGCAAGTAGACGCCGCGTCCACCGCCGACTACATCCGCGCCGTTCTGCAGGGCCATCTGCCGGTGCCCGAGCCCATTGCGCGCCAAGTGGCGTGCATCCTGGACCTGTCGCGCCGCCTTCCTCTGTCTCTTTCTGAAAGTGCCGCATGAGTGCCGCTCCTTTTTCTCCCATGGTCACCTTGGTGGGCGCCGGTCCGGGCGACCCTGAGTTGCTGACCCTCAAAGCAGCCAAGGCCATTCAAGCAGCCACCGTGCTGCTGGTCGATGACCTGGTCAGCGACGACATCACTGCACTGGCCTCGCCCACCGCCCGCCTCATCCATGTGGGCAAGCGTGGCGGCTGCCAGTCCACGCCACAAGCCTTCATCGAAAAGCTGATGGTGCAAGCGGCACGCGAAGGCGAGCGCGTGGTGCGCCTCAAAGGCGGCGACCCCTTCATCTTTGGCCGCGGCGGCGAAGAGGTCGAGCATTTGCAAGCCCAAGGCGTGGCGGTGCAAGTCATCAATGGCATCACGGCAGGCCTGGCGGGCGTGACCTCGCTGGGGGTGCCGTTGACCCACCGCGACCACGCCCATGGCGTGGTCTTCGTCACCGGCCATGCCAAGCCCGGTGACGAGGGCACCAACTGGGCCTTGCTGGCCCAAGCCGCGCACCAAGCCCGCTTGACCCTGGTGATCTACATGGGCGTGCGCAGTGCCGGCACCATTCAGGCGGGCCTGCTGCAAGGCCTGCCGGCCGACACGCCGCTGGCCATCATCGAACATGTCAGCCTGCCCCAGCAACGGCATGCCGTCAGCCAGTTGGGACACCTGGTGGCCACCCTGCAAGCCGAACAATTGGGCAGCCCATCGGTGATCGTGGTGGGCGATGTGTTGACAGGCCTGGCCGCCGTGGCCCAGCAGCCCATACAGCCCCTGCCCCAGTCCATTCGCGCCTGAAAGCCGGTTCCAGGCAGTCGTGCGAAAATACGCGGTTGCTTTGAATCACCTCTTGACAGGATATCCCCATGGACGCAGAACGCACCAACCTCATTGGCACCACGCTCAACGACCTGAGCGCGCGCACCCTTGACTTACGGGGGTATCTTTGACTTCGATGCCAAGTCAGAGCGCCTGAGGACCGTCAACGCCTCCCTCGAAGATCCCACGGTCTGGAACGACCCCAAGAAAGCCCAGGAACTGGGCAAAGAAAAAAAGGCCCTGGACGATGTGGTCGTGACCCTGTCACGGCTGACCCAGGAAATTGCCGACAACAGCGAGCTGTTTGAGATGAGCAAGGCCGACAGCGATGACGCTGGCCTGGAAATGCTGGAAGAAGAAACCCGCAAGCTCACCGCCGACATCGAAAAGCTCGAGTTCCGTCGCATGTTCAATAACCCGGCGGATCCCAGCAACGCCTTCCTGGACATCCAGGCCGGCGCCGGCGGCACCGAAGCCTGCGACTGGGCCAGCATGCTGCTGCGCCAGTACCTCAAGTACGCCGAACGCAAGGGCTTCAAAGCCAGCGTGGAAGACGAGTCGGCGGGCGACGTGGCCGGCATCAAGAGCGCCACCATCAAGATCGACGGCGAGTACGCCTTTGGCCTGCTGCGCACCGAAACCGGCGTGCACCGCCTGGTGCGCAAATCGCCGTTTGATTCCTCGGGCGGCCGCCACACGAGCTTTGCCAGCGTCTTTGTGTACCCGGAAATTGACGACTCCATCGAGATCGACATCAACCCAGCCGACGTGCGCACCGACACCTTCCGCGCCAGCGGCGCGGGTGGCCAGCACATCAACAAGACCGACTCGGCCGTGCGCCTGACCCACATCCCCACCGGCATCGTGGTGCAGTGCCAGGACGGGCGCAGCCAGCACAGCAACCGCGACGTGGCCTGGAAGCGCCTGCGCAGCCGCCTGTACGACTTTGAAATGCGCAAGCGCATGGAAGAGCAGCAAAAGCTGGAAGACACCAAGACCGATGTGGGCTGGGGTCACCAGATTCGCTCCTACGTGCTGGACCAAAGCCGCATCAAGGACTTGCGCACCAACGTCGAAATTTCCAACACCCAAAAAGTGCTGGATGGCGACCTGGACAATTTCATCGAAGCCTCGCTCAAGCAAGGCGTCTGATTTTTCAATTCATTCTTTCGGAGACTCGCCATGTTGCGTGATGCCCAGGCCACCCTGGTTCGTCGAGAGGACTATGCCGCCTCGGCGTTCTGGATCGACACCGTCGACCTGACCTTCGACCTGGACCCCTTGAAAACCCGCGTGCTCAACAAAATGACCTTGCGCCGCAACCCCGATGTGCCGGCGCAAGCCTTGCGCCTCGACGGCGAAGAGCTCAACCTGGCACGCGTGCTGGTCAACGGTCAGGGCACGTCCTTCAAGATGGATGGCAACCAGCTGGTGCTGGAAAATTTGCCCGAAGGTCACGAGCCTTTTGCGCTGGAAATTTTCACCACCTGTGCCCCCGCCAAAAACAGCAAGCTCATGGGCTTGTATGTGAGCAACGATTCCTTCTTCACCCAATGCGAGGCCGAGGGCTTTCGCCGCATCACCTATTTCCTGGACCGCCCGGATGTGATGGCCAGCTACAGCGTCACCTTGCGTGCCGACCGTGCCAAGTATCCAGTGCTGCTGTCCAACGGCAACCTGATGGAACAAGGCCAGCTTGAAGACGGCCGCCACTTTGCACGCTGGGTTGACCCTCACAAAAAACCCAGCTACCTCTTTGCCCTGGTGGCCGGACAGCTGGTGTGCCGTGAGCAGCGCATCGTGGCCCGCTCTGGCCAGGAGCATTTGCTGCAGGTGTATGTGCGTCCGGGTGACCTGGACAAAACCGAGCACGCCATGAATTCGCTGATGGCTTCCATCGCCTGGGACGAAGCGCGCTTTGGCCTCAGCCTGGACCTGGAGCGCTTCATGATCGTCGCCACCAGCGACTTCAACATGGGCGCCATGGAAAACAAGGGCTTGAATATTTTCAATACCAAGTTTGTGCTGGCCAACCAGGCCACCGCCACCGATGTCGACTTTGGCAATGTGGAAAGCGTGGTGGGGCATGAGTACTTCCACAACTGGACAGGCAACCGCATCACCTGCCGCGACTGGTTCCAGCTGTCCTTGAAAGAAGGCCTGACGGTCTTCCGCGACCAGGAGTTCAGCCAGGACCTGGCTGGCGACGCCTCGGCCCGCGCGGTCAAGCGCATCGAAGATGTGCGCTTGCTGCGCACCGTGCAATTTGCCGAAGATGCCGGCCCCATGGCCCACCCGGTGCGCCCGGACAGCTACCTGGAAATCAACAATTTCTACACCGTCACGATTTACGAAAAAGGCGCCGAAGTGGTCCGCATGATGCAGACCCTGGTGGGCCGCGACGGCTTTGCCAAAGGCATGAAGCTGTACTTCGAAAGGCACGATGGGCAAGCGGTCACCTGCGACGATTTCGCGCAAGCCATCGCCGACGCCAATCCGGGCTCGGCCCTGTCGCAACACCTGGCGCAATTCAAGCGTTGGTACAGCCAAGCCGGCACGCCCGTGGTGCAGGCCCGTGGCCAGTACGATGCTGCCAGCCAACGCTACACCCTGACCCTGAGCCAGTCGTGTGGCGCCAGCCCCGGCCAGCCCAGCAAAGAGCCCTTCGTCATTCCCGTGCTGATGGGCCTGGTCTCGGCCAGTGGCGAAGAATTGCTGAGCTCGCGCCTGGAGGTATTGACCGAAGGCAGCCAGCAATGGGTGTTTGACAACCTTGCCAGCGAGCCCGTGCCCTCTTTGTTACGCGGCTTCAGCGCCCCGGTGGTGCTGGACATCGACTACAGCGACGCGCAACTGCTGACCTTGCTGGCCCACGATGCCGACCCCTTCAACCGCTGGGAAGCGGCGCAACGGCTGAGCGTTCGCGCAGCGCTGCAAGCCCTGGCATCCCCGCAGGCCACCGCCGAGGTGTTGCCAGCCGACTGCGTGCAGGCTTTGCGCGATGTGCTGCGCCACCCCACGCTGGATGCGGCTTTCAAGGAACTGGTGCTCACCCTGCCGAGCGAAAGCTACCTGGCCGAGCAAATGGATGTGGTCGACCCCCAGCGCATCCATGCGGTGCGCGAAGCCATGCGCCTGCAACTGGCCACCGCGCTGTGGGACGACTGGGCCTGGGCCTACGAGGCACACCGTGACAACGGCGCTTACCGCCCTGACGCCGTCTCCAGTGGCCGCCGCGCCTTGACTGGCATGGCCCTGACCTTCTTGTGCCTGGCCTCGGCCTCGCGCCAAGACGATGCCTGGCCCCAGCGCGCTTTCCAGGCCTTCCAAGTCGCCAGCAACATGACCGACCGCTTCAACGCCCTCAGCGCGCTGGTCGGTGCCGGCCATGCCTTGGCAGCCTCGGCCTTGGAGCGTTTCCATCAGCTGTTCAAGAACGAAGCCCTGGTGCTGGACAAATGGTTTGCCTTGCAAGCCGGCGCCTGCGACCGTGGCGGCGACATCTTGCCCAAGGTGCGCCAATTGATGATGCACCCAGACTTTCAGGTGCGCAACCCGAACCGCGCGCGCAGCCTGATATTCAGCTACTGCAACGCCAACCCGGGCGCCTTCCACCGCAGCGACGCCTCAGGCTATGTTTTCTGGGCCGAGCGCGTGCTCGAACTCGACGCCTTCAACCCGCAAGTGGCGGCCCGCCTCGCGCGTGCGCTGGACCGCTGGCGCAAGCTGGCCGAGCCCTACCGCCATGCCGCGCGCGAAGCCATTGCCCGCGTCGCCGCCAAAAACGATCTCAGTCCTGATGTGCGCGAGGTGGTCTCGCGTGCCCTTTCGGAGTAAGCACCATGTCCGTCTCTCTCTCCCGCTACCTGGTTGAACAACAGCGCGCCAAAGGCCATATTCCGCCCTCGCTGCGCTTGTTACTTGAAGTGGTGGCGCGCGCTTGCAAAAGCATCAGCCATGCCGTCAACAAGGGCGAGCTCGGTGGCGTCTTGGGCACGGCCCACAGCGAAAACGTGCAAGGCGAGGTGCAAAAGAAGCTGGACATCATTGCCAACGAGGTGCTGATCGAGGCCAATGAATGGGGGGGCCACTTGGCCGCCATGGCGTCCGAGGAAATGGACAGCATTTACCTGGTGCCCAACCGTTACCCCCAGGGTGAGTACCTGCTGCTGTTCGACCCCCTGGATGGCTCGAGCAACATCGACGTCAACGTCAGCATCGGCACCATTTTCAGCGTGCTGAAAAAGCCCGAGGGCAGCGAAGGCGTCAGCGAAAAAGACTTTCTGCAAGCAGGCAAGCAACAAGTGGCCGCCGGCTACTGTGTGTATGGCCCGCAAACCACCCTGGTGCTCACCGTTGGCGATGGCGTGGCCATGTTCACCCTGGACCGCGAGCAAGGCTCCTTCGTGCTCACCCATGAAAATGTGCGCATTCCCGAAGACACCAAAGAGTTCGCCATCAACATGAGCAACATGCGCCACTGGGACGCCCCGGTGCGCCGCTACATCGACGAATGCCTGCAAGGCAAGGAAGGCCCGCGCGGCAAAGACTTCAACATGCGCTGGATTGCCTCCATGGTGGCCGATGTGCACCGCATCCTGACCCGCGGCGGCATCTTCATGTACCCCTGGGACAAGCGCGAGCCTCACAAACCCGGCAAGCTGCGCCTGATGTACGAAGCCAACCCCATGAGCTGGCTGGTCGAACAAGCCGGCGGGGCCGCCACCAACGCCAAGCAACGCATCCTGGACATCGAACCTGGCCAACTGCACGAGCGCGTCAGCGTGGTCCTGGGCTCGAAGAACGAGGTCGAGCGCGTCACCCGTTACCACTCTGAAAATTAAGTAGAATCACCTTTTAAGCCGGTGTAGCTCAGTCGGTAGAGCAGCTCATTCGTAATGAGAAGGTCGCGTGTTCGATTCATGTCTCCGGCACCATTTTGAAATGGCCTGAATAAGCATTCAGGCCATTTTTTTTGCCTGTGCAATTCCCAACCAGGGCTCTGAAGCTTGGCGACGCTTACAAATCAAAGGCTGTAAACTTAATTTATTTATAATATTTAAGTGTTATAAAATGAACTCTTCAACCTGATCCAATGCCCCATGATTTCAAAACAATCATTTGTCTTCAAAGCATTTGACGAAAAAAGTTTTCAAAGCACGGCAGAGGTTTGGACGCAAGAGGCGCTGAACGGTTTGGCCTTCCCGTCGGAAATCGAGCAATTGATGGCGTGGGCAGCCCGTCACTTGGCTCCCCAAGAGGGTGCGTCTGTGGCCTACGGCATCTTTTCGCCTGATAGCAAAGTGGCTGTTGCGATTTGCGAAATTGTGGTGACCCGAAAAAGCGTTCGCAGCAAATGGATCAAAATGTTGCGCGTCAGACTGCGTCCCCAAATTGATGATGCGCTTAATTCGACAAGTGAGGCGTCAAGCGCTGGCTTGCGCGATGCTTTGGAAATTTTTATTCAAGCCACATTGGGAACCTTCAAGCTGGGGAAAGTAGCGCAAGCGAACACCATCAAAATCTACGGTCGCACCAGGCAACAAGCGGACTTTCTCCGGTTTTTGGGCGTGGAACTTGAAAAACTGCCACATAATCCGATGATGGTTGCCATGGAAGGAAAGTTCCTGGTTGTTCAATCGGCCTGAGGAGAAGTGATGAAAACCGCGTCCAAAGATTCCAGCCCAACCCTGGTCGTCGATTTCCCCTCGGACCAAGAATTGCGCTCAGCCGTCCTACGGGCCGTGGAAAATGCAGGCACCGATTTGTTCAAAACTTTTTTGAACGATTACAAACAAGCCACAGAAACGGTCGCCCAAGCTGCATAAAAGCACCCGTCATCCCTGACCTGATCCATCACGCCAGATGACATTGGCGTTGCTTCCCCC